>Ga0123397_123585_pt1 | contig 13840 bp, 13 predicted proteins | sample T10HLNH4metaT_FD_89925 | JGI IMG/M metagenome (GOLD analysis project Ga0123397, IMG submission 89925) | Methane-oxidizing artificial microbial communities from Washington, USA to study methane cycling - T10-HLNH4 metaT (Metagenome... ... | reverse complement strand
CGTCATGCTGAACCCGCACTACAAGAACATGGGCAATCTGTACGGCTCGGAGTACTGGACCTATCTGGCGCCGAAGCGGCTGGGCACCGACGGCGCGCGCGCGCTGATGCAGCGCCGTCTGCCGCTGTCGGCGCCGGAGGCGGCGCGCATCGGCTTCATCGATCGCTGCATCGACGGCCCGCCGGCGGTCCTGCTCGATGCCGCGCTGCAGGAGGCCTGCGCGATGGCCGCGTCGTACAATCTTTGCGACGCGCTCGCGCGCAAACAGAGGACGCGGGCCGCCGACGAAGCCGCCCGCCCGCTCGCCGACTACCGGCAGGAGGAACTGGCCCGCATGCACCGCAATTTCTACGGCTTCGACCCCAGTTACCACGTCGCGCGCCATCACTTCGTGCACCGGTTGCCGCATGCGTGGACGCCGCGCCATCTGGCAATGCACCGCGAGGTGGCCGCGCGATGAACGCCGGTCTGCGCCTGCCCACCGTGCTGGTGGTCGACGACGAAGTGCGCTCGCAGGACGCGATGCGCCGCACGCTGGAAGAGGATTTCGTCGTGCTCACCGCCAGCGGTGCCGACGACGCGCGCACCCAGCTCGAGCGGCACGAGGTGAACGTCATCCTGTGCGACCAGCGCATGCCCGGCCTGACCGGCGTCGTGTTCCTGAAAGAGGTACGCGAGCGCTGGCCGGACATCGTGCGCATCGTCATATCCGGCTACACCGACTCGGAAGACATCATCGCCGGCATCAACGACGCCGGCATCTACCAGTACATCCTGAAGCCCTGGGTGCCGGACCACCTGCTGGCCACCGTGCGCAATGCCGCCGAGGCGCAGACGCTGCAGCAGGAAACCGCCCGCCTCGATCTCGAACTGCGCACCGCCACGCCGGTGCTGCGCCAGCGCGCCGCGCACAAGCTGGAGCGCGCGCGCCGCACCTTCGGCTTCGACCGCATCGAGCGCGCCGCCGGCAGCCCGATGGACAGTGTGTGCGAAATGGCCGCACGGGTCGCGCGCTACGACCTGTCGGTGCTGGTGCTGGGTGAATCCGGCACCGGCAAGGAGCTGCTGGCGCGCGCCATCCACTACGCCAGCCCGCGCGCCAACGGCGCCTTCGTGGTCGAGAACTGCGCGGCGATACCGGAAACCCTGCTCGAATCCGAACTGTTCGGCCACAAGCGCGGCGCCTTCACCGGCGCCTACGAGGACCACATCGGCCTGTTCCAGCGCGCCGACGGCGGCACCGTATTCCTCGACGAAATCGGCGAAACCTCGCCCGCCTTCCAGGTGCGCCTGCTGCGCGTGCTGCAGGAGGGCGAGGTGAGGCCGGTGGGTGCTACCCGCGCGGTGCCGGTGGACGTGCGCGTGATCGCCGCCACCCACCGCGACCTCGAACAGCGGGTGCGCGAAGGTCTGTTCCGCGAGGATCTGTACTACCGCATCGCGGGCGCCACCTTCACCGTGCCGCCGCTGCGTGAGCGGGTGGGCGACATCGAGCCGATCGCCCGCCGCGTGGTCGATGAGGTCGGCATCGAACTGGGCCGGCCCGGTGCCTCGCTGACCGACGAGGCGATGGCCTGCCTGATGGGCTATCCGTGGCCGGGCAACATCCGCGAACTGCGCAACGAGCTTGCGCGCGCACTGGCGCTGAGCGACAGCGAGCGCATCGAGGCGCAGTCGCTGTCGCAGCGCGTGCTGCACGGTCAGGCCGGCCTCACCGCCACCGCCAGCGCCGCCGCCCTGCCCGCCAGCGGCACGCTGGCCGAACGCCTCGACGCCATCGAAGCCATGGTGCTGCGCGAAACCCTGCTCCGCCACCGCTGGAACAAGACCCGCGCCGCCAAGGAACTCGGCCTGTCCCGCGTCGGCCTCAGAGGCAAGATGGTCAGATTCGGACTGGAAGGGTGAGGTCGGAGACGTCGCGTGCACAGCGGCAGCGCGTGTGGCGGCCCGGTGTGGGAGCGACGCCCCCGCCGCGATCCGGACGTGTGCATCGCGCGGTCTCTCTTGCTCTCGCCGCCATCGCAGACCGGGCCTGCCCCTCGCGTTGGCGCCCTTGCCACCGCTGCCATCGCGGCGAGGGCGCCGCTCCCACAGACCTCGGCCATGCGCAGCGAGGTCCGGTTGGCGAACGCATGACCGCGCCGGTCCGCTTTACGGCCGGCTCACGCGACCCGCTGTGCCCACCCGCAGGAGCTGCGCCCCCGCCGCGATGGGGCCTGGGCCAGGTGCCGGTGCGCGATCCGAAGCGGCCATCGCGGCGAGGGCGCCGCGCCCACAGGTCTCGCGCCTGCCTTGCTACAGTGTGGGTTCAGCATGAACACGACGATGAATGAGTTGAGCACCCGGCGATGAGCACCCCCTTCACCGTTCTATGGCTGCAGTCCGGCGGCTGCGGCGGCTGCAGCATGTCGCTGCTGTGCGCCGACACCGACGACTTCCACGGCCAGCTGCGTGACGCCGGCATCGACCTGCTCTGGCATCCGTCGCTGTCGCTGGACAGCGGCGACGACGTGGTGGCGCTGCTCGGCCGCGTTCTCGACGGCACGCAGCGGCTGGACGCGCTGTGTGTCGAAGGTTCGCTGCTGCGCGGGCCGAATGGCAGCGGTCGCTTCCACATCATGGCCGGCACTGGTCTGCCCATGATCGACTGGGTGCGCAGGCTCGCCGAAAAGGCGCGCCACGTGGTGGCCATCGGCAGCTGCGCGGCCTGGGGCGGTGTCACCGCGGGCGGCGACAACCCGACCGAAGCCTGCGGCCTGCAGTACGAGGACGACGCTCGCGGCGGCCTGCTCGGCGCGGATTTCCACGCCGGCGCCGGCCTGCCGGTGATCAATATCGCCGGCTGCCCGACCCACCCGAGCTGGGTGCTGGACACCCTCATGGCGCTGGCCGGCGGCAGCTTTGGCGCCGCCGACCTCGACACGCTGGGCCGGCCGCGCTTCTACGCCGACCAGCTGGTGCACCACGGCTGCACCCGCAACGAGTACTACGAATTCAAGGCCAGCGCCGAAAAGCCCTCGGACCTCGGCTGCATGATGGAACACATGGGCTGCAAGGGCACGCAGGCGCATGCCGACTGCAACACCCGGCCGTGGAACGGCGAGGGCTCCTGCACCCGCGGCGGCTACGCCTGCATCAGCTGCACCGAACCCGGCTTCCAGGAACCCGGCCACCCCTTCCACGCCACGCCCAAGCTCGCCGGCATTCCGATCGGCCTGCCGACCGACATGCCCAAGGCCTGGTTCGTCGCGCTGGCCTCGCTGTCCAAGTCGGCGACGCCGAAGCGAGTCAAAGTGAATGCGGTGTCGGACCACGTGGTGGTGCCGCCGGTGGCGCGGCGGACACGATTGAAGTGACCATCGGTTCATGCGGACACTTACTAGCGCAGAGCTCAATCGATATTCGATTGCTGTTCATGACTTCGAGCAGGCGATAAAGCTTGCCGAAGAGTCATTGCTGCATTCACCAGACAGTCTTGCGAAAGAGGCGCTGCTTTTTATGGCGGTAGTTGTCTATTACCGGCCGTTCTCACAGAACGAAAGAAGCAGTGGGACCGGGGACGCCGTCTCCAAGCTTGCAATTGATGACTTTGCGCCTCTGTCCAAGGAAGAGCTGGCCTTGCATGATCTCTGTAAAAATCTTCGCAACAGGGCTCTGGCGCACGCTGAGTTTGCGTACTTTCCGACGTCCCATGACCCTGAGTCCGGGGTTATTTTTGGCAAGCGCTTTTCTCTAGTGTCACTGACGGTTGGCTCACAATCTGGCCACGGCGTATTCGACGTTGAATCGTTCTGTCGTCTTGCTTACAAGTTGGCAGCTCGTTGCCATACTGTTCGTGCAAATCATGTCCTGCGAAATTGACCGCGTCCGCAACCGCAAGCGTCGGAACAATCTTTTGGACGCCTCCACATGACCCGCCTCCTCGTCGGCCCCTTCAACCGCGTCGAAGGTGATCTTGAAGTGACGCTGGACGTCGCCGATGGCCGGGTCGCGTCGGCGCACGTGAATGCGCCGATGTACCGCGGCTTCGAGCAGATCCTGCGCGGGCGCGAGCCGCATGACGCGCTGGTGTATGTGCCGCGCATCTGCGGCATCTGTTCGGTGTCGCAGTCGGTGGCGGCGGCGCGGGCGCTGGCGGCGCTGGGCGACATCACGATGCCGGACAACGGCCGGCACGTGACCAATGTGATCCTGGCCACCGAGAATCTGGCCGATCATCTGACCCATTTCTATCTGTTCTTCATGCCGGATTTCGTGCGCCTGGTCTATGCCGGCCGCCCCTGGCACGAAGAGGCGGTGCGCCGCTATACGCCGAGCACCGGCGAGCGGGTGCGCGCCGCGATCGCCGCGCGCCAGCGCTGGTTCACGCTGCTCGGCACGCTGGCCGGCAAGTGGCCGCATACGCAGAGCATCGACCCCGGCGGCTCGACCCGCGCGGTCGACGCGGCGGAGAAAGTGCGGCTGCTGGCGCGGGTGCGCGAGTTCCGCCGCTTTCTCGAAACCCACTCCTATGGCGCGCCGCTGGAAGCGGTGGTCGCGCTCGATTCGGAAGCGGCGTTCGACGACTGGGTCGCGCGCGACCCGCTGGGCAGCGATCTGCGTTTCTTCGCCACGGTGGCGCGCGACGCCGCGCTCGCCACGCTGGGCGCCGGCCCCGGCCGCTATCTGAGCTATGGCGCCTATCCGCAGCCGGACGGCCGCGCCGCGCTCGGCGCGGGCGTGTGGCATGCCGGCACGCTGTCGCCGGTCGACGCCGCCGCCATCCGCGAAGACGCGACCCACGCCTGGCTCAGCGATGCGGGCGGGCCGCAGCATCCAGGCTCCGGCATCACGCTGCCGGAACCGGACAAGCCGGGCGCCTACACCTGGAACAAGGCGCCGCGGCTGGCCGGCGAGGTGGTCGAAACCGGCGCCATCGCGCGCCAGCTGGCGAGCGCCCACCCGCTCATCGTCGATCTGGTGAGCCGGCATGGCGGCACCGTCTATACCCGTGTGGTCGCCCGCCTGCTCGAACTGGCGCGCGTCGTCACGCTGATGGAAGACTGGCTGCGCGCGCTGCGGCCGGGCGAGCCCTTCTGCACGCCGGGCCCGCTGCCGGACGCAGGCATCGCGGCCGGCCTGTCGGAAGCGGCGCGCGGCAGCCTGGGCCACTGGATTTCGGTGCGCGACGGCCGCATCGCCAACTACCAGATCGTCGCGCCGACCACCTGGAATTTCTCGCCGCGCGACGCCGAGGGCCGGCCCGGCGCACTGGAAGCCGCGCTCGAGGGCGCGCCGGTGCGCGATGGCGAAACCACGCCGGTGGCGGTGCAGCACATCGTGCGATCGTTCGACCCCTGCATGGTGTGCACCGTGCACTGACCCGGAGACCCGCGTGCAGCGCTTCACCATTTCCCTCGACGACCAGCTGGCCGCCCAGTTCGACGACTGGATCGCGCAGCGCGGCTACGGCAACCGCTCCGAGGCTGTACGCGACCTGTTCCGCGCCGAGCTCGACCGCTCGCAGCAGCAGACCGGCAGCGCCACCCACTGCGTGGCCTGCCTGTCCTACGTGTTCAACCATCACGAACGCGATCTGGCCGAGCGGCTCACCAGCCTGCAGCACGCGCACCACGACCTCACGGTGTCGACCATGCACGCCCACCTCGACCATGACCACTGTCTGGAAACCGTCCTGCTGAAAGGGGAGATCGCGGCGGTGAAGGCCTTCGCCGACGCGGTGTGCGCCGAGCGCGGCGTGCACCACGGCAAGGTGAACCTGATCGCGGTCGAGATGGATGCCCACCACCACCACGCCGGTCCCGCCGGCCACCGCTACACCCGCCGCCACGCGGCCGGCGGAAGTGCGGGGCATGTGCATGTGAAGCCGGTCACCTGAGCGCGGGCAGCAGAGGGCCGCACATCGCTGTCACCGCAAGCGGTGCAGCCGCAGCATGGACTGAAGCGACAGCGCGCTGACCGCTTCCGGTGCGCAGGCCTGCGCCAAGCCCCTGATTCATCGTGTGCGAAACACTGGCACGCTTCTCGCGTATGAAGATTCGACACTTCTTCATACAACGACGCCATGAACCACTCCGGGACGAATACCGCACCGCGCCGGGCGCCGGCGCCCGCACGACGATGGCTGCCCGCGCTGTGCCTGCCCCTCGCGGGTGCCTGGGGCACCGCGCTGGCGCACGAGGCGGCGCCGGCCGCGCACCACGTCGACCCGGTGACGGTCGAGGGCCACTATGACAATGCGGTCGGCACGTCGGACGCCGCCAGCCAGGGCACGGCGACCGCGCGCCTGATCGCGAACCGGCCCACGCAGCGCCCGGCCGAGGTACTGGAATTCGTGCCCGGTCTCATCGTCACGCAGCACAGCGGCGGCGGCAAGGCGAACCAGTACTTCCTGCGCGGCTTCAACCTCGACCACGGCACCGACTTCGCGACCTGGGTCGGCGGCATGCCGGTGAATATGCCCACCCACGCGCACGGCCACGGCTATGCCGACCTGAACTGGCTCATTCCCGAACTGATCGAGCGCATCGATTACCGCAAGGGCCCCTACTTCGCCGAGGACGGCGACTTCTCGTCCGCCGGTTCGGCCCGGCTCAAGCTGCGCGACCGCACCGCCTACGGTACGGCTGAAGCCACGCTGGGTGGTGACGGCTACCGGCGCGGCCTGCTGATGAACGCGCACGCCGTCGGCGCCGGCACGCTGCTGTACGCACTCGAAACGTCGAGCGCCGACGGCCCGTGGCAGAACCCGGAAGATTTCCGCCGCATCAACGGCGTACTGCGCTACACGCTGGGCGAGGGGGCCGACACCACTTCGGTCACCGCCATGGCCTACAGCGCGCGCTGGGATTCCACCGACCAGATTCCGCTGCGCGCGCTGCGGGCAGGCCGGCTTGACCGCTACGGCGCGGTCGACCCGACCGACGGCGGCAAGACCCAGCGCTACAGCCTGTCGCTCGACGGCCAGCGCCTGCGCGACGACGGCGTGCTGCGCTTCAGCGCCTATGCCATCCGCTCCGAACTCGATCTGTGGTCCAACTTCACCTACGCGCTGGAAAACCCGGTCGACGGCGACCAGTTCCGGCAGTCGGAACAGCGTTCGGTATTCGGTTTCGCACTGAGCCGCAGCTGGGACGGCCAGTTGGCCGGCCGGTCCATGACCAACACGCTGGGCGTGCAGATGCGCCACGACCGGCTGGCGCCGGTCGGCCTGTATTCGACCGTGGCGCGCACCACCACCGGCGTCATCCAGGAAAGCCGGGTGCGCCAGACCAGCGTCGGCCTGTACGGCGAGAACAGCGTGCAATGGACGCCCTGGCTGCGTAGTCTGGCTGGCCTGCGCATCGATCGCTTCCAGTTCGACGTGGCCAGTTCGATCGCCGCCAACAGCGGCGACACCTCGGACCACATCGCCTCGCCCAAGCTGTCGCTGGTGTTCGGGCCGTGGGCCGACACCGAGTACTTCGTGAACTACGGCCAGGGTTTCCACAGCAACGACGCGCGCGGCACCACCGCGCGGCTCACCGCCAAGGGCGGCCTGCCGGCCGATCCGGTGGATGCGCTGGTGCGCACCCGCGGCGGCGAACTGGGCGTGCGCAGCGAAGTGCTGCCCGGCCTGCAGAGCTCGCTCGCGCTGTGGACGCTGAAGCTGGATTCCGAGCTGCTGTTCGTCGGCGACGCCGGCGAAACCGAACCCAACCGCGCCAGCCGGCGCAGCGGCATCGAGTGGAACAACCGCTGGACGCCGCGCCCCTGGCTGCTGCTCGACCTCGACGTCGCGCTGTCGCGCGCCCGCTTCACCGACCGCGACCCGGCCGGTGACCACGTACCGGGCGCCGCCGGCACCGTGCTGGCGGCCGGCGTGAGCCTGACCGAAGACAACCCGCTGGCCGCCGGCTGGTTCGGCCACGTGCAGCTGCGCCACGTCGGCGCCCGCGCGCTGATCGAGGACAACTCGGTGCGCTCCGACCCGACCACGCTCACCGTGCTGCGCGTCGGTTACCGCGTGCGGCAGGATCTGCGGCTGATGCTGGACGTGTTCAACCTGTTCGACCGCCGCGACAACGACATCGAGTACTTCTACACCTCGCGTCTGCCGGGCGAGCCGCTGGCCGGCACCGACGACCGCCACATCCACCCGGTCGAACCGCGCAGCCTGCGGCTGACGGTGAATGCGCGGTTCTGAGGGGACTTCGGCCGTGCGGGCTGACCAGCGCCGGAACGGAAACGGCGCAGGGTGATGCGCCGCATCGCGGCGGGGGCGCCGCTCCCACCGGGTCTGAGCAGACCCTGGCACAGCTCTTCGTGGGAGCGGCGCCCCGCCGCGATCAGATCGTGGAACGGAGAACGCGGCAAGTCGTACGCCATATCGCGGCGGACCGCCGCGCTTACCGGGTGACGGCGGCGCGGCTCTGGTGGGCGCGGCACCCCCGCCGCGATCAGACGCTGAAACAGAGCCAGCGGCGCCCTCGCCGCGATGGCTGCGGTGAAAAGAAGCGTGCGCGTCGCTTACTCGTCCACCACCCTCACCTTCACATAGCGCCCCTTCACCATGCCGCCGTCCAGCCGCAGCACGGCTTCTTTCGCGATGCTGCGGTCGACCGCGACGAAGGTGAGATAGTCGGTCACGTCGATGCGGCCGATCTGTTCGCGGGCGAACCCGGCGTAGGCGGTGAGGGCGCCGAGCACGTCGCCGGGGCGGATCTTTTCCTTGCGGCCGCCGAGTATCTGCAGCGTGGCCATCGGCGGCACCAGCGGCGCGTCGCTGGCCGGGCTCAGATCGGCCAGCGCGCCCCATTCCAGCGGCCGGCCCTGGGTCTGTTCTATGCGCTGCGCGCGCACCTGTTCGAAGGGCGCGACCAGCGACCAGGCGGCGCCTTCCGCGTCGCCACGGCCGGTACGGCCGATGCGGTGCACATGCACTTCCGGGTCCGGCGTCAGTTCGACGCTGATCACCGCGTCAAGCCCGGCGATGTCCAGCCCGCGCGCGGCCACGTCGGTCGCCACCAGCACCGACACGCTGCGCTGGGCGAAGCGCAGCAGCGCGCGGTCGCGGTCGCGCTGTTCCAGATCGCCCGACAGTTCGATCGCCTCGATGCCGGCGGCCTGCAGCGCGCTCACCACCTCGCGGCAGCGCCGCTTGGTGTTGCAGAAGGCGATCGTGCTGACCGGCCGGTAGTGACGCAGCAGCGCCAGCACCGCCGCCGGGCGCTGCGCCTCGTCCACCTCGAAGAAGCGCTGGCGTATGGTCTGTTCTGCGTGCCGGGTTTCCACCTCGATACGCTGCGGCGTGCGCATGAACTGCGCGGCCAGCCGCTCGATGCCGTCCGGAAAGGTGGCCGAGAACAGCAGGGTCTGCCGCTCGCGCGGGCACTGGCGTGCGACGGCTGCAATGTCGTCGACGAAGCCCATGTCCAGCATGCGGTCGGCTTCGTCCAGCACCAGGGTGTTGATGCCGCGCAGGTCCAGCGAGCCGCGTTCAAGGTGGTCGAGCAGACGGCCGGGCGTACCGACGATGACGTGCGCGCCGTGCGAAAGGCTGTCGACCTGCGGGCCGATCTTGGTGCCGCCGCACAGCGTGAGCACCTTGATGTTGTCGGTGCCGCGCGCCAGCCGGCGCACTTCCTTGGCCACCTGGTCGGCCAGTTCGCGGGTCGGGCACAGCACCAGCGCCTGCGGCGAGAACCAGCGCGTGTTCAGCTTCGCCAGCAGCGGCAGTGCGAAGGCCGCGGTCTTGCCACTGCCGGTCTTGGCCTGCGCGATCAGGTCGCGGCCAGCCAGCGCCACCGGCAGCGCGGCGGCCTGCACCGGCGTCATGGCGTCGAAGCCCAGCGTTTTCAGGTTGGCGAGGGTGGCGGGCGACAGCGGCAGGCTGTCGAAGGCGGTATCGGGGGAGGGGGATGCGGCAGAGGTCATGCCGGATTATCCGCGATCCGGCGCCGCCGCGCCGCTGTTTGAGGGCCGCCGCCCGGAGCGGGGCGCCGGGAGGGCTGCGGTGCGCGCGGCGCGGTCGTTCAGCGGATGACGCCGCAGGCGACGCGGGCCCCGCCACCGCCCAGCGGTGCAGGGTGATCGGCGTGGTTGTCGCCGCCCGCGTGCACCATCAGCGAACGGCCGGCCACGTCGGCGGCGGTCAGCCGGGGCGCGAGCACCGGGGTGGTCGCATTGCCGGCAGCATCGACATAAAGCGGCGGCAGGTCGCCCAGATGGCCTTCGCCCCAGGGCGTGCCGTGCACATTGCTCGCTTTCGGGTCGTAATGCCCGCCGGCACCGAGCGCCGGCACCCGCTTGCCGTCCTTCTCCGCGCTGTCGCAGCTCGGGTTCTGGTGCACGTGAAAGCCGTGCAGACCCGGCGGCAGGCCCTGCAGCGCCGGCGTGAACACCAGGCCGTAGCGGCTTTCGGAAATCGTCACGCTGCCGACCGGCGTGCCGACGCCTTTCTCATCCACCAGATTCACCTGCACGACGGTGTCGGCGCAGGCCGCACCGGCGGCCATCAGCATCAGCACCAGGGCTGTCTTCTTCATCGGGTCATCTCCTGTTCTACGCACTGCGGTTGGACACGGCTGCGGGCAGCGGGCGCGACAGAGCGCCGTGCGCCTGCTCTGATCATAGTGTCATGGCGGCGAACCGGCCGGAAAAACCTGCTTGCCCGGTGCCGGATGCGCTACCGGTGATCCGCCGTCGGCGGCGGGTGACGCCGGCGCACCAGCGCGGCCACCATGACCGCCACCACCGCACCGTTGAGCAGACAGAGCACGATGGCCAGCGGGGCGCGGGTGGCGATCACCTGCTGCAGCTCGAACGGCAGGTAGATCGCCCCGCCCACCGCCGCCAGCGTTTCCGCCCACGCGCGGCCGTGGTACAGCCCCCAGGCTTCGGCCAGCCGCAGCGCGGCATAGGCGGCCGCGCCGGCGGCCAGCTGCAGCAGGTGCGGGTCATCGAGGCGGCTGGCCGCGTCGATGAAGATGCGCGGGTAATGCGATGCGGGATTCAGGTGCGCGTGCGCGACCAGCGTTGCCGCGAGCGCATGCACGTCATGGTGCAGCAGCGCCAGCACGCCGCTGCCGGCCAGCAGCACGATGGCGCCCTTGAAGCCTTCGAACAGCGCGATCAGGCGGACGGTGCGGCCGGCGTGCGCGCTCACGGCGCTAGAAGATGGCGTAGGCGATGACCGAACAGATCGCCGCCATCGCCACCAGGCCGAACAGGAAGAGGCTGTCGACCACCACCCGCAGCCGCCGTCGCAGCACCGGCCGCCGGGTCTTGAACGACCAGAAGGCGAGGCATGAACAGCTCACGAAAACCAGCGCGTCGATGGCCAGCAGGTCGTCGCCGACGGTCTGCACCTGGGTCTGCGACGCGATCAGCCGCAGCAGGCCGATCGCGGTCAGGCACACGCCGACCATGCCGGCGGACACGGTGAACACGTGCATGGTCAGTTCGTGGTCGCGGATTTCCTTGTCGTGCGGGGCGGTCATGGCGCGGCCATCATACCGGGCGCGTCCGCGGGCGGTACGGCGCCACTGTATCCGCGTGTCAGGCGCCGGCCGTGCCGAGCGCGGCGACGAACTGGCGCCCTGTGAGTGACTGCGCCTGGGCAAAGCCGCCGACCCAGCGTGCCGAATCGACGGTGATCAGCAGCAGCGAGAAGTCGGCGAAGGAGAACAGCGGCTCGGCGTCCGGCAGCCGCGCCAGATAGGCGGCGCGCGCGTCGGCATGTTCCGGCGCGTCCGGCGGGCAGGGCGCGGCCTGCCCGCGCATGCTGAGCCGGGGCAGCGCCAGCGGCGACACCTCGGGCGTGGCCGGCGAGGTCACCATCAGTGCCACCGCCGGGTGGGCCTTCATGTCGGCGGTGTGGGTGGCCAGCGCGCTGACGTGGATGATGACGCGGCCGTCCGGCAGCAGCGCGTACGGCACCATGGACACCGCCGGATCTCCGCGGTGCAGCGTGGCGAGTGCCGCCACCGGCTGGCTGGCCAGCAGATGGCGCAGGGCTTCGGTCTGTTCGGCGTTCATGGCGCCGGATTGTGGCACGGGCGGTGGCGGCCGGCCCGGCATCACGCCCGCCAGGGCAGGTCCATCACCGTGCCGTCCGGCAGCGACACGGTGTCGCCCAGCGGCATCGCCGACACGAAGCTGCTTTCGGTTTCGGCGAAGATCTGATGCACCGCGTTGGCCGGCAGGATGAGCGTGTCGCCGGCGGCGTAGCGCACCTCCTGTCCATCCACGGTCGCGCGCCCGCTGCCGGTCAGGAACAGCACCACCTCCTCGCCCGAATGCCGGTGCGGCGGCGTGGCGGATCCTGCCTCCATGTGGCCGCGCCACATTTCGACCTGACGCGCACCGCTGCCCGGCGTGGCGACACCGGCGATGTGATTGCCCTGCATCGAATGCAGGCGGTTTTCGTCCTGGGGAAACACGATCATGGCGGTGGCTCCGCGGGCAGGGATGGCGAAACGAAAGCATGCGTCGCCGGCCCGGGCGTGGTCAAGGCGCGGCGCCCGGCGTCACGTCGTCGGGCGGTAACTCCAGCGCGGGCTGAGCAGCATGACCACGACCGAGGCAACCGCCACGGCTGTCGACAGCCATAGCGTGAGCGGCGCTTCGGCCATGCGCGCCGGATAGATGCGCATGACGGCACCCAGCCCGATCACGTTGCCGCCGGCGACCAGCACCGCCGACGCGTAGTCGTGAAAGCGGCGGGCCTTGTTGGCGCCGCTGGCCCATTGCGGGTGGGTGTTATAGCTCGGCATCTGCTCGTGCGCCTGGCCGAGCTGTTCAAGTGCAGCCATGAAGCGGCGCAGATTGGTGATCGCGCGTTCAGCCTTGTAGTTCAGGAAGGCAAGACACAGCGACGCCACCGGAAAGCCGAGCAGCAGCCACTCGACCGGCACCGGCCCGCGACCTTCGCTTGGCTTCAGCGCGACCAGTGCCGCCAGCAGGCTCACCACCAGCGTCACGTACAGGGCAAGCGCCTGCTGCCGCTGGCCGATGCGGGCGTTCACCTCCTGGCTGGCGGCGATGAAACGGTAGTTCGCGTCGACAACCCATTCCCTGCTCATGCGGATACCCCATACGGAACACTCGCGCGCACGGCGCACGCGGGGCTGGCGAGTATCGCCGGTGCTCCCCGGCCCGCCAAGCCGCGACCGGCAGGAAGGCCTCAGCCCGGAATGTCCGGCTCGACCAGCGTGGCGAGCTGGGCCAGCGATTCCTGCCAGCCGAGGTGGCACATTTCCAGCGGAATCGGTTCCGGTATGCCCGCCTGCTCCACCTTCAGCTCGGTGCCGCACAGCACCGGGCGCAGCGTCACCGTCACCTCCAGCACGCCCGGCAGATTCGGGTCGTCGAACACGTCGGTGTAGCGGATCAGGCTGTCCGGCACCAGTTCGAGGTATTCGCCGCTGAAGCCGTGCGCCTGGCCGTTCGAGAAGTTGCGGAAGGACATGCGGAAGCGGCCGCCCACGCGCGCATCGAGCTCGTGGACGGTGCAGGTGAAGCCGTAGGGCGGCAGCCATTTCGCCAGTGCGTCGGCGTCGGTGAAGGCGCGCCATACGCGGTTCGGCGGCGCGCGGAACACGCGGTGCAGATGGAGGGTGCGGGACATGGTTCATCTCCTCATTGCAGGGGCCGGACTGAAGCCGGCGACATCGGGTCGACGAAGGCACCGGCCGGAAATCGACAGCCGGCCGGTCCCGGCGTCAGCGGGCGCGGCGCGTGCGCCAGGCCACCCAGCCGGTGAGCCAGAACACCGGCGTCGCCAGCAGGGACTGAAACCAGTAGCCCATGTTCCGGTCGCCGCGCTGGGTGCACAGATGCAGGCTTTCGATGCACAGCG
>Ga0123397_117461_pt1 | contig 13864 bp, 9 predicted proteins | sample T10HLNH4metaT_FD_89925 | JGI IMG/M metagenome (GOLD analysis project Ga0123397, IMG submission 89925) | Methane-oxidizing artificial microbial communities from Washington, USA to study methane cycling - T10-HLNH4 metaT (Metagenome... ... | reverse complement strand
GTCGGGATGAAATTTGTGTTTTAACAAATTGAACACGCCCACATTGGAGAATGTGGAAATTCTTCGCGAGAGCATTTGCGGCAAAGTTCTTGGCAATCTCGTGCCGCGAGGATGAATTGGCTTGTCTTCGTCGAAATATTCATTAGTGTAGAGAGGGGCGAATATTTCGACAGAAGTTTGATCAAGTTTACCTAAATTATTTGCCAATTCATAAAAGTAACGTGATATGCCGCCATATCTTTGGATGCAAAATATTTGGTAGTCGAACAGGATGTTCATTTGTTTAAAGAAAAATTATTTTTTGAGGAAAATGTAGTATTTTATTCGTTTCCTTATTTGGCTAAATTGGACTCATTGATATTTTTTTGGATAATATCCAGTATTTCGGCAGTGCATTCTTTCCACGTGGGCCATGAGAAATTTTCCGCATGTTCGCCGCTAACGACTCGACTAACACATAAGGAGTTATGGATTAATGAGATGAGCTCATCCTTATTTGTGAGGGAAAAGTAGGAGCAATGATTGCCGCCAATTTCATGAAACACCGGAATATCGCTTGCAAGCACCGGGCAATTAAATGATAGCGCTTCAACTAGTGGCAAGCCAAAACCTTCAGTCATTGATGGAAAGATTAATGCTTGTGCATTTTTATAGCTAAAGGATAGTTCATTATCTGAAAGGTCTTGAAACCATATCAAAGACGATCCAAACATTGGATGCGATTGTATTCTTGCAATAGTAGCGTCCGACTCCCACCCGTATTTCCCGATGATGCATAGCTTAATTTTAGGATGTGTTTGCCAAATGCATTCAAAAACATCCAGTAAAAAATTATAGTTTTTTCGTGGCTCAACGGTGCCGACAGATATGTATACGGTGTTGTTTTCAAATAACTTATGAATATGTTCCCGTACTTTTAAAGAGTCACTGATTAAATCAAGATCGGCTCCCAATTTGAAGGCGACAATGTCTTTCTTGTGAATGCTTGGGTGGTTTGATATGTATTGTTCAATAACTTTTGCGGTATCATGAGATATGCTTAATATCAAATCTGACGATTCGAGTGCGAAGTCTATTTTTGACGAAAAGTTTTTTTCGTGCATTTTTGTTACAAAATTACGATGAGTAATTGGAATGAGATCGTATATGATGGTAACTATCTTAGCGTGGTTGTTTTTTGTCTCTGCAACAGCCTTGTTGTAGAACGCTGACCACCAAGATGAGCCGGGAATAAATAGTATATCTTTATCGGATGGTTTCCATATGTTCTTGGGCGATAAGTGAGTTACTATATTGGCTAGTAAAATACAAGGCAATGATATGGATAAAAATATCGGTAGAAATAGAAATCGAGTGTATTTTCCCCATATTCTATCGATAAAACTCGGCAATAAAAAGCAAAATACTTTTTTAAATAAATTCTTTAGTCGCAAAAACTGTCGCGTGGCGAGGCTAATGGAATCAAAATAGCCGATTCCTTTGCTAAAATTATCTACAACAATGAAGCCATAAAGTGGGTCGTAGTATGTTAAGTGGCATGAAATATTTCTATCTGAACAAATTGAAATCATGTTAACAATCACATTGCGTTCAGTTCTACGAATGCCTGTGTTACCATCTCCGCGAACAAAATCGGTACAATCAATGTAAATATTCATTAGTTATCCTTTTGGATTTATAATGTTAAACACGCATAGAAATGCATAAATTATTAGATATATTTTTGATTTATGACAAGGATGGCGTCAAAAACAATTGCCTAAAATAACAATGTGATCTAGCGCTTGGTTTTTAGGTAATTCTTCTATAAACTCCGCGACAAGGAGAGATGAACGAAAGTTTTCTCATTTCCTTTGCAAAGGAGAATCTAAACTACTGCCGAAAGTACATTTAGCCATTTTTTGATAGCTATTAAAATAGCTCTATTTATTTAACTTAATGGTCTGGGTTTAAATAGTTAGATTCCCGCAGTAGCGCCAGGTGTGGTTACCCTTGTAAGTTATTTAGCACGACGTACTGTTATTCAATGCTTAACAAATCGGGGCACGGATTTAGGGTGATGACATCATTAATTTCGCCAAATCTGGAAAAGTCACGTTTGGGCGCCAACCTAGTGCATTTATCGTTTCAGAATTTGACACGAGTTGTTTATATTCCGGAATAAAGCCTTCTCGAAGACGCACATGTTCGTGCCAGTCTTTTTCGATGATTTTGAAACATGCTTCTAGCCAATCCTGAATCGAATAGGTAATACCGGAACCAATGACGGCTTCGAATATATCGTCCTGTTCAACCAAAGTAAAAACTCCTTGTGCAACATCGCCAGCAAAAGTCCATTCCTTTTTCACAGAAATATCTCCTAGCTCAATAAGTTCATTACTTCCTCCTGCGATACGTTGTGCTGCTAGCGCGATCATCTTGCTGACGTGATTCGGTTTACGAAACGGACTTTCGTGATGGAACAAATATCCAACATAGGCTCGAACCCCTAGCGACCGGTAATACCTAGCCGCATACACGGATTGAATCCGCGCTACAGAATAAGCGCAGCCTGCTTCAAATTCATCGTGTTCTGAAATGGGGGTTCCGGTATTGACGAATTGCAAGCCGCTGCCAGTAATGAATACCTTGGTATCTGGGCTATGCCTTTTAACAGCCTCAAGAACGTTCAAAGTACCTGTAGAAATGGTCTGGTGATTTTCAAACAGTGCATCGTGTCGCGTGGTTGAATTGGCTGCAAGATGAAAAACGTATCGGGGTGTGTGCGTTTTTATTAAATATTCGGTTTGTTCACGGTTAGATATATCTTCTTTTAACCAGCTTCCCTCTGATCTTGAAACTCCAATTACCGACATACCTTTTGCTTTGCAAAGCTCACTTAGATAATGACCGTCCTGTCCATTTATGCCAAAAATAATTGCTTTCATTTTTAATTCCTTCGCGCAAGATTTAAATCGACTTGTAGATAGTTAGCCGAGGACCTAATTTTTTAAAGTTACGGCATCGATGTGTAGATTTCGGCAATATATTTCTTAGGCAACACCTTGACTTTATTTAATTGTAGCGGTAATTTGCATGGAAACAAAGTTAAATATATAACGCAGACTTTGTTTTTCAGCTATATTAGCTTTAATGAAAATGGTGGAGTGAGAGATAAGTAAGTTTATAATACAGACTAACTATTTTCAAAATTCATCACTTGCGATTTCAGCATCTAATGCATATACGTTCTCAGCAAATTTCTGAAAGCTAAAATGCTCAATTATCTCTTTCTTTAACAAATTCTGGTTGTCAAGCACCTGATTTCGATATTCTATAGCATGTAAAATCAATTCAGAAAATTTACCTACATCGGCAAATGGAGCATACAATAGTAGCTCCATGTAACCACATAGTTCAAAACGAATCAGAGGATTATCCATGCAAACTATGGGGCAATTATTAATTAATGCTTCTAATATCTGTGTAGGGAAATTGCCTTCCATTTCGGATGAATATCCCAAGCAGGATGCATTTTTATAAAGCCAAACTAAAGTTGTATCATTGACTTTATTGAAAATAAATAGTCTATCAAGTAAGCCATTACTCTTAATTTCATCCTGCAAGATCTCAGGAATAAAGCTAGCCGTCAAAACCAAACAAAGTTCTGGTAAACTTTTTGCCGCCAGACACCAACTCCGAGCCACCAAGTCCAAACGTTTATTAGGATGATATTGCGTTGGATAAAATACAAATTTACGTCCCTCAAGCTTTTGAATCAAATTAACTGGAATAGCCATAAGATCATTTTGCTTATTCGATGTACCCAAATAAGGCATAAGGAACGATACGATTTTATCTGCAGGTATTTTCAATGCAGAGTTAGGTAAGTATTCTTTAGAAAAAGCGGAGCCCGTTAGAACTTTTTTAGCTTTTTTAGCCAATTTCACCCCAATGGCAACGTTTTTGTTACTTTTAGGAAAACATTCTCTGCCAGTAAAGAAGTGTGGTATATAATCTGGAATATAGGCTAACAAAGGAGTATTGAGGCTAAATGCCTCAGGAAAATTATAATAATGGGGAACGACAGCGTACCTTAACTTTGAGGAAATAGATGAAAATAGTTTATTTATTTTTTTTGAAGCAATATAAGCTATAATAACATTTTTGAATAAAATAAAAAAATACGCAAAAATGGATTTTATTAGTCTAAAAAATGATTTTATGCTGCAGATTTTACGCTTCCCTTTTATTGTCTCAAATATCCTCAGAAAATGCTCATTTGACCTGTATCCGTATCCATTGAGTAGACTTTTTATAAATCTACTGTACGCATTTTCTAAGTAGTATATGCCCGGTTCTGATAATGGAATTACCTTAACTAAATCTGGTCTAGCGCATTCAGCTGTGTAAAATCCATGTACAACAGCAGCCTCATTTTCAAGTGCCGTGACCATAACAGGAATATCTTTTGAGTTTAATGCCTTAACAAACTGTTGCATTACTCTTGGAATTTCATCAATAGAGGAATACTGCCCATTGCAATGTACATAAGAATTTTTAAAATGAGTGAATATTAATACTGGGTCATAATCAAAAATTTCTTGCTGGTTTAAATCGTAAATAATCTTGGGGGTAACAGAAGAGCTAGAGCTCTCTAGCAAGGATTTTATGGTGTTTTCAAATATGGGTTGACCATATTCTTTTAAATAACGTTGTCTAATTAATTCTTGGCTATCAATTATCTCAGATATGAGTGCTTTATCGCCATTTATAATCAGTTGTGCAACCCGCAGTGCATCTTCTTCATTCTTCACCAATCCAGGGGAATCAAATCCGAAATATCGATGCAATAACGAATTTGGGAAATACAGAACAGGACCTCCTAACATCATCATTTCGATGGGGGGAAGATAGCAAACATTTCTCTCTCGATAGGTATAGATATAACCAGATTCTTTTGAGAATTCTGACAAAAATGCTGCACGTGAAAGCGTACCAACCACATTCGGATCGGCATTGGGTTCTAATTGAACGCCGTAATACCGAAATTTCCTTTGCTCAAAAAATTCCTTTAGATAACGAAAGTGAGTTTGATAATAAGCGTTCGTAATATTTGGGCATGTGAGAGCGATAGTTTGTCTGCGAATTTCTGCATGCGCCCAAGTGTCTTTAAGATCAAGTACATCATCAGTTAACCAGTAAGGCACAACATGCCCCACATTTTGAAGCCATATCTGCTCATCAGACAGGCATTCATTTGCATGCGGCAAGAACCAGAAGTTCTCTCGTCCTTGAATTAAATCAAAAGCACCATTTTCATACAGATTTTTACTCACAATCCCAATCTGACCGTAGCAACGATATAATACCGTCCCACTAAAAACCTTTAGTACGCTAAGTAACCAATCGGGATGAATTGTTACGATAACGACATCAAAGTATGTATTTAAGATTTCCCCTATTTCGTGAGAAATGGAGTTATAAAAAAAATTATATCGACACAGCTTGTTAAGAACCTCTTTTGGAAGTGTTGTCTCGCCAACTTCCCATTTATCTGAAACAGATTGATCTTGGATGTTGCTAAGATAGGGAGGGCGAAAAACCTCGTATCCCATTTTTTTCAACATAGGGAATTCGGTTTCAACTAGCACCTTATGCATCCCAAGCCAAAATATTCTTTTCTGGTACTGTGCTTTTATTTCGGACATTATGGATTCAATTTCTTGAGTTTTTGCTTAATAAATAGAAACGGTTTCAATATCCGCCAAACCATACTTGTATGTATCGCATGAAGATCACTTTCCAATTGCTGAATTCTTTTCAATTCAGCATATCGTGTAAAATTATCAAAACAATTTGGAGGGGCATGAAAGCGTTTTTGAAGGGCATGTTGCTCTTTAGCAAGATAAAAACGGTTTAATCCATCGAAATAAACAAAATCATAGCCTCTGTTAACTATCAGTGACTCCCACTCCTCATGAGTTGTAACAACTGTATTAGGCTCTGTTGCCTCAATTAATATTATCCACGGTCGAATACGATTTAAATCAATCCCCTGTAAAACTAAGGCTTCAGCTCCTTCTACATCAATTTTAAGAAAACTGATTTCCTTAAATCCAAATTCGTCAATCACATTATCTAAGCGGCGCGCAGGAACAATTATTTTTATAACTTTATGTGAACTGGCTTCATGGCGAGAAGCATATTCAGGGTTAATGGTTGACATTCCTGTATTGGCAACTTCGTATAAAGTAAGTTCACCTTCCTCTGCCGCACAAGCTATATTCAGATTAATATCTCTAGGTCTATCAGAAACAATTTGTTCAAACCAATATTCAATCGGTTCAATATTGATACCTCGCCATCCCTTTTCATAAAATGCTTTAGTGACCGAGTCAATAATTGGATGCGCCGCGCCAACATCAATGTAGATACCATTCTCAACATGATTTAGCACTCGCCAAAGCATCACATCTTCAAAATTTTGTGAATAGGACATAAAGGTCATAAATTGATGCTCTATTTTTTTATGATCTCAATTGTAGGTAAAGGAAATATATACCCAACCCCACATTCCAACATGTCTTTTTCACGGTCGATAAATTCTTCTTTGAAATGCCAAGGAAGAACCAGGTAGTAATCCGGATGCATCAATCTTGACTCGGCTTCGCTTACAATTGGGATGTCCGTGCCAAGGGTGTACGCCCCATATTTGTCAGGATTGCGTTCCGCTGCCACATCTATCAGTCTGTTATCAATTCCGCACCACTGCAAAATGGTATTTCCCTTTGTAGAGGCACCGTATATGTGAATTTTCTTTCCTTCTTTCTTTAGTTTCTTTAGCAGCGAAATCAATTCCTCTTTGTGTACGTTGATACGATCTTGAAAATGCTTGTACGGTTTATCTGTATCCAATTCAAAGTCAAACTCTTGCTGGCGTATTTCCTTTATATTCTCGAGATATTGCTCATTCTTGTAGTTAAAATTATTGGCATGAGTAGCGTAACAGCGAAGACTTCCACCATTGATTGAGTTATGAATAACATTGAATACCTTCATTCCTGCAAATTTTAGAATATATTCAATCACCGCCAGACTGTAATATTCTAAATGTTCATGGCATATAGTATCATACGACGTCATTTTGAGCATGGTTGGCATATATGACATTTCAAATATCCAAATGCCATTGGAGGAGAGGATATTCTTAATTCCATTCGTGAAAATGATAGGCTTTTCCAAGTCATAAAACATAGCAATCGAAGTAATAATGTCAAACTTTTCACTGTTTAATAGTGTTAGCAATTCTTCGGATGGGAAAATATCTTGTACAACCTCAATGTCACCCTTAATTTCCTGGGCGACATCGGAAGGATCGACGCCATATTTTTTGAATGTTGCAGGATAAAATCCTAATAGAGTTCCGTCGTTGCAACCTATATCTAGTACCCTACCAGATGCCATGTTTATAATCTGCATAGCATCATCTACAATGCCTTTCAGATGTTCGCGCATTGTATTGTTGGTCCCGGAACGGTACCAATAAGAGGAGTACAGGATGTCTGGTGGAACTGTGTGCTCCATTTGCAATAACCCGCATGCTTGTTCATCGCGCGTTGGATCACATCGAATTAATGTCATTGGTATCTTTCGCATTGGTGGAATCTCTTTACCCGGTTTTACAAAAGACCCTTGAAGGAATTGTTCTCCTAAATTGATTACCGGTGTTAAAGCCGATGAACCGCATACGCGACATGTTGTACGGTGTATTAAATGCATATAAAACCTACCGCTTAGTTATGATTTTTTCCATGTAAACTTTTTGCAAAAGCATGTATTTTTTGTCGATTTGATCTATACACTGGTTTTGCTCCAGATTGAGAAAAGCTAGCTGTTTTACGACAGCATCTTTTTGTACAACGGGTACTTTGTCAAACTCGTAGACCTTTTTCTGTTTGTGCTATAGCTTATAATTGATTTCAGCCAGCCTAGAAAATAAATCACCAATACTTCAATCAATTGCCCTGATATCATTTCCTTCTTTCTTGTAAACTTGTTGGTGGTAAAAGCGAGTTTATCTGTGGGTAACTTTCCGTTAATGCGGCCGCCAAAGTTTCATCACTCTCATTTTTTAAGTTGGTTATCCTACTCTGCCAGACTTGCAAGTCTAGCTGAATTATTGGAATGCCATTGTTTAAGTATGACAGTTGTTAGTTTGTCGCAAAGAGATCCGAGTGTTTCCGCTACGATGTTATCTGCTCTGCGTTTAATCTAATTCCCATTGGCAATCTGCAAAAACACATCCATAGTCAAAACCCTCATAAGAAGCAAAAACTGTCCCTGCATCAATAACGTTAATCAATATGGCATCTTGGGCGATATCAATCGCTCTAACATGATGTACGCTAATAGCGAACGTACAATAGTACTGTCCGGGCACTAAAAAATTCTTGGGTATAGTTATTGCCATGTTTACCACATCTCCATCATTACCCGTCGCAGGCCATTTGTTGTTATTATTAGTAAAAACTTTTCTGCCTCTTTGATCTATTAGATAAAAACCAATTACACTTTCAGTTACCCAGCGATTAATTACGCAGCGGAGTGCTATTTTAATTGATTCATTATGAAGAAAATTTGTCGTCGGCATTCCTTGTGAATTTGTAGCCTGAATTTTTTCAAAATAAATATCGTTACTATATTTATTCGTTGCAATATATCCTTTGTTACTTTCCAACGCGGCATTTTCTAAATAATGCTTAATCACATCTTGAGTAGTACCTGAATTCAAAATACTTCCTTTCCCTAACAAAATTGTACTACTACATAGTTCGGTAATCATCCCCATACTGTGGCTAACAAAAATTATCGTTTTACCATCTTTGGCAACCTCTCCCATTTTCCCCAAACATTTTTTTTGAAACTGCGTATCCCCCACCGCTAACACTTCGTCGACAATCAATATTTCCGGCTCTAAATGAGCCGCCACAGCAAATGCCAGTCGCACATACATGCCACTCGAATAATGCTTAACCGGTGTATCCAGAAACTTTTTAACTTCGGCAAAATCGACGATTTCATCGAATTTTTTTTGGATTTCATATTTTCGCATTCCTAAAACTGCGCCATTAAGAAATATATTCTCTCTTCCGCTCAGTTCTGGATGAAAACCAGTGCCAATTTCCAATAAACTGGCTACTCGACCATTAATCGTTACTTTACCAGTGGTGGGGGCGGTAATTCGGCTTAATATTTTGAGTAAGGTTGATTTTCCAGCGCCATTGCGACCGATAATGCCCACCCGATCACCTGGGTGAATTTCAAAATTAATATCTCTTAGTGCCCAGAATTGTTCTGTTTCTTGGCTACACTGAACAGCTTGTAAAGGATGGCGCAAACGATGATACATTGAGCGAACACCGCCACTCAGTTGGTCACGTAATGTGCTGTATCGTGTCTGGCTTTCGTGCTTAATGGTGTATTTTTTACCAAGATTTTCAACTTTTATCGCAGGTGTCATTTGATGTCTAATGCAGTTAGGTGATTATAATTTATCTGCAAATTGTCTTTCAGTCTTTAAAAAATAACGAATACCAATGCCCAATAACGAGAATGATACTCCGACAGATATACTAAATCCCTGGATAAAAAAACCGGCTTCATTGCCAATTATTCCCCAACGAAATCCATCAATGACGCCTACCATAGGGTTAAGCGAGTAAATAAGTCGCCATTGTTCGGGAATAATCTGGCTGCTGAATCCGACCGGCGAAATATATAGCCCCATTTGCACAATAAAGGGCACAACATAACGAAAATCGCGATATTTAACATTGAGCGCCGATATTAGATAACCTAAGCCTATTGCTGTAATCGCTGCCTGTAATAAGAATAATGGCAGCAACAGAATATTGATCGATGGTATAAAGCGATACCAAATCATCATTCCCATCAATAATACAAATGAAATAAGGAAGTCTATTAAATTAACAAACAATGGCGTAGTGGGAATAATGATTCTGGGAAAATAAACTTTGCTGATCATCGCCGAGTTATCGATGACTGCATTGGCGCTTTCGCTGAGCGAGTTGGCGAAAAAATACCAAGGTAACATGGCGGTAAACACCATTATCGGGTACGGCGCATTGGCATCGCTAGGCAAGTGTGCAATCCTTCCGAAAACAAGTGTGAAGATAAGCATGGTCAATAGCGGCCTCAATACTGCCCATGCGGCGCCGATTACCGTTTGCTTATACCTGACTTTAAAATCGCGCCAGGCGAGGATGAAAAACAAATCCCTATACTCCCAGAGCTCCTTCGATAGATGGAGCATAGTCTTTTCCGGGGTAATGATGGTTTGTTGCATCTGATTGATAGTAAAGCGTTTGATTTTAATGGGTGAAATCGTGTTCCTGAATTTATGAGTGCAAATCAGCCGGCGGGATCATCGCTTGGCCGATTTCGCAACTCGTTTAGCATAGTCGTATGTCGAAGAAATACAATTAACGCTTGGTATTGAATTGTTTAGTTTTCGACTTGCTTGGAATGGCGTTGCCATCGCTTTTCGGCTGAAAACTCGGTACCAAATGCTGCTTACCATTACCAATCAAATCCGCGCGCCCCATATCTTTCAAGGCCTCCCGCAGCAACGGCCAGTTTTTCGGATCGTGATAGCGTAGAAAAGCCTTGTGCAAGCGCCGCTGCTTAATGCTCTTTGGGATCGCTATATCAGGACTGTTACGGGCAACTTTGTGCAAGGTATCTTTTCCGGAATGATACATCGCCGTGGCTATGGACATAGGCGAGGGCAAAAAGGCTTGCACCTGGTCGGCGCGGAAGCCGTTGCGTTTTAGCCATAGAGCCAGATTCAGCATGTCCTTGTCTTCGGTGCCGGGATGAGCAGCGATGAAATAGGGGATCAGATACTGCTCCTTGCCCGCTTCTTTTGAGTATTTATCAAACATCTGTTTGAAGCGGTCGTAGGTGCCCATGCCTGGTTTCATCATCTTCGACAGTGGGCCTTGCTCGGTGTGTTCCGGCGCGATCTTCAGATAACCGCCGACATGATGAGTCACCAGTTCTTTGACGTATTCCGGGGTTTCCACGGCAATGTCGTAACGCAAGCCCGAGGCAATGAAGATTTTCTTGATGCCGGGCAGTTGGCGGGCGCGCCGGTAGAGTTTGACCAGCGGCGTTTGATCGGTATTTAGATTGTGACAAATGCCAGGGTAGACGCAGGACGGTTTGCGGCAGGATTCTTCGATTTTCGGATCCTTGCAGGCCAAGCGCCACATATTGGCAGTAGGTCCGCCCAAGTCGGAGATATGGCCTGTGAAATTGGGCGAGGTGTCGCGGATGGCTTCGATTTCGCGGATGATGGAATCTTCGGAACGGTTTTGGATGATACGGCCTTCGTGCTCGGTGATCGAACAAAAACTGCAACCCCCAAAGCAGCCGCGCATGATCAGCACGGAATGCTGGATCATTTCAAAAGCGGGGATATTGGCGCTACCGTAAGATTTATGGGGTAGCCTAGAGTAGGGCAGGTCGAACACGCCATCCATTTCAGGGGTGGTCAGCGGCAATGGCGGCGGGTTGATCCACACTTCGCGAGCGCCGTGACGTTGAATCAACGCTCGTGCGTTACCGGGGTTTGTTTCGCCGTGCATCACCCGTGAAGCGTGTGCGTATAAAATCGGGTCGTCTTTTACTGCTTCGTAATCGGGCAATCGGATGACGGTTTGGGTGCGCTGTTTGTTGGCGATTGGTTTGAATTGGATAACCTTTTCATCTGCCGCAAGTTCAGGCTTATCGTCACATGCCGGCATTTCCTGATAGGGGTTCACATGAGAAATAACCGCCCCAGGCTTATCGATATCGGTAGAGTCTTTTTCCATCCAGCCCTGCGGTACTTGTTTCACAAAATGTACGGTACCGCGAATGCCTTTTAAATCGGCAATGGTTTCGCCTTTTGCCAGACGTTGGGCGATTTCCACCACTTGTCGTTCGGCGTTGCCGTAAACCAGTAAGTCTGCCTTGGAGTCCAACAAGATGGATTTACGCACTTTGTCGGACCAGTAATCGTAATGAGCGATTCGGCGCAGACTGGCTTCGATACCGCCGATCACGATAGGCACGTTTTTGTAGGCTTCGCGGCAGCGGTGGGCGTAGACATTGACAGCGCGGTCCGGGCGTTTACCGGCTGCGCCGTCGGCGGTATAAGCGTCGTTGGAGCGGATTTTCTTATCCGAGGTATACCGGTTCACCATCGAATCCATATTGCCGCCGGTCACGCCGAAAAATAGCTTAGGCTGGCCCAATCGTCTGAAATCCTCGGCACTATGCCAATCGGGTTGCGAGATAATTCCGACCCGGAAACCTTGCGCTTCTAAAACCCGCCCAATCACTGCCATGCCAAAGCTGGGGTGATCGACATAGGCATCGCCAGTTACCAGAATCACGTCGCAGGCGTCCCAGCCCAGTTGTTGCATTTCCGCTAGTGTCATCGGCAATTCCGGTGCCGGCCCGAAGCGGTGCGCCCAGTATTTTTTATAGCCGAAGATGTTGGGAGCGTTGTGTATCACGATTTTATAATCCGGTTGAAGACGTTGGGGTTGTGGCGTTTTAAATCCAGGAGATAGGTGGGAAACTCCAGCTGATATAACTGTTCAAGCTGTTTGGCTTTGTCGATCAGCTGTTTGACGCCGGGCTTTGCCATGGCTTCCCCAAAGGCAAAACCGATCACGTTACCGCGATTGCGCACCGGCAAAAACAACATGCGCCTATCGAACATGCGGCCCAGGTTCCAGACCACTTGCTGGAACATGTCTTTATCAGTGCCCCATAAGTTGATCACCAACAGACCGTTCTTGGTCAACAAGGTTCGGCAATTGTCGAAGAAAGTTTCGCTACTGACTTCCGGAGCCATGCCGTCGTGGTCGTAAGCGTCTATGACGATCAAGTCGTGTTGCTCGCTTTGCACCTGGCTGGCCTGACGCACATGTTGCGCGCCGCAGCCGATCTTGATTTTCAGGCGTGGATCAAATGGCAAACCAAAATGACTACGCGCCACTTTCAAAACGCTGCCGCGAAACTCCACGACTTTCAGTCGGCAATCGGCGAACTGGTGCAGCATGAATTTAGCGATGGTGCCGCCGCCCAGGCCTATCATCAGCACTTCGCGGGGCGTATCGTGAAACATCAAGCCGGCCATCATGGCCCTTGCATACAGGGAATGGAGGCGGTCGGGTTCGGCCAGCAGCATGCTGCTTTGCCGGGCGTGCGAGCCAAAGTGCAAGGCCCTGACGCCTTCCTTGTCAACGATTTCTATGATGCCTTCGTCGTCGTGGCTTTGGTGTACCACCAGGCCTTCATATTTGTACATGCGATGCAGAGAACGGTAAAGATAGGGCTATTTTCCTTGAAAATCCGGCGCTTGTCTTGCTAATAGTGTGTTGGTGACAATTTAGTCACCTTGTAAAAATGAAGGGATATTGGGCTAATGTGGCTTCATTTATGGGTAAAGGTGCGAATTGTCTCGCACCGTATATCGGAGGACTTAAGAAGGCTGTTTTGCTGATCGAGCAGATGGTACGGCGATAAAAGTCAGTCCACTCGATAACCTTCCTCCATCAACACACGTTTGACGACCGGACGGGACAGCATCAAGCGATAGTGTTTCAAGCAGTTTTCCGGCAGCGTAACGCCGGTTTTATCAGCCCAAAACTCCACGTAAAACAAAGCGGCATCGGCGATGCTGAATGCACCCAACGCATAGCCTTCGGCAGGTATCTGCTCATTCAAGATTGCAAAAGCTTTATCGACTATATCCAATCCTTGCGCCTTGACCGCATCGTGATCGGCAGGATTGGGCGTAAATTTC
>Ga0123397_107951_pt1 | contig 13899 bp, 5 predicted proteins | sample T10HLNH4metaT_FD_89925 | JGI IMG/M metagenome (GOLD analysis project Ga0123397, IMG submission 89925) | Methane-oxidizing artificial microbial communities from Washington, USA to study methane cycling - T10-HLNH4 metaT (Metagenome... ... | reverse complement strand
GGGGAGTTTTATGTGCGCGCGGGGCGCAGCAGCAGACCCGACGCGAGCAGCGTCGAGGAGAGGGACAGCAGTTGGGTCTGATGCGGGAGCATGGACAAGACCATAGGCAAGCAGGGAAAAGCTGTCAACCCTGAATTTCGCCAGCAAGCAGCTAGAATCGTGTTCTTCTGCCGGGCCGCGACCTGGCCCCTGCATCGAGCGGACAGCCTGCCGGCGGCCGCTCATGCCCTTGCAACGACACCCATCTTCAGAGTCCTCTGCTGCCCATCATGTCCGAACGCAACGCACCCGCCCCGGCTTCGAATTTTCTGCGCGCCGTCATCGAGAAGGATCTGGCCAACGGCACTTACGCCAGCCGCCGCTGGGCGCGCAGCCCGGGCGACGCCGCCCACCACGCGGCCGGCGAGCCCGACCCGGCGAAGATCCGCACCCGCTTCCCGCCGGAGCCGAACGGCTATCTGCACGTCGGTCACGCCAAATCGATCTGCCTGAATTTCGGTCTGGCCCGCGACTACGGCGGCGTGTGCCACATGCGCTTCGACGACACCAATCCGGAAAAGGAAAGCGTCGAGTACGTCGAATCGATCAAGGAAGCGGTGCAGTGGCTGGGCTTCGGCTGGGACGCTTTCGGCGCCTCGCAGCTCTATTTCGCCAGCGATTACTTCGATTTCATGTACCGCGCGGCGGAATACCTGATCACCGCCGGTCACGCCTACATCGACCAGCAGACGCCGGACGAGATGCGCGCCAGCCGCGGCACGCTGACCGAGCCGGGCACGAATTCGCCGTGGCGTGACCGCCCGGCGGACGAATCGCTGGCGCTGTTCCGCGAAATGCGCGACGGCAGGCACCCGGACGGTGCGATGGTGCTGCGCGCGAAGATCGACATGGCCAGCCCCAACATCAATATGCGCGATCCGGCCATCTACCGGATCAAGCACGCGCATCACCACAACACCGGCGACAAGTGGTGCATCTATCCGATGTACACCTATGCCCATCCGCTGGAAGATGCGGTCGAGGGGGTCACCCACTCGATCTGCACGCTGGAATTCGAGGACCAGCGCCCGTTCTACGACTGGGTGCTGGAGCGTCTGGCCGAAGGCGGCCTGCTGGCCCATCCGCTGCCCAAGCAGTACGAATTCGCCCGCCTGAACCTGACCTATGTCGTCACCAGCAAGCGCAAGCTGATGCAGCTGGTGACCGAAAAGCACGTCAGCGGCTGGGACGACCCGCGCATGCCCACCATCGTCGGCCTGCGCCGCCGCGGCTACACCGCTGAGGCACTGCAGCTGTTCGCCGAGCGCATCGGCGTGTCCAAGGCCGATTCGTGGATCGACTATTCGACGCTGGAAGGCGCGCTGCGCGACGACCTCGACGGCCGTGCCGCCCGCGCTATGGCGGTGCTCGATCCGCTCAGGCTCAAGCTCACCAACTGGGACGAGATATTCGGCGACAGACAGGCCGAGCCCAGCTCCGCGCCGGTGCATCCGCACCACCCGGAACGCGGCACGCGCAGCTTCAACCTGACGCGCGAAGTGTGGATCGAGCGCGAAGACTTCATGGAAGAGGCGCCCAAGGGCTACCACCGCCTGTTCCCGGGCAACAGGGCGCGGCTGAAGTACGGCTACGTGATCGAATGCACCGGCTGCGAGAAGGACGCCGACGGCCGCATCACCGCGGTGCTCGCGACCCTTGTGCCGGACACCAAGAGCGGCACCCCGGGCGCGGACAGCGTGAAGGTGAAGGGCGTCATCACCTGGGTGAGCGTGGCCGAAGGCCTGTCGGCCGAAGTGCGGCTGTACGACCGGCTGTTCACCGAAGCGCACCCGGACGCTGGCGGCCGCGACTTCCTGACCGTGATGAATCCGGATTCGGTCCGGTCGGTGCAGGCCTTCGTCGAACCCGGCCTGGCGGCCGCGGTCGCAGACGACAAGTTCCAGTTCGAGCGCCACGGCTACTTCGTGGCCGACCGGGTGGACTCGGTCGCCGGCCGACCGGTGTTCAACCGGGCGGTCACGCTGAAGGACAGCTGGGGCAAGTAGGCCGGCGCGTCGGTTTTCTTTACAGGCAGCCCAGCGCGCACGGGCAGGATGGATGGCCGGTGCGCGCAAACCCCTGTGAAGTCGCTGCATGCCCGCAAACGGCACGGAACATGCTTTACGCTTTACAGTTTTTAATGATCTGACCCCTACTGGTCGCCGCCGCTCACCGGGCGAGCGCCGAACCCTGCCTCAGGAGCGCTAGGAATGATGACGCTACGTGGAATTCTGCTGTCCGCAACGATCGCCGCCACCTCGTCCGGCGCCATGGCATCGACCGCCACGACCCTCGACCAGAACTTCAATCCGGGTGATTCCATCGTGATGGCCTTCATCACCCAGAGCTACCTTGGCCAGTCTTTCAAACCGAGCGCGGACAACATCGTGGGCGCAGGTCTGCTGCTGACCGGACCGGGCAGTGCCAGCGCAGAAATCAGGATAGATCTGTGGGCCGACAAGCCGACCGCCGGCGGCGCCCCGCTGCGCACCGGCGTTGCAAGCGGTGCCGGCAGCAGCTGGGTCGATGTGTTCTGGGACATCCAGTCCGTCGTGCCGGAGCGCACCTACTTCCTCACCTTCTCGACCAGCGCCAGTCAGGACAACGGCGTAGGTTTCGCCGGCAGCACGAATGCCGACTACCTGCGCGGCCGTCTGTACGCAGGCGTGACCAGTGGTGCCATCTACGCCGACAATCCGGCGTTCAACAATTTCGATTTCAGCTTCCGTACCTTCGCCGCAGCTGCACCGGTGCCGGAGCCTGCAAGCTGGGCCAGCCTGCTCGGCGGCCTCGCGCTGATCGGCGCGGCGCGGGCGCGCCGCCGCTGACCGGACGCCGCATGGCCCGGCAGGCTGTCCCGCTCGCACAGGCCTACCGCCTGCTGAATCACGGCCCCACCGTGCTGGTCGGTGCAGCGGCCGGCGACCGCCACAACGTGATGGCCGCGGCCTGGTGCATGCCGCTCGATTTCGATCCGCCAAAAATACTGGTGGTGCTGGACAAGGCCACCTATACCCGCGAACTGATCGAGCAATCGGGCGAATTCGCGATCAGCGTGCCGCCACGGGCGCTGCTCTCCGCCACCGTCGCGGTCGGCAACCGGAGCGGGCGCGACGGTGACAAGTTCGGTCCGCTCGGGCTGCATCACTTCGCGGGCGACCAGGTCGCCGCACCGCTGATCGAAGACTGCCTCGCCTGGCTCGAATGCAGAGTGGTGCCGGAGCCGCACAACCAGTCCCGCTACGACCTGTTCATCGGCGAAGTGGTGGCCGCCTCGGCGGACGACCGGGTATTCAGCGGCGGGCGCTGGCATTTCCGTCCTGAGGACGAGGCGCTGCGTACCCTGCACCACGTGGCCGGAGGCGCCTTCTTCGTCACGGGCGAAAGCGTCGACGGCAACTGAACTTCCGGCAGCCTTGCCGGCTCCCAAGACGGTCGTCCACCGGCCGTCGAAGGAATTCGCCCATGCGCCCCCTGTTCGTCAGTCTGCTGCTGTCCGCCGCCGCGCCGGTTTTCGCCGGGGGCTCCGCCACCGAATTCGGCTCGGCCTTCTACACCGGGCTGTCGATGAGCGTGGTGCAGGTGCGGGTCGCCAACGAGGCGGGCAAGGGCTACTTCGGGTCAGGCGTCGTCGTGGCCGAAAACGAGGTGATCACCAACTGCCACGTCACCCGGCAGGCGGTACGCATCGAGGTGGCCAAGGGGCCGCTGGTGTTTCCGGTGTTCGGGCAGAAGGCCGACATGGCGAACGACCTCTGCCTGCTGCGCACCGCGGCGATGCCGCTGCGTTCGGTGACGCTGCGCGACGCGGCCACCGTGAAGCCGGGCGAAACATCCTTCTACTACGGTTACTCGGGCGGCATCGAAGCGTTCTTCGCGCCCGGCCGGGTCGCCACCCTGCATCCGCACGACGGCAGCGCGGTACTCGAAACCTCCAGCGGCTTCGGTCTGGGCGGCAGCGGCGGCGGGCTGTTCGACGCCGAGGGGCGCCTGATCGGCGTCACCACCTTCCTCGCGTCGGGTCACAGCGGCGGCTATTTCGCGATGCCCGCGGACCTCATACACAGGCTGCGCACCCGGCCGGAGGCGGATGTCGCGCCACTTGACGGACGGGCGCTGTGGGAACAGCCGGATGACGGACAGCCGTGGTTCCTGCGTGTCGCCCGGCTGACCGCCCGCGCCCTCTGGCACGAGGCAGCCGCACTGGGCCAGGCCTGGACCCGCGCCGAACCGTCAAACGCCGACGCTTGGCATCAGACCGGCGTCGCCCTGGTACGCGACAGTCGACCGGACGAAGCCCTGCCACTGCTGCTGCGCGCCCAGGAAATCGCCCCCGACCATCCGGACGTGCTGTTCCATCTTGCGCTGGCGCACGCCCGGACAGGCGCGGCGGATGCGGCCCGGGAAATGCGGGACCGTCTTGCCCGCTCGGACGCCGAACGGGTGGCGAGACTGGATGAGGCGCTAGGCTGTTCGGCCTATTGCTAAAGGATTACAGCGAAAGTCCTGCAAACCCACTAAACTCCGTCTGATACAAGAACTTACATAGACGGGGTCTCCGGTGAAGGTCAGCCTTGCACGCCTGCTGCTCGCATGCGTGCCTCTGCTCGCGCAGGCGGAAGAATCCGCGGAAGGGCCTCGGTTCGAGGTACGCGCCTATTCGCTGTCCGGCGGCACGGTATTCAGACCTTCGGAAGTCGATGCACTGCTCGCGCCCTACACCGGCGGAGAAGTGGGTTTCAGCCAGATCGAAGCGGCCCGCACCGCGCTGCAGGCCGCCTATCACAGCCGCGGCTTCGGCGCCGCCCAGGTCAGCATTCCGGAACAGGAACTGAGCGGCGGCACCGTCATCCTCGAAGTGCTGGAACCGCGGCTGACCGAAATCACGCTGCAGGGCGCCAAGCACCACGACGAGGCCAACATCCGCCGCAGCCTGCCCGGGCTGATCGACGGCGGCATGCCCAACACCACCGACGTCGCCCGTCAGCTGTCGCTGGCCAATGAAAACAGTTCGAAGCAGACCGACGTCACCTTCAAGTCCGGGCGCAAGCCGGGCGAGATCGGCGCCACGATCTCGGTGGCCGACGACAATCCGGTACGCCGCTTCGTGACCGTAGACAACAGCGGCACGCCCTCCACCGGCACGCACCGGGTCGCGGTCGGCCTGCAGCACGCGAATCTGTTCAACCGTGACCACGTCGCGACCTTTCAGTACACCACCTCGCTGGAACAGCCTGCCGACGTGACCATTTTCGGTCTGGGCTACCGCATTCCGCTGTACGAAAGCGGCAATTCGATCGATCTGGTGGCCGGTTACTCGAACGTGAATTCGGGTCAGGTACAGGTACTGAATTCGACGGCCAGCGTGTCCGGCGCGGGCCGCATCTTTTCCGCCCGCTACAACTGGCATCTGCCGCGCGAGGGCGAACTGAGCCAGCGCATCAGCCTGGCCGCCGACTGGCGCGACTTCGACAGCAGCTTCGTGGTCGCGAACACCAATACCAGCCTGGTGCCGCGCGTGATCACGCACCCGATCAGCCTGTCCTGGTACGGCAACTGGCGCAACGATCTGCGCGAAGCGGGGCTGAACGTGAGCTTCGCCCGCAATCTGCCCGGTGGCGAGCACGGTGGCAGTACCGCCTTCGATGCGTCGCGCAACGGCGCAAGCCCGCGCTTTTCGGTGCTGCGCGCCGGCGGGTCCTGGCTGCAGCTGCTGCCGCGCGACTGGCGTGTGCGGCTTCAGGCCCAGGCGCAATACACGACGGACGAACTGGTGGCCGGCGAACAGTTCGGTATCGGCGGTGCCGATTCGGTGCGCGGCCTGCGCGAGCGTGTGCTGGCCGACGACAAGGGCTGGCGCCTGAGCGCGGATCTGGAAACGTCGGCCTGGCTGCACGACACCTGGGTCATGCGCGGCGTGCTGTTCGCCGACGCGGCGCACATCTACCGGGTGCGACCGCTGGCGTCGGAAGATGTGAGCAACGGTGTCTTTTCAGCGGGCGTAGGGCTGCGCGTCAACTTTTCCACGTGGCTCGCCGGGCGGATCGACTACGCTCAACTTATTGACGGAGCAGGCAGATACGACTCCGGCAGCCACCGCGTACACGCAAGCTTCAGTGTGAATTTCTGAAACGGAAGCCGTTCCGTCAGAGAACGGCAATGTGCTGTTCACATGCTTGAACACTGTCGCGGCACGCATCGACGCGCGCAACACGACGGACTTTCCTGCTGCATGGCCGGCCCCACCCGCGCGCGCGCATCCGCGCCCGAATTGACGGACCGGCCTCGAAGAACTTGAGGCTGACATGAACAAGGGGCGTTACAGACTGGTGTATTCCGACGAGCACGGCAGCTACGTGCCGGTGCCGGAGGAAACCAGCGCGCGCAGCAAAGGTCAGGGGACCCGCGCCTTGCGCCGCCTGGTGGCAGCCATGGCCGCGGCGCTCCCCGGTCTGGCGATCGCCAACCCGACCGGCCACCAGGTCATGCAGGGCCAGGTCGGCATCCAGCAGCAGGGCAGCACGCTGAACATCACGGCCAGCGACAAGGCCATCATCCACTGGAAGCAGTTCTCCATACAGCCGGGCGAAACCACCCGTTTCATCCAGCCGAACGCGAGCGCCACCGTGCTCAACCGCGTGGTCGGCCAGGACCCGTCGCAGATCCTCGGCAACCTGATCGCCAATGGCCGGGTATTCCTGATCAATCCGAACGGCGTGCTGTTCGGCGCTGGCGCCAAGGTCGACACCGCCGGTCTGGTGGCGTCCACGCTGAACATCAAGAACGAGGACTTCAACGCCGGACGGCTGAAGTTCGAAGGCGAAGGCGCGGCCGGCAGGATACGCAACGAAGGGTCGCTGAAAACCACCGGCGGGCCGCTGCTGCTGATCGCCACCGATGTCGAGAACACCGGCCTGATCACCGCCGAGAACGGCGACATCGTGCTGGCGGCCGGCAAAAGCGTCGAGATTGCCGATCCCCACCAGCCTGCGCTGCGTGTGCGCATCGAAGCAGGCGGCGAAGCGATCAACCTCGGTCAGCTGATCGCGAAAGGCGGCAACGCCGGCATGTTCGGCGCTGCACTGACCCAGGCCGGAAAGATTTCGGCCACAGGCGCGCAGCGCACCGCGGACGGCCGCATCGTGCTGCGCGGCACGAAGTCGGTCACGCTGACCGAAACCTCCGAAACCGCGGCCCGCACCGCCGACGGCAATGGCGGCGCGATAGAGATCAGCGCGCCGGAAGTGAAGATCGAGGCGAAGGCGGTGGTCGACGCCAGTGGCATTCAGGGCGGCCGCATCGATGTCACTGCCGGGCAGCGCGCCACGGTGGACGGCACGCTGCGCGCGACCGGAAAACTGCCGGCGCCGCCGGCAGCCGCACCGGCCCCTGCCGACATCGAAATGCCGGTCACCGCCGCCGGCCCGGCACCGGCGCCCGCAGTACAGCCGGTCGCGGATGCAGGCAAGGGTGGCCACATCCAGGTCACCGCCGACACGGTGGCCATCGCCGGCAGCGCCACGCTGGATGCGTCCGGCGACACCGGCGGCGGCTCGGTGCTGGTCGGTGGCGACTGGCAGGGTGCCAACCCGCTGGTACGTAACGCGCAGGTAAGCTGGGTGGGCAGCGGTGCCCGCCTGCTCGCCGACGCGCTGCTCGATGGCGACGGCGGCAAGGTGGTGGTGTGGGCCGACCAGGCCAGTGCCTTCCACGGCAACATCTGGGCACGCGGCGGACGCGACGGCGGCAACGGCGGCCAGGTCGAGGTATCCGGCAAGGTGGCGCTGCTGTATCGCGGCCGTACCGATACGTCGGCGGCACGCGGCCGCAACGGCTCGCTGCTGCTCGATCCGCTGTCCATCGTGATCCAGGGCGGCAGCGGCGACGGCGCGAACGACGGCAGCCTGAGCTACAACGGGGGCACCGCGGGCACCATCACCGCCGAATCGCTCGGCCCGACCGTGGTCTATGAGAGCGAACTCGAAGAACAGAGCAAGACCACCGACATCATCCTGCGCGCACAGCGCTCGGTCACGGTCGGCAACGCACAGTTCAACTACACCGCCAGCGGCAATGCGAGCGGCGAAACCGCGGGTCAGCTCACGCTGGCGGCCGGCAGCAGCCTGCTGATCGAAACCCGCAATCTGGGCGCCGGCGAAGGCGGCGTCAGCGCCGGCATCGATCTGGTGACCGGCGGCTGGCACGACGCCGGTCTGCGCATCGTGACCCAGGGCAGCGGCAGCATCACGATGCAGACCGGCTACAGCAACGGGGTGCGGGTCGGCGACCAGCGCGCAGACATCGTGCTGCCGGTGCTGCAGACCGCCAGCGGCGGCATTCTGGTGCGCGCCGGCAGCAGTTCGGTGATCGATCTGCGCGGCACCTACCGCAGCGATGGCGCAATCTCGATGCAGGCCGGCACGGTGAGCGGCGCAGCGGCCTTCAACGCGGCCGGCGGCACGCAGATCAGCGGTGACTACCTGCTCGGCAGCGGTACCGTGAGCTTTGATGGCGGCAACGCCTCGATCAGCGGCCTGCTCACACTGAATGGCAACCTGGCCGGCGCGTCGGCGCTGTCGGTGGGTGGACTGCTGTGGCAGGGTGGCCAGATGCTGGCCGGCGGCCGGGTCACGCTGAACGGCGCAGGCCAGATCGACGGCTCGAACGCCTATCGCTACCTCGGGCGCCGGCTCGACGTGGCCGGACAGCTCGATCTGTCCAACAGCAACGGCTACGAACTCATCGTCCTGAACGGCGGCGAGCTGCATCTGAACGCGGGCGGCGCGCTGTTGTCCACCACCGCGGACGGCATCATCCGGCTGACCGCCGGCAGCGGCGGCAGTGCGCTGCTGAGCGGCGATGCCGGCAGCCGCATCGAGGTCGCCGCCGGCCGCTCGCTCTACCTGCGTACCGACGGTGCGGCCGGCAGCGCGATCGCCGGTCAGTTCGACACCGCGGGCGACGGCGCACTGAGCGTGGACGGCGGCCGCCTCAGCACCGCTGCCGACACCGCATTCACCGGCACCGGAACACTGCGCCTCTTCAGCGGCGGCACTCTGAGCGGCAGCCACCGGCTGACGCTGGGCAACCGTTTCGAATGGAAGGGCGGCGCGCTCGACGGCAGCGGCATCGCCGTGCTGTCCGGCACCGGCGTGGTGGACAACAGTGCGAGCTATCGCTATCTCGCCCGCACGCTGCAGGTCGACGGCACGCTGACGCTGGGCAACAGTTCGGGCTATCTGCTCTACATCAACGATGGCGGCCGCCTGCACCTTGGCGCCACCGGCACGCTGTCCACCGACGGCAGTACCGCGTACATCTACATGAATGCCGGCGCCAACGGTGTCGCGCGGCTGTCCGGCGACACCGGCGCGCGCGTGGTGATCGGTGACGGCGCCCAGCTTTACCTGCGCACCGACAACACCGGCAGCAACCGGCTGTCCGGCACGCTGAACATCGACGGCGCCGGCATGCTGACGCTGGATTCAGGCAGCGTGTCGGTCACCGACACCGCACTGCTCACCGGCAGCGGCACCGTGCGCCTGAGCAATGGCGGCGACATCGGTGGTGCCGGCACCCTCACCATCGCGAGCAATCTGGACTGGCGTGGCGGTTCGATGAGCAACGCGGCCGGCACCACGGTACTGGCAGGCGCCACCACGATCGACAACACCTCGGGCTACAAGTACCTGGGACGACAGGTCGTGCTGACCGGCAGCATGACTCTGGGTAACAGCAGCGGCTACTACCTGCAGATCCACAACGGCGGCCGGCTGCATCTGGCCGGCGGCAGCCGTCTGGCCACCTCGACCGACAGCGGCATGATCTATCTGGCGGGCGGCACCAGCGGTGCGGCGCTGTCCGCGGACGCCGGATCGGCCATCACCGCAGCCGCCGGCACCGTGCTCACGCTGCAGTCGGACGGCAACCCGGTCAACACCCTCGCCGGCCGCTTCACCTTCGATGGTGCGGGCGAAGTGCGCATGCCGTCGGGGCTCTTCACCACCGCGGCGGCCACCACCTTCACCGGCAGCGGCCTGCTCCGCCTGAACGGTGCCACGCTGGATCTGCGTCACGCCACCGAATTCGCCTCACCGCTGGTTTTCGACAGCGGCGTGATCACCGGCAGCGGCAATGTGCTGCTGTCCGGCAACAGCCGCTGGAACAGCGGCAGCCTGACCGGCACCGGCACCGCGACCGTGTCCGGCCGGCTGCAGATCGAGAACAGCAGCGGCTACAAGTATCTGAGCCGACGACTGGTGGTGGATGGCGCGCTCGACTTCGGCAGCTCGACCGGCTACTACCTGCAGCTGAACAACGGCGGCGCGCTGCACTTGGGCGCGACCGGGGTGCTGCGGACCACGACCAGCAGCAGCGTCATCTATCTGGCCTCCGGCAGCGGCGGCATCGCCACCGTCAGCGCCGACGACGGCGCCCGGGTCATCGTGGCCAGTGGTGCCGACCTCGTCCTGCGCAGCGACAGCAACGGCAGCAACCGCATCGCCGGCAACTTCGAACTGACCGGCGCTGGCGATCTGGTGCTGGACAGCGGCACGCTGCAGACCGGCGCGGCCACCGTCGTTGACGGCACCGGACGGCTGCGGCTCAGCGGCAGTGCCACGCTGAATGCCGAACATGCGCTCAACATCGACAGCGTCTTCCGCTTCGATGGCGGCGTGCTCGGCGGCAGCGCGGCCACCACGATTTCCGGTGCCTTCACCTGGGCGGGCGGCACCATGGCCGGCACCGGCAGCACCACGATCGCCGGCAGCGGCACGGTGGATAACACCGCCGCCTACAAATTCCTGAACCGCAGCCTGACGGTGAGCGGCAGCCTGATGTTCGGCAACAGCAGCGGTTACTACCTGCAGCTGAACAACGGCAGCCGGCTGCGCATCGCGGCCGGCGCGACCCTGGGTACCAGTACTGCCGACGGCGTGATCTACATGGCCTCCGGCACCGGTGGCAGCGCACTGATCACCGCCGACAGCGGATCGAACATCCAGCTGGCGGCCGGCACCGCGCTGCGGCTGCGGTCAGACAACGCGGGCAGCAACGGCATCGCCGGCAGCTTCAACCTCGCTGGCGAGGGGGCGCTGCATCTGGATTCCGGCACGGTCAGCGCGGACGCCGCCACGGCCTTTACCGGCGATGGTCGCCTGCTGCTGTCCAGCGGCGGCGCGCTGACTGGCAGCGCACTGGTCACGATTGCGTCGGCATTCGACTGGACCGGCGGCAGCATGGCCGGCACCGGCACCACCCGCCTGCTGCGCGACGTGTCGCTCAGCGGCAGCGGAGCGCGTCACCTGAACCGCACGCTGGAAATCGCGGCCGGCCGCACGCTGTCGCTCGGCGACAACGTGACGCTGCAACGCTCGACCAGCAATGGCGGTACCGGCGGCATCGTGGCACAGGGTACGCTGCTCAAGTCCGCCGGCACCGGGACCGCCTATGTCACCTATCTCGACCTGAGCGGCAACATCGCCTCCAGCAGCGGCGTGCTGTCGATCTACGGCAACGCCGTGGGCACCTCGCTGAACGGCGTGAACGCATCGACCAGCGGCAGCGGTGCGCTGCGCCTCGATTCCGGACTGTTCACGCTCACCAACGGCCAGACCTTCACCGTGTCCGGCGGCCGCGCCGAACTGAGCGGCGCCACGCTGAGCACCAGCGGCAGCACGTCGATCACCGGCGGCGGCGTGTTCGCGCTGACTGCCGGCACGCTGAACGGCACCGGCACGCTGACCGTCACGTCCGGCTTCGACTGGACCGGCGGCACCATGTCGGGCACCGGCACCACGCGGCTGGACACCTCGGTCACGCTGACCGGCAGCGGGACCCGCACCCTGGACCGTACGCTGGAAATCGCGGCCGGCCGCACGCTGGATCTCGATGACAACGTTCTGGTCCAGCGCTCGACCAGCAATGGCGGCACCGGCGGCATCATGGCCCTGGGCACGGTCCGCAAGGCGGGTGGTACCGGCACCGCCTATCTGCGCTATCTCGACCTCAGCGGCAATATTTCCGCCCACCGCGGCGTCCTGTCGATCTACGGCAACAGCGCAGGCAGCCGCATCGCCGGCGCGGTGCTGTCCAGCACCGGCGGCACGCTGCGCGCCGACACCGGCACGCTGCTGCTGAACGCCGGCGAATCGGCGCAGATCACGAGCGGCACCTTCGAACTGTCGGGCGCCACGCTGACCGCCACCGGCAACAGCAGCCTGGACGGTGCTGGCACCTTCAGCTTCACCTCCGGCACGATCAACGGGCCGGGCACGCTTACCGTAAATACCGCGACGGACTGGAGCGGCGGCAACATGGCCGGCAGCGGCATCACCCGCCTGGCCGGCGCGGCGCGCATCCTCAGCGGCAGCACCCGCGGCCTCGGTCGCACACTGGAAATCGCCGGCAGCACGGTGGCCTCCAACCTGAGCGGTGCCGTTCAGATTCAGGACGGCGCCCGCATTTCGGTGCTGTCCGGCGGCACGCTGGAACTCAACAACAGCGCGGTTTTCAGCCATCTCGGCAGCGGTCGCATCGACAACGCCGGTCTGCTGCTCAAGACCGGCAGCGACAGCGCCTTGCTGGCCATGCCGGTGGGCAACACCGGCACGCTGCGCGTCGCCGAAGGCAGCCTGAGCGCCAACGGTTTCACCACCAACGCCGGTACGCTCGATCTGCGCGCCGGCAGCACGCTTACGACCGGCAGCCTGCAGAACACCGGTGTCATCCAGGGCAGTGGCACACTCAATCTCGGCAGCGGCACACTGACCAACGCCGGCATCGTGCGCCCGGGCGACGGCAGCAGCACCGGCACACTCACCGTCACCGGCCAGTTCGTGCAGACCGCGGGCGGTCGCATCGAGGCGGACGTGCTGGGCACCACTGCCGCGCAGCAGGATCACCTGAACATCAGCGGCAGCGCCCAGATCGACGGCGCGCTGGTGCTGGCGCCGGCCAGCGGCCTCACCTTCGGCGCCAGTGACCGCTACACCGTACTGTCCTGCGGTGCCGACGGTTGCCTGAGCGGCGCCTTCGCCAGCGTGAATACCGGCGGTCTGGCAGTCACGCCGACCACCTTCTCGAACGCCATCAGTTTCGCCACCGGCACCATTGCCAGCACCTGGATTTCGCAGACTTCCGGTTTCTGGGATGTCGCCGCGAACTGGGCCGGCGGCCTGATTCCGACCGCCAGCACCGATGTGGTGATCGACCAGGCGGGCGACCTCACGGTCACCATCCGGAATACCTCGCCGGCCAGCAACTTCACGGTCAATTCGCTGCGCTCGAACGAGAACATCACGATCACCGGCAGCACGCTCACATTGCGCGGTGACTCGGTGATCAACGGCCGGCTGTCGATGACGGCCGGCACGCTCACCATCGGCAGTCAGCTGGAAGTCGGTTCGATGACGCTCAGCGGCGGTACCGTCAGCGGCGGCCGCCTGATCGCATCCGGCACCGGAAACCTGCTGAATGGCGGAACGCTGAGCGCGCTGCAGCTCATGCTGGGCAGCCGCCTGACTACCAGCGGCACCAGCACGCTGTCCAACGTCACGCTGTCGCGCCTCGGCAGCGGCAGTGATGCCGGTCGCATCGTGGTGGCCAACGGCGGTGACCTGCGCGTGGTCGGTACGCTGACGCTGGACAACGGGTCGGTCACCCTCGCCTCCGACAGCAGCTCCACCTTCCTGCGCAGCACCTCGGGCGCCTGGAGCATCGCCGGCAATGGCGCCATCCTGTTCGGCGGCAGCCACAACGCCGTGCGCGCCAGCAATTACCTCGGCTACGGCTCCGGCACCTACAGCCTGTCCATCGGTTCAGGCGTCACCGTCTCCGGCTCCAACGGCGGCTACATCT
>Ga0123397_126665_pt1 | contig 13954 bp, 17 predicted proteins | sample T10HLNH4metaT_FD_89925 | JGI IMG/M metagenome (GOLD analysis project Ga0123397, IMG submission 89925) | Methane-oxidizing artificial microbial communities from Washington, USA to study methane cycling - T10-HLNH4 metaT (Metagenome... ... | reverse complement strand
GTGCCGGCAGCTCGTGTGCCCGCGAGAAGATCACGCCCATGCCGCGCACGCAGTGCAGCAGGCCGCCGCCATCGACGTCGACCCACACACCGATATGCCACGGGTAACGGATGTGCCACACCTCGACGCCGTCGCCCTCGGCAGGGCGGTCGACCTCGATCCAGTCGCAGCGCTCGGGGTGCGTGCGGAAGGCCTCGATGTACTCGCGCGGCACGTCTTCATCGGCCTGCACCGGCCCGATCTCGCGGCCGAAGTGCTGGCGCTGCACCATGCGGAAGAAGTTCCAGCAGTTGAAGGCGTCCGGCCCCTCGCCCCCTTTTTCCCACGGCAGGCCGATGTACTGCTCCGCCCAGTGTCCCGGCCCCTTCATCGCCGCAGCCCCGGAAAGCGCTGGCGCGTGTAGTCCTCGCGAGGAAACGCCTTGTTGCTGAAGTCGCCGAACCCGACAACGACTTCGATCGTCATGTCGCCGGCACTCACGTCGAACACCTCCATGTTCAGGATCGGCAGTTGCGGCGCACTGGTGTCCAGATCCAGAAACGTGCGGTAGGTCACTTCAGCGACGGTCGGCAGTTGCACAGCCGGGCCCAACTCGTCCTCGATCTCGCCTGTGGCGTTGTCGATCGTGATGCGCATGCGCATCTGGCCGTTCTCATCGACCGCGGGCATTTCCGCGCCGAACGACGTACCAATGAACTCGACGGGCGTCGAGGGATCGAGCGGCGCATCGGCTTCGAGCGTCAGCGTGTGGTTGCGATGGCTCAGCACCAGGCGGATCGGCTGCGTGAAGCCGGGGTGGCGCACCTCCAGCGTGTGCAGTTCCACCGCGTTGGCGCTGGCATAGGCTTCCTGCAGGGCTACGTCGATATCGACCGGCATGTCAGCCCCCGAGCAGCGCATCGAGCGCGGCTTCGGTCATCAGCGGCAGAGTGCGGATCTCCAGCTCGCAATTCACCATGAACACGCCCTTTTCGAGCATGCGCGGGCGCGGTGCGCGAGTGAAGCGCACTTCCTCCACCGTCACGCCCCGCGGCGTGGCCACCGGCATTTCGAACCAGTCGGCGCCGTCGTTGATCTTGTAGCGGTACCAGGCATTGAAGATGTCGCATTCAAGCTGGCTGAACTCCATCGTGCAGCGCACCGGCACCGCCGCGCCGGGGTCGCGCGGCACCTGGCGCGCCGCGCCTACTTCCATGTCGGTGCGCGTGAAGCTGGTGACCGGCTCCAGGTCATAGCCGTCGCGCACACGGATGCGCCCGCGAAGCAGTGTCGGGAACGATTCCATCAGCAGCCCCTCAACTCAGCCCGGCGGCGCGGTTGCCGCCAAGCGTGTCCTGTATCGCGCGCGACATCGGGCCGTTTTCCGCCATGTCTTCGGTGAAGACCTGCACCACCATCTGGCGGCCGTCGAAGCGTGCCTGCGAGCCGGTCGCACGCTGCGGCGTGCCCTGATTGATCAGCTCGACCTTCACGCCCATCGCCGCGCCGCCATTCTTGGCGTGGCGCGGGTCATCCTCGGTCAGCACCTCTTCGCCGCGCTTCAGGATGGCGGCCACCTCGTTGCCTGCGATGCCGCCGTTGTGGAAGCGCGGGGCGCCGATCCACACGCGCGGATCGACCATGCGGCCACGCGACATGCCAGCGCCAACAACGCCGCCCTGGTGGAAGAAGGAACCGAAGAAGCTGCCGATGGCGTCGAAGAAGCCACCGCCTCCACCACCGCCGCCCGAGCTGAAGATGCTGCCGAGCGACGACAGCAGGCCGTCGAACAAGCTGCCGAAGCCGCCGGTGATCTCGCCGAACAGCTGGCCCAGCGTGTCCATCCAGCCGCCGAACAGGTCGCGCAGCTGCGTGCCGATATTGCCCAGCACGTCGCCGATGCCCGGCGTGCCCTTCAGGTCGCCAGGCAGGATGCCTTGCGCGCCCGCGGCAGCAGCGCCCGCGCCATCAGCGTTGCGCACCCACAGCGCCCGCTCGCGCGAACTGCCATCGACGCCCAGCGCCCGCGAAATGACGCGGCCCAGCGTGTTCTGCTGACCGTTCGCATCCTTGCCGAGTGACTGATTGATCGCGTTCAGCGTGTCTTCTGCCGCGATCTCGGCCAGCGATCGGCGGATCGAACGGCCCACGTTCAGGAACGCTTCGCGGATCACGTCCGCGGCCTTCGTGCCCTTCTCGCCGATGCTCTCGAAGATGTCGGCCAGGCCTTCCTGGAACGCGGCGTCAATGCTGTCCGCGGTTCGGCGGAACCGCTGCTCGATGAAGGTCAGCGTGCTGTCCAGCTTGTCGGCTTCCACGCGCAACGCCGCGGCGGCGCGGGCGGCGTTCTCGGCGAAGATGCCGCCCGCCTCGGCGATACGGTCGTACTGCTCGGCCTGCGCGCGCAGCCCTTCGGCCGTGCGGCGGTTGGCCTCGGCCAGGTAGTCCTGCGCCTGGCGCTCGGTGATCTCGCGCCGCTCGACGGCGAGGCGGATGCGGTCCTGCACCTCGCGATAGCCCTCGGCCACACGGGTGCGGGTGCGCTCCATCTCGGCCAGGCGTTCGGTCGTTTCGAACAGCCGCAACTGCCGCTCGATGTCGTCGCGATCGCGCTGCGCCTTGATCTGCTGGGCCTGCGCCTGCTCGATCGTGCGCTGCGCGTCGGTGCGGCGGTCGGCAATGGTCTGCGCCTGAACGTCGGTCTTCGGCGTGATCGCGTCCAGCTTCCGCAGCAGCTCGCGCTGCGCGTCGATCTGCGTCTGCTGCCGCGCCGTCTCGGCCGAGAGTGCCGCATCGGCGATCTGCCGCCGGCGGTCGAGGTAGGTCTGCAGGTCGGTCAGGCGCACGCCATAGCTTTCCTGCAGCGCACGCTCCTCGCGGCGCGCGGCATCCAGTGCCAGTTCGACTTCGGTGTCGAACACACGGCGTGCGCTCGGTATCGGCTGCGCCACGCCCTTGCGCGAGGCCGTATCACGCGCCTCGGCCAGCTTCCGCACCAGATCTTTCTCAAGCTTGTCGTATTCGGCGGTGCCCTGAAGCAGCGCGTACTTACTGCGGAAGTCGGCCAGCGCCTTCTCGGCCTTGGCGATCTGTGAAAGGTTCTTGGTGATCACGTCACCGATATCGGCTTCAAGACGGCGACGACGCTCAGCCTGCTCGCGCTGCTCATCCATCGCTTTGCGCTGGCCGGCATTCATCCAGCCGCCATCGTCGCCGCTACCCCTGAGCCATTCCAGTTCCGCCTTGTCGCGCTCGATCTGGCTGCGAATTGCCGAAACCTGCCACCCTTTGGGTCGTAGCCGTTTCGCACCTGCCGTTGCAGCAGTTCCTCGTTCTTCCTGATCGAGGCCTCCAGCGCCTCGGTTTCCTTCTCGAAGCCGCGCAGGACATAGCCGGCGTACGCGGCGTAGCCCTTCGCCAACGTCGAGAAGAATCCGTCACCGCTTCGCTTCGCGCGCTCGAACGCCTCGGATACCTCGGAAAGCGCCTCGGACAGGGTGTTCAGGGCGCCCTTCAACACCTGCCCCACACCCGAGTCCGCCACGGCCTGGACGAAACGCTCCCACGCGCTCGCAAGCCGATTCATGGCCTGCTGCGCGCCGTCAGCGGCGGTCACCGCGGTATCGCCGAGCTGTGTGCGCAGCGCCGCCGCAAACTTCGGCAGAAAGTCGCTCGCGATGACCTCACCGCGTTCCAGCATCTTGGAAAGCTGACCCTCGGTGACGCCCATCGCCTGCGCCGCAAGGCGGAAGGCCCCCGGCAGCTGATCGCCCAACTGGCCGCGCAGTTCTTCCGCCTGCACGGTGCCCTTCGACATCATCTGCGCCAGCGCGCGCAGCGCACCTTCCTGCCGCTCGGCAGAAAGGCCCAGCACGGAACTGGCCTGCGCGATCGACTCGAAAACCTCGCGGGCGCGGGTGCCTTCAAGCGAAGTGCCGCGCGATGCAGCCATGAACTGCACGTAACTGCGCGACAACGATGTCAGCTCAAGGCCAAGGTTCGACGCTGTCTCGCGTACGTAGTCGAGGTCGGCCCCGGCGTCCCGACCCAGCGCGAACTGAATACCGGCCCGGAAGTTGTCCAGCCGGCCCTGCGCTTCGAGCAGTGCGCGGCCCACGTCGATCACGGCGTCCGCGATCTGCTTGAGCGTGAAGACCCCAACACCCAGCCCGACAAGGCCGGTCGCCATCGACCGCAGTCCGCCGCCTGCAGCGCCGCTTGCCGCGTCGCCCACACCGGTAATGCTGTTCTTCAGGTCGTTCAGTTCAGCCTTGGCCTTGGCGGCTTGCGCACCGATGCCAGATGCCAAGCCCCCGCCGCCACTACCTTGGCCAACGCTGGCCATCGCCGTCTTCACCTCGGCAATGCTGGTCTTCAGCTCGCCGAGTGCGCGCTGCATGCCGCCCAGGTCGCCGCCGGTGGCGGTGCTGGGCGTGCCCTGCGTGACGGCCGCGATGGCGCCGCGAACTTCCCCGAGCGCCTTCATTGCCTGGTCGTACTTGACCTGCAATTCCAGCGAGAGGGTGTTCTTTACGTCGGCCACCAGGTCACTCCAGGGGTTGGTCGTTGGCGATCGCTTCGAGCTGGTCGGCTGTCCGCATCAGCTCCCTGCCGTCACCGATCACGTTGCGTGCAGCCTGTGCGGTGAGCAGCAGGTGCTGGCGGGCGCGATGCGCCTCGGCGCGGCGAATTGCGCCCAGGTACAGCTCGATCTCCGCCAGCGTGTAGTTCGCTATGTCGGCGCGGCGGTGGCCGTGCTCGATGAGCTGCTGGAAGGTGTCGGCCCAGCCACGCGCGCTGCGCCGATCCGGGTGATCGACGCCAGCAGCATCGGCGCCAGGCGCTGGACGAAAAAATTCATGTTCACCGCCAGCACCTCGGCCGCGACCTGAATCAGCTCAGCCGGGTCCAACTCGCCGACCCACTCTTCCGGCTCACCGGTCGCCAGCGACACGGCGAGGATTACGTCCGACGCGTGCCAGACAATCAGATCCTGCAGGTTCAAGTCCTTGAGGCTGATCTGCGTCAGATCGGCCTTGCCGTCGATCACCGGCGCGAAGGCCTGCGCCAGCGGCAGTACCGCCTGCGCGAACCGGCTCAGCACCTTCACGCGGATCGGGCGCACGGTGATGGTTTTGCCGCCCACGTTGAGCGGTTCGTCGACCGCCTGGACGAGCACGTCCAGGTCGGTCGGTGCGGGGTGTGCAGCCTGTTCGCTCATGATCAGGCCGCCAGACGGATGCGACCGAACTGACCGAGCACGCCGTCGACCGGCTTCGTCGAGTCGACCAGCGCGGCGCCGCCCAGGCGGTAGCTCGCCAGGCCACGGCCCTTGATCGGGAACGACTGAGCCGGATCGAAGACCACGCGATAGATGTCGACGGTCACCGGCTTGTTGTTGTCCGCCAGGTTGATACCTTCGATGCGCACCCAGCGCTCCGGCTGCGGTGCGTTGAAGATCGCGATGTCCTTCGTGCCGCCGTGTGCGTAGCTGCACTTGAACGGCTCGATGTATGCGCCGCCGGTCGTCTTGTCCAGCACGATGATGCTGCCCTGCTTGGTCCAGGAATACTGGCCGGACGGCAGCGTCTTCGGCGTGGTCGGCGTGCTGTCGACCACCGCGAAACTGCCCGTGATATTGCTTTTGCTCAGGATGTACGAACGGCCCGCCGTGATCGTGTTCGGCAGCGGCTCATCCGTCACGGTGCCTGCAGCGACGGTCGAGTTCGTGCCGTGCACGACCAGGCCCGCGGTTTTCTCGTCCAGCTCGCGCATCTCTGCGTTGAGGTTGGTCTTCTTCTCCGTCGAGATCTTCGCGACGGTCAGGCTGTTGCCGGTATCGGCCTCGACGTACTCTTCGCTGGACAGCGACAGATCGAGCGTCACCGTCTCGGTGTAGCCGACGTAGAAGCCGTCGATCGGGTCACCGCCCACGGTGCGTTCGTAGACGGACATCTTGCCCTGGATGGCGATCTGGGACATGGCAGTACTCCTTGGTTAAACCTGGTCGCCGGGCGATCAGGCTTTTTCGGTAGCCGGCGCCTGGCCGACAACGCCATTCGCACGCAGCCAGTCGGCCACGCGCTTCGGCACGGTGAGGGTTTCGCCCTTCTTGTGCGGCACACCCTGGTGCTCGTGGTCCGCATCGAGCACGACATCGACGGTCTGCTCGGGCTTGGCCTCGGGTGCGGCTTGGTTCTTCGCGCTCATGCTTCTCTCCTGTTGAAGGCGCTTCACTGACCCTGAACCGCGGTGAAGCTCGCGGTGATCAACTCGATCTCCACGCGGTGGCACAGCACACCGCAGAACATCACGTGGTCCATCGTCTTGAGCGACGGGCCGTTCAGCCCCTCGCCGAAAGTGGCGACGCCGGGCAGCGCCAGCGCCTCATAGCTGCGGAAGGCCTGGATGACCGTGTCGGCGAGCGTGGCGAACACGCCCTCGCTGTCGCGCGCGTCATCGACCGCTCGGTAACCGACGACGGCCCAGGTGTCGCGGCGTTCGTCGGGTGCGGCCGGCTCCATGCCTCGCCAGCTCACGTACCAGCCCTGCAGGCGATCGCCCTCGGCGAAGGCGCTCACGTACAGCGCCTTCAGCTTCGCGTTGTCGTTGATGAAGCGCTCGCGGTCATGCACCAGGCCGATGCCGGCAATGCCGGACACCTTGGCGACGACGGCCGCGCGCACGGCAGCGACGCTCATGGCCGGCCTCCGAAAGCCTTCTGAAGACCTTCACGCACCGCGTAATTCAGAACACCGGCAATCTCGCCGCGCCGTCGCGCGAACGTGCGATGGAACATCCCCACACCCAGCGTGCCGCGCTTCGCGATCGTCCACTTGATCGCGTAGGCAGCGCTCTTTGCCTCGCGACCGCGCAACCCTAATTTCTGCTTTACCCACAAGAGAATCGGCTCAATTGGCGGGATGTGTGGTCGCGTACCCAACTCAACCGGTATTGCGTAGCTCAACGAGGTGCCCACGATGCCCGTCACACCCAGACCAGGTCGCACCTGCGTTGCGTGCAAGATGCTGTCCTTCAGCGTTGATTGGTTCGTGGGCGTCAGTTCCTTCACGTCGGCGCTGACATCCATCATCAGACCGCCTACGCGACCGCCCACACTGTCGTCGAACACCTTGGGCGCGCGATCCCACTGCGCCGCCAGGCGCTCCAGATCGGTCGCGTCGACATAGATGCGTAGCGCGCTCACCGCCGCAACCTCCGCGGCACCAGACGCTCGGTGGCCGGCACGCCGGACACCACCACACCGGCCGGCGGCAGCACGCCGGCAGCGGCCGGCACGGCGTCGCTGTACTGCTTGCGCAGCGACTTGGCGCGGTAGCTCCATTCGCGTGCCGGGTGCGACTGGTCGGACGCATCGCCGGCCATGCTCACCGGCGTGTCGTTGGCGTGGCGAGTGGCTTCCTGGTCGGCCAGCAACGAGGCAGCCAGCATGGCCACCGCGTGGCGATGCTCAAGCGGCACGGTATCGACCGCGTCGGTCACTTCGTGCGCGCCGGTAAAGGTCAGCCGCACGTTGTGGCCGGCCGTGATGGCATCCACCAGGCCGATCGCTTCGCCGGTCGGCGTGCCGTAGGTGCCGTACTGGTCCGCCGCGAGCGTGAGGCGCGGAAAGCTGCCCACCGGGTACTCGACATCGAGCAGGCGCGACGCCAGCGCCACCCACCCCGTGGGCAGCGGCAGCGTATGGCCGCCCGTGGCCGTCACATCTTCGACGCGCGACCGGGGGCGATCCTTGCTGTAAGTGGCCAGCGCAGACGCAAACGCCCTGTCGCGCGCCGCGTCGTCAAACGAGGCGCCCGGCAGGGCATCGGCAATCAGGGCATGGAAGTCGGTACGCATGCCCGCATCGTCGCGCGCGCGCGACTATCGGTACATGCTGAACGCGGACGGCGGGGAATGAAAAAGCCCCCTAGGCGGCTGGGTGGTGAGCAGATAAGTATTACTGTCGCGACAAATTCCAAAAGTTCGGGCGTCCGAGCAGTACGTCCGCTGCACCGCCAGCGGCACCAAAACGAACATCGACGCGAAATTGCAATGCGGTGATGGTCGCCCCAGCCGGCAAGGCGGCGGCGAGCGTGCGCTGTATGCCACCTACAAAACCGGCCCCGTAGGCCGCATCGGCTGCACTATTACGCAGAGCCTGGTTGTAGTTGATCGAACCACCGTCAACCTGCGCCTGGATAAAAAGATTGGCCGCGGTGAGGTTGGTGTGTGACGAAATCCGGATGTCGCCCAGCGCCTGAAGAACTTCTCCCGGCGATACGCCCTGAGTGATGTTCCCGGTATTCCGAAACGTCCAACGATCATTCGCCGCAGCGCCGCTGATCTGCAAACGCTGATCGCTGCCGATTCCGTCAGCGCGCGCAACCAGTGAGCACGCGCACGCGCCCGTCCCTGCGACGGCGTGATCAACTTCAAAGCCTGCTGCGACGTTGCCTGTCGGCGCGGTTCCGCCGCCAGTCGCGGTTTTCCCGCCCGACGTTCCAGACAGGATCGGCGACGGCAGCAGTTGGTTGGATGCGTTGTTCGTCGGATACGCATCGCCAGCAAACGAAACCATCCGCGCACGGCCCGGATACAGCCCTGCGAGTCGCGCCGCGATGGCCGCGCCGACCTTGACCGCGCCCGCGTTGTTCCAGTGCACGGCGCCGTCGAGCAGGCCAGCCGCGGCGACGAACTGCGTACTGGACGGATCGATGATCGCATCGACGGCCCGCTCGACCACGATCAGGTTGCGGCGCACGGATTGTTGCGCTGCCGCCCACCGATTAACCTGCAGTGCGTAACTCACCTTGTCAGCGTCGATGAAACTGCGCGGCGTGATCGGGATGTAAATGAGGGGCTTGTCGGAGAGCGCATCGAAGACCTGCCCCAGTCCAGCAATCGTTTGCTCGCCAGTGCGCAGGTCGCCCCAGATGTCGTTCGTCCCGAGGCTCAGAAAACGCAGGTCGCAATCGACGGCGCGAATCTCTGCCATCCTGGTCAGCACGTCATCGGTCGAATCCCCGATAACGGCCTGATCCGCCCCCGGCACCCAGTCCCACGCCTGCCCCAGCACCATGTTTGCGTGGTTTAGGGCGCCGTAGCCGACCAGTGAATTCTCTGTTGCGGTCGTCAGGAACGTCCGGTCAAGTTGGGAGTCGCCCCCCACCATTGCAACCGGCGGTGCCGCTGATGCATAAGCGCCTATGCCCGCACCGGCCGCCCCCACCATCGCAGCGGCCTGCCGCGCCCCCATCCGCGGACTGAGCCGACCAAATACATCCAGCCCGCTCACGGCTTCACCTCATAGCCGCCGGCGGTGACCTTCGATGCTGCGCTCGCGCCCATTGCCTGCAGCTTCACGCCCTGGAAGTCGGTGATGTTCAGGCCGAGGTGCGCCCAGTTGCCCGCGGCCAGCGTGCTGAGAACGGTGCGGGCGGGGGCAAAGACCAGGTCGCCTTCGACCATCAGGCTCGCCGGGGTGATGTCGCGCCACGGGGCGGCTTCGGATACGCGGGCGAGCACGCGGAAGTCGGTGAAGGCGGCGCTGCCGGTGTTCTCGATGTCCAGGTGCAGCACGTCGAGCTGGGCGACATCGAAGGTGGCGATGTCCTGCAGCGACGCGGACAGCGCCTGATTTACGGACGGGAATTGGGTCTTGAGTTGCACGGCGTGCCTCCGGTGAGGTGCCGGGGCCCCGCGGGGTGCGGCCGATGCCGCACCCCGAGCGTGCCACGGTCACGAGAATTGTTCGAAGGCCGTTGCGGGAGGGCTCCCCATGCACCCGGCAGCGCGGCACGGCCTACACCGCGCCGCCAGGGCATGGATCACTGCGCCTGGTCGTATGCCTTACGCCACCACGTGCTTGCGCATGCCGCGGAAGTCGAGCACGGTGCCGCCGTAGATGTGGCGGATCTTGTAGGTCAGCTTGTCGTTGCTGAACATCGAGCCGACGTTGGGCATGTCCTGCACGAACAGGTCGGGCGTCTCCTGGCCGTCGAGGAAGCCGATTTCGATGGTCGGGCACTTCATCGGGTCGGCGACCATCGCCCAGTCGTTCGCGTCGGTCCAGTAGTTGATCGGCAGGACGAACGGGTTCAGCGTCTGGACGTAGGTCTTGTCGTTGTTGGTGCCGCGCACGAACAGGTTGAAGGCCGCTTCCTGCAGCTCGAACGGTACGAGCAGCGTGGCCGGCCCGCAGTTGATCTTCTTGCCGCTGCCGGCGCGGGTCTGATTCACCATCGCGAGGCGCGCGGCCGCGGCACTGGTGGCGTCCAGCGCGGTGGTGCCCAGGTTGTTGTGGGACGCGTGGAACAGCGCCACGCCGTCGTAGACGGTCGGGTTCGTGCGGATGAAGTCGAACACGAACTCGTACAGCGTCTGCAGCGCGGCGGCGCTCAGCTCCTGCGGGATGCGACGCAGCGCGCCGACATCGTCGTTGCGGATCGCCTCCAGCGTCACGTCTTCGGTGCCGCCGCGCTTGGTGACGGCGTAGCTCGCCTTCTCATCGCTGGGCGTGGTCAGCGCCGCATAGCCCGCAGCCTGATTCACGGCCGGCAGGTTGCCGTAACCGCCGATGCGCGTGATCTCATTGCTGCGGAAGTCGAAACGCGGCACCACGTCGCACACGCGGCGCCAGCCCTGCAGGTCGGTGTCGCCCTCGTAGGCACGCACGAGGCTGCGGCGCATCGAATCGCCCAGCACGTTCGCGAAGGTGGTGGTGCTCACCGATTCAACGAAGCGGCTGCCAGCCGCCTCACGCAGGCGCGACATGTCGCAATCTTCCACATCGCCGGTCACACGGCGATCGCCGGTGATCTCGATGTAGCACTCCTTGAACGACTGCACGCTGCGGTGATTCTTGTGGCTGCGGTCGAAGAAGGCGTCGAGCATGTCGGCGATGAGCACGCTGCGGTCGCCCACTTCCACCGAGTTGAACGGGATGATGGGCTTGCCGGATTCGGTGAAGCGGCCGAGATACTGGGTTTCGGCTTCGATCGCGGTGGTCACGTCGGCCTCGACGAAGCGCTCGCGCGCTGCGAAGTCGGCGATGAGCTTGTCCTTCGCCGGCTGCGGCAGCTTGCTGGCGCCGATGGTGGCGCGGGCGGTGGCGCGGGCCTCGATCATGCGCACCTGCTCGGCCAGCTGCTCGGGCGTGACGCCCGACGCGGTCGGCGCGGGCTTCGTGGCTTCGGTGTAGCGGGCCAGCACGACATCTTCCGGCGTGTCGTCGGTAATGTCCGCGGCGAGGTCCGGGCGCTTGGCGCGGATGGCTTCGATCATGCGGGTACGCATAGTGTCGTGCTCCTGTGATTGCTTTGCTTCGACCATGCGGATCAGTTCGCCGCCGGCGCCCGGCTCGACGATCAGATCCACGGAATTGATTGCCTTGAACTTCGTGGCTTCGCGAAAACGCTTGCCGCCGCGCGTGACCTTCTTCGCGTCGCAGTAGGCGTCGATGCTGAAACCGAAGAGGCCGGAAAGGCCGCGGGAGTGCGCCTCGCGGAATCGCACGGCGATGGCGCCTTCAGGCTCGATGAGCCGCACGATGGCCTGTATCTCGCCGGCCTCGGGCGAGGCGCCCTCGACGAAGCGCGGCGCAGTGAGGCCACCGATGAGCTTGTTCACATCCTTGCCGCTGCCCTTGATGTGCTCGTCGTCGCTCTTCACGAACACGCGGGCACCTTCGAACATCGGCGCGGCCTCGCGCAGCACCGCGGCCGGGTAGACGTTGCCGTTGGCGGACTCGCCGGCGCGGATGACGCGGATCAGCCACTCACCCTTGTCGGCGGCGGCCTCGATCACGCGGCCGACATCGACCGACTCGACCACGCGCACCGGCACGTGCTGCTGCACCACTTCTTCCGGGGCGCCGAGCTGCACGGTGTTGTCGTCGTTGATGGCGTAGGGGTAGGCCTTGAGCCGCCCGCCCTCGTCACATACCACGACGCGGTCGGCGTACCAGGCGACGATGTCCGCCCAGTCGCGGCCGTTGGCCTTGGCCACCGCAGCGCGCACCAGGTCGAAACGGGCGCGCAGCTCGCCGGCCGCCGCTTCAACCAGGCGCAGACCGCGCAGGCCCTCGGGCGGGATGGTCTTCACTTCGCCGATTCCTTCAGCGCGCCCTCGAACTTCTGGCCGTCTTCGGTCACGACGACAACGCGGCCGTCTTCATAGACCTTGTGCGACAGCACTTCCTCGGCCTTCACCGCCACCATCTTGTCCGGCTGCGGCTTGCCGTCTTCGTCCGGCGGCTGCGGCACCGCGCGCTTCACCAGCGCGGCGGCCTGCTTCGCAGTCAGTTCGGGCTTGGCTGCCTCAGCGGCCGGCGGGGTGGACTTCGGGTCCGATGCACTCATGGGTGGCACTCCATCGCGGTTTGAAAAGCGAACGGGTGCCAGTGTGGGCAGGGGCGAAACGGGCGTACATGCTGAACGCGTTCAGCAGCAGCGAGGGGAAGGCGGGCGGGGGATTAAAGCGGCGGGTCAGGCTATCACAGCCTTGACTGGCCCGGCGCTGACCATCGGATCGAGGCAGCGGCGAGCGATGGCTGGCGCCTGTCGTCTGCGGATTTCAAGCGCGCCCAGGCGTATCGCGACAGCCCGCTTCGACAAAGAAATGTCGTAGTGGGGCCTGCGCGTGATGGGCGGCCCCTGATACCAGCGCCGGGACACGCCGATCTTATCCGCCATTGCGTGCAGCTCGTCCAAGGTGTCGGCAACCATGTGGCACATCACCATGCGGCCATAGCGCGCACGCATGTCATCGACGTAGACCGGCATCAATCGTCATCCGCGGGCCGGTACAGCGCCACGCATCCGCAGTTGGCAGTCTCTTTCACGGGCGCCTTCGGGTCGCGCGGGTACATCATCTTCACCTGGCCGCCATTGAGCCTGAACGGCTTGTCGAAGCGCACGCGCTGGCCGTCGATGATCACGTGGTTCTGGCGCGGTGCGAGCTTGCCGCTCTTGCGCCAGGTCTTCCAGCTCACCAGGCCGAACAGGTCGAAGTACTTCTGCGCCTGCGCCTGCGCGCCGGCGCTGTAGGCGCGCATGACTTCGGTGCTGACGATGGTGGCGGCGCGGTCGATGCCACCATCCAGCCGGGCTGAAACCTTTTTCATGGCATCGAACGGCGACTGCGTGCCGATGATGACCAGGCCGAGTTCCTGATTCACGCGGTTGGCCATGTCGAGCGTGATGTCGCGCACCTTGCTGGTCAGGAACACGCGCATGCCTTCGAGCTGAGCGGTGCTCACGGTCGGCAGCACGACGCCGGCGCGGACCTGTAGCGAGGTGGCCACCGCTTCGGATGCAGCGGCGATGGTGGTGACCTGCGACGCACCGGCCGCGGACGCGGCGGTGTCGCCGTAGGCCTGCAGCGTGCGGCGCACGCTGGCTTCGAGCTGGGGCAGGTACCAGGCCTGCCACTCGCTGGGCTGCGCAAGCAGCGTGGCGCTGATGTCGGCGGCAGCGAGCGCGAGCAGCCGGCGGATTTCAGCCTCGGTGTCGGCGACGATGCGCGTCAGCTCGCGCAGCGCGTCTTTCTCGTCGTCGTTCATTCCGCGTCATCGGCGGGCGGGGTCTGCTGCGCGGGGTTGCCGCCGGCGGGCGGCGATATCGGCTCGCGATAGAAATCCTCTTCCTGCCGGCGCTTCGCTTCGTCATTCTGGCGCTTTTCGCGTTCGGCGCGGGCGGCCTTCAGCTCCTCGGCTGCATCGAACTCGACGCCCAGACGACCCGCGATCTGCTGAACCAGCGCGACGCTGGTCTCCTCGGTGATCAGGCCGCGGTCCGTCGCGAGGATGACGCTGGCCACCACCTGCTGCATGGCCGCCGCCCACTTCGTGGTGTCGCGCGCGGTGAGTTCCGGGAACACGGCCTCGCACTGCGTCTGCGGATCGTTCCAGCGCGGTTCGACGGCGCGGGCGCCCAGGTACTTGCGCAGCTGGTAGCGCCCCACGTTCTGCAGG
>Ga0123397_113219_pt1 | contig 13974 bp, 15 predicted proteins | sample T10HLNH4metaT_FD_89925 | JGI IMG/M metagenome (GOLD analysis project Ga0123397, IMG submission 89925) | Methane-oxidizing artificial microbial communities from Washington, USA to study methane cycling - T10-HLNH4 metaT (Metagenome... ... | reverse complement strand
GTGAATACACATGAAAAATACATAAAACGCTGCATTGAACTTGCTCAAAACGGTTTTGGAACCACTTATCCAAATCCGATGGTGGGAAGCGTAATTGTTCATGAAGGCAAAATAATTGGCGAAGGTTGGCACAAAAAAGCGGGCGAACCGCATGCCGAAGTTAATGCCGTACAATCTGTAAAAGACAAATCGCTGTTAAAAAAAGCTACTATTTATGTAAGCCTCGAGCCTTGCAGCCACTTTGGAAAAACACCTCCTTGTTGTAATTTAATTATTGCAAATAAAATCCCGAATGTCGTTGTTGGAACCGTCGATCCAAATGAAAAAGTGGCAGGAAGAGGAATTAAGAGATTAATTGAAAACGGCGTAAATGTTACGGTTGGTGTTTTAGAAGAAGGATGTAACGAACTCAATAAACGCTTTTTTACTTTTCATCAAAAAAAGAGACCTTATATAATATTGAAATGGGCCGAAAGTCAAGACGGATTTTTAGCACCCGAAAAAGAAATCGACCAAGAGCGCAAACCAATTTGGATTACGAATCAATATTCGAGGCAATTAGTTCATAAATGGCGAAGCGAAGAACAGGCGATTTTAGTAGGAACGCAAACGGTTATTGATGATAATCCGAAATTAAACACGCGAGATTGGTCAGGAAATAATCCCATACGAGTGGTTTTAGATCAGAATGACCGAATTTCAAAAGACAGTTTTGTTTTTGATGACAGTGTAAAAACGATTGTATTTTCTAAATCAGAAAACAATATTTCTACCGAAAACACCATTTTTGAGAAAATTGATTTTAATGAAAATGCAATTTCTCAGATTTTGGACGTTTTATATCAGCATCAAATTCAATCTGTTATTATTGAAGGCGGAAGACAAACTTTACAATCATTTGTAGATTCAGATTTATGGGATGAAGCTCGCATTTTTATTGGAACAACTATTTTTGAAAAAGGTGTAAAAGCACCAATAATTCAGAAAAGCAATATTTTAAAAACAACTATTCAAAACGACGAATTACTATACATTAGAAACCATGATTGATACCATAATTTTTGACTTTGGCGATATTTTCATCAATTTAAACAAGCAAGGAACTATTTCTGGATTGAAAAAATTAGGAATGACCGAATGGAGTTCAGAAATGGATAGTTTGAATTTATTGTTTGAAACCGGAGATGTTTCGTACGATGATTTTGTAGGCGGATTTCAGAAAGAACTTCCAAATGCTTCTATTGAAGAAATTCTGGAAGCCTGGAATGCTGTTTTAGCCGATTTCCCAGTTTATCGATTAGAGTTTTTAAAAGAGCTTTCAAAAAAATACCGTTTGTTTCTTTTGAGCAATACTGATGCCATTCACATTGCCACTTTTGAAAAAACTGTAGGCAAACCTTTTTATACTGATTTCTACAATTGTTTTGAAAAAGTTCATTTTTCGTTTGAAATTAGAAAACGTAAACCCAATGCAAATTCTTATCAGCACTTAATTGACGAACATAATTTAATTCCAGAGCAAACGTTATTTGTTGACGACAAAAAAGAAAACACAGACGCTGCCGCTGCTTTAGGACTTAAAGTTTGGAATTTGCAAGTTGGACAGGAAGATGTGATTCAATTATTGGATAAAAATTTACTTTAGAAAAATTACTTTTGGAATACAACGATACTTATCAAACTATTGCATTTGAATCTGAAGAAGTGCTTTTTAAAGAAAAAGGAAGCAAATTCTTTGGCTACGCATTCCCTATTGAAAGCGAAGACGAAGTAAAACCTATTATTGAAGACTTAAAAAAACTTCATCCACACGCTGTTCATTTTTGCTATGCATATCAATTAGGAATCGCTCCAAAAATATCTTACCGGGCAAATGACGACGGTGAACCCAGCAATACCGCGGGCGCTCCTATCTATGGACAAATTCAGTCTTTTGGGCTGACAAATATTCTTGTCGTTGTAGTTCGTATTTTTGGCGGAGTAAAATTAGGTGTCGGAGGTTTGATTTCGGCTTATCGAACTACAGCACAAATGACGCTTGAAGTTTGTGAAATTGTCGAAAAAACAATTGACGTCCATTTTTTAATCTCTTTTGATTATAAAAATATGAATAAAGTAATGCGGGTTATCAAAGAAAAGAAACTTGAAATTACCTCTCAGGAAATGGAAGTCGATGAAGATTCCGGACTCCCAATTGGGAAAATAATCACAAAAACACGCAAAAAAAAATGCCGAATCAGTATTCGACATTTTTGATTTAATGTTTGAAATTGATATTAAAATTGTGTAAATTAATATTAAAACACACCTCATTTTAACAATTATTCCAACGTTTTAAACAATTCTAAAATATAATCCGGAGGTGCTGTTGGACGACCCGTTTTTAACGAAATAAATACTAAAATAAATACTGCAGTTGTTAATAACTCATTTGCCTCATTATAGATGGCGCAGTCAAATTCAATCTTAACAGATGACTGACTTTTGAAGGTTGTATGAATTGTAAGAAGTTCATCATATCGCGCTGATTTTTTATAATTAATTTGCATCGAAACAATCGGAAGCCCAATACCGCTTTCTTCCATGCTAGCATACGAAATCCCTTTATTTCTAAGCCATTCCACGCGTCCAATCTCAAAATAGGGCACATAATTTCCGTGATAAACAACTCCCATTTGGTCAGTTTCTGAGTAACGAACACGCACTTGCGTTTGATGATTTTTCATTATTTATAGATTAAAAAAAATTAAATTCCTAAAGTTCACTTACAACTTTTTTTTTATAAAATTAGACCCAAAATATTTTTTTTTACAGAAATTTGTTCACATATTTGTTATCCCGAAATACGGAAAAATTTTGCTCCATTTTTATTAGGAGAATCTTTATCAATAATAAAAAACTTATCTGAATCTATGACTAAAACTGCTCAATCGGTATGGGAAAACTGTTTGTCCTTTATAAAAGACAATATTCAAGATCAAGCTTACAAAACTTGGTTCGAACCAATCAAATCAGTTGAGCTAACCGACAACGCATTATATATTCAGGTACCAAGTAAATTCTTCTACGAATGGCTAGAGGAACACTACGTTAAATTATTGAAAGTTGCGCTTACCAAAGAACTAGGAAAAAACGCAAAGTTACTCTATAAAATTAAAATGGAAAACACTTATGGAAACAAACAGCCGTTTACCGAGCAGCTGCCAAGTTCCAGCAGAGTACCAATGAAACCGCAAGAGGTTGATGCTCCGTTTAAAAACTTAAATCCAGAACTTAAAAATCCTTTTGTAATTCCGGGAATCAGAAACTTAAAAATTGAATCTCAGTTAAATCCAAATTATAGTTTTGATAATTTCCTTGAAGGAGACTCAAACCGTTTGGCGCGTTCTGCAGGTATGGCTGTGGCCAATAAACCTGGAGGAACTTCATTTAATCCGTTATTGATTTTTGGTGGAGTTGGTTTAGGAAAAACACACTTAGCACACGCTATTGGTGTTGAAGTAAAAGATAAATATCCTGAAAAAACGGTTTTATATATTTCTGCCGAAATTTTCACACAACAATATATTGATTCTGTTAAAAAGAATAATCGTAATGATTTCATTCATTTTTATCAGTTAATCGACGTTTTGATTATTGATGACGTTCAGTTCTTATCAGGAAAATCTGGAACTCAGGACGTTTTCTTCCACATTTTTAATTACTTGCACCAAAACGGAAAACAGGTAATTTTAACTTCAGATAAAGCTCCTGTTGACATGCAGGATATCGAACAACGTTTGTTATCTCGTTTTAAATGGGGATTATCTGCTGAATTACATCAACCAGATTACGAAACTCGTATTTCGATCTTAAAAAACATTTTATACCGCGATGGTGTTGATATGCCAGAAGACATTTTAGAATATGTTGCCCGAAATATCAAAACCAATGTTCGTGAGCTTGAAGGTGCAATTATTTCGTTGATCGCTCAATCTTCTTTCAACAAAAAAGAAGTTACGATCGAATTGGCAAAAAGCGTTGTAGAGAAATTTGTTAAAAACGTAAAGAGAGAAATCTCTATCGATTATATTCAAAAAATTGTATCTGATTATTTCCAATTGGATATTGAAACGCTTCAATCAAAAACCAGAAAAAGGCATGTTGTGCAAGCGAGACAATTAGCTATGTTTTTTGCAAAGAAATTCACTAAAGCTTCTTTGGCAAATATTGGTTCACAAATTGGAGATCGCGACCACGCTACCGTTTTACACGCTTGTAAAACTGTTGACAATTTAGTTTCTACAGACAAACAATTCAAAAAATTTGTCGAAGACATCAACAAAAAACTAACGCTATAACGCGAATCATGCCAGTAAAAGTTTTAATGGTTTGTTTGGGAAATATTTGCAGATCTCCTTTAGCCGAAGGTATTCTGGCATCAAAATTACCCAAAGACAATTTTATAGTTGATTCAGCTGGAACTGGATCCTGGCATGTAGGCCATGCGCCCGACAAACGCTCGATTGCTGTTGCTCAAAAAAACGGACTTAGTATTGACAATCAAAAAGGAAGACAATTCAAATCTTCAGATTTTGATGAATTCGATTATATCTACGTAATGGATAATTCGAATTACCGCGATGTCATTCATCTTGCCAAAACTCCTGAACACAGAAACAAAGTCAATCTAATTCTGAACGAATTATTTCCAGATGAAAATGTCGATGTTCCAGACCCATATTATGGAGCAGTAAATGGTTTTGACAATGTTTACCAAATGCTGGATGAAGCCGCAGACATAATCGCTAAAAAACTTATCGAAAAGCACTCATAAATTTGTATTTCAATTATTTTCAAGGTAATTGAGGTACATTTTCTTTTTTAATTTAAAATATCACAAAATGAAACTTCTAGGAAAACTATATTTAATTCCAACTACAATGGGCGAAAGCGATCCAATGGATGTTTTACCTCAGACAGTAAAAAGAAGTATCGAACTTATAGATCATTATATTGTTGAAAATGATAAAACTGCCAGAAAATCAATTAAAGCAGTTTATCCCGAGAAAAAACAATCCGAATTAGTTCTTTTTACTTTGAACAAACGTACCGAATCAAGCGAACATTTAGATTTCATAAAGCCTTTATTGGAAGGAAAAAATATGGGGTTAATGAGCGAAGCTGGTTGTCCAGGCGTTGCTGATCCAGGTGCTGTAATTGTAAAACTGGCGCACGAAAAAGGAATTCAGGTTGTTCCGTTGGTTGGTCCTTCTTCTATTTTATTAGCGATGATGGCTTCTGGAATGAACGGCCAAAGTTTTACTTTTAATGGTTATTTACCAATTGATAAAGACGAAAAAAAATCGGCATTGAGACATTTTGAAAGATTATCTCAAGACAAGAATCAATCGCAGATTTTTATTGAAACGCCATACAGAAACAATAAATTGATTGAAGATCTTTTGCAAATTTTAAATCCGTCGACACATTTATGTATCGCGACAGATATCACTTTGCCAACAGAATTCATCAAAACCTTGAAAGTTTCGGATTGGAAAAAATTAAAAATTGATATTGATAAACGTCCTACGATTTTTATTATTCATAAAATGTAAACTAACTCTAAAACCACCTTATGAAAAAATTTATTCTCCTTGTTTTGATTTGTTTTGTACAAAATGCATTTTCTCAAAACACAAAACAGCAATCTAAGACAAAAACATCTACAGCAAAAAGCACAGAAACGCCTATTATTAAAGTTAATACTCGTAATTACTCTGATGCAGATTTAACGGTAGATGACAAACCTACTTATATTACTCAAAAAGACGATAATGCAGTTTACAACACCGCTGGAATAGAAGTTAAACCTGAATTCCCTGGAGGTTACGAAGCTATGAACGCCTTTATAAAACAAAATTTTAAAAGTCCAGAAGAAGATTTAAAAGGAAAAATTTATGCTACATTTATTATTGAAAAAGACGGATCATTAAGCGATATTAAAATTTTAAGAGACCTTGGGCACGAAACAAGTGCGGAAGCTATAAGAGTTTTAAAACTATTTCCAAAATGGAGTCCAGGAAAACAAAACGATAAAATTGTTAGAGTTTTGTACTCGATTCCAATGATAATAAATTAAGCTTATTGAATTCACTCACAAGTTTTCCCCAAATCAAACTTTATCATGAGTAAACTTCCAAACATAACGACAAGCATTTTTACGGTAATGTCCAAAATGGCAACCGAATACAATGCAATAAATCTTTCGCAGGGATTTCCAAATTTTCCTGTCGACGAAAGGTTAACGGATATTGTTGCACAATTATCAAAGGAAAATGTGCATCAATACACACCAATGGCAGGTTATCCACCGTTGATGAATAAAATTGCGGAATTAACTCAGAGTTCTTATAACAGAACAATCAATCCAGACACAGAACTTTTAGTTACGGCTGGAGCAACTCAAGGAATTTTTACTACAATTTTGGCTTTGGTAAAAGAAAATGATGAAGTAATTATTCTCGATCCGAGTTATGATTCTTATGAATCTCCGGTTTTACTTTGCAAAGCAAAACCTGTTCGAGTGGCTTTAAACGATGATTATACACCAAATTGGCAAACAATCGAAAAAGTCTGTTCTTCAAAAAGCAAGATGATTATTATAAACAATCCACATAATCCGACAGGAAAAATTTTAAATGAAAATGATTTTACCCAATTAAAAAATCTACTTGAGAAATATCCTGACATTATTGTTTTATCTGACGAAGTTTATGAATACATCACTTTTGAAGAAAAACATATTTCGGCACACACAAAAAGCTTCCTTATCGATCGATGCATAATGGTTTCCTCTTTCGGAAAATCATTTCATATTACAGGCTGGAAAATTGGCTACACCATTGCACCTGAATATTTAATGAAAGAAATCAAAAAAGTGCATCAGTTTTTGGTTTTTAGTGTCAACAGTATTTCACAATTTGCCATTAGCGAATATTTGGATGTTGTTGATGTTAATTTGCTTGGAAAATTCTATCAGGAAAAAAGAGATTATTTCCAAAAACTGCTTCAAAACAGCCGTTTTGAATTAAAACCTTGTGAAGGAACCTATTTTCAAGTTGCCTCTTACGCCAATATTTCAGATGAAGACGATGTTACTTTCTGCAAAAATTTAATCATCAATCATGGCGTTGCAGCAATTCCAATTTCTACTTTTTATTCCGATCATAAAGATCAGAAATTGATTCGTTTCTGTTTCGCAAAGGATAATTTTACTCTTGAATCTGCCGCAAAAAAACTTTGTCAAATATAAAGTTTATCAAAATTTTATAACAATATTATGCGCGCATCCTATTTTTTTAATTAATATTGTAAAAAAAGAAAAGTATGAGCTATACAGATAAAATGTTGCGCGATGATGCCTTAAAAGGCAAAGTCATTGTAGTTACTGGAGGCGGAAGCGGTTTAGGAAAAGCAATGACAAAATATTTCTTAGAATTAGGCGCTCAGGTAGCGATTACTTCAAGAGATTTAGAAAAATTAAAAACAACAGCTTCAGAATTGGAAAGCGAAACTGGCGGAAAGTGTTTACCGCTTCAGTGCGACGTACGCCATTATGAAGAAGTAGAAAATATGCTTCAGGAAACTTTAAAAGTTTTCGGAAAAGTGGATGTTCTTTTAAACAATGCAGCAGGAAATTTCATTTCACCAACTGAACGTTTATCAGCAAATGCATTTGATACTGTTATCGATATTGTACTTAAAGGATCTAAAAACTGTACGCTGGCTTTTGGAAAACATTGGATTGATACTAAACAAACATCGGCAACAATTTTAAATATTGTAACAACTTATGCTTGGACAGGTTCAGCATATGTTGTGCCAAGTGCAACTGCAAAAGCAGGAGTTTTAGCCATGACAAGAAGTCTTGCTGTAGAATGGGCGAAATACGGAATTCGTTCTAATGCAATTGCGCCGGGACCATTCCCAACAAAAGGTGCTTGGGACAGATTATTACCGGGAGATCTTGCCGAAAAATTCGATATGGCTAAAAAAGTACCATTGAAACGTGTTGGAGATCATCAGGAATTAGCGAATTTAGCTGCTTATTTAGTATCTGACTTTTCAGCTTACGTGAACGGAGATGTAATTACAATCGACGGAGGCGAATGGCTAAAAGGTGCTGGACAATTCAACTTATTAGAAGCAATTCCGGAAGAACTTTGGGATCAGCTTGAAATGATGATTAAAGCAAAAAAGGATAAATAATTACAAGTGCTTACTAAATTCAGAATATTTTTAAAAACTATACTGATTGCACTAAATCCCGAAGGTTTACTTTCGGGATTTTTTTTATGCTTTTCACCATATAAATGATTTTAAATGTTTAACAATTCAGGTAAATTATTAATTTTGCCAAACAAATATCAAACAAAAATTTTATGCTCATTATTGGACTTGCAGGAGGAACAGGAAGTGGAAAAACAACGGTAGTACACCAAATCATGAACGAATTACCAGACACTGAAGTTGGCGTAATTTCTCAGGATTCGTATTACAAACAAACCGATAATTTATCTTTTGACGAAAGAGCATTAATCAACTTTGATCATCCGCGCGCCATCGATTTTGAATTATTGGTTAAACATTTAAAGGCATTAAAAGCTGGCGAAACAATCGATCAGCCTGTATATTCTTTCATTCAGCACAACAGAACTGATGATACGGTTTCAACACATCCAAGAAAAGTAATGATTGTTGAAGGAATTTTAATTTTAACAAATCCTGAGCTTCGGGATATGTTTGACATTAAAATCTTTGTTCATGCTGATTCTGACGAAAGATTAATCCGTCGTTTAAAAAGAGATATTTCAGAACGCGGACGCGATATTGACGAGGTTTTAAATCGTTATCAAACTACTTTAAAGCCTATGCATGAACAATTTATAGAACCGTCAAAGGCTTTTGCAGATATTATTATCCCAAATGACAAATACAACACTGTAGCAATTGATGTAGTTCGTGCCGTAATTAATCAGAGAATTTCATAATTTTTATTGTAATTTTAAACCATAATAATTAGGAGCTATTCCCGCTATCCGTTACAATCTTTTGTGCCGAACCCCGGCACAAAAGGATTTTCACTACTATCGGGGCTAAAAAGACCACTCGTATTCAAAAGAAACAATCTTATATGAAATTTAAAAATCCATACAAAGACAAAAAATGGTTCAAATATTTAGGTAACAAATATGTTTGGGTATTGCTGTTTTTTATTGTCTGGATGTTATTTTTAGACAATTACTCCTATTTTGACCATCGTTTTCTGGACGGACAAATTAATGAACTTCAGGACAATAAAAAATACTATCAGGACGAAATAAAAAAAGATCAAGAACAGATCAAACAACTTAAAAATCCTGAACAAATAGAAAAATATGCTCGCGAAAAGTACTTTATGAAAAAAGACAGCGAAGATATTTACATCATTCACTTTGAAGGAGACACAATTCAAGAACAAGAATAATCACAAAAACTAATGGCTACTAACCTATTCGACGATTTTAATCCGATTTCATCCAAACAATGGAAACAAAAAATCCAGTTTGAATTAGATGGAGCAGATTATAACGAAACTGTAATTTGGAATTCTCCGGAAGATATTCAGGTGAAACCTTTTTATCACAACGATGAATTTACCAAATCGGCTGCGGTTGAGACATATGCTTCTGATTTTAAAATCTGCCAGAATATTTTTGTTCACGATGTAGAAAAATCAATCAAAAGAGCAAACAACACGCTTGAAAGAGGTGCAGAAAGTTTGCGTTTTACTATTCAAAACGAAAATACTGATATTGTTTCTTTATTGGAAAATCTTCCTTTAGAGAACAAAATCGTTTACTTTAATTTGACTTTTCTCTCAATCGATTTCGTAAAAAAACTGGATGAGATTTCTGTTCAAAAAAAGGCAATTTTTTACTGCAATTTAGATCCGATTGGACAATTAGCGCGAGACGGAAACTGGTTTACAACATCAGATAAAAGTAATTTTGAAACGCTTGAAAATATTTCAAATCAAACCAATCTCTCCTTTTTAAGTGTAGATTTAGGTTTGTATCAAAATGCTGGAGCAAATATCACACAACAGATTGCATATAGTTTAGCACATGCAAATGAATATTTAAATCGTTTACCAAATTCAAGTAAAACAATTGTTTTTCAAATATCAGTTGGAACAAATTACTTTTTTGAAATTGCAAAACTTCGTGCTTTACGAATGCTTTTCAAATTAATTGCAACTGAATACAATCCTGATTTAGATTGTCATTTTCTAGTTACACCAACCAAACGAAATAAAACTATTTACGATTATAATGTCAATATGCTTCGAACTACAACCGAATGCATGTCGGCAATTTTAGGCGGAGCCGATGCGGTTGCTAATTTACCTTATGATGCTTTATATCATAAAGACAACGAATTTGGAGATCGAATTGCCCGAAATCAGTTATTAGTCTTAAAACATGAAAGTTATTTTGACCAAGTAAATAATCCGGCAGATGGGAGTTACTACATTGAAAGTTTAACGATGCAATTAGCAGAGAAAAGCCTTAAATTATTCAAAGAAATCGAAGCTGATGGAGGTTTCTTAAAACTTTTGAACGACGGAACAATCAAAAAGAAAATTCAGGAAAGCGCTACTAAAGAACAGGAATTATTTGATTCTAAAAAAGAAGTTTTATTAGGGACCAATAAATATCCTAACAAGGAAGACAAAATGAAACATGATTTAGAATTGTTTCCTTTTGTAAAAATCAAACCTAGAAAAACATTAATTACACCTATTATAGAAAAAAGATTAGCCGAGAAACTGGAACAGGAAAGGCTAGAACTTGAGTAATTCTTTTTAAACGTAATTAATATTCACACCAAAGAAAAGTGTCTCCATGATAAGAAAAGACCTTAAACATATTAATCTTCAAAGTCAAAAGTCAAAAGTCGAAATTCAAAAGTCTGAAGATTTGACTAATAACTTTACTACAGCCGAAGGAATCCAAATCAAAAAAAACTATACTGAAAAAGATATAGAGAATTTTGAATTTCTTGATTTCGGAGCTGGTTTTACGCCTAATTTACGCGGGCCGTATGCAACAATGTATGTCAGACGTCCTTGGACAATTCGTCAATATGCCGGATTTTCAACAGCAGAAGAAAGTAACGCCTTTTACAGACGAAATCTTGCTGCGGGTCAAAAAGGACTTTCAATCGCTTTTGATTTGCCTACGCATCGCGGTTACGATTCTGATCATGAACGTGTTGTTGGTGATGTTGGAAAAGCAGGTGTTGCCATCGATTCTGTAGAAGACATGAAAGTATTGTTTGACCAAATTCCGCTAGACGAAATGTCAGTTTCAATGACCATGAACGGCGCCGTTTTACCTATAATGGCTTTTTACATTGTGGCCGCTGAAGAACAAGGAGTTGAACTCAAAAAACTTTCGGGAACTATCCAAAATGATATTTTGAAAGAATTTATGGTGCGTAATACTTATATTTATCCACCAACCCCTTCAATGAAGATTATTGCTGATATTTTTGAATTTACAAGCAAAAAAATGCCAAAATTCAATTCTATTTCTATTTCTGGATATCATATGCAGGAAGCCGGAGCAACGGCTGATATTGAATTGGCTTATACTTTAGCTGATGGTTTAGAATATATTCGAACAGGATTATCCACCGGTATGACAATTGATGAGTTTGCTCCTCGTCTATCTTTCTTTTGGGCTATTGGAATGAATCATTTTATGGAAATTGCTAAAATGAGAGCTGGCCGAATGATTTGGGCAAAATTATTACAGCAATTTAATCCGAAAAGTGACAAATCGCTGGCACTTAGAACGCATTGCCAAACTAGCGGATGGAGTTTAACAGAGCAAGATCCATTTAATAATGTGGCAAGAACTTGCATTGAAGCTACTGCTGCAGCTTTTGGAGGAACACAATCTCTTCATACTAATGCTTTAGATGAAGCAATTGCGCTTCCAACTGACTTTTCAGCAAGAATTGCACGTAATACACAGATTTATTTGCAAGAAGAAACTAAAATCACCAAAACTGTCGATCCTTGGGGAGGCAGCTATTATGTTGAATCATTGACAAATGAGATTTTAGAAAGTACCTGGAAATTAATTGAAGAAGTTGAAGAATTAGGCGGAATGACAAAAGCAATCGAAGCCGGAATCCCGAAACTTCGAATTGAAGAAGCTGCAGCGAGAAAACAAGCAAGAATTGACAGCGGGCAGGATATTATAGTTGGTGTCAATAAATTTAGATTAGAAAAAGAAGATCCACTTCATATTTTAGATGTTGACAACCAAATGGTTCGTAAACAGCAAATAGAGCGATTAGAAGATATTAAAGCAAAAAGAAATACTGAAAAAGTAAATCAATCACTGGAAAAATTAATTCATTGTGCTAAAACTGGACAAGGAAACTTATTAGAAATTGCGACCGAAGCTGCGCGTGAAAGAGCAACTTTAGGCGAAATAAGCGATGCTCTAGAAAGTGTTTTTGGACGATTCAAAGCACAAATTAAATCCTTTAGCGGTGTGTATAGTGCAGCAATAAAAAACGACGAGAATTTTGAAAAGGCAAAACAACTAGCTGATGCTTTTGCAAAACAAGAAGGAAGACGCCCAAGAATTATGATTGCCAAAATGGGACAAGATGGTCACGATCGAGGCGCAAAAGTGGTAGCAACCGGTTATGCTGATGTTGGTTTTGATGTAGATATAGGTCCGTTGTTTCAGACTCCGGCTGAAGCAGCAAAACAAGCTGTCGAAAATGATGTTCATATTTTAGGCGTTTCATCACTTGCTGCTGGTCATAAAACATTAGTTCCGCAAGTAATTGAAGAATTAAAAAAACATGGCCGTGAAGATATTATGGTAATTGTTGGCGGTGTAATTCCGGCGCAGGACTATCAATATTTATTTGATGCTGGTGCAGCTGCCATTTTTGGTCCAGGAACCAAAATAAGTGAAGCAGCAATTCAAATTCTAGAAATCTTAATTGACTAATTTAAATATAAAAAAATCCCGAATTGATTGATTCGGGATTTTTTATGCTTTTTTTAGATCTTGTTTATTGTCGCATTGCTATCTGCTTCAATATAAGAGAGATCATAACCTCCAAAGTCTTTCATATAGCTTTTTAATGAAGTTCCGTAAGCATCTCTAAAATGCCTAGCTCCTTTGTTTTTAAAGAAGTTTTTCACTGAGCCAGCTCCACCAAGGTGCGCTGCTGCTAAAATTCCAGATTCGGTAATTTCAATACCATTAATTACTTTTCCCTCATACTTTTGAATTTCATAACGCAAAATCCATTTGTTTTTGGACAATAAAGCAATAAATGCTTTTTCTTGTAATGCAGGATCCTTTAAAAAGGCTTTGTTGTTTTTAATACCAATAGCTCTTAGTGCTTCAGAACCAAACTGGTATTTTCCCATGTAACCAAGTGAATTAACCAAGCGGTATTTTCCTTGAGATTCTTTGAAAGCTACTGCTTCTTTAAAACCTATAAAATGATTTCCGGTGTATGGGAAGTTTAAATTAGGATAATCATCCTTTTCTTGTGATGGAAAAATGTATTCTGCTCCATCTGATTTTTCGGTGAGAAACCAACGTTTGGTTTCCAGATTGAAGGGTTTAAAACCCAAACTTAAAAATGTAATAATAACGACTAAACTCGCATAAAAATACCATTTCTTTATCATAAATTGTTTTTCTTCAAGACGCTGTCACCCTCTTGAAATTTCTACAGTGCAAAGATAAGAAATACAAAACAATACTGTAAATCAGTAATTTACGTTATTTTAAAAAATTAAAAATCCTGTTTAAGCCCTTTGATCATGCAGTTTAAGAGCATTTTCGCTGAAGTTGAATTGTGCTCAAAAACAGGAAAAATTAAATCTCAAAAAATGTCATTTTT
>Ga0123397_158518_pt1 | contig 13975 bp, 10 predicted proteins | sample T10HLNH4metaT_FD_89925 | JGI IMG/M metagenome (GOLD analysis project Ga0123397, IMG submission 89925) | Methane-oxidizing artificial microbial communities from Washington, USA to study methane cycling - T10-HLNH4 metaT (Metagenome... ... | reverse complement strand
GTCAGGGCCATCGAGCACAGCACGGTCAGCAATCGGGCTTGAGTCTTCATTGGACACTCCTTGATTCGTTTGATGAAGGCCCCGTCAAACGAGGCCGTCGGATGTTCAGAGGCAGCACAACCAGGGCCGCGCCCCGATGACTTCAGCCTAGCCGCCGCGGCACTGATGGCGCGTAAGACGCCGGGGCACGCCATGTAGGAGAACACCGCCCGCAGCTGTCGGACGCGCTGAACTGGCGGAAGACGCCCGCTTCGCAATAGCATCTGCATCTGCGGCATGCTCGCCCGGGCACTGCACCCGCACGCCGACCGGCCTGCCGGCAGGCGAGCGCCGCGCGAAAAGGAGCCGAAGCACGATGTCCGCCGTTGTCCCCCTCCCCGACGTGATCGACGCGAACCTGACCAATTTCCAGCGCGACGTGATCGACGTATCGCAGCGCATGCCGGTACTGGTCGACTTCTGGGCGCCTTGGTGTCAGCCCTGTCGTGTCCTGACCCCCAGACTGGAGGCGCTGGCCGCCGACTACGCCGGCCGGGTGCGTCTGGCCAAGATCAATTCGGACGACAACCCGGAACTGGCGCGCCGCTTCGGCGTGCGCGGCATCCCCAACGTGAAGGCCTTTGTTGGCGGCGTGGTGGTCGATGAATTCACCGGCGTTCTGCCGGACCGCGAACTGCGCGATTTCATGGACGCGCTGCTGCCGTCGCCGGCCCTGTCGGCCTTCGAAGAGGCGCAGGCCGCGCTCGCCCGCGGCGATACCACCGCTTCGCTCGGCCTGTTCCAGGGCGCACTGGCCATCGATCCTGGATTCGAACCGGCGGTGCTCGGCCGGGTCGAGGCACTGATTGCGCTCGGCCGGCTCGACGACGCCCAGTCCGCACTCGACGCGCTGCCCTACGAGCAGGAAGACCGTGCTCGCATCGGCACGCTGTATGCGCGCATCGCCATCGCACGCCGCCAGCCGGGCGACGGCGACGAGAACTACGCCGCCCGCATCGCGCGCAATCCGGGCGACCTGAGCGCCCGCCTCGCCTTCGTTGCAGAGCTCGCCGCGCGCGAACAATGGGAGGAAGCGATGGAACAGGCGCTGGAAGTGGTACGCCGTGACCGCAGCTTCGACGACGACGCCGGCCGTCGCGCGCTGCTCGACCTGTTCGCGTTGCTCGGCTCGGGCGACGAACGGGTACGTCGCTACCGGCGCGAGCTGGCCGCCGTGCTCAACCGCTGACGACGATGGTGGAGCGGATACGCTGCTTTCCGCCGGTGGCCGATCCGGACACCGCGCGCGTGCTGATCCTGGGCTCCATGCCCGGCGTGGCCTCGCTGACCGCGCAGCGCTACTACGCCCATCCACGCAACCAGTTCTGGCCCATCATGGGTGCGCTGTTCGGCGCCGGTCCCGACCTGCCTTACGCCGAGCGGCTGCGCGCACTGACACGCGCGGGCATTGCACTGTGGGACGTGCTCGAAAGCTGCGAGCGCGCGGGCAGCCTGGACGCCGCGATCGACGTCCGCAGCGCGCAGGCCAACGACTTCGCCGCCTTTCTCGATGCGCACCCGGGCATCGTGCGCATCGCCTTCAATGGCGGCACGGCGGAAAAGCACTTCCGCCGTGACGTGATGCCGCATCTGCAGCCTCCTGTGCGGGCGCTCGATCTGCGACGCCTGCCCTCGACCAGCCCGGCGCACGCCGGCATGGGTGCGCAGGAAAAGCTCGCGCGCTGGCGTGCGGCGCTGCAACCCCTGTGCACGTCCGCGGTCGAAGCGCCGCTTTCAACCGACACCGTTCACACATGACCACCCTGCTCCTGTTCGCGCTCGGCCTGGGCGCACTGATCGCCGGCGCCGAACTGCTGGTGCGCGGCGCCTCGAAACTGGCCCTGTCCTTCGGCATCTCGCCGCTGGTGGTCGGGCTCACCATCGTCGCCTTCGGCACCAGCTCGCCGGAAATGGCGGTGTCGGTGCAGTCGGCCTGGGCGGGCAAGACCGATATGGCGGTCGCCAACGTGGTGGGCAGCAACATCTTCAACGTGCTGTTCATCCTCGGACTGTCGGCGCTGATCACGCCGCTGCTGGTCGACAAGCAGCTGATACGGCAGGAGGTGCCGATCATGATCGGCGCCTCGCTGCTGTTCGCCGGCCTGACGCTGGACGGCGGCCTGTCGCGTGCCGAGGGCGGTCTGCTGTTCGGCCTGCTGATCGCCTACACCGCTTTCCTGATCGTGCAGAGCCGTCGCCAGAACGCCGGCCTGGGCGAGGAATACGCGGAAAGCCTGCACAGCGAGGAAATCGCAGCTCATCCCGAAGCCTGGGACGCCAAGCTGCCGGTGCAGCTTGCGCTGATCGCCGGCGGTCTGGGCCTGTTGGTCGTCGGCTCCAACCTGATGGTCGACGCCGCCATCGTGTTCGCCCGTCATCTGGGCATCAGCGACACCGTGATCGGTCTGACCGTGGTCGCCGCCGGCACCTCGCTGCCCGAGGTGGCGGCCTCGATCACCGCCGCACTGCGCGGTCAGCGCGACATCGCGGTTGGCAACGTGGTGGGTAGCAACACCTTCAACCTGCTCGGTGCGCTCGGCCTGTCCGCCGTGGTCGCACCGGACGACCTCGTCCTGGGTTCGGCCATGCTGTCCTTCGACATCCCGGTCATGGTGGCCGTCTGCATCGCCTGCCTGCCCATCTTCGCCACCGGCAACCTGATCGCGCGCTGGGAGGGCGGCCTCTTCTTCGCCTACTACTGTGCCTACACGCTCTATCTGATCCTCGCGGCCAAGGACCATGACAATCTCGCCGATTACGCATTCGTGATGCAGACCATCGCGCTGCCGCTGACGGCGGTGACGCTGATCGTCATCAGCGTGCGCCACTGGCAGAGCCGCCGCAGCTAGCGGGTCTCGCCCGGCCGTACTTCAGCGGCGTGCACGCCGTCAGCATCGCGCAAGCAATCCGCAGGCATACTGGACAGATGAGCCGATCGACGCCATTGCCGACAGCACGCCGCACAGGTGCATGTAAACGATGACGCTTCGCCGGCCGACATCGATTGCAGGGCTGCTGATCGTACTCATCGTCACCACCGTGTCGGTGCTGCTGGCAGCGGTCGGCGCGCTGGCCTATCGAGCGTACAGCGTCGCCGAGCATGGCGAATTCGAGCGCTCGATCGAACTGGCCGCCGACCAGCTCGCGGTCGGTCTGGCGCCGGCGGCGTGGAATCTCGAGTACGAACAGGTGCGCAAGCTGATGGAAAGCCGCATGCGCGACCGCTCGATCTATGGCGTCGTCGTGCAGCTGGACACCGCACGTTTCGCACTGCAGCGCAACGAGGACTGGGAACTGCAGTCGGTCGATGGCGACATCGACAGCACGGGCCTGTTCGTCACCGAGCAGCCGGTGAGCTTCGGCGAGCAGCGCATCGGCCAGGTACGCGTCATCGGCAGTCCGCGTTTCGTCGACCAGGACCTGCGCAGCGCACTGGCCACCATGGTGCTGTTCACCGTGCTGCTCGATGTGGTGCTGACGCTGGCGCTCTATATCGCGCTGCAGCGCATGGTGCTGCAGCCACTGCGTCTGGTCGAGCGCCATGCCGACGAGGTGGCGCGGCACGGGCGGTCCACCACCGCGCTGGGCGATCTGAGCTTCCTCGGCGAACTGCAGCGGCTGACGCAGTCGGTCGACGCCATGGTGACGCAACTTGAAGCGCGCAACGCCGAACTCGAACGTTCGAACGAACGCTTCCGGCGGGTGATCCGCCTGCTGCCTCTGCCGATCAGCCTGTTCGATCGCGACGGTCGCATCCTGTACGTGAACGACTGCTTCGTGGACACCTTCGGCTACACGCTCGAAGACATTCCGGACGCGCACACCTGGTTCGGACTGGCCTACCCGGACCCAGCCTATCGCGCCGAGGTCCTGCAGACCTGGGGGCAGGAGCTGGCGAGCGCGCAGGGCACGTCCGGACTGGTGCGCGCCCGCCCCTATGTGGTGACCTGCAAGGACGGCAGCCGCAAGATCGTCGAGATCGGTGGCATGCTGGCCGATGACCCCAACATCACGGTGCTCAACGACATCACCGACCGCACCCGCGCTGAAGAGGAGCTGGCGCGCCACCGCGACCACCTCGAAGAACTGGTGTCCAGCCGCACGGCTGAGCTCGAAGCGGCCAATCGCCGGCTGGAGGAAACCCAGTTCGCGCTCGATCACGCGGGTGTCGCGATCCAGTGGATCGACACCGCCAGCGGCTGTTTCAGCTACGTGAACGATCACGCCTGCACGCTCTATGGCTATCCGCGCGAACGTCTGCTCGGCATGCCGGCACACAGCGTGATCGACGACTTCACAGGCACACGCCTGGGCGCGCTCGAACCGGCGCTGCGCGCGCAGGGCCAGGCACGGATAGAGGCCGATGCCCGGCGGGGCGACGGCCGCGTCGTGCCGGTCGAAATCGGCATCTATTTCGATCCGCTGGCCGACGGCGGTGCTGCGCACTACATCGCCTTCTCGATCGACATCACACCGCGGCGTGAAGCGGAACAGGCCCTGATCGCTGCGCGCCTCGCCGCCGAGAGTGCGGCGCAGGCGCGCAGCGAATTCCTGGCCAACATGAGCCACGAAATCCGCACGCCGATGAACGCCGTCATCGGCATGACGCGGCTGGCGCTGCAGACCGAACTGACCGCCAGACAACGCAATTTCGTATCGAAGGCGAACGCGTCGGCGGTGGCTCTGCTGGGCATCCTGAACGACATCCTCGATTTCTCGAAGGTCGAGGCGGGCCAGATCACCATCGAATCGGTGCCTTTCCGGCTGGACCGCGTATTTGAATCGCTGCTGTCCGTCGTGTCGCTGCGCGCCGAGGAAAAGGGTCTGGACCTGCTGTTCGACGTCGCGCCCGACGTGCCACCGGTGCTGGTCGGCGACCCGCTGCGCATGGGCCAGATCCTGACCAATCTGGCCGGCAACGCGATCAAGTTCACCGAGCGCGGCGAAGTGCTGGTGTCCTGCCGCGTCATTGCGCGCGACAGCCAGCATGCGACGCTGGCTTTCGGCGTGCGCGATACCGGCATCGGCATGAGTGCCGATCAGCTGGGCGGCCTGTTCCGCCCCTTCATGCAGGGCGACACCTCGATTTCTCGGCGCTTCGGCGGCACCGGTCTCGGCCTCGCGATCAGCCGGCGTCTGGCAGAGCTGATGGGCGGCACGCTGAGCGCGCACAGTGTGGAAGGCCAGGGCAGTACCTTCACTTTCACCGCACGCTTCGAGACCGGCGAGCTGCCGGACAGCGCCCTGCGGACGCTGCCGTCGGCGCTGCACAAGCGTCGCGTGCTGGTGGTCGACGACAACCCGGAAGCGCTGCAGATACTCTGCCGCGACCTCGAACACCTCGGCCTGAGTACCGAGCGCGCGCAGTCCGGCCCGCAGGCGATCGAACTGCTGCGCAGCCGGCCACCGTTCGCGCTGCTCGTGTGCGACTGGAAGATGCCGGGCATGGACGGCATCGAACTGATCCGTCGCGTGCAGTCCTGCGACGATCTCGCGCATCCGCCGGCAGTCGTCATGGTGAGCGCCTATCGCGCGGACGACCTGCAGCATGCCGGCGCCGGTCTGGCCATCGCCGGCGTACTCACCAAGCCGGCCAGCACCTCGTCGCTCTACGACGCCATCGTCTCGGCGCTCGGTCATCAGGTCGCCGCCGAAGGCAGCAGCGGCGACGCGCCCGGCAGCTTCCGCAGCGACGCACTGCGCGGACGCCGCGTGCTGCTGGTCGAGGACAATCCGATCAACCAGGAACTGGGCGTCGAAATCCTGACCGGTGCCGGGGTCCGCGTCACCGTCGCCGAGAACGGCGCCGAAGCGTTGCGACGGCTCGACGCGGAGGAATTCGACTGCGTGCTGATGGACGTGCAGATGCCGGTGATGGACGGCCTCGAAGCAACCCGCGAAATCCGCCGTCGCGAGCGGCTGAACAAACTGCCGGTGATCGCGATGACCGCCGGTGCCATGCCGTGGGAACGGGAACAGACGCGCGCGGCCGGCATGGACGACCACGTGACCAAGCCGGTCGACGTCGACGAATTGCTGCGCACGCTGACGCGTTGGCTGGGCAGCGTGCCGCTGGCGGAACCGGCAGCGGGCAGCTCCGCACCGACCGCCGACGCCACGCCGCTGCTCGACACCGCCGCCGCACTGCGCAGCATGAATGGCGCCAGCGCGACTTATCGACGCGTGCTCGGCATGTTCCTCGACAGCGCCGACGCCGCGCAGACGCAGCTGAAGCAGGCTTGGGGCGATCGCGACTTCGACACCCTCGGGCAGCTGGCTCACCGGCACAAGGGCAGCGCGGCGACGCTCGGGGCGCGCGCCCTGAGCACGGCGCTGGACGCCGTTGAAATGGCCTGCCGTACAGGCGATCCGGCAGCGATCGACGCTGCGATGACGGACAGCACACCCATCTTCGCCGCCACCGTCGAGGCGATGAGGGTGCAGGCGGACGCCGGCTCGCTCGCCCCACCGTCGGCCACCGAGCTGGACACGCTGCACGCCCTGCTGAGCAGCAACGACAGTGACGCGCAGGAGGCGATCACCCGCCTGCTGGCACGCCCTCAGCCGGCCGACCTCCTGGTGGTCCTGCGGCAGATGTCGCGCGCGATGGTGCGCTACGACTTCGACGCCGCCCTGCTGCAGCTGGCGCAGCTGCGTGCCACGATCGCCGCTGGCGCAGCGGACGCGAGCGGGGTCGAGGGCCAGATCTAGGGCCTCACTTAGGGCCTCACTTAGGGCTTCAGATAGCCCGAATCACGCATCAGCCGCGTCACCTCGGCCTGCGCTCTGCGCAGCGCGGTATCCACGTCCTGCTCGCCCTGCAGGGCACGCGCCAGCTCGGAGCCGACTGCATGGCCGATGGCGGGAAATTCCGCGATGCCGACCCACTGAACGCCGCTGTAATGGCGCCCCGGCAGTCGCGTATGCGAACCGGCGATGGCTTCGTTCACGAAGCGCGAGAAGGGCGCGGCGTCGCGATAGCCGGGTGCATCGTAGGTCGACTGCCGGGTGCCCGGCGGCACCGCGACCCAGCCCCGGCGCGCCGCCACCAAACGGATGTAATCGGCCGACGTCGCCCACTCGACGAAGCGGCGCGCCAGCGCCTTGTTCGGCGACGAATCGGGCACCGCCAGCGACCACACCCACAGCCAGTTCGCGCCGTCCCGTACGCGCTCGACCGGCGCCGGCGCAAAGCCCAGGCTGGCGGCAACCGAAGAGGTCCGCGGATCGAACAGCATGCCGGCCGCCACCGTGGCATCGATCCACATCGCGCAGCGGCCGCGGGCAAACAGGTCGAGCGTTTCCGGAAAGCCGTTGAGATGCGCGTCGGGCGGGCCGTAGCGTCGCATCAGGTCGAGGTAGAGCGACGCCGCCTCGCGCCACGGTGCGCTGTCGATTTCCGGTCGCCACTGCGGGTCGAACCAGCGGCCGCCGAAGGTATTCACCATGGTCGTGAGCACCGGCACGTTCTCGCCCCAGCCGGGGCGCCCGCGCAGGCAGATGCCGTAGATGCCCTTGGCCGGATCGTGCAGCCGCGCCGCCAGCTGCCGGATGTCGGTGTAGGTCGGCTGCGCCGGCATGACGACGTCAGCGGCGCGGAACAGATCGCGCCGGTAGAAGGTCATCGAGCTCTCGGCATAGAAGGGCAAGGCATACAGCTCGCCGCGATAGGACAGGCTGTCACGGACCGGCGCCAGCAGGTCGTCGGCGCGATAGCCGGCCGACAGATCGCGGAACGGCGTAAGCCAGCCGCGCGCGGCCCACAGCGGCGCCTCGTAGGAGCCGATGGTCATCACGTCGAACTGGCCGTCGGCAATCGCCAGATCGGTCATCAGACGCGTGCGCAGCGAGTTCTCATCCAGCACCCGCCATTCGATCCGCACGCCCGGGTTCTGGCGCATGAACTCGGCGGACAGCGACTTCAGCAGCAGCATGTCCGGATTGTTGACCGTGCCCACCGTGATCACGTCGCGCCCCGAGGCCTGTGGCTTGCGCACGCTCAGCCCGTGCCGCGTCAGGATGTCCTCGACGCGCCCTTCACGCACCAGCGCCGACAGCCCGCGGTTGAAGTCCGCACGCAGCCGCTCGTGCCGCGGCGCGCGCCGCGAGAAGGCGACGTGAAAATCGCTGCGGAACAGGGGTGGCCGCAGAAATTCGAGCTGGCCGATCAGGTGCGGCCGGTGCAGGATCATCAGATCGCTGGCGCGGAATTTGTCGACCACCATCAGATCGATGCGGCCCAGTGCCAGCTTGTCCAGGTTCTGCAGATCGCGATCGACGTACTCGCGCTTGAGGAAATCCGCGCCGTCGAACGCTGCCGACACCGATGCGCCGCGCACGGCACCAAAGCGCAGGTGCGACAGCTGGCGCAGCGTGTCCAGCGGTCGCGTCGCCGCGTCGGCCGGATAGGGAACTGCAAGCGAGCGCTTCTTCAGCAGACCGCCGTTGGCGCCGGGAAATGGCGCGGAGAGCACGAACTCGCCCGCCAGCGAACCGGAGTCAGGCGCTGGCAACAGTCCGTCGACCTCCCCCGACGCCGCGACGCTGCGGGCGCGTGCCGGCGGATAGAAGCGGATGTCCACCGTGTAGCCGACGCGCTCGAAAGCGGCACGCACCAGTTCCGCCACATAGCCCTCGCGCGCATGCGTCGGACCGATGTACGGCGACAGTTCGGCAGCGACCAGGCGAACCGTGCCCGCAGCCGTGGCCACGGACGCACCGAGCGACAGCGCGACCCCGCACAGCAGGCGCAGGAGTGAGCGGAACTGGAGCGGACGCACGGATGCTGCACCTCAGGCCTATGCATAGCGGCTCAGCATATCGCGCTGTCGGCGGGGGCGCATCGCCATTACGACACGCCGGCGCACGATCGCCGCGATCGACGGACAGGATGGGGATTGAGGGCGCAGAAAGCAGAACGGGGACGCCTCGAAAGGCGTCCCCGTTCTGGGTGTTGGAGCGGGAAACGAGGCTCGAACTCGCGACCTCAACCTTGGCAAGGTTGCGCTCTACCAACTGAGCTATTCCCGCGTATCGGCACTTGCGCGCCGACCGAATTGTCCTGGAGGCGAGGGTCGGAATCGAACCGGCGTCCACGGCTTTGCAGGCCGCTGCATGACCACTCTGCCACCTCGCCGGTGGTGCAGCCCGGTCAGGGGCTGCAAATAAAAAGGGGAAGAAGAACTTCCCCTTTTTCAAATCTTGGAGCGGGAAACGAGGCTCGAACTCGCGACCTCAACCTTGGCAAGGTTGCGCTCTACCAACTGAGCTATTCCCGCAAGACAGGCGCGCATTATAGGCCTGCCGAAAAAGCTGTCAACACTTCGCGCCGAAGATTTTTGTGGCGCGCTCAGATCGCCTTGCGCGCACGCAGCTCGGGCCATGCCTTTCGCATGTAGTACACCATGGACCACACGGTCAGCACCGCGGCGATCCAGATCAACTTGCTGCCGATGAAGCCCACGTCGATGCCGAACAGCGGTTCATAGTACAAAAGCATGGGGATCGCAATCATCTGCGCCGTCGTCTTCACCTTGCCTATCATCGACACGGCAACGCTGCGCGATGCACCCACCTTGGCCATCCACTCGCGCAGCGCCGAAATCGTGATTTCGCGACCGATGATGATGAGCGCGATGACCGTACTGGTCCGCGACAGCTCGACCAGCATGATCAGCGCAGCCGCCACCATGAGCTTGTCGGCCACCGGGTCGAGGAAAGCGCCGAAGGCGGAGGTCTGGTTCAGCGTGCGCGCGAGGTAGCCGTCCAGCCAGTCGGTAATGGCGGCGACGACGAACACGACGGTGGCGATCAGGTTCTTGTCCGGCATGATCAGCGTCTGGTCAGGCAGGAAGAACACACCGACGAAAAGCGGGATGAGCAGGATGCGCGCCCAGGTGAGCGCGGTTGGCAGCGTAAACATGAGCCCTAGTTTAACTGCCGCTGTATCTGTTCGGCGAGCTTGCGGCTGATGCCTTCGACTCGGCACAGATCTTCGACCGTGGCATTGCGCACGCCGGCCAGCCCGCCGAAGGTCGTAAGCAGGCGCTTGCGGCGCGCCGGTCCGATGCCCGGAATGTCTTCCAGCGTCGATGTCAGCCGCTTCTTCGCGCGTTTGGCGCGGTGACCGGCAATGGCGAAGCGGTGAGCCTCGTCACGGATTTCGGCGATCAGGTGCAGCGCCGGATGATCGGGGCCGAGTACAAGACCTGCGGCGACACCCGGGCGTATCAGCTCCTCGGCGCCCATCTTGCGCTCTTCGCCCTTGGCCACACCGACCAGCGGCAGATCGAGCCCGAGTTCGGCCATCACTTCGACAGCGATGCCGAGCTGGCCCTTGCCACCGTCTATCAGCACCAGATCGGGCCGCGCCCCCTCGCCGCTCGCCACCTTCTCGTAGCGCCGAGTCAGCACCTGGCGCATTGCCGCGTAGTCGTCACCCGGTGTGATGCCGTCGATGTTGTAGCGCCGGTACTCGCCGTTGCGCATCGCGCCGTTGGCCCACACGACGCAGGACGCGACCGTCGCCTCACCCATCGTGTGACTGATGTCGAAGCATTCGATACGCTCGGGTGCGATATCGAGTTCGAGCGCCTCGACCAGCGCTGCGACACGATGCGAGGCGCGCGCGCCAGCGTCGATCTTCGCGCGCAGCGCGATCTCGGCGTTCTTCAGCGCCATGTCGGCCCACGCGCGTTCGCGCTCGTTGCGCGCGAGCGCCAGCGTCGAGCCCGGCAGCGGTGCTTCGACCTCGTCTTCCGGCAGCACATTGACGACGATGCGCCTGGGCGCGTTACCGCTCGCGTAGTGCTGGCTCAGGAAGGCCACCAGCATGTCGGCCGCACTGCCCTGCCCGGCCGCCGGGAAGTGGGCGTGATCGCCGAGGTGGCGCCCGCCGCGCACCATCGCGTGATTGACGCAGGCGGCCCCATCGCGCTCGATGGCGACGACGATGTCGAGGTCCTCGTCGCGCGCACTGTCGGCGAACTGCTTGTGCAGCACCTTGGACAGCGCGCGGATCTGGTCACGTATCTGCGCCGCCTTCTCGAAGGCGAGCGCTTCGGCAGCGGCATTCATCTGCGCCGACAGCTTGTCGATCACCTCGGAGTGACGGCCGTTCAGGAAGAGCGCGGTCAGCCGCACGTCCTCGTCGTAGTCCTCCTTCGACACGAGATCGACGCAGGGCGCGGAACAGCGGTGGATCTGATGCAGCAGACAGGGCCGCGAACGGTTGGCGAACACGCTGTTCTCGCAGGTGCGCAGCAGGAAGGCGCGCTGCACCAGCTGTATCGTGTCGCGCACCGCCCACACATTGGGCAGCGGCCCGAAATAGCGCGCGTCGCGCCCGACCGTGCCACGGAAGAAACCGATGCGTGGAAAGCGGTCGTTGCTGATCCGGATGTAGGGGTAGGACTTGTCGTCCCGGAACAGGATGTTGTACTTCGGCCGCAGGCTCTTGATCAGGTTGTTTTCGAGGATGAGGGCCTCGGCTTCCGACCTGACGACGGTGATGTCCACCCGCGCGACCTGCGCCACCATGAGGCCGATGCGCGGACTCGACGGCGTGCGCTGGAAGTAGGACGACACGCGCCGGCGCAGATTCTTCGCCTTGCCGACGTAGAGCACGTCCTCGTCGGCGCCTATCATGCGATAGACACCGGGGTCTTCCGGCACCGTCGGCAGCCAGGCCTTCGCGTCGAAACCCATGTCTCGCAGCGTCCCCTTCAGGCGATCAGGCGCTGCACCGTGCCGAGTGCATCGCGGTAGCGCGCGTCCTGCGCCAGCACCGTGCGGTCGCCGTAGGGCTGCTTCGGCATCAGCGATTCGATGCGTGCGCTGCGCACGCTGTCGAATGCCGGCCGCCAGCCGTCGATCAGCTTCACGGCCTGGTCGCGCGCATTGCATACCAGCACCATGTCGCAACCGGCGTCCCACGCGGCCTCGGCGCGCGCGACCACGTCGCCGGCCACCGACGCCCCCTCCATCGACAGGTCGTCGCTGAACACGACGCCATCGAAGGCGAGCTTATCGCGCAGGATGCCCTGCACCCAGGCACGCGAAAAACCGGCCGGCATGCGGTCGACCGCCGGATAGATCACGTGCGCCGGCATCACTGCGTCGATCTGCTTGCCGAGGTCGATGTAGGGGCGGATATCGTCGGCCCAGATGGTGTCGAAATCGCGCTCGTCCACCGGAATCGCGACGTGCGAATCCGCCTCGACGAAACCGTGGCCAGGAAAGTGCTTGCCAACCGACTTCATCCCGGCCGCGCGCAGGCCTTCGGCCAGCGCACCGGCCAGCGGCGCGACGATGGCCGGGTCACGATGGAAGGCGCGATCGCCGATCACGCCGCTGCGTCCGAAGTCGAGATCGAGCACCGGCGTGAAGGACAGATCGACGCCCAGCGCGCGCAATTCGGCCGCCAGCACGTAACCGGCGGCGCGCGCGTCGGCCAGCGCGCCCTGCGCATCCGCCTCGTAGCGCGCGCCGAGCGAACGCATTGTCGGCAGATGGGTGAAGCCATCGGACTTGAAGCGCTGCACCCGGCCGCCTTCGTGGTCGACCGCGATCAGCAGCGGCGGTCTGCGCACCGCGTGGATGGCTTCGGTCAGCGCGGCCAGCTGTTGCGCATCATGGAAGTTGCGGGCAAACAGGATAAGCCCGCCGACCGACGGGTGAGCCAGCAGTTCGCGGTCTTCGGCATCCAGTTCGAAGCCGGCCACGTCCATCATGACCGGTCCGGGTGGGGTCGTTCTCATGCGATGTTCTCCGTGCGCTCGACCACCACGAAGGCGAGCGCGTGTTCGGTTTCGTCGGACAGCGAAAGATGGGCATGCAGTCCGCGTGCGCTCATCCACGCCGTCAGCGTGTCGTCGTAGGCGAAAGCCGGTTTGCCCAGATCGTCGTGCGTCACGGCGATCGAGCGCAGCAGCACCGGCGTGCGGATGCCGGTGCCCAGCGCCTTGCCCAGCGCCTCCTTGGCGGCAAAGCGCTTGGCCAGGAAATGCGCCGGCTGCTTCGCTGATTCGTAGTCGGACACTTCGGCGGCGGCTAGGATGCGCCGCGCAATGGCGTCACCATCCTCGGCCAGCATGCGCTCGAAACGCGCGATGCCGCAGAGGTCGGTGCCGATGCCGAAGATCACGCAGCCCTCCCGGCCGCCTCGCGCATCAGCGCCTTCATTTCGCGCACCGCCTCACGCAGGCCGACGAACACCGAGCGGCTGACGATGGCGTGGCCGATGTGCAGCTCGCGCACGCCCGGCAGTTCGGCCACCGGCTGAACGTTGGCGTAGTTCAGCGCGTGGCCCGCGTTGAAGCGCATGCCGAGGTCGCGGATCATCTTGCCGCCGGCACGCACCTTGTCCAGCTCGACCACCACCGCCTGCGATTCGCGGTCGCGGCCCAGCCCGTGGAAGGCGTGCGCGTAAGGACCGGTGTGCACCTCGCATACCTGGGCGCCGATGCGGGCCGCCGCCTCGATCTGCGCCGGCTCGGCGTCGATGAACACGCTGGTGACGATGCCGGCGTCGCGCAGGCGGCCGATCACGCCCTTCAGTCGCTCTTCCTGCGACACGATGTCCAGCCCGCCCTCGGTCGTCACCTCGTGCCGGCCTTCCGGCACCAGCATGGCCATTTCCGGCTTCAGCGCGCAGGCGATGCCGACCATCTCCTCGGTGGCCGCCATTTCCAGATTGAGCTTGATGTGCACCAGATCGCGCAGCCGGCGCACGTCGTCGTCCTGGATGTGACGACGGTCCTCGCGCAGATGCACGGTGATGCCGTCGGCACCGCCCAGGTGCGCCTCGACCGCCGCCCACACCGGATCCGGTTCGTAGGTACGGCGCGCCTGCCGTATCGTGGCCACGTGGTCGATATTGACGCCCAGTTCGATCATGTTCAGAGATCCTGTAGTTCGATGAAAACGCGCCGCGTGC
>Ga0123397_122223_pt1 | contig 14057 bp, 14 predicted proteins | sample T10HLNH4metaT_FD_89925 | JGI IMG/M metagenome (GOLD analysis project Ga0123397, IMG submission 89925) | Methane-oxidizing artificial microbial communities from Washington, USA to study methane cycling - T10-HLNH4 metaT (Metagenome... ... | reverse complement strand
GTCGCAGTTCCAGTGCAGGATGTCGAAGGCCGGCGGCGTTTCGCCCTTCAGGTAGTTGCCGACCACGTAGTTCCAGATCAGGTCGTTCGGACGCAGGCTGCTGAAGGTCTGCGCCAGTTCGCGCCCCGGCAGCAGGCCACCGCGGCCTATCGTGTGCTCGCGCGCCGCGACCATGCCTTCGTCGACCAGGCAACCGATCTCGCCGGCATCCGAGAAATCGAGCAGCGTGGTCAGCAAGGTCATGCTGGCAGCAGGTTTTTCGCCACGACCGCAGGCTACGGCCAGCGCCGAGGCGAGTATCGTGCCGCCGACGCAGAACCCCATGGTGTTCGGCTGCGCATCTCCGCTGATGTCGCGCACGACATCGAGCGCGGTCAGCGGCCCGAGGCGCAGATAGTCGTCCCAGGTCAGCTGGGCCAGCGTCTGATCGGGATTGCGCCAGGAAATCAGGAACACGGTGATGCCCTGCTCCACCAGGAAACGCACCAGCGAGTTCTCCGGCTGCAGGTCCATCAGGTAGTACTTGTTGATGCAGGGCGGCACGATCAGCAGCGGCTTGGCGTGCACCTTGTCGGTCGTCGGCGCGTACTGGATGAGCTGTATCAGCTCGTTCTCGAACACCACCGAACCTTCGGTCACGGCAAGGTTTCTGCCCACTTCGAAGGCACCGGGCGCCGACATCGAAATATGGCCCTGCTGCAGGTCGCGCAGCAGGTTCTCCAGACCGCGGCGGATGCTTTCACCCTCGGTGCGCAGCGCGGTTTCGACGAATTCCGGGTTGGTGGCGGCGAAATTGGCCGGAGACATCGCCTCGATCATCTGTTTCGACAGATAGCGCATGCGATCCTTCGCACGCCCGTCGGCCACCGGCGTCGCTTCGACGCAGGCACGCATGAACTGCGCGTTCAGCAGATAGGCCTGACGCAGATAGTCGAAATAGGGGCTCTTGGTCCACTCGGGCGCGCGAAAACGGCGGTCGGTGGGGTCGGACTGCACCACGGCCGGCGCCGGTCCGTCGTCCGGTTTGCGCTGGGCGAAGGCCTGCCAGAGCCGGTGCTGGCTTTCCAGCCACTGCTGATGAAGTTCGGAGAAACGGGCGGCTTCGGGTGCCGGGAAGGCACTGCCGTTGAGCGGCGTGTGTGCGGCCAGCGTGCTCTGCTGGCGCGTCATGAATTCGCTGAAGTTCTTGCCCATCGCGGCCATGATGGCCGTCCAGTCGGACTGCACGGCCTCGCTGCGAGGCGGGACGGACTTTCCGGGTGCTGCCGAGTCACTGCTCATCAAACCAAACCCCAGTCGTTCTTATTCAGATGCAACGCGATGGCGTCGTCGGGAATCTGCGTCTATCGTGCCGGTCGCAATCGCGCCAGGCGAGCATAACAGTGCATGCCGACGGACGTGCGCACCACGGGTGCGATCACCCGGCACACGCAACACGACTGGATTGTTGCATCGCACAAAATAGCTGTCAATCCCGCCCGTCCGCCCCTGGCGCGGGCCCATGAAACTCGCAGCAGGAAAGGATTCCCCGCATGTACATCATTGCGATTGCGTGGCTGTATGTGGTGCTGATGATGGCGGTGACCGAACACAGCGTCGTCGCCGCCGTGCTCACCGTGCTTTTCTACGGCGTCGCGCCGCTGGCGCTGTTCCTGTGGATCTTCGGTACGCCGGCGAGGCGGCGTGCGGCCGCGCGGCGGCCGCACCCGGAGGAGGACGGATCAGTGATGGGCGAAACCGTCCACGAAGTGGTGGATCAGCACGATGCTGCCGACGCCCAGCGAAATCAGTAGCACCTGCTGGATGGTGGCGCCGATCTCGGCACGCTTGTGCAGGCCGGGAATCAGATCGGCCACCGCGACGTAGATCATGCTGGCTGCCGCAATGCACAACAGATAGGGCACGGCGCCACTCACGAGCGACAGCGCGAAATAGGCGCCGACCGCGCCGACCAGGGTCGCCATGCTGGACAACAGGTTGAAAGCCAGCGCGCGCATGCGGCTCATGCCCGAATGCAGCAGCACCAGGTAATCGCCCACTTCCTGTGGAATTTCGTGCGCGACGATGGCGGTGGCGGTAACGATGCCCAGCGGAATGCTCTGCGAGAAGGCGGCGGCAATCAGCACACCATCGACGAAGTTATGGAAGGCGTCGCCGATCAGGATGAGCGAGGCGGCGCGCGCGCCGTCGCCGCCATGACCGTGATCGTGGTGTGTCAGCGCCGCGTGGTCGTGGTGAGCCTGGTCGTGGCCCGCGTGCTGCGCCAGTTCAGCCGGATCGTGCGCCTCGCAGCTGACCTCGTGGCAGTGCCGCCACAGCACCAGTTTCTCCAGCAGGAAGAAACCGAGGATGCCCGCCAGAAGCAGACTGGTGGCCAGTTCTACACTGCCAACTTCCTCGATCGCCTGCGGCAGCACGCCGAGCAGAGCGGCGCCGAGCAGCGCGCCGACCGAGTAACTGATGAGCATCGGAATGCGTTGAAGATTGACGGCCATGCCGAACAGCGCGGCGGCACAGACGCTGATCGCACCGCCGACGAAAGAGGCAAGCACGATCCAGGCAAGGACAGACATGGGGGATTCGAAACTGAAAACGGTCTCTTATTATCCTTGATACGACGGTTCCGCGGCGAACGGGGTGGCGCGATCCGCGATCCAGATCAGGCTGGCCATGCGTCCGCAACGGCCATCGCGCCGGAAGGAATGGAAAAGTTCGCGCTGGCTCACCGTGCACAGCCCACCGCCGTACACCGCCTGCACGCCCGCCGCGGCCAGCTCCAGCCGAGCCAGCGCGTAGATGTCTGCGTACAGTCGATCGCCCGTCCCGGCGCGAAATGCACGCGCGGCGCCGCGCAGCCGTTCGACGAATGCGGTGCGCACTTCCGGCCCGACCTCGAACGCGTCGGGCCCGATGGCCGGGCCGAGCCAGGCCATCAGGTCAGCTGGCGCGCAACCCATGCGCTCGACCGTGCGCGTCAGCACCCCGGCCACCAGACCGCGCCAGCCCGCGTGGGCCGCCGCAACCACGCTGCCCTGACGGTTGCAGAACAGCACCGGCAGACAATCCGCGGTCATCACCGCGCAGACGCGGTTCGGCCGGTGCGCGACCGAGGCGTCGCCGGTACCGCAACGCTGACGGTCGGCATCCAGCACCTCCACGCCGTGTACCTGATCCAGCCACAGTGGCTCGGCCGGCAGGTGTGCGCGCAGCAGCGCCCGGTTGTCGGCCACCGCCTGCGGGTCGTCGCCGACGTGGGTCGCCGGATTGAACGGTCCGAAAGGCGGCGCGCTGACGCCGCCCAGCTTCGTCGTGACACAGGCGCGCACCGACGGCGGCGCCGGCCAGTCGGGCAGGATCAGTGGCAGCGCGACCGGCCTGCTCACGTGGCTATCCTCAGCCCGGCGATCAGGCCTTCCATGTCGGCCGGCAGCGGCACCTCCCACTCGACTTCGGCCCCGCTCTTCGGATGGATGAGCCCGAGCCGCCAGGCATGCAGCGCCTGGCGCGAGAAGCGTTCGGAGACGTTGCGCGGGGCATAGACCTCGTCGCCGAGCAGCGAGTGACCAATGTGCGCCATATGTACACGTATCTGATGCGTGCGTCCGGTTTCAAGCCGGCACTCGACCAGCGTCGCACCCTGCAGCCGTTCGCGCACGAAATAGTGGGTGCGCGCGGGTTTGCCGCCTGCCTGCACGACGGCCATGCGGGTGCGCTGCACCGGATGCCGGCCGATGGCGGCGTCAACCGTACCGTCCGTCCTCAGGTCGCCGGCCACCACCGCGAAGTAGCGACGCGACACTGTGCGCGCCTGCAGCTGCCGCACCAGGTCCGTCTGCGCTTCCAGTGTGCGGGCGACCACAAGCAGGCCGGTGGTGTCGCGATCCAGCCGGTGCACGATGCCGGCGCGTGGCACCTGCGCCAGTCCGGGCACGCGGTGCAGCAGCGCGTTGAGCAGCGTGCCATCCGGCACGCCATTGCCCGGGTGCACCACCATGCCGGCCGGCTTGTTGACCACCAGCAGCGTGTCGTCCTCGAACACCACGTCGAGCGGGATGTCCTGCGGCGCGTGCACGGTGTCGGCAGGCAGGCTGCCGGGGTCCAGTTCGAGACGTTCGCCGGTGAAGGTGCGGCGGCGCGCGTCGTCGCAGGCCTTTCCGTCGACCCGCACCCTGCCCTCGCGCAGCCAGCCCTGCAGGCGGCTGCGCGAATACTGCGGCCAGACCCGGGCGAGCACCGCGTCGAGCCGGTCGCCGACCACGCCGGCGGGTACCGTCGCGCATATCGGGACTTGAGGCCGGTTCGCGGGCTGCTCGGCGATATAATCGTCGTCTTGCGTATCTTCCAGGGTCAAAGCGGTCATGTGGCGTAGTGTAGCGATACTGTGGGTGGCTCTGGCCGCCGGGTGCGGGCTCCTTCCCGATAAGATCGACGAAACCGCCAACTGGTCCGCCCAGCGCCTCTACACCGAGGCGAAGGAGTTGATGGGCGAAGGCTCTTACGAACAGGCGATCAAGCTGTACGAGAAGCTGGAAGCCAAGTTCCCGTACGGCCGCTATGCGCAGCAGGCGCAGATCGAAGTTGCCTACGCCTATTACCGCCAGGGCGAGCGCGTACAGGCCGTCGCCGCCTGCGACCGCTTCATCCGGCTGCATCCGAATCACCCCAACGTCGACTACGTGTATTACCTGCGCGGCCTCGTTCACTTCAACGAAGACCTCGGCGTGATGAGCGTGCTGTCGCGCCAGGACATGACCGAACGCGACCCCAAGGGCCTGCGCGATTCCTTCGACGCATTGAAGGAACTGGTGACGCGCTATCCGGAAAGCAAGTACACGCCGGACGCGACGATCCGCATGAACTACCTGGTCAATTCGCTGGCGGCGCACGAAGTGCACGTGGCGCGCTACTACATCAAGCGCGGCGCCTACCTCGCGGCAGCCAACCGCGCGCAGTTCGCGGTCAGCAACTATCAGCAGTCGCCGGCGGTCGAAGAGGCACTGTATATCCTGATGGTGGCCTACGATTCGCTGGGACTGACTGACCTGCGCGACGACGCCCAGCGCGTCATGCTGAAGAACTACCCGCAGAGCGACTTCCTCGCGCGTGGCTTCAAGCGGCCGGGTGAGGACGACCCCTGGTGGAAGCTCTGGTAGGCATCGACTTTCGACACAGCAGGAGAACGTTCATGTACAGCAAGGTATTGCTCGCCTACGACGGTTCCGAATCGGGTCGTCGCGCACTGCTCGAATGCGCCGACATCAACGACCTGCTGCACGCCGAAATCCATCTGCTGGCCGTCGCGCCGATCGCCGCAACGCTGTTCGTCGCTGAAGGCTTCGTCGCTGACGTGCCGCAGGAGGAAGAGAACGAGCGCTTCGCCGAGGTGCTGAAGGAAGGTCTGGACCAGCTGAAGGCGCGCGGCGTCACTGCTGAAGGTCATCTTGTCACCGGCGACGCCGTGCGTGAGATCAGCCGCCTCGCGCACGAACTGCACGTCGATCTGATCGTGATCGGCCACACCCACCATGCCTCGCGACTGGAGCGCTGGTGGAAGGGCTCGGTCGGCGCCTCGCTGGTCGAGGAAGCGCCGTGCAACATCCTCATCGTGGTACAGCCATCGGCATGAACGCCGCGCGCGCGCCCTCGGCCGCCGCCCGCGACGGCGAGCGCGACTGGCAGCAGTATTCGGTGCTGGTCGTCGACGACGAAGAGGGCATGCGCAGTTTCATCAGCCGCGCACTCGGCTCGCGCTGCGGGCTGGTCGAGACGGCGGGCAGTGTCGAGCACGCGCAGCAGCTGTTCGCGCGGCTGCACTTCGACCTCATCATCCTCGACATTTCGCTGCCGGGGCGCAGCGGCCTGGAGTGGCTCAACGAACTGCGCGAGCAGGGCCAGCAGTGCGATGTCATCCTGATCACCGCCTTCGCCGACATCGAAACCGCGATCAACGCGCTGCGCGCAGGCGCCTCGGATTTCATCCTCAAGCCCTTCCGCATCGACCAGATGATGAATGCAGTGGACCGCTGTTTCGACCGCGCCGGCCTGCTGCGCGAGAACTATGTGCTGAGACGTGAGATCGCGCGCCAGACCGAGGGCGTCGAGGGCATGGTGGGCGAATCGCAGCCGGTACGTGAGCTGGCCAGCGTGCTGCGCCGCGCCGCCGCGATGCCGAGCACCGTGCTGCTGACCGGCGAGTCCGGTGTCGGCAAGGAAGTGGCCGCACGCGCGCTGCACCAGATGAGCCCGCGCGCGGCCGCGCCCTTCGTGCCGGTCAATTGCGGCGCGATCAGCGCCGAGCTGATCGAGTCGGAACTGTTCGGCCACGTGAAGGGTGCTTTCACCGGCGCGCAGGACAACAACCCGGGCCTGCTGTTCTACGCCCAGGGCGGCACGCTCTTCCTCGACGAGATATCCGAACTGCCGGCGGCGATGCAGACCAAGCTGCTGCGTGTGCTCGAAGACCGCATGATCCGGCCGGTCGGTTCTTCACGCGAAGTGCCGGTGGACATCCGCGTCGTCGCGGCCACCAACCGCGATCTGGCAACCGAAGTGCGCGCCGGCCGCTTCCGCCAGGACCTGTTCTACCGGCTCGACGTCGTGCGCATCACCATCCCGCCGCTGCGCGAGCGGCGCGAGGACGTGAAACTGCTGGTCGCCCATTTCATGGCCCAGCTGTCGTCACGGCTGGGCGTGGCCCCCATCCCGCTGGACCGCGACACCATCGCCCGCATGGCGACGCACGACTGGCCGGGCAATATCCGCGAACTGCGCAACCTGGTCGAACGCGCCCTCATCCTCGGCTATTTCCCCACAGACGCCTTCGGCACCCTCACTCCGCCCCGTTCGGCCGAGCCAAGCGCGGCGCTGGAAGACGTCGAGCGCAAGCACATCCTCGACGTGCTGGCTGCCTGCGGCGGCAACAAATCCGAAGCCGCCCGCCAGCTCGGCGTATCCCGCAAAACCATAGAACGCAAATGCGCGCAGTGGGGCCTCGCCGGGGTTTAGCGACGCACTGCGTCGCTCCGGCGACACGGGTCGGCCATGCAGGGCCGACCTCCCACATAAAGGATAGAGGCGACGCATGCGTCGCCCCTGCGAGACGGGCCGGCTGTGCAAAGCCGACCTCCCACCTAAGGGGCTTAGCGACGCGCACCCCGCCCGACGTCGACCGCGAGCCCGACCGTCGCACCTCCTCCCCCGGTGTTCCAGGATCAGGACTTCGCGTCCTCCGGCGGAAAACCGTACTGTTCGACCACCTGCTGCTCGGTGAGCATCGGCGTCTCGTTCGCGAACGCGTAGTAGTCGGGCTTCCGATCGACGTAGATCTGGCTCGTCATCACCATGTCGTTCGACTCGAAGGTTCCGGCCGGAATGAAGTACTCGCCGGTGGCGAGAAGGCGGTAATACAGGTGAGTCCCGCACTGACTGCAGAAAGCGCGCTCGGCCCATCCGGAAGACGCATAGACGGTGATGCGCTCGGCGCCGGTAAAGCTCACGCTGGTTCCGCAATGCGTTGCCAGCAACGGGCCGCCGCCCCATCGGCGGCAGAAGCCGCAGTGGCATACCCCGATGTCCTTCGCATCCGGCGCGCTGAATCGTACCGCGCCGCAAAGACAATGACCTTCCATTTCCGCCTCCTCTCGTCATCGGTCCTGAACCGCAGGCGATGGGCGGATGCCGGAGCCTGCTCCGGCTACGACAGCTCAGGCGGCAAGGTGTTGCGCGGCCTGCACAGCGCCGCGCACGCGACGGACCGCGTCGGCCCCGAGCGCGTGTGCCCTCGCCTGCCCGGCGCACAGTGCTCCGCGAAAGCCGAGATAGTCCGGCGCGAGCCGCGCCAGCGGCGCGATGTGGCCCTCGCGCAGCGAACCGGCCAGCCCGCACAGCAGCCCACGGGCACGCGCGCCTCCGACAAAAGAGGCCAACCAGTCGTCAGTGGCGACGTCGGGCAGGCTGTGGCCGGTCTTCAGCGCAGTGTCGACCATGACGCCGTCGAAGCCGGCCTCGGCCACCGCATCGACCAGATCGAGCGGCGGCGCGAGATCGGCGAACATGACCGCGATGCGCCGCACACCGTTCAGCGGGACCAAGCCGCCAAGGCAGGCGCGTACCGCCGCGTAGTCGCGGCCGCCCTGCTGCCAAGCTGCCGGAAACAGCCCCGCCTTGACGTAATCGACGCCGGTCGCGGCGATGCTCTGCATCGCGGCCTGTACGGCCTCCGCATCCGGTTCGATGTTGCCGGCGGTGGCGCTGGTCAGCGTGCGGCCGGCGACGAAGCCAACGACTTCGCTGATCACTTCGGGCGGCAGTGCGCCGAGCGCGCCGTCGGCCGGCTGCTTCAGGTCTATCAGGTCGACCCCGGCATCGAACACGATGCGCGCCTCGTCGAGGTCGCGCACGCTGGCCAGCATGCGGATCACGCCTGCGCTCCGGCGCGGTGCGCGGCGATGCGTTCGATCAGCCAGCCCCAGGCTTCGAGTTCGGCCGGGCCCGCGGTCTTGTCGATGGCGATCTGGAGGTAGACCAGTTCGGCGTCGATCTTGTCGATCGGCAGCATGTGCAGACGGCTCACCAGGATGGCCGCCTCGATCACGGCGGAACGCGCGCGGTTGAAGCCGGGGAAGGCACCATGGCTTTCCTCGTGCACGGTGCGACAGAACAGGCGCGGGCGCACCTCGTCCTCCTCGACCTCGACCAGTTCGAGTTCGCGGTGAGCCAGCGTATTCACGAGGCGGGCACAGCCTATCTTCTCGGCCGCCTGCACCGGCCAGTCGCGGCGGCCCGTCAGCGCGCCGGCGAACACGCGTACGTCATCGGTGAAGTTCACCACCGCAATGCGCGTGGCCAGCACATTGTCCAGCGTGCCCGACGGACGGAAGGGCGCGAGCACGGTCAGCCCGCGTTCCTCGCGCACGCCCAGCGGCGTGATGTGGGTGCGGCCCTGCACGTCCACGGTGGTCAGTATGGTTTCCCAGATCATGCTTGGTCCTGTGTGTCGTCGGCCGGCGGCGGCGCGTCCGTCTGCCTACGCTTCGTCTTGCGCTGCAGCGTGGTGCCGGGCGCGCAGTGCGCCATCAGATCCTGCTCCTTCTTCTCGACCGCGGCGCCCCACTGCAGTTCTTCGTCCTGCGCATAACGGCGGCCGAGCTGCCAGGCGATCTGCGCGCGCGCCAGTTCGACGCCGAGGTAGAAGGCGTGTGCGCCGTCCTCGGCGACATTGAGCCCGGGGTAGAGCGCGAACGGATCGGTATGCACCTGCAGGCCGTCGCGGTTGTAGATGTGTATGCCCTGCTCGCTCACCTGGATGCGGAAGTTCGGGTCGCGCACGGTGGCGGCGATCTCGGCGATCTCCTGCGGTGTATCAGGAAAGGGGCGGCGCTGATGGGTGGTCATCAGGTCGTCGGAATAGTCGCGCGGCAGCGCGTTGTCTTCGCGCGCGGCGAACATGACGCGCCGTGCGATGTCCGCTTCCTTCACGGCCCGGCGGGCGTGCGGGCTCACTTCGGTGGCCAGCACGGCACCGATGCGCAGCTCGGAAATGATGCCGAACAGCAGCGCGTTGATGCCGCTGGTGTCGGCGTCGGTCAGTTCGGTCAGGTTGCCCACGCCCATCATGACCGGAATGTCCGGGTGGCTGCGCCGCAGTTCGTGGTAGCGCACGATGGACGCGGTGAAGCCGAAGTGTATGGGCTCGACGATGGGGTCGGCGTAGAAGGGCAGACCGCGCGCAGTCATGATGTCCACCGCCTCGCGCAGCGAATCGAGGTCGCCCGGCGTGTCCGGTATCAGCACCGGAATGGCATCGACCTCGTCGGCCACCCACAGCGTGCTCTTCTTCAGGCTCAGCAGGTAGTCGGCACCCGCGTAGGCGCCGCGCAGCAGGTCGTCGGTGTTGAGCGAATCGATGCTCACCTGGAAGCCCTCGGCCTTCAGCGCGCGGATGCAGTCCTCCAGGTGCGGGAAGGGCGTGTCCGGCAGGCAACCGATGTCGATCACGTCGGCGCCATCACGGCGGTAGCGGCGCGCGGTGGCGAGCACGGTGTCGATGTCGACCTGCGGCGCATCGACGATTTCGGCGAAGATGAGCACGTCGTGCTGTGTGAGTTCGCGCTTCTTCGCCTTGCGGCCGAAGTGCTGCGGCAGGTCCTTCACTTCGTCCGGTCCGCGCTGCACCGGAATGCCGAAGTGCTGCGACAGCGCGTCGAGATCGCCGCGGCAGCGGCCGGGCACGATGATGCGATCGGCATCGACCGGCACCGGCACGCGGCGGCGGATCAGCTCGGCCGTCATCAGCCCGGCCACGTTGATGCCGACGTCGAGCACGCGCGCCTCGAAAGGCAGCGGCTGCATGTCATCGAGGATGCGCTGCAGGCTCTTCAGCGCCAGATGCCCGGTCAGGAAGAGGATGCGTTCGGCGCGGACGTCTTGTTCAGGCATGCCGGAGTTCGTCGCTCATCGGATCGTCGATCGCGCGATCAACGACCGACGGCCGCAAGTCTCTGCCTGAGCGCGCTCTGCAGTTCCTCGACGCTCTTCACCACGGTGACGCCTTCGAAACCGGCCAGGCGCCCGGTGTGTTCGAGATCGATCGAGCGCGGGTACAGCGTCACCCATTCGCTCGGCGATTCGGTGATCACCACCGGTTCGTTGTCGCAGGCAAACACGATGATGGGAATGCGCAGCTTGCCGGCCTGGGCGAAGATGTTGGTGACCAGCGTGTCGGAAATGCCGAGCGCGCACTTGGCCACCGTGTTCGAGGTCGCCGGGGCGATCACCACGGTGTGGTACTGCCCCTGGTAGAACAGCCCGACCGGCGCCGCGCTCGCCGTGCTGTCGCGGAAGATGCGGTAACGCTTCTTCATGTCGGCCAGCGGGTAGCCATACATGTTCAGCACTTCCTCGCCGGCACGCGACATGAACAGGTCGATGCGGTCGAGCGTGTCGGCGAACTCCAGCGACTCCTTCAGGAAGTGGCCGGAACCGGTCAGCCCCCAGGCGATGCGCGCATCCGGCAGGACCTCGGCTTCGTCCGGGATGTCATTCAGACGCGGATCAGTAGCCATCGCCGGCCTGCGTGTCGGTGTCGATGTCCAGACGTTTCATCTTTCGATAGACGGTATTGCGGCTGACGCCCAGTTCGCGCGCCAGCCCGGCGATGTTCCAGCGGTGGCGACGCAGCTCCGACAGCAGCGCGTCGCGCTCGGCCGACTGCAGCGGATTGAGATTGCTCGGCGTCGAATGCACGGGCTCGCCCGCCGTGTCGGTCGGGTGGGCGGCCGGTGCGACGGCGGGCATCGGTTCCGGCGCATCCATCAGTTCAGGCGGCATGTCGCGCAGCGTGATTTCCGGGCCGTCACACAACGCGACCAGCGTGCGCAGCACGTAGCGCATCTGGCGGATGTTGCCCGGCCAGCGGAAGCGGTCCAGCACCTGCATGGCGGCCTGACCCAGCCGTATCGGCGGGTGGCGGCCGGCGCTTTCCTCGGTCAGGCAGCGCTCGATCAGCGCGCGGCGGTCGGTGCGGTCGCGCAGCGCGGGTAGCGTCACTTCCATGCCGCGCAGCCGGTAGTAGAGGTCTTCGCGGAAGCTGCCCTCGCGCACCATGGCGCGCAGATCGCGGTGCGTCGCGCACACCAGCTGCAGATCGACCGGCACCGCGTTCTCGCCACCCAGCGGCGTCACCTTGCGCTCTTCCAGCACGCGCAGCAGGCGTGCCTGCAGCTGCAGCGGCATGTCGCCGATCTCGTCGAGGAAGAGCGTGCCGCCGTCGGCCTGCAGCACCTTGCCGCGACGGCCGTCGCGATTGGCGCCGGTGAAGGCGCCCTGCTTGTAGCCGAACAGTTCGGATTCGATCAGCGCTTCCGGCAGCGACGCGCAGTTGATGGCGACGAAAGGCCCGCGCGCCCGCTGGCTCGACGCGTGGAAAGCGCGTGCGAACACTTCCTTGCCGGTGCCGGTTTCGCCGGAAATGAGCAGTGGAATGTCGCGATCGAGGATGCGCATCGCGCTGTGCACATTGCCGGCCATGCGCAGGTCGCCGAGATCGAGCTCGGCCAGTGCCTGCGCGGCCGATGCCGAATCGGTGCCGCGGGTACCAGCCTGGGCGCGGTTGCGTGCCGGCTGCTGCGCCAGCAGGTGCCAGGTCTGGTGCTGCGGCATCGACAGCGTCAGCGGATGGAAGCCGGAGCGGAAGGTGCGCGACAGCAGCTCCGGCAGCGACTGGCCGAAGAACTCGGTCACTTCACGCCCGAGCAGCGCCTCGCCTTCGGGCGACAGCAGTTCGAAGGCGGTGTGGTTGGCTTCGATCACTTCGCCTTCCGGCGTCAGCGCCAGCATGCCGTCGACCGCGGTCAGCACGCGACCTGCGTGGGCGTGGAAGCGGATGATGTAGTCGGTGGCGTGGCGCGCGCGGAAAGCGCGGTGCTCGATCACGCGGGCCGAGCGCTCGACCAGTGCGCGCAGCGCCCGGGCGCCGCCCGGCGCCAGCGAGCAGACCGCCAGCACGGCGGCGACTTCGCCTACGCCGTCGTAGATCGGCGCGGCGGCGCACACCATGTCGGTATGGCGGGCGAAGAAGTGTTCCTCACGCGAAATGACCAGCGAGTGGCGTTCGGCCAGAACGGTGCCGATGCCGTTGGTGCCCTGGATGTCCTCGCTCCAGCGCGCGCCCTCGACCAGGCCGCGCAGCGAAGCTTCGCGCGCGAAACCGGGGTGGCGCACGATGCTGACGATGACGCCTTCGGCATCGGCCAGCACCAGCGCGGAATTGGGATCGTCGAGCTGGCGGTGCAGCGTCTGCATCTCCGGCACGGCGCTGTCCATCACCTCGCCAAGCTTGTCACCGCGCTCGCGCCAGGCCTGCGGCGCCAGCGGCGGCGGCGCGTCTTCGGCGGCCGGATCGAGGCCCAGTTCATGGAAGCAGCGCAGCCACGACCGGGCCACCAGTTCATGGCCGGACGGGCGCTGCGGGCGGCTGATGATGGCGTGCACCGAACGGACGTGTTCAGCCACCTGATTGGATGACACCATGTATTCGAACCTTGGGAACCGGTAGCGGCGGACGCGGGAAAAAGCGCTCAATGGTACCACCCGCCCCGGAAGCCCCGCCAGCCAAGGCCGGGCGGCCGACATGCGCGACCTGTGCCCGTTGTGGCGCGCCGGTGTCGCGAAAGGCGGGCACTGTGCTCCGCCACCCGACACGTGCAGCGGTCGTGCGATGTCAGCGCATCGTGCAGACTGTGATGCCCTGCCAGCGAACTGACGTCCGCAGCGGCATGTATCGAAGCCGGCGGACAGCGACGGCCGCGTCGCGGCCATGGCCGCTCCCACAAGGGAGGCGCCCGACCCGCAGCCGAAGTCAGGGCCGGGGTCCTGTGGGAGGGGTCTTCTGACCCCGACAGCCGCCTGAATCGAAGCCGGCGAACTGCAGCGACCGCGTCGCGGCCATGGCCGCCCCCACAGTTCAGTCGTAAATCTCGGTCGACATCGCGCCGGGGTCGGCGCCCGAGGCCAGCAGGTGGGCCACCGCCAGGCGCTGTTTGCGGAACACCGCCCAGTACAGCGCGTTGAAGCCGGCCCGGTCCGGCAGATTGGGGTCGAAGCCGGCAGCGAGCAACTGGTCGAGCACGCGCACATGACCCAGCGAGGCGGCCAGCGACAACGCATGCCGGCCCAGTTCGCGCTCATAGACCAGCCAGTCCGGACGCGCGCGCACCAGTTCGGCCACCACCTCGGCGCGATCCAGCATCACCGCATCTATCATCGGCACGTGCCCATTCGCGCTCTTCGCGTCAACGTCGGCACCGGCGCGCAACAGCAGCGCGACCACCTTGTAATGGCCGGCCAGCGCGGCGGCACCAAGCGGCGTGAAACCCGACGCGCCCTTGCGGTCGACATGTGCGCCGGCGGCCAGCAGTGCGCGCACCGTTTCGGTCTCGCCGGCAGCGGCGGCACGCGCTCTAAAAAAAAAAAGAAAAGTCTAAAAAGTTAAAAGAGAGATAAAAAAATATAATACAAATCTGAAAAAAAGAAATAAAATATGTAAACTAACTTACAAG
>Ga0123397_139938_pt1 | contig 14087 bp, 16 predicted proteins | sample T10HLNH4metaT_FD_89925 | JGI IMG/M metagenome (GOLD analysis project Ga0123397, IMG submission 89925) | Methane-oxidizing artificial microbial communities from Washington, USA to study methane cycling - T10-HLNH4 metaT (Metagenome... ... | reverse complement strand
GGTGAGCTTCTTCAGCGCGTGGAACACTTCGGCGCCCATGCGCAGCGCTTCGCGGAAGCTGGTCACGCCGACCGGCATGATCATGCATTCCTGGAAATCCAGGCTGTTGTTGGCGTGCGCGCCGCCATTGATGACGTTCATCATCGGTACCGGCATGGCCATGCCACCCGAGCCGCCGAAGTAGCGGTACAGCGGCAGACCGGCTTCTTCAGCGGCCGCCTTGGCCACCGCCATCGACACCGCCAGCGTGGCATTGGCGCCGAGGCGCGACTTGTTCTCGGTGCCGTCGAGCTCGATCAGGGTCTTGTCGATGAAGGCCTGCTCTTCGGCGTCCAGGCCGATGATGGCTTCGGAAATTTCGGTATTGACGTTCTCGACCGCAGCCAGAACGCCCTTGCCGAGGTAGCGGCCCTTGTCGCCGTCGCGCAGCTCGATGGCTTCGCGCGAACCGGTCGACGCGCCGGACGGCACGGCCGCGCGGCCCATGATGCCCGATTCGAGCAGCACGTCCGCTTCAACGGTGGGATTGCCGCGCGAATCCAGTATCTCGCGCGCGACGACATCGACGATTGCACTCATGGTCGCTCCAAGGTCCTCAGTAAATTATTGCGTTTGAATTGTTATGCCGCCCTGCACCTTCACGCGAAGGCGGATTCGAGGAATCCGTGCTTCTTGGTGACGGCGTCGAGGTCGCGCAGCTGGGTCAGCAGCGCTTCCATCATCGGCAGCGGCCATGCGTTGGGGCCATCCGACATCGCTTTTTCGGGATTCGGATGGCTTTCCATGAACAGGCCGGCGATGCCCACGGCCACCGCAGCCCGCGCCAGCACCGGCACGAACTCGCGCTGACCACCCGAACAGCTGCCCTGCCCGCCCGGCAGCTGCACCGAATGCGTCGCGTCGAACACCACCGGACAGTCGGTGTTGCGCATGATGGCCAGCGAACGCATGTCGGACACGAGGTTGTTGTAGCCGAAGGAGGCGCCACGCTCGCACACCATGATGGTGTCCGCGCCGCCGTTCGCTTCCTTCGCCTTGTCGACCACGTTCTTCATGTCGCCCGGCGCCATGAACTGGCCCTTCTTGATGTTCACCGGCTTGCCCGTGGCGGCGCAGGCGTGGATGAAGTCGGTCTGGCGGCACAGGAAGGCCGGCGTCTGCAGCACATCGACATACTGCGCGACGATCGGCGCTTCTTCCGCGGTATGCACGTCGGTCAGCACCGGCACGTTCAGCTCGCGCTTCACGTCGGCCAGGATTTCCAGGCCCTTCTCCATGCCGGGGCCACGGTAGCTCTTGCCCGAGCTGCGGTTGGCCTTGTCGAAGGACGACTTGTAGATGAAGGGAATGCCCAGACGGGCGGTGATTTCCTTCAGCTTGCCGGCCGTATCGAAGGCCATGTCGCGCGACTCGATCACGCAGGGGCCGGCGATCAGGAAGAAGGGCTTGTCGAGACCGACATCGAATCCGCACAGCTTCATGGTGTGTCTCCTCAGCTCGCGACCTTGCGCGACGAACGCTTCACCGCACCGCGTGCGTCCTGGCGGGCAATGGCCGCGCGGGCGAAGGCGGAGAACAGCGGGTGGCCGGCGCGCGGCGTCGAGGTGAATTCCGGATGGAACTGGCAGGCGACGAACCACGGATGGTCCGGCAGCTCGATCATTTCGCACAGCGGGTCGGTCGCGTCCTGCGAACGGCCGGACACGCGCAGACCCACCTTTTCCAGCTGGGCGAGGTACTGGTTGTTCACCTCGTAGCGGTGACGGTGCCGCTCGACGATGGTGGCCGCACCGTAGATGTCGCGCGCCAGGCTGCCTTCGGCCAGATTGCAGTTCTGGCCGCCCAGACGCATGGTGCCGCCGATGTCGGACGATTCGTCGCGGCGCTCCACCTTGCCTTCGGCACTCATCCACTCGGTGATCAGGCCGATCACCGGATACGGCGAATTGCGTTCGAATTCGGTGCTGTGCGCGCCGGTCAGGCCGGCCACGTTGCGGGCGTATTCGACCACCGCCAGCTGCATGCCCAGACAGATGCCCAGATAGGGCACGCCGTTCTCGCGTGCAAAACGGATGGCCGCGATCTTGCCCTCGACGCCGCGGCGACCGAAACCGCCGGGCACCAGGATGGCGTCCATCGGGTCGAGCAGCGAACGGCCGCCGTCGGTGGCGCGCTCGATCGCTTCCGAGTCGATGTAGTGGATGTTGATGCGCGAGCGGGTGTGGATGCCGGCATGCACCAGCGCTTCCGACAGCGACTTGTAGGATTCGGTCAAGTCGACGTACTTGCCGACGAAGGCGATATCGACGTCGCGCTCCGGGTGTTCCATCGCGTCGATCAGTCGCGTCCACGCGCTCAGGTCGGCGGCGCGGGCCAGGATGTTGAGCTTGTGGCAGACGATCTCGTCCAGCATCTGGTCGTGCAGCATGCCGGGGATCTTGTAGATGCTGTCGGCGTCGGTGACCGAAATGACCGCTTCCGGCTGCACATTGGTGAACAGCGCGATCTTGCGGCGCTCGTCGTCCGGCACCACGCGGTCGGAGCGGCACAGCAGCACGTCCGGCTGGATGCCGATTTCGCGCAGTTCCTTGACCGAGTGCTGGGTCGGCTTGGTTTTCAGTTCGCCGGCGGTGGCGATGTAGGGCACCAGCGTGAGGTGCATGAAGCAGGTGTTGCCGCGGCCCTCTTCGATGCCCATCTGGCGGATGGCTTCGAGGAAGGGGAGCGACTCGATGTCGCCCACCGTGCCGCCCACTTCGACGATGGCCACGTCGGCGCCTTCGGCCCCGCGTTTCACGTAGGCCTTGATCTCGTCGGTGATGTGCGGAATGACCTGCACCGTCTTGCCCAGATACTCGCCGCGGCGCTCCTTCTTGATCACCGCCTCGTAGATCTGGCCGGTGGTGAAGTTGTTGCGCTTGCCCATCTTGGCGCTGGTGAAGCGCTCGTAGTGGCCGAGGTCGAGATCGGTTTCGGCCCCGTCTTCGGTCACGAAGACCTCACCGTGCTGAAACGGGCTCATCGTGCCCGGATCGACGTTGATGTAGGGGTCGAGCTTGAGGTGGGTGACGCGGATGGAACGCGATTCGAGGATCGCGCCCAGCGAGGCGGCTGCAATGCCCTTGCCGAGTGAGGACACCACACCGCCGGTGACGAATACGTACTTGGTCATGTATTGCGCTGCAGCGGGAAATGCGCAGTTTACCGGAAAAGCGGCGCACCATGAACACCGGCGTAAGTGGCGGGCCTCAGTCCACCTCGTCCATCCAGGCCTGCTGTATGGCTTCCAGGATGCGTTCGCCGCAGCGCTTGGGATCGTCGTCGAAACCGGGCAGCGCCATCACCCATTCCATCAGGTCGGTGAAGCGCACATAGCGCGGATCGACGTCCGGTTTCGCCTCGGTCAGGGCGATCGCGATGTCCAGCGTATCGGTCCATTTCATCGTGTATCCCCTTACTTCCGGCCGCCGCCTTCGCCGACCATGTTGATCGTGTATTTCGGAATCTCGACCACCAGCGGGGTTTCGGCCACCAGCGCCTGACAGGACAGGCGGGAATTCGGCTCCAGCCCCCAGGCCTTGTCGAGCATGTCCTCTTCCAGCTCCTCGGCCGCCTCAAGGCTGGCGAAGCCCTCGCGCACCACCACGTGGCAGGTGGTGCAGGCACAGGACTTCTCGCAGGCGTGCTCGATCTCGATATCGTGGGCCAGCAGCGCGTCGCAGATGGAGGTGCCGGGTTCGGCGTCGATCACCGCGCCGTCCGGGCACAGTTCGACGTGGGGAAGTACAACGATCTGGGTCATGCGTGTCTCGGTATGCGTTTCTTTTTACAGGGATTCGACGCTGCGGCCGGCCAGCGCGCGCTGGATGCTGCGGTTCATGCGGCGGGCGGCGAACTCGTCGGTCGCCCGGCCCAGCGCATCCAGCGCCTTCTTGATCGCGGCGACATCCTGACCGGATGCGGCGCTCGCCAGCTCGGCCAGCACTGCGTCGATGTCTGCGCGCTCGGTGCTGTCCAGCAGGTCGCCGTCGGCGGCCAGCGCGGCGCGGGTGGCTTCGCCCAGGCGTTCGGCCTCGACCCGCTGTTCGGCCAGCGCACGGGCGCCCATGTCCTCGGTCGCGTGCTCGAAGCCGTCCTTCAGCATGCGCGCGACCTCGTCGTCACCGAGACCATAGCTCGGCTTGACCTCGATGCGCGCTTCGATGCCGGTGCCCATTTCGCGGGCGCTGACGCTCAGCAGACCGTCCGCATCGACCTGGAAACTCACGCGGATGCGCGCCGCCCCGGCCACCATGGGCGGGATGCCGCGCAGTTCGAAACGCGCCAGCGAACGGCAGTCGCTCACCCGTTCTCGCTCGCCCTGCACCACGTGGATGGCCATCGCGGTCTGGCCGTCCTTGAAGGTGGTGAATTCCTGCGCGCGTGCGGTCGGAATCGTGGCATTGCGCGGAATGACCTTCTCGACCAGTCCGCCCATGGTTTCCAGGCCCAGCGACAGCGGAATCACGTCCAGCAGCAGCCAGTCGTCGCCGGCTGCGCGGTTGCCCGCCAGCACATTGGCCTGGATGGCGGCGCCGATGGCCACCACCTTGTCCGGGTCCAGATTGGTCAGCGGCTCCTGACCGAAGAATTCGCCCACCGCGTGCTGCACGTGCGGCATGCGGGTCGCGCCGCCCACCATCACCACGCCCTTCACGTCTTCCGGCGCCAGACCGGCATCCCGCAGCGCCTTGCGGGTCGGGACCAGGGTCTTGTCGACCAGCTTCTGGGTCATTTCGGCGAACTGGTCGCGGGTGAGCGTCAGATCGATCTCGTCGCCGGACGACAGCTTCAGGCCGATATGCACGCTGTCCTGCGCGCTCAGCACTTCCTTGGCGCGGCGCGCCTCCATGTGCAGCAGCCGCATGTCCTCCAGCCCGGGCGGACTGACCCGCGACGCCTCGATCAGCCAGCAGTACAGACGGTGGTCGAAATCATCGCCGCCGAGGGCGGCATCACCGTTGGTGGCCAGCACCTCGAACACGCCGCGCGACAGCTTGAGGATGGAAATGTCGAAGGTACCGCCACCCAGGTCGTACACCGCGTAGATGCCTTCGGACGCGTTGTCGAGGCCGTAGGCGATGGCGGCCGCGGTCGGTTCGTTCAGCAGGCGCAGCACGTCCAGCCCCGCCAGCTTCGCGGCGTCCTTGGTCGCCTGACGCTGGGCGTCGTCAAAATAGGCCGGCACCGTGATGACCGCGCCGGTCAGCGGGCCGCCCAGGCTGGCCTCGGCACGCACGCGCAGTGCACGCAGAATGTCGGCCGACACCTCGACCGGGCTCTTCGCGCCCTGGGCGGTGCGCAGGCGCACCATGCCCGGCGCGTCCTCGAACACGTAGGGCATGGATTCGACATGCGCGACGTCGGCCAGCCCGCGTCCCATGAAGCGCTTGACCGAAGTCACGGTATTGCGCGGATCCTGCGACTGCGCGGCCTGCGCCGCGTGACCGACCACGGTCGTGCCATCGGCCATATAGCGCACCACGGACGGCAGCAGCGCCCGGCCCTTTTCGTCGTTCAGCACCACCGGCACGCTGTTGCGCACGGTGGCGACCAGTGAATTCGTGGTGCCCAGGTCTATGCCCACAGCCAGCCGGTGCTGGTGCGGCGCGGTGGATTCGCCCGGTTCGGCGATCTGCAGCAGGGCCATCAGTTTTCCAGTGTTTCGTGTGCTTCGGCGATGTCCTCGCCCAGACGGGCGATGAACATCATGCGGCGCACCGTCGCGGCAGCGGCCGCGGTGTCATGCGCCTCATCGAGTTCATGCGCGAGCAGCGTCTCGGCTTCACGCCGGGCCGCACGCAGGGAGCGGGCAAGGCCATCGAGTGCGGCCGGGTCGCGCGCATCACGCGCCTCGTCCAGCGCCTCGCGCCATTCCATCTGCTGCATCAGGAAGTCGGCCGGCATCGCGGTGTTGTTTTCCGCGCCGACATCGACACCCGACAGTTCGAGCAGATAGCGGGCGCGGGTCAGCGGCGCACGCAGCAGCCGGTAGCCTTCGTTGATACGGGTGGCCCACTGCATGGACAGCCGGCGCTCCTGTTCCGGACGGTGCGCGTGGCGGTCCGGATGGGCTGCGGACTGCAGCTCGTGGTAGCGCGATTCAAGCGCCCGCTCGTCGATCACGAAGCGGCGCGGCAGACCGAACAGCGCGAAATGGTCGCGGCTGAACAGGTCGGCGTCCGGCAGCACGCCGGCCGGCTCAGACATTGAAGCTTTCGCCGCAGCCGCACTCGTCCTTCACATTGGGGTTGTTGAACTTGAACCCCTCGTTCAGGCCTTCGCGCACGAAGTCCAGTTCGGTGCCTTCCAGATAGGGCAGGCTTTTCGGATCGATCAGCACCTTGACGCCATGGCTTTCGAACACGAGATCATCGGTCGCCATTTCGTCGGCGAATTCGAGCTTGTAAGCCATGCCCGAACAGCCGCTGGTGCGCACGCCCAGGCGCAGACCGACACCGCGGCCGCGCTTGGCGATGTAGTTGGCCACATGCTTGGCCGCCTTTTCGCTCAGAGTGACACCCATTCGCGCTCTCCTCAGTTATCCATCGCGCCACGCCCGAGCCGGCGCGCCATCAGTGAGACGGCGCACGCGGCAGGCGTGGAGGCTTTCATGTCAGGCTGCGTCGGCCGACGAGGTCGTGCCGTGCTTCTTGCGGTAATCCTCGACCGCCGCCTTGATCGCGTCTTCGGCCAGGATGGAGCAGTGGATCTTCACCGGCGGCAGCGCCAGTTCTTCGGCGATCGCGGTGTTCTTGATCTCGAGCGCCTGGTCCAGGGTCTTGCCCTTGACCCACTCGGTGACCAGCGAGCTCGACGCGATGGCCGAACCGCAGCCGTAGGTCTTGAACTTGGCGTCCTCGATGATGCCGTCCGCACCCACCTTGATCTGCAGCTTCATCACGTCGCCGCAGGCCGGCGCGCCGACCATGCCGGTGCCAACGTCATCGTCTTCCTTGCCGAAAGAGCCGACGTTGCGCGGGTTTTCGTAGTGGTCGAGCAGTTTGTCGCTGTAGGCCATGTCTTTCTCCTTGTCTTCCTGTCTGTCCCGGATGCGCTCACCTGTTGGCGCATCCGCAGAGTGCCCTTGCTCTCAGTGGTGAGCCCACTGCACGGTGTTCAGATCGATGCCTTCCTTCACCATTTCCCACAGCGGCGACAGTTCGCGCAGCTTGCCGATCTTGCGATGGAGCAGATCGATGGTGAAGTCGATTTCCTCTTCGGTGGTGAAGCGGCCGATCGAGAAGCGGATCGAGCTGTGCGCCAGCTCGTCCTCGCGGCCGAGCGCGCGCAGCACGTAGGACGGTTCCAGACTGGCCGAGGTACAGGCCGAGCCGGAGGACACCGCCACTTCCTTGATCGCCATGATCAGCGACTCGCCTTCGACATAGGCGAAGCTGATGTTCAGGTTGTGCGGCACGCGGGCTTCCAGGTCGCCGTTCACATAGGTCGCCTCGATGTCCTGCAGGCCCTTGAGCAGACGGTCGCGCAGCATGCGGATGCGTTCGTTCTCGGCGCCCATTTCCTCGCGTGCGATGCGGAAGGCTTCGCCCATGCCGACGATCTGGTGGGTCGCCAGCGTGCCGGATCGCAGGCCGCGCTCGTGACCGCCGCCGTGCATCTGCGCCTCCAGGCGGATGCGCGGCTTGCGGCGGACGTACAGCGCGCCGATGCCCTTGGGGCCGTAGGTCTTGTGCGCCGAGAAGCTCATCAGATCGACCTTCAGCTTGTCCAGGTCGATCACCACCTTGCCGGTCGCCTGCGCCGCATCGACGTGGAAAATGATGCCCTTCTCGCGGCAGATCTCGCCGATCTCGGCGATCGGCTGGATGACGCCGATCTCGTTGTTCACGAACATGATGGACACCAGCACTGTGTCCGGCCGCAGCGCGGCGCGGAAGGCGTCGAGGTCGATCAGGCCGTCCTCCTTCGGATCGAGGTAGGTGGCTTCGAAGCCTTCGCGTTCCAGCTCGCGGAAGGTGTCGAGCACCGCCTTGTGCTCGGTGCGCAGCGTGATGATGTGCTTGCCCTTGCCCGAGTAGAAATGGGCCGCGCCCTTGATCGCCAGATTGTTCGACTCGGTCGCGCCCGAGGTCCAGACGATTTCCTTCGGGTCGGCATTGACCAGCTTGGCCACCTGCTCACGCGCTTCCTCGACCGCGGCTTCCGCGTCCCAGCCGTAGGCGTGGCTGCGCGAAGCCGGGTTGCCGAAGTGCTCGGTCAGCCAGGGAATCATCTTGGCCGCCACACGCGGATCGACCGGCGTGGTGGCCGAGTAGTCGAGATAGATCGGGAATTTCAGCATGTCATCGGCTCCATCAGGTCCTTGTTCGTTCTGTCACGCCGCGGCCATCGCACGCAGGCCGCGGAGTTCGTCCGCCACCCGCGCCAGTGCGCCGCAAAAATCATTCACGTCCTGCATCGTGGTCGACGCGCCCACGCTCACCCGCACCGCACCGCGTGCCAGATCGGCCGCCACGCCCATTGCGGTGAGCGTGCGCGACGGCTCGGGCGAGGCGCTGGAACACGCCGCGCCGCTGGCCACCGCGAAACCGGCGCGGTCCAGCTTGCCGACCAGGGTTTCGCCATCGATCCCGGGCAGCGCGAAATAGCAGGTATTCGGCAGGCGCTCCGCACCGGCGCCGAACACGCTGCCGCCCTGCTCCGCCACGCAGCGTTCGATCAGCGCGCGCTGCGCCTGCATCGCCTCGCGACGCGCGCCGAGCGCAGCCACCGCCTCTTCGCAGGCCACGCCGAAACCGACGATGGCCGCGATGTTCTCGGTGCCGGAACGCAGGCCGCGCTCATGTCCGCCACCGGCGATCAGCGGTTCCAGATCGACCCGCTTGTCCAGCACCAGCGCACCCGCACCCTGCGGGCCGCCGATCTTGTGCGCAGACAGCGTCATCGCCGCCACGCCGAGCGCCCGGAAATCGACCGGAATCTTGCCCAGCGCCTGCACCGCATCGGTATGCAGCCAGGCGCCCTGCCTCTTCGCCGCAGTGGCGAAGGCGGAAATGTCCTGCAGCACACCGGTTTCGTTGTTCGCGGCCATCACCGACACGAGCTGGGCACGCACATCCAGCGCGTCAAGCTCAACTCTGCCGTCGGCGTCGGCCGGCATTTCGGCCAGCGTCCAGCCGGCACGCACCAGCTGGCGGGCCGGCTCGCGCACGCAGGGGTGCTCGATCGCCGACACCTGCACCAGACCGGGCTTCATGCGGGCCGCTGCTCCCTTGATGAACAGGTTGTTCGCCTCCGAACCGCCACTGGTAAAGACGACCTCGGTCGGGTGCGCACCGACCGCAGCCGCCACCCGGGCGCGGGCGTCATCGATTGCCCGGCGCGCGGCACGGCCGTACTCGTGCCGGCTCGACGCATTGCCGAAGCGTGCGCCCAGCCAGGGCAGCATCGCCTCGCGCACTGCATCGAGCAGCGGCGCGCTGGCGTTGTGGTCGAGATAAACCGGGGCAAACATGGGAATCAGACCTGAACCGACACCTGCTCGCTCGAACAGGTGCGCGCCACCACGCTGTCGTGCAGCACCACCTTGTGGTTGTTGCGCGCGCGCTGCTGCACCACCAGGTCGTGCAGGTGGATGGAATCCAGATAGTCGTGCATGTGACGGCTGAGGTTGGACCACAGGTCGTGCGTCATGCAGCGGTGCTCGTCGTGGCAGTTTTCCTTGCCGCCGCACTGGGTGGCGTCCAGCGGCTCGTCCACCGCCAGGATGATCTGCGCCACCGAAATGTCGCGCGCGTCGCGCGCCAGGCAGTAACCGCCACCCGGGCCGCGCACGCTGGCCACCAGTTCCTGACGGCGCAGCTTGCCGAACAGCTGTTCAAGGTAGGACAGGCTGATGCGCTGGCGCTCGGCCACGCCCGACAGCGTCACCGGGCCGTTTTCCTGGCGCAGGGCGAGGTCGAGCATCGCGGTCACTGCGAAGCGGCCCTTGGTGGTCAGTCTCATGGCGTGAACTCCCGGAAGGCGGTCGGGAACCGGCGCGCAGACGCAGGCCGATTCAATTCCCGATCATTTTTGTCGACTTTATAATTCCCGACAAGTTCAGTCAACAATTCGACCGGATGCGCCCGAGGTCCACGTGGGCGTGATCGGCGATCTCTTCCTTCGCCTCGTCGTCCAGCCGGATGCCGGCGCGCTCCAGCTTCTGCAGCAGGCACTCCAGCCGGCGATCGCTTTCCAGCGCGTGATCGACCAGCGCGGTCAGCGCCTTGGACACCGGATCTTCCATGTCGCGGGTGATGCCGTAGGCGGTGAAGCCGGCCTGTTCGGCCCGCCGACGCCGCTCTTCCTCGGCACCGCCTCCGCCTGCCTCGATGATGCGCGCCGGGTTGCCGACCGCGGTCGCGCCCGCCGGCACCGGTTTCACCACCACTGCACAGGAGCCCACCTTGGCGCCATCGCCCACCTCGAAACCGCCGAGAATCTGGGCACCTGCGCCCACCACCACGCCGCGCCCCAGCGTCGGGTGACGCTTGGCGCCGCGGTAGAGCGAGGTGCCGCCCAGCGTGACCGCCTGATAGATGGTGCATTCGTCGCCCACCACAGCAGTTTCGCCGATCACCACACCCATACCGTGGTCGATGAACACGCGCCGGCCTATGGTGGCGCCAGGGTGGATTTCGATGCCGGTCAGTACCCGGCCGATGTGCGACAGGAAGCGCCCCAGCCAGAGAAAGCCGCGCCGCCAGCAGGCGTTGGCCATGCGGTGGATGAACAGCGCATGGATGCCGGGATAGCAGGTGAGCACCTCGAAGGCCGAGCGCGCGGCCGGATCGCGGTCGAGCACGCTGGCGACGTCTTCGCGCAGGCGTTGGAACATCGTTTTCTTTCCTTGTGGGAAGCCGGCAGCGTGGCCGGATCGTTTAAACCCGAGAATTTTAGTCGGTTTTTGTGCACCTGCGAAGGCGCCGCCCCGCCCCTCAGCTGCCGCCGCGCGGCTTGCGTCCGCCGATGGCCTTGAGTGCTCCCATCAGCAGATGCAGCTCTTCCGCCTCGACGCCTGCGCGGCCGAACAGCCGGCGCAGCCGCGGCATCGCCCGGCCCGGGTTCACGCGGTCGAGGAAACCGGATTCGGCCATCAGGTCCTCGAACAGCACGTACAGGCTTTCCAGCCCCTCGTGCGGCGCCAGTTCGGCCGGCGGCTCGGCGGGGATCACCGCGCCGCCGACCGCCACCCGCAGTTCGTGACACATGATCTGGGCCGCGGCCGCCACATTGAGCGAGCGGTAGGTGTCGCTGGTCGAAATGGTGACCGGCAGCGAGCACATCGCCACTTCCTCGTTGGTCAGCCCCGAACTTTCGGTGCCGAACACCAGCGCGACCTCGGCGTCGTGGCCGGCCAGCACGCCCGCCAGTTCGACCGCCGCCGAGCGCACGTCGCGTACCGGCAACGCCATTTCGCGCCGGCGGGCGGTCAGCGCAGCCTGCGCCACGGTACCGGCGAGGGCCGCCTCGATGCTGTCGACCACCACCGCGTTGTCCAGCACGTCGGTGGCACCCGAACTCATGGCCACCGCCTCTTCGTGCGGGAAGTGCTTCGGATTGACCAGATAGAGCCGCGACAGCCCCATGACTTTCATCGCGCGCGCGCAGGCGCCGATATTGCCCGGGTGGGTGGTGTGCGACATGACCACGCGCACGCGGTCAAGGGAAGCGAACGGGTTCAAGCGGGACACCTCGGTGGATCGGCGAATGAGGGGAAACGTGGGGGCCGGCGCGACGTCAGCGCCGCCAGGCTCGAGCGAGGCTCAACTGAGGCCATCCGGTTCATATTAGAATGCAGGGTTTTCCTGCCGAGATGCGGGCCATGAGGCCCGCGTACAGAGACATCCATGCATCCGACGCTCACCACCGCCGTCAAGGCCGCCCGCCGCGCGGGCCAGATCATCACCCGTGCCAGCGAGGATGTGGATCTGCTGAAAGTCAGCAGCAAGCGCCAGAACGATTTCGTGACCGAGGTCGACCGTGCCGCAGAGGACGCCATCATCGGCATCCTGCGCGAGGCCTACCCGGACCACGCCATTCTAGCCGAGGAGAGCGGCGAGTCCGGTGCGACCTCGGACTACCGCTGGATCATCGACCCGCTGGACGGCACCACCAACTTCATCCACGGCACGCCGCAGTACGCGGTGTCGATCGCGCTGGAACACCGCGGCCAGATGCAGTCGGCAGTGGTGTTCGATCCGCTGCGCAATGAAATGTTTACCGCCAGCCGCGGCCGCGGCGCCTTCCTGAACGACCGCCGCATCCGCGTGTCGCGTCGCGCCAAGCTGGGCGAAGCGCTGATCGGTACCGGCTTCCCCTACCGCGTGTGGGACCATGTCGATGCCTACCTCGGTATGTTCAAGGACATGATGCAGAAGACTGCCGGCCTGCGCCGCCCGGGCGCCGCCGCGCTGGATCTGGCCTGGGTGGCCTGCGGCCGCTTCGACGGTTTCTTCGAGATCGGCCTGTCGCCGTGGGACATCGCCGCCGGCAGCCTGCTGGTGAGCGAAGCTGGCGGCCTGGTCGGCAATCTGCTGGGCGAAACCGGCTACATGGAAAGCGGCAATCTGGTCGCCGCCACGCCGCGCATCTATCCGGCACTGCTGCAGACCATCGAACCCCACCTGACCGAAGCGCTGCGCGCCTGATCCGGCCCGGAGCTTCACGACGAGGATGACGAGCGCCGACCTGTCGCAGCACACCCCCATGATGCAGCAGGGACAGTTCTAACTGCAGAGCGCCTTTCAGAGGGGCGCTTTCAGAAGCTACGCCAAAAACCACACCGAAACTTGCGCCGATAACTGTACATTTGTACAGTTATCGGATGCGCTGCATGATCCGCCGAATGCTCGATAAGGGCATGACCCTCCCCCGCACCTGGTTCAACCGCCTGCCCTGGCTGACCGGCAATTTCATCCTGACCGAACAGTTCGACGAGCACCGTCGACGTCACCTGAGGGTGGCAATGCTGATGCGCGAACGGTCAGAGGCTGAGGTGCTTCCGCTCTTCGACGCCCAGATCATCCAGGTGACGTCGGAATTCCTGATCGTGAACGGCATCGAGCGGCATGAGGACATCGTCTCTCCGACGATCGAGTACCCGCAGTCCTGGTGGGTCGAGTTCAGCAACGGTCCGCCGGAGGGGTGAGTGCCCTCTGCCTATCCGGCGCGGCCGGCAGATCCGCGAGACTGATCCGGCCGCATCACCACCCGGTCAGAATGTCGCGCAGGGTGCGCACCAGGCCAAACAGGTCGATGGCTATCTGGCGCCAGACGTTGCGATCGGCACGCAGCCCAGCGACCTGATCGCGCAGCCGCTCGCACTCAGGGCACGACGGCGGTCTGCTCACGGACCCAGGCCTGCAGCGCACGCAGGCGCTCGGCCACCAGGTGATAGCTGCGGTAGTTGCGCGTGACGCTGGTCAGAGTCTCGATCAACCCGACCGGCTCATTGTTGTCCGGCAGGCGCTCCAGCTGCGCCGGTGGTTCCATGAGCATCGCCGGCGGAGTCGGCAGGACAACGACCGGCACAGGCTGCGGCGTTGAGCACCCAGCGCACACCAGCAGGCAGGCGGCCATCAGGCTCGCAGCGGTCTTGGACATAGACAGGTACCTCTCTGATGACTGCATCGGCCTCGCGCTCGATGACGCGGACCCGGTCGACGTACTGGGTGACGACGCGCTCGGTCACCTCGGCCTGCCGCTGGCGCACGAAGGCAACTGCCGAGGATTGCTCGGCAGTTGCCAAGTCCCAACGGTCCTGCACACTCGAAGCTCCGCGCGTGTAGCCCCAGCCAGCGGAGGCCGCCACCAGCGCCCCCAGCGCCAGCCACAGCACCCAGGACGGCAGCGCGCGGACGAACGTGCCCGCGATCACGGCCGCACCAACCCGGTTTCGTAGCGCACTCGACCGCCGCGATTGATGGCGGTGAGGATCTGGCGGCGCGGTTTGCCGAGCTGCGGCAGGCCGATGTGCACCCAGCGGCCATCGGGATCTGCGGCACTCGGGCGCTCCAGGATGAGCTGGTCCCACACCAGGC
>Ga0123397_142714_pt1 | contig 14095 bp, 13 predicted proteins | sample T10HLNH4metaT_FD_89925 | JGI IMG/M metagenome (GOLD analysis project Ga0123397, IMG submission 89925) | Methane-oxidizing artificial microbial communities from Washington, USA to study methane cycling - T10-HLNH4 metaT (Metagenome... ... | reverse complement strand
GGCGTCCGGCCCGGTAAGCGGCTCGGCGGCAGGAAAGACACGCCGGCGGCTTCGCCAATGTAAGGTTGGAGCCCCTCCCCCGGTCTGAAGGGGTGTCAGCGCTCAAACGGGAAAACCGGTGATCCTCGGATTCAATGCACGCAGGAGTTTCGAACAGGCGGTACGGGCCTTCAGCCCGGACCTGTACCGTTTCGCCTGGTGGCTGTGCCGCGACCGCTTCGTCGCCGAAGACCTGGTGCAGGAGGCCTTCGCCCGCGCCTGGAAGTCGTGGGACAACCTGAAGGACGCCGGCGCCACCAAGAGCTGGCTCATCACCATCGTGCGGCGCGAACACGCCCGCCTGTACGAACGCAAGCAGTTCGATTTCGTCGATGCCGAACTGGAAGACCTGCAGATCGCAGCCGAGCACGCGCCGATCGAACTGTTCGAAATGGAAAACCTGCTCGACAGCCTGCCACTCACGCTGCGCGAGCCGCTGGTGCTGCAGGCGCTGGGCGGCTTTTCATGCGCCGAAATCGCCGACATGCTGGACACCACCGAAGGCGCGGTCATGACCCGCCTCACCCGCGCGCGCCAGACGCTGCGCGGAGCGCTGACCGCCCAACCGGCCCGGAGAGCCGAATCATGAGCCGCCCCGAACACCCCGCTGCCGCGTTCAACTGCATCGACTTCCGCCGGGAAAAGCTGGCCGACCCGCGCCGCCTGTCGGAAGCGGCCGAAGAGCACCTGATCGGCTGCGCGGCCTGCCAGGCCTTCTCGCGCCGGATCAATGCCGGCGAACGCACGCTGCAGCAGGCCGTGGCGGTCGAGGTGCCGGAGGGGCTGGCTGACCGCATCCTGGCCGGCAGCCGCAGCCGGGTCGCGCAGCCGCTCAAGCTGTGGGCGCTGGCCGCCAGCGTGGTCGCGAGCGTGGGCATCGGCGTGCAGTACGCCTACCGCACGCCGGGCCAGCAGAACATCGAACTGGCGGTCGAACACGTGATGCACGAGCCGGAGGCGCTGATGAGCAGCCGCCAGATCGAGCCGCAGCGCGTGGCCCAGGTGCTGGAAAGCTTCGGTGCAGAGGTGAAGCTGCCGCTGACCGCGGTGCGCTACGTGAAGCTGTGCCCGGTGCCCGGCGGCACCGGCTGGCACATCGTGTTCGACACCGGCCACGGTCCGGCCACGCTGCTGCTGATGCCGCAGAGCCGCGAACGCGCGGCGGCCACCCGCATCATCACCGCCTCCTACCGCAATATGGGCGTGCACGTGGAACCGGGCGGCCAGGGCGTGTTCGCGGTGGTGGCAGCGGACGAAACGCGTGCGCGCGCCGCTGCCGACATGCTGCACCGGCACGTGAGCTGGGGACCGGCCGCCGCGCTGGCCGACGAAGAACACGTTCGGCCGCCGCGCAGCTGATCCACAGCGGCGCCGGCGCATCGTCACGGCAGCACCGGGACGCAGGGTTTACAATCCTGCGTCCGTTTTTTGCCCGCCGTGCACCACCGACGATGGAACTGACCCGCCTGCTGTCCCAGCTCGACACCCGCATGCTGGGCGAGCTGTTTTCCGAGGACACGCTGGCCAGCGGCAACCAGTACGTATCGCGGGTAGGCGAAATCGAGGTGCAGGGTCCGACGCTGCGCGCGCAGGTGCGCGGATCGCGGCCCCAGCCCTATCAGGTCAGCGTGCGGCTGGAGCGGCGCGAATACTTCGGCGAACGCACGCTGGAAATCGCCAGCCGCTGCTCCTGCCCGGTCGGCAACCGCTGCAAGCACGCAGTCGGGCTGCTGCTGGCGGCCAAGAAGCAGGGCGAACTGATCGAGCGCCCGCGGCCGGACGTGCTGCGCTGGGCGCAGGGCCTGCAGAAGCGGCTGGCCGAACAGGCGAACAGCGCACCGCGCCGCCGCGCGGCACCGAAGGAGGAAATCGCCTATCTGGTCACCCCGCGCGGCACCCAGCCGGCCGACCTGCGGCTGCTCAAGGCACGGCCGAGCCGCGACGGCACGCCGGGCGCGGACAGCCAGCCCTGGTTCAACTTCGAACAGGCGCTGCTCAAGCCGCCCGCCTTCGTGCAGGACAGCGATCTGCCGGTGTTCCGCACGCTGCGCGATGCGATACGCAAGCGCGCGGTGAGCGCCTTCGTGCCGTTCGAACTGCGCGGCGCGGAAGGGCTCGCGGTGCTGAGGGCGGCGCTCGACAGCGGCCGCTGCTTCGTGCGCGCCGACGACAGCCACGATCAGGCCCGCGCGCTGAAAACCGGTGAGCCGCGTGCCGGCCAGCTGGAATGGCAGACCGAAAAGCTGGGCGTACGTGCCCTGCTCGCCTGCACGCCGCCGGCCGACTGGACGCTGCCGACCGACCCGCCCTGGTATCTCGACGTGAGCCGCGGTCAGGCCGGCGAAATCACCCACCCGGCGCGCGAGGCGGTGCAGGCGGTGCTCGAACTGCCGCTGCTCAACAGCGCCGAACTGCCGCTGGTGGCCGAGGCACTGTCGCAGGCTGCCCCGGCCCTGCCCTCGCCGCTGGGCCGCGACGCCGCCAGCCTGCCGCTGGTCGAGGACACGCTGCGACCGGTGCTGCGTCTGGCCAGCCTGCCGGTGTGGCACGTGAAGCCGCACCGCCGCTACGACAAGGCGCTCGGCCACGCGCTGTACGACATCGCCACCGTCACGCTGCAGTACGGCCAGGCGAAATTCGCCGCCACCGACAGCTCTGACCTCGCCACGCTGCCCAACGGTCGCGCGGTGCGGGTGAAACGCGACGTCGCGGCAGAACAGGCGGCGCTGGCATTGCTCGGCGAAGTCGGCTTCGCGCCGGTGCAGGCGCGCTGGCTGCAGATGTACGAATCGCTGCCGGTGGGCGCGCTCGGGCTGGAAAGCGAAGAGGCCTGGGCACGCTTCTTCGGCGACGCCGCCGGCCGGCTCACCCGCGCCGGCTGGCAGATCGACTGCCCGCCGGACTTCCGCCACCGCGTGCTGGTGGTGGATGAGTGGCACGCCGAACTGGACGAGAACGAGAACGGCTGGCTGGATCTGTCGCTGGGCATCGAGGTCGGCGGCCGCCGGCTCGATCTGGCGCCGCTGCTGCATGCGCTGTTCAAGCGCGACGGCCGCTGGCTGGACCCGGTCGCGCTCGACCGCATGCGCGACGAGGACACCACCGATCTGTTCACCGCCGACGGCGAGCGCATCCTGGTGCAGACCGGCCGCATCAAGCCGCTCGCGCGCACCCTGGTCGACCTGTTCGACCAGCCGGAAGGCGGCCCGCTGAAGGTGTCGCGCATGGACGCGCCGCGTCTGGCCGACACGCTGGACGCGAAATGGACGCGCGCCGGCTTCCGCTCGATCGAACAGTGGGTGGACCGGCTGCGCGGCATGCAGCAGGTGCAGCCGGTCGAGCCGCCGGCGGGCTTCGGCATCGAACTGCGCCCTTACCAGCGCGAAGGCCTGGCCTGGCTGCAGCATCTGCGCGCGCACGACCTCGGCGGCATCCTGGCCGACGACATGGGCCTGGGCAAGACCGCGCAGACCCTGGCCCATCTGCTGACCGAGAAACGCGCCGGCCGTCTGGACCGCCCGGCGCTGGTGGTGCTGCCGACCTCGCTGGTGTTCAACTGGCAGCGCGAAGCCGCCCGCTTCGCCCCCGAGCTGCGGGTGCTCAAGCTGCACGGACCGGATCGCGCCAAACTGTTCGAGCGCATCTCTGAGCACGACGTCTGCCTCACCACCTATCCGCTGCTGTGGCGCGACCACGAAAAGCTGGCCGCGCACGACTACCACCTGCTCATCCTCGACGAGGCGCAGACGGTGAAGAACGCGGGCAGTCAGGCGGCGCGCGCGGTGCGCCTGCTGCGCGCCCGCCACCGGCTGTGCCTGACCGGCACGCCGCTGGAAAACCATCTGGGCGAACTGTGGGCGCAGTTCGACTTCCTGCTGCCCGGCTTTCTCGGCGAACAGAAGGAGTTCACCCGCGGCTGGCGCACGCCGATCGAGAAGCACGGCGACCCGATCCGCCGCGAACTGCTGGCGCGCCGCGTGGCGCCTTTCATCCTGCGCCGGCGCAAGGACGACGTCGCCGCCGATCTGCCGCCGAAGACCGAGGTGGTGCGTACGGTCGAACTGACCGGCCGCCAGCGCGACCTGTACGAAACGGTGCGGGTGGCGATGGACAAGCGGGTGCGCGAAGAGATCGCGAACCGCGGTTTCGCACGCGCGCGCATCGTCATCCTCGACGCCCTGCTCAAGCTGCGTCAGGTGTGCTGCGACCCGCGCCTGCTCAAGACCGATGCCGCCGCCCGCGTGAAGGAACGCGCCAAGCTCGAACTGCTGATGGACATGCTGGAAAGCCTGCTGGCCGAAGGCCGCAAGGTGCTGGTGTTCTCGCAGTTCACCGGCATGCTCGACCTGATCCACGAACAGCTGGTCGAAGCCGGCATCGGCTGCGTCATGCTCACCGGCGACACGCAGAACCGCGAGGCCGTCGTGCGCCGCTTCCAGGAAGGCACGGTGCCGGTGTTCCTGATCAGCCTGAAAGCCGGCGGCGTCGGCCTCAACCTCACCGCCGCCGACACCGTCATCCACTACGACCCCTGGTGGAACCCCGCCGCCGAAAACCAGGCCAGCGACCGCGCCCACCGCATCGGTCAGGACAAGCCGGTATTCGTCTACAAGCTCATCGTCGCCGGCAGCATCGAAGAACGCATCGTCGCCCTGCAGGAAAAGAAGGCCGCCCTGGCCGAAGGCATCCTCGGCAACGACGAAGCCGCGCTGGAGAAATTCGGCGAGAACGATCTGGCGGCGCTGCTGGAGCCGCTGGCGGAGTAGGTCTCCGAAAGTTCAGCGCTGTGACCTCCCGGTTCATGCGTACGGAGTACGATCGACCGGAAGGTAAAACAGCGCGCATCCCATTATTTACAGGACGCGCGGGCCAGGCTTCCGGGCAGCCCAGGAGGTCATCCGGATACCCACGCTGGACCATCGCTGCACGGATGCCTTGAGCATGACTGCTCGGACAAACGGCTGATGGCGACAGCCCGGTCGATATCCGATCATGCGGCGCCATTCATATGACATACCTTCGAACGATCCTTGCGCGGATGCACGAATCCGCAAGTCCTGATTCGTTCCATCGCACCTTGATGTTCGGACGCCAGCATTCTCCTGTCACGCCCCAGAAAGGATTGGGATTGAAAAAAACTCTCTATGCCGCTCTCCTGTTACTGGCCTCATCCAGCGTGAGCGCAGCGCCGGTCAGGTGGGAACTCGTGGATTTCCGGTTCAGTGACGCGGCGACGGCCTATGGGTCGTTCACGTACGACAGCGACACCGATACCTTTCACGACATCGACATCTTCACCAGCGATGGTCCGACACAGGCCGGACGTCACTATGTGTCCACGGCAGGCACATGGGGCCTGCATGCGTCCAAGGGCACCCTGGCTTTCAGCGACAGCACCGGGCCGGATTTCACCGGTGCAGGCTGGTTCCGGATGGAGATCTACGTTCACTTCAACGCGTTGCCGGGGACCATCGCCGAACAGTGGTTTCCAGTCGGCGCCGAGAGCTTCTGCATGAACGAGTCGTGCTGGTCGGCAGCAAGTGAAGACATCGCTCCGGGCAAATCACGCCGGCTTACGGCGGGCTACCTGGTCGCGGCAGCGCCCGTCCCGGAGCCTGCGCCATTCGTACTCGGCGCTGCGGGCCTACTGGTCATCGCCGCGCGTGTCGCTTCGCGCAGGCGGCGCATCCAGCCCTGCCAGCCTTGACCGGCCTGTTGCGAAAAAGCGGCTGGCCGTTCGATCGGCCAGCGCTGCCCGGAGCAGCCGTGCGCCCGAAGCGCGCCAGGCACCGGCCGTCTTTGAACCGCTACACTCGGGCTCCCCGACCTGTGGTCATCCCGTCCGGAGCCCTCCATGCCCCACCTCCTCCACATCGAATCCTCCCCACGCAAGCAGCGCTCGGCCTCGATCGAGGTTGCGCACGCCTTCATCGACGCCTGGCAGGCGGCGCATCCGGACGGCACGGTGGATGTGCTGGACGTGTGGTCCGAACCTCTGCCCGAATTCGACGGCGCCGCGCTGGACGCGAAGTACGCCGGCCTGGCCGGCACGCCGCTGACCGACGCGCAGGCGACGGCGTGGGCGCAGATCCGCGCGCTGGCGGCGCGCATCCAGAAGGCGGACCGGCTGCTGATCAGCGCGCCGATGTGGAACTACTCGATTCCCTACAAGCTGAAACAACTGATCGACGTGGTGTCGCAGAAGGACCTGCTGTTCACCTTCGACGAGCGCGGCCAGCTCGGCACGCTCGGCCACTGCAAAGCGGTGCTGGTGCTGGCGCGCGGCGTGGAGGTGGGCGACGCGCCGGACGCGCTGAAGTCGTCGGAGTGGGACCTGCAGCGCCAGTATCTCGACCTGTGGCTGCGCATGGTGGGCATCACCGAGGTCGAACATGTGATCGTGCAGAAGACGCTGTACGGCCCCGAGGTGGACGCCGGCTCGCGCGCCGAGGCAGCGGCCCGGGCACGGGCGCTGGCCGCCCACTACTGAGCTGCCGGGGCGGACCGCGACAGCGCACTGTCGATCCAACGCCGCCTGCTTCGTCGTGCACGCAGCGCGGCGGATGTACCGCCGCCCCTTGCGAGGAGACACCCCGTGCCACAGCAGATCTACATCAACCTTCCGGTCAAGGACCTCGCACGCGCGAGGGCCTTCTACAGCGCGCTCGGCTTCACGCTGAACCCGCAGTTCTCGAACGACGACGCGATCTGCATGGTGGTGTCGGACACCATCCATCTGATGCTGCTGACCGAGCCCTTCTTCGCCGGCTTCACCGGCAAGCCGATCGCCGACGCCACCAAAACCACCGAAGTGCTGCTCTGCCTGTCGCGCGACAGCCGCGCGGCGGTGGATGAGCTGGTGGCCAAGGCCCGGGCGGCCGGCGGCGCGGTGCCACGACCGCCGCAGGACTACGGCTTCATGTACGGCCACGGCTTCGAAGACCCGGACGGCCACATCTGGGAACTGTCGTTCATGGACATGAGCGCCGCGCCGCCTCACTGAGCGCGCGCGCCGGACGCGAACTGGACGGTACAGACCGGCCGCCGCATGACATGCGGGACCGCTACACTGGGCGCTTCTCCGCCGCAAGGCGGATTCCGGACACCTCCATGCGCACGCTCCGCCTGACCGGCCGCCTCCTGTTCATCTGTCTGTTCGCCACGCTGCTGGCCGGCCGGGCCGACGCCGCACCGCCCGGCGCCAGCCCCGAAGAACTGACCCGCGCCTATTTCAACGCGCTGAAGCTGATGGGCTTCGGCGCGATCGCGCCCTACACCCATCCGGTCGAGCGCTCGCGCTTCAAGGCCATGATGCTGCCCTTCTACGTGGAAGAGGCGCGGGCCGGCCAGGTCGAGCTGCTGCACATGACCTTCGGGCAGGACGCCACGCTGGGCGAGGTGCAGGCAGCCGACCCCTACGTGTTCATGAACAACTTCTTCCGTTCGCTCGAACAGCGCATGCCCGCCAACGTGCAGTTCGAGCGCATCGAGGTGCTGGGGACGGTGGCCGAAGGCGAAACGGTGCATGTACTGGCCCGCGTGACCGTCGCCACCGACGGCGTCACCTTCACCAAGCTTGAAGTGCTGTCGCTGCGCCGCTACGAGGGCGAGTGGATGGTGATGCTGGCTGCGCAGTACGAAGGGCTGGCGCAGGCGCTGGGCGCCCGCCGCAACGCGCGCTGAGGCGCGACCCAACAGGAGGAACACACGATGACATCCACCGGAAGCTGCCACTGCGGCCGCATCGCCTTCGAGGTCGAGGGCGCGCCCGACGCGCTGACCGCCTGCAACTGTTCGATCTGTCGCCGCAAGGGCACGCTCATGTGGTTCGTGCCGCGCGACGCGCTCAGGCTGAAGACGCCGGCCGCCGACATGGCGACCTACACCTTCAACAAGCACGTAATCCGCCACCACTTCTGCCCGGTGTGCGGCATCCACCCGTTCGGCGAGGGCCGTCTGCCCAACGGCGCCGAAATGGCCGCGATCAATGTGCGCTGTCTCGACGGCGTGGACATCGACGCGCTGCCGGTGCGGCATTACGACGGACAGGCGCTGTAGCGGTGAAACCCTGCGTTTCGCTCATCACGCTGGGCGTGGACGATCTGCAACGCGCGCTGGCCTTCTATCGTGACGGGCTGGGCTGGCCGACCGAAGGCATCGTCGGCCGCGAATTCGAGCACGGCGCGGTCGCCTTCTTCGATCTGCAGCCGGGGCTTCGGCTGGCGCTGTGGCCTCGCGCAAGCCTCGGCCACGACATCGGTGTCACGCCGGGCGCGCCGGACCCGACCGGCTTTTCGCTGGCGCACAACCTGGGCTCGAAGACCGCGGTGGACGCGGTGATGGCGCAGGCCCTGGCCGCCGGCGCCCGGATCGTGAAACCCGCCGCCGACACTTTCTGGGGTGGCTATGCCGGCTGTTTTGCCGACCCGGACGGCCACCTGTGGGAAGTGGCGTGGAACCCGGCATGGAACACGACCCCATGAACACGCTCCTGACCGCGCTGCCGGCCGACCTGCCGATGCCGGTGGACGACGGCGCCGCCGCCCATCTTGAGGGCCTCGCCCTGCCGGCTGTCGATCTGCCGGCGACCGACGGCCGTACCGTAAGGCTGTCGGCACTGCCCGGGCTGCAGGTGATCTATATCTACCCGATGACCGGCCGCCCGGGCCTGCCGCTGCCCGAGGGCTGGGACGCCCTGCCGGGGGCGCGCGGCTGCACGCCTCAGTCCTGCGCCTTCCGCGACCACCACGCGGAACTCGCCGCGCTGGATGCCGGCGTGTTCGGACTGAGTACCCAGGACAGCGCCTGGCAGAGCGAAGCGGCAGAGCGCCTGCATCTGCCCTTCCCGCTGCTCAGCGACCGCCCGCTGGCACTGCGCGATGCGCTTGCGCTGCCGGTGTTCGAGGCGGGCGGGCAGGTGCTTTACCGCCGCCTCACGCTGATCGTCGAGGACGGTCGCATCGTGAAGGTGTTCTACCCGGTGTTTCCGCCTGACCGCAATGCGGGCGACGTGATCGCCTGGCTGCATGCTGCCGGCCGCGGCTGAGCGCGGCCCACATCAGTGCTGTGCGTCGCTGCGCCGGGCGCTTGCGGCGGCCGGCACCAGCGCGAAACGCACGCAGCCCACCCGGTTCAGGTCCAGCGCCAGCAGGTAGCCGGCCGCCTCAGCGAGCCGGGCGGACTGGTAGAGGCCCACGCCGAGACCGGTGGCGGAGGCCACCGGTTCGCGCAGCAGACGGGCTTCGAGTTCCGGCGGCACCGGACTGCCGTCGTCCTCGACCGACAGCCGCTCGCCGCCCAGACGCAGCACGATGGCGATGTCCGGCTCGGTCAGCCGCTTCTGCAGCGCGTTCGCGATCAGGTTTTCCGCCACCGCGGTGTACAGCGCGCCGGGCAGCCACTGATCCGGATCGGTCGCACCCTCGACCGCCACGCCCTGGCCGGCGAAGCGGGCGGACATGGCGAGCAGCCATTCGGGCGCCGGCATCCACTCACCGTCGGCCGGCGTCGGCCGGCGCAGCTTGTCCAGCGTCGCTTCCAGCCGTGCGGTGATGACCGGCAGCTGACGGGACAGCAGCGCATTGGCGCGCGCCGCGTCCTCCGGGCCGTCGGCTTCCTGCAGCGCGTAGCACAGGGTGTTCAGCGACTGCAGCAGGTTCTTCACGTCATGAGTCAGTCGGGCACCGGTGTCGTGGATGGCCGACAGATAGCTCAGCCGGCGCAGTTCCTCGGCGCGCAGCCGCGCCTGATAGAACTGACCGAGCAGCTGAACCAGCAGGTTGAAGTGCCACACCAGCCCGCCGGACAGCGGGCGCTCGGTGTACAGCGCCAGCGCCAGCAGCGGATGTTCGAACTCATAGCGCTGGGTGCCGCGCTCGCCGAAGTGGCCTTCGTGCGTCGGGCCGTCACCGCCACGGGTGCGCCATTCGCCCCCGGCCACCAGCGGCAGCGCCAGCAGACGGTTGGCAGCGCGGGCGACGAAATCCTCCGGCCGGCCGTCGCGCTCGGACAGCGCGGCCAGACTTTCCAGCCAGCGCTCGTAGGGCAGCGCGAGCGACAGCACATAGCGGGTGAAGGCCACGCCCAGCCCGCCGAAACCGCCACGCGGATTCCACGCCCAGCTGAGCAGCAGCAGCATGGCGGCCAGCACGCCCAGGGTGCCGAGCAGCGCCCGCAGGTAGTCGACGCCGGACAGCAGCATGGCGGCCAGCGTGCCGAGCGCCAGCACCGCCAGCAGCAGCAGCACGAACAGCCCGGACACGAAATCGAGCACGTCGCGGTCACGGTCGGCGCGTTCGTGGCCGGACACACCCAGCATGACGGTCAGCGCCAGCGGCGACAGCCACAGGCCCAGCGGATCGATGCCCGCCGGCACCGACAGGCCGGGCGGCAGCGCGCGCGGCAGCGCCACGGTGAACAGTGCGGTAATCAGGTAGGCCAGCGCGCCCAGGTAATAGACACGCGGCCCGCGCGAGGTGGAGTAGAACACCTTGCCGCCGATCAGCCCGGCCAGCAGCAGCATCCACAGACTGAGCACGCGCGGCCCGTAGAACACCAGCAGCGCCAGCACCACCACGGCCAGCGCGGCCAGCCCGCGCGCTTCGACGCGGCTCTGGGCACCCACCAGCGGCTGCCACATGAGCAGCAGGCCGACATGGACCAGCAGCAGCACGCGGCCGAAGCTCACGTCTTCGCCCACCCACAGCAGGGCATGCAGGCTGGCCAGCACCGCCAGCAGCAGCCAGGGGCGCACCGCGCTCAGCCAGTTCAGCAGCCGGGTCAGACGGGCTGAGGTGATCGGAACGTTCATGCGGCGCCCCCGACCGGGCGGGCCGCGCTATGCAGATGACCGGATCGTGACAAAGCTGTCGAAAAGCGGTCACACCGGGACGGCGACGCCGGACCCGGTGTCGGCCTATGACCAAGGTCATAGGCCATGACCGCCTCCAGCATGGAAAAAAATCGTTTCCGATTCAGCAAGATGCGCGGCACCGGTCAAAAGCGCCCAAAACCGGCACGGAACATGCAGGTAAAGCGGCAAGGAGACTATTCATGAAATCCACGCAACAAGGCTTCACCCTGGTCGAAATCGCCATCGTATTGGTCATTATCGGTCTGCTGCTCGGCGGCGTGCTCAAGGGCCAGGAACTGATCAACAGTGCCAAGGCGAAAAGTCTGGTGAACGACTTCCGCACCATTTCCACTGCGATCTACGCCTATCAGGACCGCTTCCGCTTCATGCCCGGCGACGATCCTTCGGCCGGCCAGCACGTGGGCGGCAGCAACGCCAGTAGCCCGGACACCGAAGCGCGCGGCAACGGCCGCATCGGCGGCAGCTGGAATTCGACCACCGCCACCGACGAATCCTTTCTGGTGTGGCAGCACCTGCGCATGGCCAATCTGCTGACCGGCACCACCAGCACCAGCGACACCACCAATTACTTTCCGCGCAATGCGGACAACGGCCGCATCGGCATCACCGGCGCGGCACCGATCACGCCGGCCACCGGCTCCGCCACCTCCAACCCGTCGGCCTCGCTGCCGATGACCGGCGCCTTCTTCATCTGTTCGGACGGCATTTCTGCCCGTCTGGCGCGCCAGGTCGATTCGACCATGGACGATGGCGCCACCAATACCGGCAACGTGCGTGCGATGTCGCAGACAGACGGCGCGGGTGCGGCCACCGGCACCGCCGTCGAAATCACACCTGCCCTGGAAGCCGAAGGCCGTCTCTACACGGTCTGCGTCGCGTTCTGATCGACGCCTGACCGCAGGCGGGGCGCACAGCCGCCCCGCCGGTGTTTCCTTCCCTTACCCCCGCTTCAGCAGCCCCGCCTCGCCTTTCAGCAGCCGCGACTCCGCCTTCGCCAGTTCGGCCGGTTCGCCCAGCAGCACCACCACATCGCCGCTTTCGAACGCCAGATCGGAACTGGGCTCCAGCGCCCGGATGCCGCGCCGGCGGATCGCGCTCACCTCGACCCGCACGTCCTCGAAGCGGAATTCGTCGATGCGGTGACCGATGGCCCAGGCGCCGGGCGCCAGCGGGACCGAGTGCAGCCGCTTGTGCTGCGCTTCGCTGACCGCCTCTTCCGCCAGATGCTCGGCGCCGCGATACAGGCCGCGCAGCAGGTGATAGCGGTCACCGCGGAGCTGGCGGATGCGCTTGAGCACCCGGTTCAGCGGCACGCCCAGCAGCACCAGCGCGTGGGTGGCCAGCATCAGCGACGACTCCAGCGATTCCGGCACCACCTCGGTGGCGCCGGCGGTCGACAGCTTGTCGTAGTCGCGCTCGTCGAAGGTCCGCACCACCACCGGCACGTCCGGCCGGAGATCGTTGGCGAGGTGGATCACCCGCATCGCCGCGTCGGTATCGACAAAGGTGACCACCACGATGGACGCGCGCGCGATGCCGGCAGCGATCAGCGTTTCGCGCTTGCCGGCGTCGCCGAACACCACGGTTTCACCGGCCGCCGCCGCCTCGCGCACCCGTTCGGGGTCCAGGTCGAGTGCGATGAAGGTGATGCCCTCGTTCTCCAGGAAACGGCCGAGGTACTGGCCGTTGCGGCCGTAGCCGCACACGATGGCGTGGCTGTCGGTGGCCAGGGTCTGGGCGGCGATCGAGGTGAGCTGCATCGAACGCAGCAGCCATTCGGACGGCACCAGCCGCAGCACGATGCGGTCGGCGTAGTGGGCGATGATGGGCGCGGTCAGCAGCGTGAGCAGCAGCGCGGCCAGCACGATCTGCAGGATGCGGTCCGGAATCAGGTTGGCGGCGTCGGCCAGCGCGATCAGCACGAAGCCGAACTCGCCGCCGGCGCACAGCCAAAGCCCCACCCGCAGCGCATTGCCGGGCGACGATCCGAACAGCCGCGACGCGCCGGCCGCGACCACGAACTTGCCGATCAGGATGAACAGCACGGTCACCAGCACGAAGAACAGGTCGGAAAACACCAGGGCCAGATCCAGCTTCATGCCGATGGTGACGAAGAACAGCCCGAGCAGCACGTCGCGGAAGGGCTTGATGTCCTCTTCCACCTGGTAGCGGTACTGGGTTTCCGAAATGAGCATGCCGGCGAGGAAGGCGCCGAGCGCCAGCGACAGCCCGGCCAGTTCGGTCGCGAACGCCATGCCCAGCGTCACCAGCAGCACGTTGAGCATGAACAGTTCGGGCGACTTGCGCATGGCCACGATGTGGAACCAGCGCTGCATCAGCCGCGGGCCGAGGTAGAGGATGACGGTGAGCGCGACTGTGGCCTTGACCGCCGCCAGCGCCAGCGCCTCCATGCTTTCTTCCGCGCCCAGCGCCAGCACCGGAATGACCACCAGGAAGGGCACCACCGCCAGATCCTGGAACAGCAGCACGCCCACCACCTGCCGGCCGTGGGCGGAATCCAGCTCGAGCCGCTCGACCAGCAGCTTGATCAGCACCGCTGTGGACGACATCGCGATCGCCCCGCCCACCGCGACCGCCCCCTTGAAGCCAAGGCCGAACAGCCAGGCGAAACTGACCACGCCGAGCACGGTGAAGGCGACCTGGGCAGCGCCAAGGCCGAACACCAGCCGCTTCATCGAGAACAGCTTGGGCAGCGAGAACTCCAGCCCGATCGAGAACATCAGGAACACGATGCCGTATTCGGCAAAGTGGCGCGCCTCGTCGGTGTCCGGGATGAAAGCCAGTGCGTGCGGCCCGGCGAGCGCGCCGACCAGCAGGTAACCGAGAATGGGAGGCAGCCCGACGCTGCGGAACAGGCCGACCACCAGCACCGAAGCGGTAAGCAGAAGAAGAACCAGCTCGAGGGCAGACATGGTGGCTTTGGGTTCGGTCCGGCCCCGCATCCCGGAGCGGCCGCCTGTCGGAGCAGGTTGTTATAATCCGGGCCGATCATAACCGATCGCCCCTGCGCCCGTAGTACGGGCGACTGACGGCGCCCGACCATTCCCGCCAGCGCGCACGCAAGATGCTAAAAACAACAAGAAATAACTGACAAACCCTAGTGCAACCGAGCACAAGGACTTCACAAATCATGATACCTTGTAAAAAAGTGCACCGAACCTG
>Ga0123397_101728_pt1 | contig 14111 bp, 9 predicted proteins | sample T10HLNH4metaT_FD_89925 | JGI IMG/M metagenome (GOLD analysis project Ga0123397, IMG submission 89925) | Methane-oxidizing artificial microbial communities from Washington, USA to study methane cycling - T10-HLNH4 metaT (Metagenome... ... | reverse complement strand
CCGCGAGGCGATCGAACTGGCGCAGCACGCGAAGTCGGTCGGCGTCGATGCCTGCCTCACCGTCGTGCCCTACTACAACAAGCCGACCCAGGAAGGCCTGTACCGCCACTTCCGTGCCCAGGCCGAAGCGGTCGATGTGCCCTTCATCCTTTACAACGTGCCGGGCCGCACCGTGGCCGATCTGTCCAACGACACCACGATCCGGCTGGCGGAAGTACCGAACATCGTCGGCATCAAGGACGCCACCGGCAATCTCGACCGCGCCGGCGAACTGATCAACCGCGCACCCAAGGGCTTTGCGCTGTACAGCGGCGACGACGCCTCGACCGCGGCCTTCATCCTGATGGGCGGCCACGGCTCGATCTCGGTGACCGCCAACGTCGCGCCGCGCCTGATGCATGAAATGAACGCCGCCGCACTGGCCGCCGACGCGGTCAAGGCACGCGACATCAACGCGAAGCTGATCGGCCTGCATCGTCATCTGTTCTGCGAAGCGAACCCGATTCCGGTCAAGTGGGCGGTCCAGCAGATGGGCCTGTGCGGCCCGACGCTGCGCCTGCCGCTGACCGAGCTCCAGCCGCAATACCACGAGCAGGTCCGCGCCGCGATGAAGCAGGCCGGCGTGCTCGCCTGATCCCCTCCCGGGTACCCCTCCGAATGAAAGTGCTGAAGTCTTCCGCGCTGCGCGTCGCGCTGTGCATCGGTCTGTCGGGCGTGCTCGGCGCGTGCTCGATGTTCGACAAGGTCATGGAGTCCGGCAAGGTGGACTACAAGGCGCAGGCCAAGCGCTCGCCGCGCCTGGATCTGCCGCCTGATCTCACGCTGCCTGCCCAGACCGACCGTTACGCGGTGCCGGATACCGCCGGCAAGGGCTCGGCCACCGCGTCGGCCTATAACGCTGACCGCGCGGCAGGCCCTCAGGCCACGCCGCAGGCGAGCGGCGTGCTGCCCAAGGTGGCGAACATGCGCATCGAGCGTTCGGGCAGCCAGCGCTGGCTGGTGGTGAACGCCACGCCCGACCAGCTGTGGCCGCAGGTGCGCGAGTTCTGGCAGGAAACCGGCTTCCTGATCGAGATCGAACAGCCGGACGCCGGCGTGATGGAAACCGACTGGAACGAGAACCGCGCCAAGCTGCCGGACGATCTCGTCCGCAACACCATCGGCCGGCTGATCGATTCGCTGTACTCCACGCCCGAGCGCGACAAGTACCGCACCCGTCTGGAACCGGGCATCGAGCCGGGCACCACCGAAATCTACGTGAGCCATCGCGGCGTGATGGAGGTGTACATCAACGAGCGCAGCGACAGCACCGTGTGGCAGCCGCGTCCGGCAGACCCCGAGCTGGAAGCCGAAATGCTGCGCCGGCTGATGGTGCGCCTGGGCGCCGACAACGAGCGCGCGAAGGCGCTGGTGGCGGCGCAGCCGGTGTCCGAGCGGGCCCAGCTGATGTCGGCCGACAAGGGCGGCACGCTGCAGGTGTATGAAGGCTTCGACCGCGCCTGGCGCCGTGTCGGCCTGGCGCTGGACCGCGTCGGCTTCACGGTCGAGGACCGCGACCGCTCGCAGGGCGTGTATTTCGTGCGCTACGTCGATCCGGAAATCGATGCCACCGGCAAGAAGGACGGCGGCATCCTGTCCAAGCTGCTGTTCTTCATGCCGGACGACAAGCCGGACCCGAAGAAGGGCCAGAACCAGTACCGCGTGCTGGTGAAGGGCGAGGGCAAGCAGAGCACGGTGCAGGTGCTGACCCGCGAAGGCGGGCTGGATGACAGCAAGACCGCCAAGCGCATCCTGTCGCTGCTGCATGAACAGCTGAAGTAAGCGCCGGCAGACCTCTGCCGGCCGCACAGGACAAAAGGCGCCTCGGGCGCCTTTTGTCTTTCTGATCGCACGGTTTCTCAGCGCGACCGGCGGACGCTCCCACAGAGCTCGACCGTGGCCGGCTGCGGTTTTCGTGGGAGCGGCGGTGACCGGACGCTGGCGTCCGGTTGAAGCAGTAGGGTGCCCGCCTCAGGCGCGCATCGACAGCGCTTCGGCCTGTTCCGCGATGTCCGCCAGATTCACCACCTCACCGATGACCACGATGGCTGGACTGCCCAGCTGCGCGTCGGCCACGGCCTGCGGAAGGGTGGCGAGCGTGGCCACTACCGAGCGCTGATCGCCGCGCGTGCCGTTCTGGATGGCGCACGCCGGCGTACCGGCCGGCAGGCCGCCCGCCTGCAGCGCGTCGGCGATGCGGGGCAGGGTGCGCATGCCCATGTAGATGACCAGCGTGGTGCCACAGCGCGCGAGTGCCGCCCAGTCCGGTTCCTGACCCGGCACGCCGTCCTCGCGTGCGTGGCCGGTCACGAAGGTCACGCCGCAGGCGCTGCCGCGGTGGGTGACCGGTACGCCCAGCGTGGCGGGCACCGCAATGCCGGCGGACAGCCCGCTCACCACCTCGCAGGCGATGCCCGCCTTGCGCAGCGTGAGCATTTCTTCGCCACCGCGGCCGAATACGAAGGGGTCGCCGCCTTTCACCCGGCCCACGACGTGACCGCTCCGGGCGTAGCGCAGCATGAGTCTTTCGATGAAAGCCTGCGGCGTGCTGCGGCAGCCGCCGCGCTTGCCCACCCGCACGATGCGGGCGTCCGGCCGGGCGTGCGCGAGCACCGCGGTGTCCGCCAGGTCATCGACCAGCAGCACGTCACACAGGCCGAGCACGCGGACCGCCTTCAGCGTGAGCAGTTCGGGATCGCCGGGGCCGGCGCCGATCAGGTAGACCTTGCCGGTCCGGGGCGGGGTGAGCGTGTTCATGCCTGCCCTGTTGCAAGACGGGTGCCAACCGCCCGGAGGCGCACGCGACCGCGACAGTGACGCGTTTCCGGCGCATTCCGGCTGTCGCAGGGCGGTTTCGTGCCCGTCCCGGGTGCATCGCTGCACCGCTGTTGTGCGGCCGGTGCTACATTCCGCGGGTGTCCCGGACCCTGACGCCTGTGCCGACCCCTATGCCACTGAATGCGCCGCTCGATGTGCTGGATCCCGTGCGCCAGCCGCCTTGCCGTGACGAACCCGGTCCCGAGGTGCGCATGCGCGGTGATGCGAAAGACCGCATCTTCGCGGCGGCCGAGCGGCTGTTCGCCGAACAGGGCTACGCTGCCACCTCGATGCGCATGATCGCGGCCGAAGCCGGTGTGCCGCTGGCCTCCATCAACTACCACTTTGGTTCCAAGCGCGACCTGATGGAGTCGGTGTACGCGCACGTACTCGGCGCCGACGGCACGCGTTCCGGCTATCTGGCCAAGCTCGACCGCGAATCCGGCGGCCAGCCGCTGGGGGTGCGCCGCATCGTCGATACCTTCATCGAATCGGTGCTGCGGCTGTCGCGCAAGGACACGGTGTCCGGCGCCATGTTCAAGCAGCTGCTCGGGCGCGCCTTCTTCGAGCCGGGTGACGACTTCATCCCCGAAGAATATCTTCGCATCATGGACTGGTACCGGCGGGCGCTGCAGCGCTCGCTGCCCGACCTGCCGGAAGACGAGCTGCTGCGACGCATGCACTTCTTCGTCGGCATCGTCGCCTACGTGATGGCCGGGCGCGACGTGCTGCATCTGCTCGGCCGCTGTCCGGCCGGCGTACCGAACGACGCCGACAGCCTGCTGCGTGCGCTGGTGCCCTTCATCGTCGGCGGACTCGAAGCACCGCCCGGCTGATACCGACGGCATGGCCCGCGATTTGCTCGTTTCCGCCCGTCGCTTGCTGGAGCAGGTCATGCGTGCAGTCTTGCCGCCCGCGGCGCGTGTCGTGCGCCGCAACCGGAACCGGGTGCCATGCTGTCCGGGGCGCTGATCCTCGTCGCGGTGCTGCTGCTCACAGTGCTGCTGGCCTGGGGGCTCGAGCGCGCAGAAGCGCCATCCGATTTGCCGCCCGGCTCGCCGGCCGAGCGCGCCCGTCGCGCCCTCGGCGACTGCGAGCGGGTGCTCGCCCTCATCCATGCGCTGCAGCAGCATCGCGGCATGAGTGTGGCCTGGCTGTCGGGTGATCGCGGTTTCGAGTCGCTGCTGCGCGCAAAGCGGCGCGACGTCGGTCAGCTGCTGCAGACGCTGGAACCGGTAGCGCAGAAGGAAGAGGGCTACGACGCCGACGCCTGCATCAGTCGCGCCGAACTGTCACTGCTGGCCAGCCAGTGGATGGACCTGTGCGACACCATAGAGAACGCCGCACAGCGGCCGGACCCGGAAGACAGCATCACCCGGCACAGCCTGCTGGTGGCGCGTGCGCTGGGCTGGCTGGAATCGCTGGGTCTCAGGCGGGTCGGGCCGGTGCTCGGCGACGATCAGGCCGGGCTGCTCAGCACCTGGGTGAGCACGCTGCCGGCGCTGGGCGAGCATCTGGGTCAGGCGAGGGCGATCGGCAGCGGCGCCGCGGCGCGCGGGCGATGCACGCCGGCAGAGCGCCTGCGGCTGCATTTCCTGGCGTCCCGTGCGGAATCGCTGATGCATCAGGCGGTGGTCGATACGCCCCGCCTGCCGGCCGCGCTGCCGGCGATAGAACGGGTGGTGCGTCTGCTCGGCGTGCTGCGCAGCGATCTGCTGGAAGGGCAGCCGCCGGGCGCGGAGCGCTACTTCGCCGAAGCGACCGCCGCCATCGATGCAGTGTATGCGTGGATGCAGGGCTGCGAGGACGCGCTGGCGCCCACGCTCGCGGCCCGGGCCGGTGCCGGCAGCGCCTGAGCGGCGCGCCGGCAGCCGCCGGTGTCAGGCCGCTTCGGCCACCCGCGTCGCGATGTGGGCCAGCGCTTCGTCCACCTGGTCGATCAGCAGCAGGCACAGGTCGCCCGGCTGCAGCTTCGACAGCGCGTGGTCGATGGCGACGAATTCGCCATTGATGTCGACCACGTCGCGCGCACGGCTCGCACCTTCCAGACCCTGACGCAGCAGCGCGATCACTTCGCCGTCGGCGCGGCCGCGCTGGCACTGGTCCTGATACAGCACGACGCTGTCGAAGGCGGCGCCCAGGATTTCGGTCTGCTTGCGGATGTCCTCGTCGCGCCGGTCGCCGGCGCCGCTGATCACCACGCTGCGGCGCTTGGCCGGCAGGGCGTCGACCGCCTGCACCAGCGCAGTGATCGCGTCCGGGTTGTGGCCGTAGTCGGCGATCAGCGTGGCGCCGCGGTAGTCGAACAGGTTGAAGCGGCCGGGCGCGGTGCTGGCGTCGGACACGAAGCTGGCCAGCGCCGAGCGGATGCTGGCCCAGTCTATGCCCAGCGCCCAGCCGGCGCCGAGCGCGGCCATCGCGTTCTCGACCTGGAAGGCGAGGGCGCCGCCGCGTGTGAGCGGCACCTGCGACAGCGGAATGCGCACCGCGCTGCTGCCTTCGGCCGCCACCAGCGCACCGTCGTCGACGTAGATGACCCGGCGGCCGCGTGCGCGGTGGGTGGCGATGACCGGGTGGGTACGGTCCTTCGCGAAGAAGGTGACCGAACCCGGGCAGTGTTCGGCCATGGCCGCCACCACCGGGTCAGCGGCGTTCAGCACCGCCATGCCCTTGGGCGCCACGTTCTGCACGATCACCCGCTTCACCACCGCCAGATCCTCGACCGTGTTGATGTAGGCCAGACCCAGATGGTCGCCGCTGCCGATATTGGTCACCACGGCCACCTGGCAGCGGTCGAAGCCCAGACCTTCGCGCAGCACGCCGCCGCGGGCGGTTTCCAGCACCGCGCCGTCGACATCCGGATGGGCCAGCACGTTGCGCGCGCTCTTCGGGCCGCTGCAGTCGCCGGTGTCGATGCATTCGTCGCCGACGAACACGCCGTCGGTGGTGGTCATGCCGACGCGCAGGCCGGTCTGCGTCATCATGTGCGCGATCAGGCGCACCGTGGTGGTCTTGCCATTGGTGCCGGACACCGCCACCAGCGGAATGCGCGCGTCGTCGCCCGGCGCGAACATGGTGGACATGATGGCTTCGCCCACCGCGCGGCCCTTGCCGAAGGACGGCGCCAGGTGCATGCGCAGGCCGGGCGCGGCATTCACTTCAACGATGCCGCCGCCCTGTTCTTCCAGCGGCTTGAGCACCGTCTTGCACACGATGTCGACGCCGGCGATGTCCAGGCCGATGGTGCGCGCCGCTTCGATCGCGCGGGCCGCCAGTTCCGGATGTACGTCGTCGGTCACGTCGGTGGCGCTGCCGCCGGTCGACAGATTGGCGTTGTTGCGCAGCACGACCCGTTCGCCGAGCGCCGGCACCGTGTCCGGCGCGTGGTTCTGCACCGCGAGGCGGGCCAGCGCGATGTCGTCGATGCGCATCTTGGTGAGCGAGGTGGCGTGGCCGTCGCCGCGGCGCGGGTCGGCATTCACTTCGTCCACCAGTTCGCGCACCGTGCGCACGCCGTCGCCGATCACCTGCGGCGGTTCGCGGCGGGCGGCGGCCACCACGCGGTCACCCACCACCAGGAAGCGGTAGTCGGCGCCCGGAATGAAGCGTTCGACCATCACTTCGCGGCTGATTTCGTGCGCCGCCCGGAAGGCGATGTCCATGTGGTCGCGGGTGACGATGTTCACCGTCACGCCCTTGCCCTGGTTGCCGTCGCGCGGCTTCACCACCACCGGCAGGCCGACTTCGAGCGCGGCGGCCCAGGCTTCGTCGGCGTCGTACACCGTGCGGCCGCGCGGCACCGGCACGCCGGCGGCGTGCAGCAGTTGCTTGGTCAGTTCCTTGTCCTGCGCGATCGATTCGGCCACCGCGCTGGTACGGTCGGTTTCCGCTGCCTGGATGCGGCGCTGCTTGCTGCCCCAGCCGAGCTGGACCAGCGAGCCGTCGGTCAGCCGGCGGAACGGGATGCCACGGGCGACCGCGGCTTCGACGATGGCGCCGGTGCTGGGGCCGAGGCGGATGTCCTCGTCCAGTTCGCGCAGTTGATGCAGCGCGCCGGGCAGATCGAAACTGCCGCCTTCTGCAGCAGCACGGCACAGCTGTTCCGCCAGTTCGAAGGCGAGGCGGCCGACCGCTTCTTCGGTGTACTCGACCACCACCTGGTAGATGCCGGTTTCGACCGTCGGAATCGTGCTGCTGAAGGTGACCGGACAGCCGGCGCTGGCCTGCAGGCCGAGTGCCGCCAGTTCCAGCGCATCGGCCATGGCCAGCGGGCCATTGCGGGTGGTCGGCCGCAGCGGACGGATGCCCGGGAAGAGCGCACGCAGGCGCTCGGCGAAGCCGGGCATGTTATCGAGCGAACAGTGTTCTCCGGCGCAGGAGACCAGGGCCTCCATGCAGGTGTGGCGGCTCCACAGATTGGGACCGCGGAGGGCGCGCAGACGGGTGATGTGCATGTAAATCGGTTCAGCGGGGTTCAGGCGGGTACCGCGGCGGAGACCGGCGGATCGAAGGTTTCGGCGCCGGTGCGCAGCGCGGTCGGCGACAGGCCGAGCGACCAGGCAGCGGCCAGTGCGGCCAGCAGGTTTTCGGTCGCGTGCAGCGGTTCGCCGTCGGTGACCGGCAGGCTGGTGAGCGGGCACAGCACTTCGGTGCGCTCTGCTTCCAGCAGGCGGATCTGGCCGTCGCGCACGATGACCGCGCGGCCGCCGGCCTGCACATGGCTGGCCACGGTGCCGTTGTCGGCGCGGGTGCTGTACCAGATCACCTCGCCATCGCACAGTTCGGCCATGTCCTGCTGCAGCGGGTCGTCCGCGTTCAGCACGCCGGTGCCGCGGCGCAGCACCACGTCGATCTGGCTGCGCATGACGTTGAACACGCGCTCCGGCGAATCGATGTAGTAGTCGCCGTAGTGCGATTCCGGCTCGATGCGGGTGAGCACGCCCACCTGGCAGCGGTCGTAGGCCAGACCTTCCTTCAGGATGGTTTCGAAGCTGTTCTCGATCACCGCGACTTCGGCGCCCGGATTCATCAGCACGCGCTGCGACGGTTCGAAGCGGGCGGCGTCGCCGTCTTCCAGACGGCGGCTGTCGAGGTACAGGCCTTCACTGCAGGCCAGGCCGACACGCTGGCCGGAGAAGCGCATCAGGTGCGCGACCAGCTTGGCTACCGTGGTCTTGCCGCGGCTGCCGCTGATGCCGACCACCGGAATGCGGCCGTCGTCGGCGGTGGCGAACAGGTGATCGACGATGGCGCGGCCGACCGGACGCGGCTGGCCTTCCATCGGTTTCAGGTGCATCAGCAGGCCGGGGCCGGCATTCACCTCGACGATGGCGCCACCCTGTTCACGCAGCGGGCGGCGGATGTCTTCCACCACCAGATCGATGCCTGCGATGTCCAGACCCACCACGCGGGCGGCCAGCGCCACCAGCCGGGCGGTGTCCGGGTGCACCTGGTCGGTCACGTCGAACGCGATGTTGCCGTTGCGCTGCACCAGCACCTTCACGCCCTCGGCCGGCACCGATTCGGCGGTGTAGCCCTGGCGTTCCAGTTCGAAGCGCAGCTTGGCGTCGCGTTCGGGAATCAGCAGGTCGAGCGGGAATTCCTGTTCCGGCCCGCGACGCGGGTCGATGTTGATCTGGCTGTCGAGCAGCTGGCGGACCGTGGAGCGGCCGTCGCCGGTGATCCAGACGGTTTCGCCGGCGACCGCCGCGACCATCTGCTTGCCGACCACCAGCAGGCGGTGTTCGTTGCCGCGGATGAAGCGCTCGACCAGCACGTACTTGCTGTAGCGGCGCGCCAGTTCGTAGGCGGTCATCACCTCTTCGCGGGTGGTCAGTTCGGCCGATACGCCGCGACCGTGATTCGCGTTGGCCGGCTTCACCACCACCGGCACGCCGATGTCTTCGGCGGCGGCCCAGGCGTCTTCGGCGTCGGTTACTTCGCGGCCTTCCGGCACCGGCACGCCGCAGCCGGCCAGCAGGCGCTTGGTCAGGTCCTTGTCGCGCGAAATGCCTTCGGCGATGGCCGAGGTGCGGTCGGTTTCTGCGGTCCAGATGCGGCGCAGCTTCTTGCCGTAGCCCAGCTGCACCAGATTGCCGTCATTCAGGCGGATGGACGGGATGCGGCGGTCCTGGGCGGCTTCGACGATGCAGCCGGTGCTCGGGCCGAGGCAGTGTTCGTCCACCAGATCGCGCAGTTCGGAAATCGCCGCCTTCACGTCGAACGGGCGGTCGTCCATGGCCGCCAGCACCAGTTCGCGGGCGGCCAGGATGGCGGCGCGGCTGACCGTATGGTTGCCGGAAATCACCACCACCTTGTAGACACCGCGTTCGGACGTTTCACGCGCCTTGCCGAAATTGCCCTTCATGCCGGCCTGGTTCTGCAGCTCCAGCGTCACATGCTCGAGGATGTGGCCGGGCCAGGTGCCTTCGCGCAGACGACGTACGAAGCCACCGCGCTCTTCATAGCTGCAGGTGTGTTCGTACAGGGAGGGCAGCCAGTCGATCAGGCGATCGACGAAGCCGGGGATGGTGTTCGAGGGGGAATCTTCAAGGGCGCCGATGTCTATCCAGACTTCGAGGGCCGGGACGTAGGTCCAGATGTTGGGGCCGCGCAGCTCGAGGGTGCGCAGGATTTCGATAGAGCGTTTACTCATCGCGCGGGGACGGTGGCAGTCCGGAGCCCCGAAGTTGTTGAAAACACCGCTTCAACGCGACCCGCACGCTTTGGTTGACAGCTTTTCAATCTATTTTTGAACCTGGGCGACAGGCATGTTTCGACCCGGTTGCGGACGCTATACTCCGCCGCCTTCGCTGCGCTGTCGCAGCTGTTGCATACTGCATCGAACAGGTGTTTTGCCGCCTGAAAACGCCTGTTCCGCATCGTCAGCCGCCCGTTTAACGTCTGTTGCCTGTCTGAAGCCGCCCGATGACCCGTGCCACCCCTGCCATTCCGCTGCCCGACGATCTGCCCATGCCGTGGCGGGATGCGCTGGCCGGGCGGCTGGCGCCGGACGAATCGGTGCAGGCCTGGCTGCAGACCGACCTCGATGCCACGCTGCACTTTTCGACCAGCCTGCTGGTGCTGACCGACCGCCGGCTGCTGGCGGCGGACGCGCCGTCCGCGGCCGAGTGGCAGAGCTGGCCGCTGGCCGCCGGGCAGCGCTTCGACCACGTCGACCATGCCGGCGTCGGCACGCTGGCGCTGCACGATGCCCACCACCGCCTCGCGGCCTGGCGCTACACGCTGGCGCTGAATACCGAGGCGCTGCGTCTGGCCGACCAGCACACGCGGCTGGTCGAGCGCATCGCCGATCCGCACGCGGTGCATGAGGACGAGGACGGCCTGTGCCCGCGCTGCAAGGCGCCGCTGCCGCCCGACGACGACGAATGCCCGCTGTGCGAGCGCGCCACCGTGAAGCCGCCGGAAACCTGGGCGCTGCTGCGCCTGTGGCGTTTCGCCCGGCCTTACCGCGGCCGGCTGCTGGCCGGTTTCCTGCTCACGCTGGCGTCCACTGCCGCCAATCTGGTGCCGCCCTACCTGACCATCCCGCTGATGGACAAGGTGCTGATTCCGCACCAGACCGGCACCCGCATCACCTTCGACGCGGTCTGGCCCTACATGGCCGGCCTGCTCGCCGCCGCGCTGTTCGCCTGGGGGCTGGGCTGGGCACGTACCTACATTCTGGCGCGGGTGTCGGAGCGCATCGGCGCCGACCTGCGCACCACCACCTTCGATCACCTGATGGGGCAGTCGCTGGAGTATTTCGGCGGCAAGCGCACTGGCGACCTGATGGCGCGCATCGGCGCGGAAACCGACCGCATCAACGTGTTCCTGTCGCTGCATCTGCTCGATTTCGCGACCGACGTGCTCATGCTGTTCATGACCGCGGTGGTGCTGTTCTCGATCAATCCCTGGCTGGCGCTGGTGACGCTGCTGCCGCTGCCGGTGATCGCCTGGATGATCCACACGGTGCGCGACCGGCTGCGTACCGGTTTCGAGAAGGTGGACCGCATCTGGGGCGAAGTGACCAATGTGCTGGCCGACACCATTCCGGGCATCCGCGTGGTGAAGGCCTTCGCGCAGGAAAAGCGCGAGTCCGAACGCTTCGCTGCAGCCAACCGGCGCAATCTGGAAACCAATGACCGGGTGAACCGGGTGTGGTCGCTGTTCGGCCCGACCGTCACGCTGCTGACCGAGGTCGGCCTGCTGTTCGTGTGGGGCTTCGGCATCTGGCAGGTGGGCAACGACCACATCACCGTCGGCGTGCTGACCGCCTTCATCGCCTACATCAGCCGCTTCTATCTGCGGCTGGATTCGATGAGCCGCATCGTATCGGTCACCCAGAAGGCCGCGGCGGGCGCCAAGCGCATCTTCGACATCCTGGACCACGCCTCCAGCGTGCCCGAGCCGGCACGCCCGGTGCATCTGGAACAGGTGAGCGGCCGCATCGAACTGCGCAGCGTCGGCTTCCGCTACGGCAACCGGGCGGTGCTGCGCGACGTGGATCTCGACATCGCGCCGGGCGAATTCATCGGTCTGGTCGGCCACAGCGGCTCCGGCAAGAGCACGCTGGTGAACCTGATCAACCGTTTCTACGACGTGTCGTCCGGCAGCATACGGATCGACGGCACCGACATCCGCGCGCTGCCGGTGGCGGAGTACCGCCGCCACATCGGGCTGGTGCTGCAGGAGCCTTTCCTGTTCTTCGGTACCATCGCCGACAACATCGCCTACGGCCGGCCGGACGCCACCCGCGAAGAAATCATTGCGGCGGCGCGCGCGGCGCACGCGCACGAATTCATCCTGCGGCTGCCGCACGGCTACGACTCGATGGTGGGCGAACGCGGCCAGACCCTGTCCGGCGGCGAGCGCCAGCGCATCTCGATCGCCCGCGCACTGCTGATCGATCCGCGCATCCTCATCCTCGACGAAGCGACGTCGGCGGTCGATACCGCGACCGAAAAGGAAATCCAGCGCGCACTCGACAATCTGGTGCAGGGCCGTACCACGCTGGCCATCGCCCACCGGCTCAGCACGCTGCGCAAGGCCGACCGGCTGGTGGTGCTGGACCGTGGCCAGATCGTCGAGGTCGGCCAGCACGACGACCTGATGGCGCGCGAGGGGCATTACTACCGGCTCTACATGGCGCAGCAGCGCCAGGCCGAAGCCGACGCTGCGGAAGGAGTGCTGGCATGACGATACGACTCGAACGCGATGCGCACGGCCAGCTGGCGCTGATAGCCCGCGACGGCCATCGCCATGCCGGCGTGCTGCCGGTGCGTGCCTTCCCGCTGTCGGCGCCCGGTGAGGGGGTGGCGCTGATGTCGGCCGACGGTCACGAACTGGCCTGGTTCGACCGGCTGGACGAACTGGAGGCCGCCAGCCGCGCGCTGCTCGAGGACGAACTGGCGCGCCGCGAATTCATGCCGCAGGTGCGCGCGATTTCCGGCGTGTCCAGCTTTTCCACGCCCTGCGAATGGGATGTGCTGACCGACCGCGGCGCCACCCGCTTCACGCTTCGCAGCGAGGACGACATCCGCCGCCTCGCCGGCGGCCGGCTGCTGGTGACCGACAGTCATGGCATCCACTACGAAGTGGTCGACATGAAGAAGCTCGACCGCCCCAGCCGGCGCATCCTCGACCGCTTCCTCTGAACACCGCCCGGCGGGCGCTGCGCCCGCTGCCGACCCATGTTCGCCCTGCGTGAGAACCGCACGGCCGCCAGCCTGTCCGAGCGCCACAGCCCGTAACGCGCCGTTACAATCGGCGCCGGCTGCGGCCCTCATGACAACGGACACACACCCGGCGACCGATGCACTTCCTGATCGTGGATGACCACGCGCTGTTCCGCGAAGGACTGCGCGCGATGCTGCAGAGCCTGGACCCGGCGCTCACGGTGAGCGAAGCCGACAGCTGCGAAGCTGGCCTGGCACTGGACGATGACGCAGCGGATTTCGACCTCATCCTGCTCGATCACGGCCTGCCCGGCATGAATGGCGTGCGCGGCATACGCGCCTTCCGCCAGCGCTTTCCCACCAGCCCGGTGCTCGTGGTGTCGGCGAGCTACACGCCGTCCCTGATCGACGAAGCGATCGCCGCCGGCGCCCGCGGCTACATTCCGAAATCGGTCAGTTTCGCGGTCATGCGCGACGCCATCGAACAGGCGCTGCTGCGCCGCGTGGTCACGCCGGCCACGCTGAACGCCGCGCCCGGCGGCAATCCGACCGAAAGGCCGGTGCTGCTTACGCCGAAGCAGCGGGAAGTGCTGCAGCTGATGCGCGGCGGCCTCACCAACAAGCAGATCGCCCAGCAGCTCGGCGTCAGCGAATTCACGGTGCGCACCCATGTGTCGGCCATCCTGCACGGACTGGGCGTCGACACCCGCACCGCGGCGGTCAGCGCCGCCCGCGACCAGGGCCTGATCTGATGAGCGGGCAGCCGGCGGACGCGGGGACCGACGCGCGGCTGCTGGCCGAACAGGTGGACCTGCTGTACCGGCACGCGCCGTCCATCTACGCCGGCAATGCGCTGGCCGCCTCGGGTCTCGCCCTGATGCTGTGGGAACGGGTGGACCGGCCGCTTTTCGTCGGCTGGCTGGTCGCGCTTTTCCTGCTGACCGCTGCCCGACTGGCACTGGTCGCGACGCGCCGGCGGCGGGCCGGTGCCGGCTCGCTGCGCCGCTGGGCGCATGCCTTCACGGTGGGCGCCGGCCTGTCCGGTCTGCTGTGGGGCGTCATGGGCGGGCTGTTTTCTGGGCCCGAACCGCTGCAGATGGCGTCGGTCGGGGTGGTGCTGGCCGGCCTGGTGTCGGCGTCGGTGTCTTCGCTGTCGGTGTATTACCCGGCCTATGCGGTGTTCGCGCTGCCGGCCATCTTGCCGATCGCGCTGCGCAGCCTGCAGTCCGGCGACGGGTTCATGCGCGGCTTTGCGCTGATTTCGATCGGCTTCGTCATCATCTGCCTCATCTTCGCCTGGCTGAACAACCGGTCCATTCGCGCCGCCATCCTGCTGCGCTTCGAGAACCTCGAACTGCTGCGCGAAGTGTCGGAACAGCGCGAACGCGCCACCGCGGCGCGCGAACAGGCGGAACAGGCGAACGCCGCCAAGACCCGCTTCCTGGCCGCCGCCAGCCACGACCTGCGGCAGCCGCTGCAGGCGCTGTCGCTGTTCATCGACGCCCAGGCGCACGAGCGCGACCCGGAGGCGATGCGGCCGCTGAACACCCGCATGCGCGAGGCGGCCGACAATATGGG
>Ga0123397_159285_pt1 | contig 14341 bp, 10 predicted proteins | sample T10HLNH4metaT_FD_89925 | JGI IMG/M metagenome (GOLD analysis project Ga0123397, IMG submission 89925) | Methane-oxidizing artificial microbial communities from Washington, USA to study methane cycling - T10-HLNH4 metaT (Metagenome... ... | reverse complement strand
CACGGCTCGACACCGCACGACCTGTTCAGGCATATGGACATCGCGGTGCGGCACGCCAAGAAGCGCGGTGTCGACTGCATGGTGTTCGACCCGGACTGCTATCAGGGGCCGTCGCACCGGCTGAACATGGCCGGCGAACTGAGGCGCGCGATCGAGGCGGGCGATCTGAGACTGCATCTGCAGCCCAAGGTCGACATGCGCAGCGGTCGCGTATGCGGTGCCGAGGCGCTGGTGCGCTGGCAGCATCCGCAGCGAGGCCTGATACCGCCGGCCGAATTCATCCCGCTGGCCGAACAGACCGGCCTGATACAGCCACTCACCGAATGGGTGCTCGAGCGCGCGCTGCAGCTGAACGCCGGGTGGGAGGCGGTCGGGCGCGCGCTGCCGATCGCGGTGAACCTGTCGGCCCGTTCGCTGCGCGACGAGGATCTGGTGGACCGGATCCGGCAGATGCTGGGCCACTGGACCACGCGCAGCGGGCTGCTGGAGATCGAAATCACCGAAAGCGCGCTGATGGAGGATGCCGAGTTCGCGCTGGGCGTGCTGAACGGTCTGCGCGCGGAAGGCCTGCGACTCTATATCGACGACTTCGGCACCGGCTATTCGTCGCTGAGCTATCTGCTCAAGCTGCCGGTGGACTGCATCAAGATCGACCAGTCCTTCGTGCGCGCGATGACCGGCAGCAGCGAGTCCGCGGTCATCGTGCGGTCTACCGTCGATCTGGCGCACGACCTGGGCCGCAAGGTGGTGGCCGAGGGTGTTGAAACGCGGCAGCACTGGGATGCGCTGGCCGCGCTCGGCTGCGACGTGGCCCAGGGCTATCTGATCGCCCGGCCGATGCCGGCCGAACAGTTCCAGGACTGGGTGGGCGGCTTCCGCAGCCCCGAACCGCCGGACGACGATCAGGGCTTCGCGGGCGTCTAGAGACGTCGGCCCGCCGCGCCGCTTCAGCCGCCGCCGAGGCGCTCGCCCGCCACCGTCCGGCCGGGCAGGAGCAGGGTGACCGACAGTCCGGGCCGCGCATCCGACAGCAGGATGCGGCCGCGGTGCAGGGTCACCACCGACTGCACCAGACTCAGGCCCAGACCCAGGCCGGGTGTGCTGCGCGCGCTGTCCAGCCGGTACAGGCGCTCGAACACCCGTTCGCGTTCGGCCGCCGGAATGCCCGGCCCCTGGTCGCTCACCTCGATGCGCCAGCCCTCGCCCGCCGGCGTCAGCGCGAGCCGCACCTGGCCGCCGGCCGGGCTGTACTTGATCGCGTTGTCGATCAGATTGAGCAGCACCTGGAACAGCAGGTCGCGGTGACCGGTGCAGGGTGCCTGCGGCGGCACCGACAGGTCCAGCGTCAGCCCGCGTTCCTCGGCCAGCGCCTCCATCAGTTCGGCCGCGTCGCGCACCAGCCGCGCCAGGTCGATGTCGGTGAATTCGCTGCGCAGCAGACCGGAGTCGACCCGGGCGATGCGCAGCAGCGACTGGAAGGTGGACAGCACCTGGTCGATGTCGGTCAGATTGCGCTCCAGCCAGTCCGGCAGTTCGTCGGCGGCCGGCGGGTGGCGCAGCGCCGCCTCCAGCCGCGCGCGGTGCCGGGTGAGCGGCGAGCGCAGGTCGTGCGCGATGTTGTCGGTGGCGCCGCGCACGCTGGCGATCAGGCCTTCGATCCGGTCCAGCATGGCGTTCAGGGTCTGCGCGAGGCGGTCGAACTCGTCCTTTAACTCGTCCTTCTCCCGGCCTTCGGCGCCGAGCGGAATGCGGTGCTGCAGGTCGCCGTCCATGATCTGTTGCGCCGCACGCCGTATGGTTTCGACTGGCCTCAGCGCGGCGCGGGTGAGCAGCCAGCCGCCGGCCAGGGACAGCAGCAGCATGATGCCGAAGCTGGCGAGTGCCGCATGGCGGATGTCGCTGCGCACCTTCTCGACTTCATATTCGTCAAAGCCCACCAGCAGCCGGCTGCCGTCCGGCAGGCGCTGCCAGCGGGCGACGATGTCGGTGTGGCCGGCGTGGCGCAGGCTGGGCAGGCGCAGCGGTTCGCCTTCGCGTCCGGCCTCGGCCGGCCAGTGATCCAGATTGCCGACCAGCGCGCGGCCCTGCGCGTCTTCCAGCCGGTACAGCCGGTCGTGGTCGGGCGAGCGCATGTCCAGCCGCTGGCCGATCAGGCCGGTGATGCCGCGCACGCCGTCGACCCGGTATTCGGCGGCCAGGATGTCCAGTTCCGCTTCCACGCTTTCCTCGACGTGACCCAGCATGTACTGGCCGGCCAGCCAGCTCACCAGCACCAGCAGCAGCGCGAAGCCACTGGCCAGCAGTGCGGCGTTGGCCAGCGTGAGCCGGGCGGCGGTGCCGAGTTTCATGCGTCCGCCTCGGCCAGCGCGCGGCGCCGGCCGTCGATCAGCGCGCGGGCGATGCCGGGCAGTGCGCAGCCGGTATGCGCTTCGAGCGCGGCGGCGCGCTGCGCGAGCCGGGTTTCGCTGAGCCTGAAGGCGTCGCCGCGGGCGGCGAACACCACGCGGTTGTCGCCGTCGGCGGTGATGACCACGCTGACCGAGCGGGCGAAGCTGGCGGCGATGCGTTCGACCCACACGCCGACCAGCGGATCGCGCGCATACATGTTCATCGCCATCACGCCACCGTCGGCCAGCGCGGCGTGGCAGTCGTCGAAGAAGCGGGGCGTGGTGAGCGCCGCTGCCATGCCGCCGATGTCGAAGCCATCGACCCACAGCAGGTCGAGCGCGCCGTCCTGGGTGGCCACCCAGTCGGCCCCGTCGGCCTGCAGCACGGTGAGCCGCGCGTCGTCCGGCGGTATGCGGAAGCGGTCGCGCAGCGCGATCACTTCGGGCGAAATTTCCGCCACCGTCATGCACGCCTGCGGCAGCAGGCGGTGCGCCGCCTTCACCAGCGAACCGCCGCCCAGACCGATCAGGCCGATGTGGCGCGGCGACGGCACGAACAGCAGCGACGCCAGCATCAGGCGCGAATACTCGAGCACCAGACGCTGCGGGTCGGCCGCGTCCATCGTGCTCTGCACCGCCAGTTCGCTGAAGGCCAGCGTGAGCTGGCCGTCCTGTTCGACCAGATAGGGCTGGCCGGCTTCGGCGCTGCGCTCCGGCATCATGACGGCGTGCGCAGGCAGTAGCCGCTGCCGCGCAGCGTGTGGATGAGCGGTGCCCAGGGCGCGCGGTCGATCTTGGCGCGCAGCCGGGAAATGTGGACGTCGATCACATTGGTCTGCGGATCGAAGTGGTAGTCCCACACGCCTTCCAGCAGCATGGTGCGGGTGACCAGCTGGTTGGCGTGGCGCATCAGGAATTCGAGTACCCGGTATTCCTGCGGCTTGAGCGGAATGTCCTCGCCGGCGCGCTTGACCTGGTGGGTCATGCGGTCCAGCTCCAGATCGGCCACCCGCAGCACCGATTCGGCCGCCGGCATCAGGCCGCGCCGGGTGATCACCTCCAGCCGCGCCTCCAGTTCCGACATCGCGAAGGGCTTGACCAGATAGTCGTCGCCGCCGGCGCGCAGGCCGCGTATGCGTTCATCGACATGGGACAGCGCGCTCAGGATGAGTACCGGCACGCGCGAGCCGGTGGCGCGCAGCGCGGCCAGCATCGCCAGTCCGTCCATCTGCGGCATCAGCCGGTCGAGCACGATGGCGTCGTACTGTTCGCCGGTGGCCAGGAACAGGCCTTCGCGGCCGTTCGGCGCGTGATCGACCACATGGCCGGACTCGCGCAGGCCGCGGCAGATGAAGCCGGCGATTTCGTTGTCGTCCTCGACCACCAGGATGCGCATGGTTGTTCCGTCGATGTCAGTCGGTGCCGGCGAGCCGGTGCAGCAGCGCCATGCCGATGTGGCCGCCGAGGTACAGGTAGAGCAGCGGTGCAGCCAGTTCGTGCAGTTCGCCGATGCGGTGCGCAGTGTCGCTGGCCGCGCCCACCCACCAGATGGCCGCGCCGGTGACACAGAACCAGCCGATCAGCGCCAGCCCCATGATCTGGACCGCCCGTGCCAGGGCATGGGTGGCGCTTGCCGGCGGCAGACGCAGCGCGACCGCTCCGGTCAGCACGAGGCGCGATTGTGCCAGCACCGCGTTCAGGCCGGAGGGGCCGGCGGCGCGGCGGCGCCACCACAGCCCGGCCGCCACCGCCAGCGCAGCCAGCCCGGCGATCAGTCCGCCCCATTCGTGCAGTTCGAACATGAGGCGGCCGGCGGCGTCGCCTTCGCGCCACGGCTTGCTCATCCATTCCGGGCTGACGGTCTGGAACAGCACGGTCAGCGCGAGCGCGCCGTGCGCCAGACGGCGCGGCAGGCTCCAGCGGCTGTGATCGGTGTCCGGGGTATCGCTGTGCATGAAAGGTCTCCCTGTGTAGCGGGCCTGTTGCGGTGGGCCCATGATGATGGTCAGACTGCGCCCGGGCGGTTTGCAGCAAGCTGTCCACAACATGAATCATCGTTCATGTTGTGTTCACCCGCCGGCAAGGCGGAGCACTGCACACTGCATCGTCCCTACACCATGCCGCTTCCATGTTCCGACCTCTCATTCTGACGGCGCTTCTGCTGGCTGCGCTGCCGGCCTCCGCCCAGCTGGCGGCGTCGCATGCCGACGAGCATGACCAGCCGGTGGTGCGTGACCCGGCGCTGACGCTGTCCGCCGCGCTCGACAGTGCGGTCGCCCGCGCGCCGGGCAGCGCTCTGCCGCAGGCGCGCCAGAACGAATCCCGCGTGCTGTCCGAGCGCGCCGACAGCCTGCTGTCCGCGCCGCCGGCCGTGCAGATGCGCTACCAGACCGATCGCCTGCCCGGTCGCGGCGGCGGCCTGCGCGAGCTGGAAGCCGGCCTTGAACTGCCGCTGTGGCGCGGTGGCCAGCGCGACGCGCTGCGCCGCGAGGCGGACGCGAGCCGGCTGCAGTCGGAAGAGGAGCTGCGCAGTTTCCGCTGGCGGGTGGCCGGCGAGGTGCGCGAAAACCTGTGGCGGGTGCTGGCGGCCGAAACCGAAGTGACGCTGGCCGATGCCGATGTCGATCTGTACCGTGCGCTGGAAGAGGACGTTGCGAAGCGGGTGCGCGGCGGCGATGCGGCACCGGTCGAGAAGCTGGCCGCGGAAACCGCGCGCCGCGAGCGCGATGCGCTGCTGTACGAGGCACAGGTCGAACTGGCGCACAGCCTGTTCGGCTGGAGCGCGCTGACCGGACTGAAGGCGCTGCCGTCGGTGGTGCGCGAGCGCCCGGCCGAGCCCGCCGCCAGTGCGTCGGACGACAACCCCTCCGCCTACCCGCCGGTGCTGATCGCCCGCGCCGCGGTCGAGCGGGTGCGGCGTGCGCTGGGCAGCGTGCAGGCCCAGGGCAGCGGCGCGCCGCGTGTGCTGATAGGCGTGCGCTCGGAAAGCGCCACCGACACGCCGACCACCGACAGCGTGGGCGCCACGCTGTCCATTCCTTTCGGTGGCGAGGTTCACCGCGCGGCAGCGCAGTCGCCGCTGCATCTCGAACTGGCGCGCGCCGAGGACGAACTGGCCTGGGCACTGCGCAGCGCCACGCTCGCGCTGCACGAGGCCGAACACGAACTGCATGCGCGCGAACAGGTGCGCCGCCTCGCCTCCGAACAGAAGGCGGTGGCCGAGCGCGAGGTCGAACTGGCCCGCCGCGCCTACCGCATCGGTGAAACGTCGCTGGCCGAGCGCCTGCTGGTCGAGGCGCGCGCTGCCAGCGCACGCCGCGCCGCCGCGCTGGCCGACATCGCCTGGTCGCGCGCTATCGCGCGCTACAACCACAGCCTGGGAATCCTGCCGTGAAGCTCCGTACCGCCGTTCTTTCCATCCTTCTCAGCGCGGCACTGCCGCTGCAGGCCGCCGACATCACGCTCGACGCCACCCAGATCCAGCGTCTCGGCATCCGCGACGCGCAGCTGCAGGCGGCCAAGGACGCGCGCGCCGCCGCCTGGTCGGCGCGGGTGGTGGCCTCACCTGACGCCGAATGGGTCGTGACCGCGCCGTCCGGTGGCGTGGTCGTCCGGGTACCGGTGGTCGAGGGCCAGCAGGTGGCCGCGGGCACCGTGCTGGCCGAACTGCGCAGCGCAGAGCTGCCGGAAATGGGCGCTGCGCTTACGCAGGCGAAGGCGGCGGCCGACCTGGCGCGCACTCATCGCGACCGCGACCGCGCGCTGCATGCCGAAGGTCTGATCGCCGAACGCCGGCTGCGCGAATCGGAAGCCGCCGCGCTGCAGGCCGAAGCGGCGCTGGGTGCGGCCCAGTCGCGGCTCCGGCTGCTGGGCGTATCGGCCAGCGACGCATCGGCCGGCCGGGTGCAGGTGCGTGCGCAGGCGGCCGCCACCGTGCTCGAACGGATGGCGCTGCCCGGTCAGCGGCTCAATGAAGCGGATCCGCTGCTGCGTCTGGCCGACGCGCGCAAGCTCATGCTGGAACTGAATCTGCCGGTGCTGCACGCGGAAACCGTGCGCGAAGGCGACCTGCTGGCGCTCGACGGCATGGACGCGAAAGCGCGCGTGACGCAGATCGGCTGGGGCGCGTCCGATGCCACCCAGACCGTGCGCATCCGCGCCGAACTGCCGGCCGGCAAGGCCGGGCTGCGCCCGGGCCAGTGGGTGAAGGCGCGCCGCAGCGTGCCGGCCGGCAACGCCTGGACCATACCGGCGTCCGCGCTCAGCCATCACAGTGGCCGCAACTGGGTGTTCGCGCGCACCGCCAGCGGCTATCGCGCGGTCGAGGTGACCGTGCTGGCGCAGGACGCCACCGCCGCCACGGTCAGCGGCGCGCTCGATGCCACCGCCCCGGTGGCGGTCGGCGGCGTGGCGGCGCTGAAGGCGGTGTGGCTCGGTCACGGAGGCGAATGATGCTGGACGCCCTGACCCGCAGCGCCCTCGCACGGCCGCTGCTCACCGTGCTCGCCGCGCTGCTGCTGATCGCCGGCGGCCTGCACGCCGCGATGAATCTGCCGATCGACGCCTTCCCCGACGTGTCGGCGCCGCAGGTGAAAATCATCGTCAAGCTGCCGGGCATGACGCCGGAAGAGATGGAGGCGCGCGTCACCACGCCGATCGAGATCGAAATGCTGGGCCTGCCCAAGCAGACCATGCTGCGCTCGACCAGCAAGTACGGCCTGTCTGACATCACCATCGATTTCGAGGACGGTACCGACATCTACTGGGCGCGCAACCAGGTGAGCGAGCGGCTGAACGGCATCATGGGCGATTTGCCGCCGGGCCTGACCGGTGGTCTGGCGCCGATCACGACGCCGCTGGGCGAAATGTTCATGTTCACGGTCGAAGGCGATCTGCCGCTGGTCGAGCGGCGCGCGCTGCTGGACTGGGTGATCCGCCCGGCGCTGCGCACCGTGCGCGGCGTGGCCGACGTGAACGTGCTGGGTGGCGAGGCGGCCGCCTACGAGGTGGTGCCGGACGCTGCACGCATGGCGGCCACCGGCGTCACGCTGGACGAACTGCGTTCGACGCTTGAGCGCTTCAACCGCAACGACGGCGCCGGCCGCATCAACGAGGGCGACGAAACCCTGCTGGTGCGTGTGCAGGGCCGTCTCACCTCGCTCGACGACATCGGCAGGCTGGTGGTGCACGCCACCCCGTCGGCCCAGATCCGGGTGGCGGACGTGGCCGACGTGAGGCTCGGCGCGCTCACCCGCATGGGCGGCGTTACACATAACGGACGCGGCGAAACCGTGCAGGGGCTGGTGCTCGGCCTACGCGGCGCCGATGCGCAGCAGGTGGTGGCCGGCGTCCGTGCGCGGCTGGAAGAGGTGAAGGCCAGCCTACCGGCCGGCGTCACGGTCGAGCCCTTCTACGACCGCGGTGAACTGGTGGCCAGTGCGGTCGGCACCGTGTCCAAGGCGCTGATCGAGGCGGTGGTGCTGGTGCTGGTGCTGCTCTTCCTCTTCCTCGGCAATCTGCGGGCGGCCATCGCGGTGGCGGTCATCCTGCCGCTGGCCGCGCTGTGGACCTTCCTGCTGATGCGTCAGGCCGGGCTCTCGGCCAACCTGATGAGTCTGGGCGGCCTGTCGATCGCCATCGGCCTGCTGGTCGATGCGGCGGTGGTGGTGGTCGAGAACGTGGTGGCGCATCTGCACGACCGGTCGGCGGAAGGCCGGCCGCGCCACGAAGTGGTGCTGGAGGCGGTGCGCGAGGTGGCAGTGCCCACCACCGCAGGCATCGTCATCATCGCGCTGGTGTTCGTGCCGCTGCTCAGCCTGCAGGGGCTGGAGGGCAAGCTGTTCGGTCCGGTGGCGCTCACCATCGTGTTCGCGCTGGCCGGTTCGCTGCTGCTGTCGCTCACCGTCATTCCGCTGCTGGCCCGCCTGCTGCTGCGCGCCGACAGCCACGCCGATCCCTGGCTGCCGCGCACGCTGTCGCGGCTCTACACGCCGCTGCTGCAGAAGGCGCTGGCCGCACCGCGCGTGGTGGGCGGCATCGCCGGCGCGCTGGGCGTGGTGGCGGTGGTGCTCTACATCGGCCTGGGCAAGACCTTCATGCCGACCATGGACGAGGGCAGCCTCATCGTGCAGCTGGAAAAGCTGCCGTCCATCGGCCTCGACGCGTCGCTGGACATCGACACCCGCTTCCAGCGCGCACTGAAGGACGTGGTGCCGGAGGCGCAGCAGATCGTGGCGCGTGCCGGTTCGGACGAGATCGGCCTCGACCCGATGGGTCTGAACCAGACCGATACCTTCGTCAGCCTGCCGCCGGGCGTGGACAAGCCGGCCATCACCGAACGCATCCGCACCCTGCTGAAGGAGTTTCCGGGCGTGGCCTACGCCTTCACCCAGCCGATCGAAATGCGGGTGTCGGAAATGATTCTCGGCGTGCGTGGCGATCTGGCCATCCGCATCTTCGGCCCGGACCTCGACGTGCTCAACCGCAAGGCCGAAGAGATCGCGGAGGTGCTGCGGAGCACGCCGGGCGCGGAGGACGTGTTCTTCGTGCGCAACGCGGGCGTGCAGTATCTGCGCGTGCTGCCGGACACCGACGCGCTGGCGCGCGCCGGGCTGGACATCGATGCGCTGGCGGCCGCGCTGCGGGCGCAGATCGAGGGCGAGCGGGTGGGGCTGATCCAGCAGCAGGAGCGGCGCATTCCGCTCATCGTGCGCTCGACCGGCCGCGCCGGCGCGACCGACGAACTGGCGCAGCTGCCGGTAGCGCTGCCCGGCGGCGGCCGCATCGCGCTCGGCCAGCTGGCCCGCTTCGAGCGGGTGGACGGGCCGGTGCAGATCAACCGCCAGCTGGGCAGCCGCAACATGGTGGTGATCGCCAATGTCGGCGGCCGCGATCTGGTCGGCTTCGTCGAGGACGCCCGGGCGCGGGTGGCGCAGAAGGTGGAACTGCCTCAGGGTTACCGTCTGACCTGGGGTGGCGAATTCGAGAACCAGCAGCGCGCCGCGCAGCGGCTGGCGCTGGTGGTGCCGATCGCGCTGGTGCTCATCTTCCTCATCCTGTTCAGCACTTTCAATTCGCTGCGTCAGGCCACGCTGGTGATGGCCAATGTGCCGTTCGCGATGATAGGCGGTGTGTTCGCGCTTGCGCTGTCCGGCGAATACCTGTCGGTGCCGGCGTCGGTCGGTTTCATCGCGCTGCTGGGCATCGCGGTGCTCAATGGCGTGGTGCTGGTGAGCTATTTCAACCAGCTGCACGCCGCCGGCCTGCCGCTGCACGAGGTGGTGGTGCAGGGCGCCCAGCGCCGGCTGCGGCCGGTGCTGCTGACCGCGTCGATGGCGGCCCTCGGTCTGGTGCCGCTGCTGTTCGCCACCGGTCCGGGCTCGGAAATCCAGCGGCCGCTGGCCATCGTGGTGATCGGCGGACTGGTGTCTTGTACCGCGTTAACACTGGTGCTGCTGCCCATCCTGTACAAACGCTTCAGTCAGTCGTCCATCTCTGCCTGAACCTGCCCGATGCCCAAGTCCGCCATGCCGTCTTCCCGTCCGACCCTGCCCTGGCTGGCTGTGGCCGCGCTCGCCGCACTGCTCATCTGGACGCTGCTGCGCGCCGGGCTCTGGCTTGCGACCGGCGGCGGACACGCGGTCCATGTATTCGCGCGCGGGCTTTGGTTCGATCTGGCCACGCTGGCCTGGATGGTGTCGCCGCTGCTGCTGCTGTCGGCGCTGCTGCCTGCCCGCCTGCGGGCCAGCGCCGCCTTCGGCCGGTTGCGCTGGGTTGCGCTCGGTGGCGTGGTCGCGCTGCTGCTGTTCGGCGCGCTGTCCGAGGTGGTGTTCTGGGAGGAGTTCTCGACCCGCTTCAACTTCATCGCGGTGGACTATCTGGTCTACACGCAGGAGGTGATCGGCAACATCCTGGAGTCCTATCCGGTCGGTCGGCTGCTGGCGGGCATCGCGCTGCTGGCGGGCGCGCTGTGCTGGGCCGTGAGCCGCATCGTGCGCTTTGCAGACGCGCCGCGCAGCGGCCGCGCGCGCCTGGCGATGCTGGCGACAGCGCTGCTGCTGCCGCTGGCGGCCGACCGGCTGGCCGAGATCGAACAGATGGAAGGCAGCGGCGATGCGCAGGCGGACGAACTGGCCGGCAACGGGCTGTTCACCTTCGCCGCCGCGATGAGGCGCAACGAGCTGGATTACGGCCGCTGGTACGCCACGCTGCCGCAGGAGGAGGCGGACGACATTCTGGCCGGACTGCACGTCGAGCGCCTGCCGCTGACCGCGGACGACCGGCCGAGCGCGATGGACGACGAACCGGGCGATGTCGTGCCCTTCTCGCGCCGTCCGCGCAATGTGGTGCTGGTGACGATAGAAAGCCTGTCGGCGGAATACGTCGGCGCCTACGGCGCGAAGGAGGGTCTGACGCCTGAACTGGACCGCCTGGCCGCAGAAGGCCTGCGTTTCGCCAACGTGTTCGCCACCGGTACACGCACGGTACGCGGGCTGGAGGCGCTGTCGCTGGGCACGCCGCCGGTCCCCGGCCAGGCCATCGTGCGCCGCACCCACAACAACCACCTGTCGACCGTGGGCGAAATCCTCGCGCCGCAAGGCGTGGTGCCGATGTTCATCTACGGCGGTTACGGCTACTTCGACAACATGAACAGCTATTTCCGCGGCAACGACTACTTGATCGTGGACCGGACCGACTTCCCGAAAGACAGCATCGTGTTCGAGAACGTGTGGGGGGTGGCCGACGAGTCGCTGTACGCCAACGCGCTGGCGGCGATGAATGCGAAGGCGGCGGCCGGCAAGCCCTTCTTCGCGCAGCTCATGACCACCTCGAACCACCGGCCCTACACCTATCCGGATGGTCGCATCGACATTCCTTCACCGGGCGGCCGGCACGGCGCGGTGAAGTACACCGACTGGGCGATCGGACAGTTCATCCGTGACGCGAAGAAGCAGCCCTGGTTCGACGATACGCTGTTCGTGTTCGTCGCCGACCACTGCGCCTCGGTCGCCGGCAAGACCCGTCTGCCGGTGGCGAAATACCGCATTCCGCTGGTGTTCTATGCGCCTGCGCTGCTCAAGCCTGGCGTCTACGCCGACCGGGTGAGCCAGATCGATCTGGCGCCCACGCTGCTGGAGGTGATGAACAAGCGCGGCGATGACCATTTCTTCGGTCGCTCCTTCTTCGAGGACACGCCGCCGCTGGACCGCGCCTTCATTTCCAACTATCAGGATCTGGGCTATCTGCGCGGCGATCTGCTCACCGTGCTGTCGCCGCGGCGCGGGGTAAAGGCTTACCGGGTGGATCCGCAGACGCTGGAATCGACGCCGGCCGAGCCCGATCCGCAACGGATGAAGGAGGCGATCGCCTACTACCAGACTGCGGCGATGGCCTTCAAGCAGGGGCGCTTGCAGATGGGTGCCCCCCTGTGGCGGCACAATGAAAAAGGCGGCCCGCAGGCCGCCTTTTTCTTCCCGGTCCGGCGCGCGCCGGATCAGTTCTCGAGCAGGCTGCGCAGCATCCACGCGTTCTTTTCGTGGATCTGCATGCGCTGGGTCAGCAGGTCGGCGGTCGGCTCGTCGTGCGCTTCGTCCACCACCGGGAAAATGCTGCGCGCGGTGCGCACCACGGTTTCCTGGCCGGCCACCAGCTGGCGGATCATGTCGCTGGCCGAGGGCACGCCGTCCGGTTCCTTGATCGACGTGAGCTTCGCGTAGGCCGAGTAGGTGCCCGGTGCCGGATAACCCAGCGCGCGAATGCGCTCTGCAACCAGATCGACCGCCAGCGCCAGTTCGGTGTACTGCCCTTCGAACATCAGGTGCAGCGTGTTGAACATCGGGCCGGTCACGTTCCAGTGGAAGTTGTGCGTGGTCAGGTACAGCGTGTAGGTGTCGGCCAGCAGGCGCGACAGGCCGTCGGCGATGGCGCGGCGCTGGTCTTCCGGAATGCCGATGTTGATCGTGCTCATGTTCTCTCTCCCTTCGTTGTACGGACATCGGTGTGAGTGCCGGAGGCAGCGGCCGGTTCCGTCGGCGGCTGCACCGGCGCGCGGCTGGAGATCAGTGCGCCCAGCCGTTCGAAGCACTCCTGACGTGCGTTCGAACTCCGCGCCACCAGTGCGATGGTACGGCGCGGGCGCGGTTCGGCAAAGCGGTGCGCGACCAGTTTCATGCCACCGAGCAGTCCCGACGCCAGCGTCATTTCCGGCAGCAGCGCCATGCCCAGGCCGCTGTCCACCATCTGCGCCAGCGTGAACAGGCTGGTCGCCTCCATGCCGGTGCTGCGCGGCTCGTCCAGCCGGCAGCCCCCCAGCGTGTGGCCGCGCAGGCAGTGCCCTTCCTCCAGCAGCAGCAGCGCCTCCGGATCGAGCTTGCCGATGTCTCGCGGCATGTCGGCTTCGCGGCCGGCCGGCGCCACCAGCAGCAATTCCTCATCGAACAGCGGCTGCACCTGCAGCTTGCCGGTGTCGTAGGGCAGGGCGATCAGCGCGAAATCGATCTGACCGGCATTCAGGCGGTTCAGCAGATGCGCGGTGAGGTCCTCGCGCAGCGCGATCCGCAGTTCCGGATACTGCTCGCGCACCGACGGCAGTACCGACGGCAGCAGGAAGGGGGCAATGGTCGGGATGACGCCGAGGCGCAGCAGGCCGCTCATCGGCCGGTCGGCGTTGCGCGCCCACTCGGCCAGATCTTCGGCTTCGGCCAGCAGCCGGCGCGCGCGCGCCACGACCTCCGCACCGACCGGCGTCATCATGACCGAATGCCGCTCGCGCTCGACCAGACAGGTGCCGAGCGCAGCCTCCAGTTCCTTGATGCCCGCTGACAGCGTGGACTGGGTGACGAAGCAGGCTTCCGCGGCCTGGGTGAAATTCAGCTTGTCCGACACGGCGACCAGATAGCGCAGCTGGCGCAGCGAGGGCAGGGCATGGGCCATGATGCGCTCCTTTGATCGAAAAAATCGATTTATAGGATCATTTTAATCCATTGGACCGTTCTTCGGCCGGTGGCCAGAATGCGTTCCATCGATGCGCGACACACGGTTTCAGCCGCGCATCAGGAGATTTTTCCGACACCCCTACGAAAGGAGCTTCACATGAGCCTGAATAACCGCGAAGGCCAGCGCGTGCCGAACGTCACTTTCCGCGTCCGTGAGAACAACGAGTGGACGAACGTCACCACCGACGACCTCTTCAAGGGCAAGACCGTGGTGGTGTTCTCGCTGCCCGGCGCCTTCACCCCGACCTGCTCGTCCACCCACCTGCCGCGCTACAACGAGCTGGCACCGGCCTTCTTCGCCAACGGCGTCGACGCCATCCTGTGCGTGTCGGTCAACGACACCTTCGTGATGAACGAATGGGCCAAGGACCAGGAAGCCGACAATGTGACCCTGGTTCCCGACGGCAACGGCGAATTCACCGAAGGTATGGGCATGCTGGTCGACAAGGCCGATCTGGGCTTCGGCAAGCGCAGCTGGCGCTACTCGATGCTGGTGAAGGACGGCGTGGTGAGCAAGATGTTCATCGAGCCGCAGGAGCCGGGCGATCCGTTCAAGGTGTCGGACGCCGACACCATGCTGAACTTCATCAACCCGGATGCGAAGAAGCCGGACCAGGTGGCCATCCTGACCCGCGAAGGCTGCCCGTTCTGCGCCAAGGCAAAGGCTCTGCTGGCCGAGCGTGGCTACCGCTACGCCGAGATCAACCTGCCGCACACCGACCGCTCGCGTGCCCTCGGCGCCATTGCCGGCGCGAAGACGGTGCCCCAGGTGTTCGTCAATGGCGAACGCATCGGCGGCTGGGAGGATCTGGAACAGTGGGTTGCCGCGAAGTAAGCGCCTGATCCAGCGTACGGCGGCTCCGGCCGCCGTGCGATCAGGCGTGCGTACCGCACGGTGCGCAGACCTGATCGTTCATCGAATGAAGGGGAGCACGCAATGAAGGAAATGATCGTGGATGT
>Ga0123397_132772_pt1 | contig 14409 bp, 11 predicted proteins | sample T10HLNH4metaT_FD_89925 | JGI IMG/M metagenome (GOLD analysis project Ga0123397, IMG submission 89925) | Methane-oxidizing artificial microbial communities from Washington, USA to study methane cycling - T10-HLNH4 metaT (Metagenome... ... | reverse complement strand
CGGCTTCATCCTTCGCCACCAGGGATTCAGATGAACGAAATGCTCACGCTGGACGCCGCGCTCGACCGCCTGCTTGCGGCGGCACGTCCGATTGGCGACGCCGAAACCGTATCGACCTTCGCCGCCGCCGGCCGCGTGCTGGCCGTCGATCAGCGGTCGACGCTCACCGTGCCGCCGCACGACAACTCCAGCATGGACGGCTACGCCGTGCGTCTGGCCGACCTCGACGCACCCGGCTGCTGCCTGCCGGTGAGCCAGCGCATTCCGGCCGGTCATGTCGGTGCGCCGCTGGCCGCTGGCACCTGTGCGCGCATCTTTACCGGCGCGCCGGTGCCGCCGGGCGCCGACGCCATCGTGATGCAGGAGTCGACACGCACGACGGAGGCCGGCGTCTGCTTCGACGAGATACCGAAGGCCGGTGCGTGGATACGCCGCGCCGGCGAGGACATCCGTGAGGGTGATGTGGTGCTCGCCGCCGGTACCCGGCTGCGCGCGCAGGAAGTCGGACTGGCCGCGTCGATCGGACTGGCCGACGTGCCAGTGGTGCGTCGGCCGCGCGTCGCGCTGTTCTCGACCGGCGACGAACTGGTCATGCCGGGCGAGCCGCTGCCGCCAGGTGGCATCTACAACTCCAACCGTTACACGCTGCGCGCGCTGTGCGAAACGCTGGGCTGCGAAGTGCTCGATCTGGGCATCGTGCCGGACCGGCTCGACGCCACCCGTGCCGCGCTCCGCGAGGCCGCGGCGAACTGCGACCTGATCCTGACCAGCGGCGGCGTCGGCGTCGGCGAGGAAGACCACATCAAGCCGGCGCTGACCGCCGAAGGCGGGCTGGACAGCTGGAAGATCGCGATGAAGCCGGGCAAGCCGCTGGCGCACGGCCATGTGAAGCGCACCGACGGCGGTCATGCCGATTTCCTCGGCCTGCCCGGCAATCCGGTGTCCAGCTTCGTCACCTTCCTGCTGCTGGTGCGCCCCTTCATCCTGCGTCGCGTGGGCGTGGCCGACGTTGCCGCGCAGCCATTCATGGTGCGCGCCGATTTCGACTGGCCGCGCCCCGACCGCCGGCGCGAATTCCTGCGCGTGCGCCGCAACCCCGACGGCGGGCTGGAACTGTTTCCGAACCAGAGTTCGGGCGTGCTGACCTCCACCGTGTGGGGCAGCGGGCTTGCCGATATCGCCGCCGGCCAGGTGGTGAAGCGGGGCGACACCGTGCCCTTCCTGTCCTTCGAATCCCTGCTTTATTGAAAACCATGAAGATCAAGGTGCTCTATTTCGCCGCACTGCGCGAAGCGCTGGGTTCGCCCGGCGAAACGATCGAACTGTCCGAGAGCGCGACCACGCTGACCGCGGTGCGTGCGCTGATCGCCGGCCGCGGCGGCGACTGGGACAAGCTCGCGCAGATGAAGAACCTGCGCGCAGCAGTGAACCAGCGCATGGCCGAGCCGGATGCCGTGGTCGCCGACGGCGACGAAGTGGCCTTCTTCCCGCCGGTCACCGGCGGCTGAGCCGGCACTGAGGAGACGAGCATGAGCGTGAGCGTGCAGCAGGCCGATTTCGACATCGGCGCCGAGATTGACGCGCTGCTGGCCGGCCGTACCGACGTCGGCGCGGTCGCCACCTTTACCGGTCTGGTGCGCGACATCAATGACGGCTCCGGCGTGCATGCGATGACGCTGGAGCACTACCCGGGCATGACCGAAGCGGCGCTGGAGGACATCGTCGCGCAGGCGAAATCACGCTGGGACATCCTCGCCGTGCGGGTGATCCACCGCGTCGGCACGCTGCAGCCGGCCGATCGCATCGTGCTGGTCGTCGTTGCCGGCAGTCACCGCGGCGAAGCTTTCGCCGCCTGCGAATTCATCATGGATTACCTGAAGACTCGCGCGCCGTTCTGGAAGCGCGAGGACACGCCGGAAGGCAGCCGCTGGGTCGATGCGCGCGAATCCGACGACAGCGCCGCCGAGCGCTGGAAGCAGGGCGGCTGAACGCTCAGTTCGTGACGTCCGCCGCCCGCACCGGAACGGGGAACGGCGTCACCGTGCGGCCCTTCTTCGCATAAAGCAGTAACGGTGCGCAGCGCTGCGGGTCGGCGTGGATGCCGACGCAGTCCAGGCACTGGAAACAGTCGTCGTAGCGGATGTCCCCGCTGCGCTCGATCGCGTCGTACTGGCAGCGGTGGCGACAGGTCTGACAGGGCTTGCCGCATTCGGCGCGGCGCACCAGCCAGTCCAGGCGACGCAGCTTGCCGCCCAGCGTCATCGCCGCCCCGAGCGGGCACAGGTAGCGGCAGAAGAACTTGTAGCTGAAGGCGCCTGCCAGCAGCAGCCCGACCGCCCAGGCGACGTAAGGCCACGAACGGTCGAAGCCGACCGTGATCGCGGTCTTGAACGGTTCGACCTCGACCATGCTCTCCGCCAGCTGCGGCGCCAGCGCCGCTGACAGCACCAGTGCGAGCAGCAGCGCATAACGGCCGCGGTCGAGCACGCGTGCCAGTGGCCGCGGCAACCGGATCTGCGGGATGCGCAGCTTCTGCGCCGCCATCGCGACGAATTCCTGCAGCGCGCCGAAGGGGCAGAGCCAGCCGCAGAAGGTGCCGCGACCCCAGATGAAGAAGCTCGCGACGGTGAAGGCGATCAGCAGCAGCGACACCGGGTCGTACAGGAAGCTCGACAGATCGGCGCCGGCGGTCAGCGTCTTGATCGCGCCGGTGATTTGCACGATGGACAGCTGGCCCTGCGCGTGCCAGCCGATGAACACCAGCGTAAACAGCAGGAAGGCGTTGCGGAACAGCGCGAGCCGGCGGGCCTCACGCGCCATCCAGTCCGGCTTCGCCAGCACCACGCACAGCAGCGCGAGCGCGACACCGATCGCCGCCAGGTCGGGCCAGCGGCCCTGCCAGGCAAGCAGCCATTCCGGCAGCGGCTGGGGCGGATAGACGAACAGTTCGCTGTCCGGCGCGTAGTCGAAGGACACGGTCTGGTGCGTGATGCGCGGCAGCATCATGCCCTTGGCGCGGGTCAGTGTCAGCGTGAGCTGCATCGGTCGCGCCGGGTCCAGCCCGGCCTGGGCGTAGATGCGGAACACGCCGGACGCGTTGAAGGCTGGCGCGCCTGCAGGAGCCGGGTGCTCGAACACGAGATCGCGCATTTCGACCGGCAGCCCGCCCTGCGTCAGTGACAGGCTGGGCGGCGGTGTACCCGGCACGAAGCCTTCGTCCAGCATCGCGATGCGGCCGGCGCTGGCGATCCACAGCGCGTGCTGGCCGTCCTCCAGCTTCTTCATCAGATCGGCGTAACGGGCGTCGCCGAGCACGGCGCGGCCCACCGTCGGCGCATTCAGATAGCCGACGTAGAGGTCGACCAGCGTGGCCTCCGGTTCGGCCAGCGCGACGTCGTCCGCGCCTTCGCCGTCGGTGCCGGCGAACAGCTTTTCGGCCTCGGCGTTGCTGACGCGCAGGTGGCCGATCAGCCCGCGCTTCACGAGCGTGGCGAAGTCGATCTTCTCGAACAGGTCGGCGCGCGCCCGCGCAGCCGGACCGCGCGCGCCGGGGTCGGCGAAGCCGAGTTTCTCGCGCGCCACTGCGAGGCCGGCCGCCAGCACCGTCTGGTTCACGATGCGCACCGAGGCGGTCGCCTTGGTCACGCCGTCGAGTACGACGCGGCTGTCGCTGCCGCCGGCGCGCGTATTGCCGTAGGCCGACGACACGGTGATCTCCTGCTTCAGATTGCGGCCGGCGTACTGCTGCACGAATTCCTTCAGCGGCGCTTCGCCCAGACCGCTGAGAAAGACCGGTTCGTGCTGGCGCAGCACCTCGACGTCGATGAAGCCGCCCTTGCGGTCGATGGCGACCAGCAGGTTCATCGGCGTGCCCTCGAAGCCCGGTATCGGCGCCAGATCGATCGACTCGAACACATAGCCCACAGGCCCCGCCTCCGGTTCGAGTTCGCTGGTGATCGGCCACACTGGCAGGTCGGCCAGTTTGGGCTGTACGTGCAGCGGCGGCTGGAAGCGGCGGGCGAGATCGTCGTGGCCGAGATCGCCGGCCAGTGCTGTGCCGCACAGACAGGACGCAAGCAGCAGGGCGCGGCGGGCAAGCGCGCCGAAGGACGCACAGGAGATCGGGGGCATGAAGACGGGCCGAGTGGGACGACGGGGCAAACCGACCGCATGCTCGTTCTGGCGCACCCCGCAGACACGCATGCTAATCGGACGCAGCTCGACGCCTGCCATGGAAAATGCCCGAACAAGCGGCATTCGTGAGCGCGCGATGTAACTTAGACTGCGCCGCGCCTGTCACAGGCACGCCCTGAAGAACGGGCGCTTCCGCTCCGGAGAACCGATATGTCCGCATTCCCTCTTGCCCCCTCGCTGCGCCGCCTGTGCCTGACGCTGCTTGCCGGCCTGCTGCCGCTGAGCGCGTGGGCCATCACCGACGACGACATCGCCGAGGCGGTGCAGAAACCGTCGTGGGGACTGTACAAGGGTTACGCCGAATTCAAGATGGCGCACTACGCCGACGCGAAGCGCATCTGGACCGCGCTGGCCGAGCGCGGCAACGGCGAGGCCTGGTTCAACCTGGGCATTCTCGCCGAGGACGGGCTGGGTGAGCCGCAGAATCCACACGAGGCGCGTCGCCTGTACGAGAACGGCGCCCAGGCGGGCAGCCGCAATTCGGCGCTGCGACTCGGTCTGCTGCTGCAGGGTGGCAAGCTCGGCCAGCGCGACATCGACGGCGCACGCCGCTGGCTCAAGGTGGCGGCCGACGCCGGTGACCAGGAGGCGGCCACCCACCTTGCAGCGCTGAACGACCCGCAGGGCGGCAGCATCCGCGACCGCGAACTGGCCGAAGCGCGCCGCTTCGAAGCCGAGGGCCGGCACGCCGACGCGGCGGCGATGTACCGCAAGCTGGCCGATTTCGGCGACGTGCGCGGCGTGACGCGGCTGGCCTGGGCCTATGAAGCCGGCCGCGGCGTGCAGCGCAATCTGGCGGAAGCGGCGCGGCTGTTCCGCGTCGCGGCGGAGCAGGGCGGGGCGGAGGCGCAGTACGCGTTGTCGGTCATGCTGGACACCGGCGCCGGGCAGACGCGCAACGCGGACGAAGCGCTGCGCTGGCTGCGTGCTTCCGCCGGGCAGAACTATCCGCCGGCGGTGCAGGCGCTGCAGGCGAGGAACTGAGCGGAGCGGGTCTTGCGGTGGAATGAGCGACCGAATTCCGCGTGCGATTGTTGAGGGCGCTGTCGCGATCAGCCGACTGCGCGCACGGTAAATGCGTTCGGTCCGCTGCCGCCGGCCGGCTCAACCGGCCGGCTTCCGGCCCTGCAAGGGCAGCGCGACGCGCGCCCGCAGGCCGCCCTCGGCGCGGCGCGACAGCGTCACCTCGCCGCCCTGGGCACGGATGACGGCGCGCGAAATGGCCAGCCCCAGGCCGCTGCCGCCGGTGTGGCGGGCGCGCGATGCCTCGAGGCGCACATAGGGTTCGAACACGCGCTCGAGTTCGGCGTCCGGTATGCCTGGCCCGTCGTCGTCGATGTCTATCCGTGCCTCGCCGTCGGCCGACGACAGCGTCACCCGTACGCGGCCGCCGCCATAGCGGCGCGCGTTGTCCATCAGGTTGGCGAGTGCGCGGCGGGTCAGCGTCGGGCGCAGCACGACAGGCTGCGCCAGACTGCCGCTCACCTCGATGTCCGCGCCCAGCGCGGCGATGTCGTCGGCCACGCCTTCGACTAGCGCGTCGAGCCGGGTCGGCGCGGCGCTTTCCGAGCTGTCGCCGGCGCGCAGGAAAGCGAGCGTGTCGTCGATCAGCGTTTCCATCTCGGCCAGATCGCGTTCGATCGCTTCGCGCACCGGGCCGTCCGGCAATTGCTCAAGGCGCAGGCGCACGCGGGTGATCGGCAGGCGCAGGTCGTGCGACACGCCGGCGAGCGCCTGCGCGCGTGTCTGGATCAGCGCGCGCAGTGCGCCCTGCATGCGGTTGAAGGCGTGCGCCGCACCGGCCACTTCGCGCGGCCCTCCGGTATCGAGCGGCGCCTGATCGAGGTCGCGCGCCAGACCATCCGCGGCGCGCGCGAACATGGCCAGCGGGCGGGTGAGGCGGCGCACCACCCACACCGACAGCACGCTCACCACGACGGCGACCAGCAGCAGGCCGACGATGATGCGCAGCGGGCGGTCCACCGGCGGGGGCGGTGGCGAGTAGCGGAAGGTGAGTACGCTGCCGTCGCTCAGCCTGGCCTGGGTCGATACGTCGATCGCCGGCGGCGACGGCAGCAGTCGCGCCAGCTTGGGCGGGGGCGGTGGTGGCGGGCGCAGCGGGTGTGCGTCGCCATGCGGGGTGAGCATGGCCTGTTCCCGCCTCACCACCTGGTGTTCGAAGCGCGCGTCCAGCCGTTCATCGACACGTTGCGCAAAGGCGTCGAAATCGTCCGGCACCGCCTTGGCGTCGTCATACCAGGGTTCGTCGAGAGACAGTCGGGTGCTCGGGCTTTCAAGCATGCGCAGCAACCGCTCGCGGCCGGCCACCGGCGTCTCGTCGACCAGGGCGACCGACTCGGCCAGCCGTGTCGCGGCGTAGTCGCTGCGCATCTGGCGCGACAGGCGCACGCGGTCCTCGACCACCAGCCACAGGCCGAGCGCGTTGGCGAGCAGCAGACCGCCCAGCAGCACGCACAGGATCTGACCGAACAGCGTGCGCGGCAGCAGCCGCGACGCCCATGTCAAAGCAGCTTCTCCACCGGACCGTTCAGCACATAGCCTTCGTTGCGCAGCGTGCGGATGATGCGCGGTTCGCGGCCGTCGTCGCCGAGCCGGCGGCGCAGACGGCTGATCATCACGTCGACGGTGCGGTCGAAGGGGCCGGCGTCGCGGCCGGCCAGTACGTCCATCAGCTGGTCGCGCGACAGTACGCGGTTGGCGTTCTCGGCCAGCGCATTGAGCATGCGGAATTCGCCGCTGGACAGTGGCGTCACTACGCCGGCCTCGTCGACCAGATGGCGGGCGCCGAGATCGAGCGTCCAGCCGGAGAACTTCAATGCGCGCACGCTGCCGTCGCCGTCCGGGTGTTCCGGCGCCCGGCGCAGGATGCTGCGCACGCGCGCCAGCAGTTCGCGCGGATGGAAAGGCTTGGGCAGGTAGTCGTCTGCACCCATCTCCAGGCCGATGATGCGGTCCAGTTCGTCGCCGCGGGCGGTCAGCATCAGGATGGGCAGGCGCGACTTCGCGCGGATTTCGCGGCACAGCGCGAGGCCGTCGTCGCCCGGCAGCATCACGTCGAGGATGAGCAGGTCGCAGCCGTCGCGTTCGAGCGCGACACGCAGTGCGTCGCCGTCGGCGACGGTGCGCACGTCCATGTCCTGCTTGCCGAGGTAGTCGCGCAGCAGATCGCGCAGGTCCGGGTCGTCGTCGACCACCAGGATGCGCGGCTTCGGTGGGTGTCCGTTCATGCCCTTCAGCTTAGCGGCTCGCGCCGGCGCGGTGGGCGATCCGGACAATTCGGGACATTGTATTTACGCAGTGTTTACAGAGGCCGGCGCGCGCGCCAGCAGCACGAGCATTCCGGCAAGCAGGCCGACGGCGGCGAAATCGGCGCTGTACAGCACCAGGCCGGCCGCACCCGTGACGACGGCGAGGCGCGCCACGAAGGCGTGGCGCAACAGCAGTGCGAGCGCACCGGCGGCCAGCGCAAGCACGCCGATGCGCTCCTGCATGAACAGCTGAGGCGCAATGCGGCGCACGAGGCAGCGCCAGTCGTCGGCGCCGCCGGCGCACAGGCCGTGCAGCAGGTCGGATTCCATCAGGCCGTAGCGCAGGCCGGCGCTGGCCGCGGCGACGACCGTCAGCGCGATGAGCAGCGGCCAGCCAAGGCGTTTGCGCAGGTCGACAGCAAGGGAAGAGGTGGGCATCGGGGTATTCATCTGTAGGCACTTTCCGTCACGGGCGAACCGCGGATTTTCGCTGTGTTAGCATCGCCGCGCTGCAGCATCGACACCGTCATCCGGTGACCGGCCGCAGTCCTCACCTTACCGGAAACGCTGCGCCCGGCCCAGCCGGACGACCGACACCGATCTCGCATGAAAAGACAGATTTCCCTTGCCCGCGTCATGATCGCCCTGCTGATAGCAGGTGGCGTGGCGGCGGTGCACTTCGCGCTGTGGGCGGTGATGAACCGTCCGGTCAGCGTGGTCGAGCCGCTGGACTACATCGACGGCTTTTCCTACAGCCCCTACCGGCGTGACCAGACGCCGCTCAAGGGCGTCTATCCGAGCTACGCCGAGATCGAGCAGGACATGAAGCAGCTCGGCGGCATCGCTCACCGGGTGCGCACCTACAACTCGACCGAGAACCCCGAGGTGTCCGATCTGGCCGGCCAGAACGAACTGCGCGTGACCGCCGGCGCCTGGCTGGACCGCGACAAGGTGAAGAACCGGCGCGAGATCGGTGCCGTGCTGGCGGACGCCCGGCTGCACGAGAACATCGACCGCATCATCGTCGGCAACGAGGTGCTGTTGCGCGACGACCTGACCTTCCCCGAGATGTATGCCTACCTGGACGAGGTGCGCAACGCGACCGATCTGCCGGTATCGACCGCCGAACCCTGGCACGTCTGGCTGAAGAACCCTGAACTGGCGGACCACGTCGATTTCCTTGCCGTCCATCTTCTGCCGTATCACGAGGGCGTGCCGGTGGACAAGGCGGTCGACTACGCGATGGCGCGTTACCAGGAGCTGCTCGACGCCTTCCCCGGCCGCTCCATCCTGATTTCCGAAATAGGCTGGCCGAGCAAGGGGCCGACCATACAGGCGGCGGTCGCGTCGGAAGAGAACCAGGCGCGCTTCGTGCGCGAATTCCTCTACCGCGCGCTGTGCAAGAACCTCGACTACTTCCTGATCGAGGCCTACGACCAGCCTTGGAAGATCGATATCGAGGGCTGGGCAGGCGCCTACTGGGGCGTGTTCAACGCCGACCGCCAACTGAAGTTCCCGCTCGAAGGAAGCGTGGATCCGAACAGTGGCTGGATAGACGACGCGCTGATCGCCACCGTGTTCGCGCTGGTGCCGATGCTGCTGCTCTGCCTGGCGCAGCGCGGCATGAGCATAGGCGGCCAGTTGTGGATGTGCATACTGGTGCAGTCCTGCGTCACCGCCATCGTCATTGCAGCGCGCCTGCCGGCCGACTACTACTTCACGCTGCGCGATCTCACCGCGCTGATCGGCCTGGTGTTCGGCGTCGTGCTGACGGCCGGCGTACTGCTGACCAACGGTTTCGAGTTCGCCGAAGTGTTCTTCAAGCCGCGCTGGCGCCGCGCCTACAAACCGGCCGAGCCACTGCCGCCGGAACAGCAGCCCTTCGTGTCGGTGCACCTGGCCTGCTGCAACGAGCCGCCGGAAATGGTGATCGCCACCATCGACAGCCTGGCGGCGATGGACTACCAGAACTTCGAAGTCATCGTCGTCGACAACAACACCAAGGACGAGGCGCTGTGGAAGCCGGTCGAGGCGCGCATGGCCGAACTGGGCCCGCGCTTCCGTTTCTTCCATCTGCCGCAGTGGCCGGGTTTCAAGGCCGGCGCGCTGAATTTCGCGATGAAACAGATCGACCCGCGCACCGCCGTGGTCGGCGTGGTCGACGCCGACTACGTCGTGACCACCGACTGGCTCAGCGCGCTGGTGCCGCATTTCCGCGACCCCAAGGTGGCCGTCGTGCAGGCACCGCAGGCGCACCGCGAGTGGGAACGCCATTTCTTCAAGCGCATGTGCAACTGGGAATTCGACGGCTTCTTCCGCATCGGCATGCACCATCGCCACGAGCGCAATGCGCTGATCCAGCACGGCACGATGACGCTGGTGCGCCGCTCGCGCCTGGAGGAATCCGGCAACTGGTCGGAATGGTGCATCTGCGAGGACACCGAACTCGGGCTGCGCCTGCTCGAGAACGGCGACGAACTGCGCTACATCGACCGCGTGTTCGGCCGCGGTCTGACGCCGTCCAGCTTCGCCGCACTGAAGTCGCAGCGTTTCCGTTGGGCTTTCGGCGCGATGCAGATCATGAAGGGTCACTGGAAGGCGCTGGTTGGCAAGAGCAAGCTCACCGCCGGCCAGCGCTATCACTTCATTACCGGCTGGTTCTCGTGGTTCGGCGACGCGCTGCAGTTCCTGTTCGCGCTGGGCGCCATAGGCTGGACGGCCGCGATGCTGATCTGGCCGAAGATGTTCTCGCTGCCGGTCACCATCATGCTGGCGCCGGTGCTTGGCCTGCTGGTCGCCAAGGCGGCGATGGGGCCCATCCTGTACCGTCGCGCGATGGACTGTCCGTGGGCCGACATCGCCGGCGCATCGCTGGTGAGCCTGGGCCTGTCACACGCGATCGCGCGCGGCATCATCGCCGGCATCACGCACAAGCGAGGTGTCTTCCTGCGCACCGCGAAGGGCAAGGCGGAGGGTGGTCTGGCAAAGTTCTTCCAGCCGATACGCGAAGAGATGTACCTGCTGCTGTCATTGATCTCCGCCGCTGGCGCCATGCTCTACATGCGCGGCACCGACAGCGTCGAGGTGCTGCTGTGGGTGACCATGCTGGGCCTGCAGTCGCTGCCCTACATCGCCGCACTGGCCTGTCAGTTCATCGCCCAGCTGCCGGAGAAGCCGCTGCCGGCAGCGTCGGCGACACAGGCAGCCTGACGCGATGATGGAACCGCTGAACCGCGCGCCGCGCTGGGCGCGTTATGCGCTGGTCCATCTGATCGCGCTGGCGCTGATCGCGTTCTGGATCTGGCGCGCCAACCAGCCGCAGGCGCTGGCCGACGTGCCGCCGGACCAGGCCCGTCTGCAGTGCGTGTCGTACGCACCCTATTACCGGCCGGGCGAATCGCCGCTGATCCGCGATTTCCAGGTGAGCCGCGAGCGCATCGACGCCGACCTCGCACGGCTGGCGCGCATCACTGACTGCGTGCGTCTGTATTCGGTCGATCAGGGGCTGTCCGCCGTGCCCGAGCTGGCCGGTCGCCACGGACTGAAGGTGCTGGTGGGCGCCTGGATAGGCGGCGATCTGAAGAAGAACGACATCGAGCTGACGCAGGCCATCGCGCTGGCCAACCGCCACCGCGACGTGGTACGCGGCCTTATCGTCGGCAACGAGGTGCTGTTGCGCCGCGAGCAGACCGAGGATGCGATGCGCCGTTACATCGAGCGTGCGCAGCGCGAAACCGAGGTGCCGGTGACTTATGCCGACGTCTGGGAGTTCTGGCTCAAGCACCGCTCACTCGCGGCCAGCGTCGATTTCGCCACCGTGCACATCCTGCCCTACTGGGAGGACGAGCCGCGGGCGATCGACGACGCGATCACCCATGTGACGGCGGTGATGGATACGATGGCGGCCGAACTGGGCAAGCCGCTGCTGATCGGCGAGACCGGCTGGCCCAGTCTGGGCAAGCAGCGCGACGGCGCTCGGCCCGGGCTGATCGAGCAGGCGCGTTATCTGCGCGAATTCCTGCTTGCGGCACAGGCGCGCGGCTGGCAGTACAACGTGATCGAAGCCTATGACCAGCCGTGGAAGCGCCTGCTCGAAGGCACCGTCGGCGGTTACTGGGGAGTGCTCGATTCGCACGGCCGCGCCAAGTTCGGCTGGCATGGCGCGCTGGCCGAACGCGACGACGGTGCCACGCCGCTGACTGCCGGCGCGGTCGGGCTGGCGCTCGGCGTGCTGATCGTGCTGGCCGCACGCGTGCGTCGCTCCGGCGCTGCCGCGGCCTACGCGCTGTCCGGGGCACTGGCAGGACTGATCGGATGGCTGCAGTGGGAATACCTGTCGCTCGCCTGCCGCAATCCCGCGGAGTGGCTGGCCATGGGCGCGGTCGCGCTGGCCGGCGGTCTGGCGTGGGCGCTGCTGCCCTTCGTGATGACCGGTCGCGCACGAGCTGCGATGGCGTTCGCCGTGCGCGTGCTGCTGTTCGGCCTCGCCACCGGCGGCCTGTTGCTCGCGGTCGATGGTCGCTACCGCGATTTCCCCTTCCTGCTGTTCGTGCTGCCGACCGTGCAGTTCGGTCTGGCTGCGCGCTGGGCCGGTTTCGACGTGATGCCGCGATTGCCCGAGGCACGCGTCTTCGCGCTGATTGCTGTGGCCGGCAGTGTCATCGCCTGGCTTGTCGACTGGCGCAATCCGCAGGCGCTGGGCTGGGCGCTGATGGCCGCCGTGCTGGCGGCCGCCTATCTGCAAAAGCGCTCAGCAGCGGACTGAAGGGTTCAGCGCGTACAGACCGGTCAGGCTGGCCTGGCCGAGCACGTGGCCCTGCATCGCCTGCTTCACGACATCCAGCGTAAGCCGGCCGTCTGCCGGAAGGCGTTCCACGTCCAGCGCGTACAGCGTGAACACGTAGTGATGGACGATCTCGTCGTTCCACGGCGGGCAGGGGCCGTCGTAGCCGTGGTAGTCGCCGGTCATCTGCGCGTCGCCGGCGAACCAGGCGGTGTAATCGTTGATGCCCTGGCGGGTGCCGCGCGGGCCGGCCGGACCGGGCTTGCCGCAGGCGGTCACCGCCGACGAGAACTCGCCTTCGGCGATTTCGCCGGTCGGCGCGAGGTCGACCAGTATCCAGTGCGTGAAGTCGCAGCGCGGCAGCGAGGCCGGCACGGTGCGACCTTCCTGGTTCACGTCGTCCGGCCGGGTCGGTACGTCGGGGTCGTGGCAGATCAGCACCAGCGAACGCGTGCCAGCCGGCAGGTCGGACCAGGCGAGGTGCGGGTTGCGGTTGTCGCCAAGTTGCGCGTGACCCTTGCCGTCCGGAATGCAGAACGCGTTGCTGCCCGGGATGCGGGCACCGTCGGCGAAGGTGTTGCTCGTCAATTTCATCTAGTCAGCTCCTCGTTCAGGACGCCGCGCGACGCGAAAAGTCGCGCAGCCGGAAACCCAGTGCGAACAGCACGGCGAAATAGGCGCCAGCGCCAGCCGGCACCAGCCAGCCCAGGTGCAGGATACGGCTGAGCGTGCCCATCTGCAGCCAGTCGCCCGGCACCTGGGCGCCGAAGTAAAGCACCAGCCCCATCGCTGCAAGTGCAGACAGCATCTTGAGCCAGAAGCTCCGCCAGCCAGGCGCCGGCGTGTAGGCGCCGATGCGGCGCAGTCCGCGGTAGAGGAAACCGGCGTTCACCAGCGACGCAAGGCCGATCGACAGGGCCAGGCCGGCGTGCGCCAGCGGACCGATGAAAACGAGGTTCATCAACTGGGTCAGCACCAGAACGCCGAGCGCGATCTTGACCGGCGTGCGGATGTCCTGCCGCGAATAGAAACCGGGTGCGAGCACCTTCACCAGAATCAGTCCGGTCAGGCCGACGCTGTAAGCGAGCAGCGCCTCGCGCGTCGCCAGCACGTCGTGCGCGGTGAACTGCCCGTGGTGGAACAGCGTGGCGATCAGCGGCGTGGCGAGCAGGCCCAGGGCGAGTGCCGCCGGCAGCGTGAGCAGCAGCGTCAGCCGCAGACCCCAGTCGAGCAGCGCCGAAAACTCACCGCCATTGCCGTCCGCGTGGCTGCGCGACAGCGAAGGCAGCAGTATCGTGCCGAGCGCCACGCCGAGCAGGCCGGCCGGGAATTCCATCAGACGGTCGGCGTAGTAGAGCCAGGACACCGAACCGCTTTCGAGGAAGGACGCGAATATGGTGTTGATCAGCAGCGAAATCTGCGACACCGACACACCGAGGATGGCGGGCAGCATCAGCTTGAAGATGCGCCGTACGCCCGGGTCCTTCAGGTCGAGCCGCACCCGCGGCAGCATGCCGATGCGCATCAGCGCCGGCACCTGCAAGGCCAGCTGCAGCGCGCCGCCGATGAATACCGCCCAGGCCAGCGCCAGCACCGGCGGATCGAAATACGGCGCGGCGAACAGGCTCATGCCGATGAAGCTCAGATTGAGCAGTACTGGCGTGAAGGCGGGAATCGCGAAGCGGCTGAAGGTGTTCAGCACGCCGCCGGCCATGGCGACCAGCGACATGAACAGGATGTAGGGGAAGGTGATGCGGGTGAGCGTCACCGTCAGGTCGAACTTGTCGGCGTCGGCAGCAAAGCCGGGGGCGGATATATATATGATGAGCGGCGCGGCGACGATGCCGATCACCGTGACGACAGCGACCACCAGGGCGAGCAGGGTCGCGACATGGTCGATCAGTGCCCGCGTGTCGTCGACGCCGCGCCGGTTGCGGTATTCGCCGAGTATGGGCACGAAGGCCTGCGAGAAGGCGCCCTCGGCGAACATGCGGCGCAGCAGGTTGGGCAGGCGGAAGGCGACGAAGAAGGCGTCGGTGGCGGCGCCGGCGCCGAAGGCCCGGGCGATGAAGAAATCGCGGACGAAGCCGAGGATGCGCGACAGCAGCGTCATGCTGCTGACGGTCGCGAGGGCACGAAGCAGATTCATCAGGCGATGCGTAT
>Ga0123397_142076_pt1 | contig 14479 bp, 17 predicted proteins | sample T10HLNH4metaT_FD_89925 | JGI IMG/M metagenome (GOLD analysis project Ga0123397, IMG submission 89925) | Methane-oxidizing artificial microbial communities from Washington, USA to study methane cycling - T10-HLNH4 metaT (Metagenome... ... | reverse complement strand
GGCCTTCCGCGTTAAAGTTTTTTCGGTACTCTTTTCTATCCTGAAACATGATCGCAATCTCTCTATAACGTCGGTCAAAGATAGCTTAATTTTGGATTTGCGTTGCGCGTCGGTAGGCTTTACCTACCCGCACCATCAGCAATTCGTCAGTCCGTTAAGCAAATCGGCCTTGATGTCATCGATATTTTCCAAACCCACCGAAATTCTCACCAAGCTGTCTTTGATGCCGGCCTCGGCGCGCGCTTCCGGCGTCAGGCGGCCATGCGTAGTGGTCGCCGGATGCGTGATGGTGGTTTTAACATCGCCTAGATTCGCGGTAATCGACAGCATGCGGGTGGAATCGATCAACTGCCACGCATGATCTTTGCCGCCTTGCAATTCAAAACTGACCACTGCGCCGAAATGCGTCTGCTGGCGCTTAGCCAACTCGTGCTGGGCATGCGATTCCAATCCAGGGTAATGCACCTTGGCAACCGTCGGTTGTTGCTCCAGCCATTTGGCCAGCTCGAACGCATTATCGCAATGCGCTTTCATGCGTAAAGCAAGCGTTTCCAGTCCCCCTAAAAACACCCAGGCATTGAACGGACTCATCGTCGCACCGCCGGTACGCAGATAGGGATACACGTATTTCTCGATCAATTCTTCGTTGGCCACCACGGCGCCACCCACGCAACGCCCTTGGCCATCGATGTATTTAGTCGTGGAGTGCACCACCAAGTCCGCGCCCAAGGTCAATGGCTGCTGCAAGATCGGTGTGCAAAACACGTTATCAACCACCAACAACACCCCATGCCGATGGGCAATGTCCGCTAATACCTTAATATCAGCGATTTCAATTAACGGATTGGAAGGCGTTTCCAGAAACAGAAACCGCGTATTGGGTTTAATCGCCGCTTCCCAGGCCGCCGGCTCGGTCAGGCTGACAAAATCGGTCTCGACGCCAAACTTGCCGAAATAATTCTGGAAGGTCAACACTGTGTTACCGAACACACTGCGCGAACAGACCACATGGTCGCCGGCTTTCAGCAAAGCCATGCCCACGGCCATGATCGCCGCCATGCCCGAGGCAAACGCCAGACAACGCTCGCCCTTTTCCAAATAAGCTAAACGCTCCTGAAACGCGCTGACGGTCGGATTGGTGAAGCGCGAGTAGATATTGCCGGGTTGTTTTCCGGTAAAGCGCAGGGCCGCTTCCTCAGCCGATTTGAACACATAGCTGGAGGTAGCGAAAATCGGGATGCTATGTTCGTCTTCGTGAGTGCGCTTATGCCCGGTGCGGATGGCCAAGGTTTCCGGGGCGTAGTCTTGCCAATCAAATTCACTCATTTCGGGTCCTGTTACTTTGCAACTTGCATCTCTATGATAAAGCTGCTGCTGTTACGCAATTCCTGCGCATTGTCATTGCGCAAGGCTTCGATGCGCGCCAGATAAGCATCGTCGATATCGCCGGTAATGTAATCATGACTGAAACATGACGTATCGAAATGCTTGATGTCCGGGTTACCTCGACCGACGGCTTCAATCAAATCATCCAAGTCTTGATAGATCAGCTTGTCGGCGCCCAGAGCCTCGCAAATCTCATCCTCCGTGCGATCATGCGCAATTAGTTCATGCGCGGCCGGCATGTCGATACCGTAAACGTTGGGATAACGTACCGGTGGCGCCGCAGAGGCAAAATATACTTTATTGGCACCGGCATCGCGGGCCATCTGGATAATCTGCTCGGAAGTAGTGCCCCGCACGATGGAATCGTCCACCAGCAATACATTCTTACCGTCGAATTCCAACGAGATGGCATTCAGCTTTTGCTTCACCGACTTTTTACGCATTTTTTGCCCAGGCATGATGAAAGTCCGGCCGATATAGCGGTTTTTCATAAAGCCTTCGCGAAACTTCACACCCAGGTCATGAGCAATTTGCGAGGCGGCGGTGCGGCTGGTATCCGGGATCGGAATGACCACATCTATGTCGTGGTCAGGCCATTCCCGCTGAATTTTTTCGGCCAGTTTTCTACCCATCCGCATTCTGGCTTTGTAGACCGAAATATTGTCGATGATCGAATCCGGCCGGGCAAAGTAGACATATTCAAAAATACACGGACAGTGATCGACGACTTCCGTACACTGCTGGGTGTGTAACTGGCCGTCTGCTTCGATAAATACGGCCTCACCCGGCTCGATGTCGCGAATCAATTGAAAATCCAACACATCCAGCGCCACGCTTTCCGATGCGATCATGTAATCAGTGCCGTCATCATTTTCTCGCTTGCCAAACACAATCGGGCGAATACCATGCGGATCCCGGAAGCCCAACACGCCAAAGCCGGCGATCATGACCACGACTGCATACGCGCCACGGATACGTTTGTGCACGGCTCTAACCGCTTGAAACACATCGTCCACAGTCAGTTTAAGTTTGCCGAATTGCGCCAGTTCATGCGCGAATACATTCAACAACACTTCCGAATCAGAATCGGTATTGATATGGCGTTGGTCATCCATAAACACCTGATATTTCAATTCTTCGGTGTTGGTCAAATTGCCGTTGTGCGCCAGCGTCAGGCCGAACGGCGAGTTCACGTAAAAAGGTTGGGCTTCAGCCGAACTGGTGCAACCGGCGGTCGGATAGCGCACATGGGCAATGCCCATATTGCCTTTCAGCTTCATCATTTGCTTGCTGGAAAATACATCCCGCGCCAAACCGTTATCCTTACGCAAATGCAAACGGCTACCGTCGCACGTAACGATGCCGGCGGCGTCCTGGCCGCGATGCTGAAGTACCGTCAGGGCGTCGTACAAATCCTGATTAACACTTTGATTGGAAACAATAGCGGCAATACCACACATAGCAGACCCGAGTTATCGATAATGGATGTAATCCGCCAAACCGGTCGGCATGTGGGTTTTCAACCACACTGCCAAGGCTTGGAACGGAGGAATGAGAAGGGATTGTTTCCACCACGGATCTTCCGGCAACGGCGTTAGGCCGGCCAGCATCACCAAAAGGGAAACCAGTACCGCCCCGCGGGCAATACCGAATAACATACCCAGCAAACGATCACTACCGGTCAAGCCGGTTTTTTCGATAAGCTGACTCAGCAAAAAGCTGATTAAACTACCCAAAATCAAGGTGGCGAAAAATAGCAACGCGAATGCGGCGGCGATTCTGGCAGAAGGATAGCTGATGGTGGATTGCAGTAACACCGAAACATCCCGGCAGTACTGCGTTGCAACCCAAACCGCCACCATCCAAAGCACCAACGCAAACGCTTCTTTAATAAAACCGCGCAGTAGACCCATTATCGCCGAAATCGCGATAATGGAAATGACGACGTAATCCACCCACAGCAACTTGGCCCAGGGTACAAAATCCAACATGGTCTAGCCGGCTAAATCAAACAATACGAGGTTGGCAAATGGCTATTCGTCCGCCGAAACAAAACTGTTGACGTTAATTTGCGCCAACTTAGCCTTCACGGCCTGAGCCTTGGCTTTATCGACGATAGGCCCTATGCGCACTTTAAAAACGGTACCTTTATCGCTGGCAACCTCTCTGACCGATGCGGCGAAACCTTGTTGCTTCAGATTATCCTGCAAACTGACTGCGTTAGGTTTTTGACTGAAGGTACCCACTTGCAAATACCAGCGATTGCTGTCCTCGGCCGCCGCCGGCGCTTTGCTGGCCGGTGTAGCCACCTGTGCAGGGGCCGCAACTGCCGCTACCTCTGCTTTGGGTTCAGGTGATTTGTTAACCGGTTTAAGCACTTTCGGCGTCGGACTGACCGCTTGTAAAGGCTGGACAGCAGGCGCCGGCGATTTGCTGGGTTTGCTGAGGACTGCCGGCGGCACGTCTTCCGCTTCAGCAGGTTCCTCATCGACTTGCGCGACCGCCGCCGCTGGCGCAGAGGGTTTGGCAGCCGGCAGACTCCGTGGCGCCGGCGCGGTGTCTTTGGCGGTCAATTTAACTTGCGGCTTAGGCGCTTCCAACTCCGCTTCAGATTCGCCTTCTTCCAGCACTTTCACCGCTTGTTTGGGTGCATTTTCAGCAGGCAGAGTTTCCGCTACCTCTTCAACTTTTTCCGGCAGAGGCATGATTTCCACATCCTGAGCCTTGGCGGGTAGCTCGGGGATTTTCAATTCATTGATGCTTTTGCCGGTTTCGTCGATCGGGTCGTCAAATAACATCGGCACGAAAATCGCCGCCAATGCGGTAATGACCGCCGCACCAATCAATCGCTGCTTTAACTCTTGATCCATTCTGATCACCTCTATGAAAATTTCGATAAATATTCGGATACTAGAAAAAAAGAACCAAAAATCAAAAGCAACTCGTCTTGCCCGGTGTTTTGCCGAGCAGCTTGAAATGCCTCGGTAAAATCGGCAAAACCGCTACGGACATTGTCCAGGCCTTGTTGCTGAAAGATGGTTTCTAACATATCCGCACTAGCAGCGCGAGGATTAACCAGCGGCGCTAAGTACCAAGTTGTCACTTTGTCGCGCATCATGTTCAATACGCCGGCAATATCTTTATCCCGCATCATCGCAAAAACTGCGTGTATTCTGACTTCCGGGAAGTATTCGTGCAAATAGTCGATTAGTGTTTGCACAGCTTGCGGGTTATGCCCCACGTCAAGCAAAATTCGCGGCGAGCCGGCAATCAATTGAAAACGTCCGGATAACTGGGCACTTTGCAAGCCTTGCCGAATTGCATCGTCACTGATCGCTATTAGAGGCTGTAGGGTTTTTATCGCCATTATCGCCGACGAAGCGTTTCGATATTGGTGCTCACCCTTAAAGGCCGGCGCTGGCAAGCGACTGATTTGCGTATCAGCAGACCGCCATTCCCAGCCGTCAACCTGTTTCTGATACGTGAATGCGTTGCCCATTTGCAGTACGGTGGCCCCCACTTGCTCCGCCACTTCGACTACCGAGCGAGGCCCTTGTTGATCGCCGATTATCGCCGCCACGCCCGGCCGGAAAATACCGGCTTTTTCCCGACCGATGGCTTCTTCGGTATGACCCAGCCAATCGACATGATCGAGTGCTATCGTCGTCACAATCGCCGCATCGGGATCAACAATATTCACCGCATCGAGCCTGCCGCCAAGACCGACTTCCAGAATTTGTATATCCAGATCGGCGTCGGCAAAAATACTCAATGCCGCGAGCGTGCCAAACTCGAAATAACTCAAACTGGTCTCGCCGCGCGCCGCATCAATGCAGGTAAAAGCATCGCAAATCATCGCATCGTCGACAGGCTCACCATCAATACGAATACGTTCGTTATAACGCAAAATATGCGGCGATGTGTAAGCACCCACTCTATAGCCCCCGGCGCGATATATCGCTTCCAGAAATGCCACGCAGGAACCCTTGCCGTTGGTGCCGGCAACTGTGATGGTCAGCGGCTTTTTCTGCTCGGGGTTAAGCTGCCGATATACGCCGGCAACCCGTCCCAATCCCAAATCGATAGGCCGAGGATGTAATTTTTCCTGCCAGTCCAACCAGGCTTGCAGCGAATCAAAACGTGTCATTTCGACCGTATTTATTCCTGAGGCTGCGGATTATCGCTCTCACCCTGATTGCTTAATGGCTCACTGTTAGGAATAACTTCCACCACGTCGGTGTTACTGCTGCGCCCGGCACACATAATAGCCAGAATACTGGCTATTTTTTCGCGCATCTCGCGGCGATCAACGATCATGTCTATCGCTCCGTGTTCCTGCAGAAATTCGCTGCGCTGGAAGCCTTCCGGCAACTTTTCACGAACCGTTTGCTCGATGACTCGCGGACCAGCAAAACCGATTAAGGCGTCCGGTTCGGCTACGTTTATGTCGCCCAACATCGCCAGACTGGCGGAAACACCGCCCATAGTTGGATCGGTCATGAAGGAAATATACGGAATTCCGGCTTCGGCTAATTTGGTTAAGGCCGCGCTTGTTTTGGTCATTTGAAACAGCGAGAACAAAGACTCCTGCATTCTGGCACCGCCGCTGGCAGTAAAGACGATGAACGGCACACCCAAACGCAAACTTTCGTTCACGCCGCGCACGAATCGCTCACCAACCACCGAACCCATCGAGCCGCCCATGAAACCAAAATCAAACGCCGCAGCGACGATACCGGCGCCATTCAGCGTACCTTTCATCACCACCAACGCATCGTTCTCGTTGCTTTGTTTTTGCGCTTGGCTAATACGGTCTTTATAGCGTTTACTGTCCTTGAACTTCAAAGGATCGCTGGGCTTTAATCCAGCACCGATCTCTTGACGGCCATCTTCATCCAAAAACATATTCAGCCGTTTGCGCGCCGAAATGCGTAAATGGTGATCGCATTTTGGGCAAACGCTTAAGTTTTTCTCTAGCTCGGCGTTGAACAAAATCGCATCGCAACGCGGACATTTATTCCACAAGCCTTCCGGCACGGTGGTTTTCTTCTGCGAGGATTCGGTTCTGATGGCAGAGGGGACCAGTTTTTCAAACCAACTCATTCGGTGTAGTCTCCGCTTGAAAGCTTAAACATCCATGGCTGCGCGCATGGATTTCAACAGGGTGATGATCTCATGCTTGGCTTGCTGAGGATCATCAAGATTTGCTTCTATTTTACTGATTAACGCGCTACCTACCACGACGCCGTCGGCAATCGCGGCAATGGTTTTCGCGGTATCGGCATCCTTCACCCCAAAACCAACCCCAACCGGCAGCGCTGTATTCTGACGAATCAATTGCAACTTTTCTTCGACATCGGCGGTATCCAGATGACCGGCACCAGTGACGCCTTTCAGGGACACGTAATACAAGTAACCGCTGCCCACCGCATCCATTTTCTGAATCCGTTCAGCAGTTGTGTTGGGCGCCAATAGAAAAATTTGATCGATGCCGCGCTCGCGCAGCATATGAACGCAAGCCTCGGATTCTTCCGGCGGCAAATCCACGGTCAACACACCGTCAACATCGGCGCGTTGCGCGGCATTGGCAAAGTCTTCGTAACCCATGATTTCTATGGGATTTAAATATCCCATCAACACCAACGGGGTGTCCTGATCGGTTTTCCGAAACTCCATCGCCATGCTCAATACTTTTCGCAAGCCGACATGGTGAGATAAAGCCCGCTCGCTGGCGCGTTGGATCACCGGGCCATCGGCCATCGGATCAGAAAAAGGCACTCCCAGCTCGATGACGTCGGCACCAGCCGCCACCATTTCGTGCAGCAAGGGTACGGTAAATTCCGGATACGGATCGCCGGCGGTAATAAACGGAATCAAGGCTTTACGGCCGGAGGCTTTTAATTCGGCAAATTTGTTGGCTAAGCGGCTCATAGACTGATGCCCTCGCGTTGCATAATGGTCTGCATGTCTTTATCGCCGCGTCCGGATAGATTAATAACAATGATTTGATCCTGGCGCATGGTGGGGGCCAGTTTCATCGCGTAAGCCATCGCATGGCTGGATTCCAGCGCCGGGATAATACCTTCCATGCGGGTTAAGGCATGAAAACCCGCCATCGCTTCGTCGTCGGTAATATTCACATACTGAGCGCGGCCGGTATCTTTCAGCCAGGCGTGCTCAGGGCCAACGCCGGGATAATCCAGGCCGGCGGAGATAGAATGGGTTTCGATGATTTCGCCATCGTCGTCAGCCATCAGATACGTGCGGTTGCCGTGCAAAACGCCAGGACGGCCGGCACATAAAGGTGCGGAATGGCGGCCGGTTTCTACGCCGTCACCGGCCGCTTCGACGCCGATCATTTTCACGGACTTGTCGTCGATAAACGGATAAAACAAGCCGATGGCATTGGAACCGCCGCCCACGCAAGCAAGCAGTACGTCGGGCAAGCGGCCGGTTTGGTCTAGACATTGTTGACGGGCTTCGCGGCCAATCACAGCCTGAAAATCCCGAACCATGGCGGGATAGGGATGCGGACCGGCTACGGTGCCAATAATATAAAAAGTATTATCGATATTGGTCACCCAATCGCGCAAAGCTTCGTTCAATGCGTCTTTGAGGGTTTTAGAGCCTGATTGCACAGGCACCACGGTGGCGCCCAACAACTTCATTCGATAGACATTCAGGGATTGGCGGGCCACGTCCACTGCGCCCATGTACACCACACACTCCAAACCCAGACGGGCCGCGACAGTCGCGGTGGCGACGCCATGCTGACCGGCGCCGGTTTCGGCGATGATGCGGGTCTTGCCCATACGTTTAGCCAACAGGGCTTGACCGACCGTGTTGTTAACTTTGTGCGCGCCGGTATGATTGAGATCTTCGCGCTTCAGATAAATCTGCGCACCGCCCAAATGCTTACTCCAGCGTTCTGCATGATACAGCGGCGACGGTCGACCGACATAATCCTTGAGATCGGCATCCAACTCAGCGAGGAACTCCGGATCCTGCATATAGCGCTGATAGGCTTCGTTCAATTCGGTAATGGCCGGCATCAGCGTTTCCGCCACAAAAATACCGCCGTAAGGCCCGAAATGGCCCCGGGCATCCGGCATATCGTATCTTTCTGTCATAGTTCTCAAGTCGCTTGATTAGTTTTTCTTATAAACGCAGCCATTTTCGCTGCATCCTTGATGCCTTTCCCGGCCTCAACACCGCTGCTGACATCCAGTGCATACGGTTTTACAGCTTTAATCGCTTCCCCGGCATTTTCCGGCGTCAATCCGCCCGCGAGGATGATCGGCAAACTGCGGGTCGTCGGAATCAAATCCCAGTCAAAACCGCTACCGCTGCCGCCCTGCACGCCCGGATGATAAGCATCCAACAGTAATCCGGCCGCATCGTGATATTGCTGTTGCAAGCCGGCGACGTCCGTATCCGCTTGCATGCGAATGGCTTTGATATACGGTTTATCGTAAATCCGGCAATCATCGGCAGGCTCATTGCCATGAAATTGCAGGCAATCCACCCTTGCTTTACTTAATACTTCACGGATCAACGCCGGCGCGGCATCGACGAACAAGGCTACCACGTTAACAAAGGCTGGCAATGCTCTACTGATGCTTGCGGCTTGTTCGATGCTTACGTTTCTTGGACTGGGCGGATAAAACACCAAACCAATCGCATCGACACCCAAATTAGCCGCACAAAGCGCATCTTCCACTTGGGTAAAACCGCAAATTTTAACGCGGGTACGCATCTAAAGCCTCACAAAAAATGGCGGCGTAGGATAACACAGCTATCCGATATGTCATGTCCGGACCAATAAAAAAAGGCTGACCCTTGTCAGCCTTTGTCCGGCGGCTCTTCAGGCGGGCGTCAATGGGCATGATGATGGTCGTGATGATGACCGGCAACACCATGCGTCGTTTCGTCCTGATGACTATCTTCCGGTTTCAAATCTTCGACTTCGGTTTCTTCATGCGTTGCCGCCAAACTATCCTCAACAGCACCTTCGTGTTCATGAGCGCGCGCCGCCGCTTGATTGACTTGATCCGCAGCGTGCACCGACACGCCATGTTTATAGACCATCAGGCCGCCCAGATCGGCGGTAAACGCCAGCAACCCGGATAAAATCGCCGCCAGCAACAAGTACAGCGTGTTAGCTGGCCCGGTTATCAGCCCTTTGCTAAACAAACGCCACGCCGACAGTGCAGTAGCCAGACTTAATACCGAGATACCCAGGTGCTCATGATGCTCCATGATCTCGTGAACATCACCACCATGCGCCACACTCCCTGCCGCCACTAAACCGGCCGCCACGGTAAGCGCGGCAAACACGGTACCCAGATACAGAAATGCGCCGGCTATCTGCCGCCACTCCGAGCGCTTCGCCAAGCTGCCGATCAAATCCAGAGTGAAGAACATAGTCAACAACGCAATCGGGAAATGCACCAGCAAGGGATGAATATTTTGTAACGCAGCAACGCCCGGCAATAAACTATCCAGACTTTCCGAAGGAGATTGCCGCACCAACACTTCCAGGAAGGACAATAAGCTCTCCACCCCACCGGCCACTCCTCCACCGTTGTCGCCGCCACCATGCACGGCGAACGTCAAGTGATCGTTTAGACCCCACATAAAATCTCCCCCGCTTCAGTTTTGCGCGGATACTACCACGATAGGCCTTAGCCTAGTTAATCGTCACTTGGGTGGACATAGTCAAGGCCCTGGTTTTACTTTCCAAAAACTCGGTGCCTTGTTGCTGGATAAACATCACTTGCAATTTCTCCGCATCGGCAAGTTTCATCCCTTCTTCCTGCCCCAGGCACAATAAAGCGGTAGACCAGGCGTCGGCTATGGTCGGGCTTTCGTTAAACACACTGACAGCAACTAAATCGTGCGTTACCGGCTTGCCGTTGCGGGCATCCAGAATGTGGCTGTAACGCTTGCCTTTGACGTCGAAATAATGCCGGTAAGTACCCGAGGTCATCACTGACATCGGCGACTCCTTCGGCAAGGTCACCACTTTGTGCATCTTTTGTTCGCCCGGCAGCGGTTTTTCCACCGCAATACGCCAGGCCTTGCCGTCCGGTTTGCTACCCAGCGCTTTTAATTCGCCACCGATTTCCACCAGATAGTTTTGGATACCCAAAGCCTCAAGTGTGTTGCTGATTTTCTCGACACTATACCCCTGCGCAATTGACGACAGATCAACTCGTACATTGGGCAGTTTTTTCGACATATGGCTATCGTCCACCAGCTGCAATTTGTCCATGCCGATATTCGCCAACGCTAATTGCAAGGCTGCATCGTCTGGGATAGTCAACTCTTCTCCCATGAAACCCCACATCTCGAACAAAGGCTTGATGGTCAAATCGTAACAACCCAGACTGAGCTTGCTGACGTTCTCGGCCACTTTAAACAAAGCCACGATTTCGTCGCCGACCAGCTGACTATTTGTCGACGGGTTGGCGTTAAATTGTTCGATTGTCGAGTCCGGTCGGTAATTGGATAAGGTTTTATCCAAATCCAGGAAAACTTTTTCAACTTCAGCGCTGACTTGCGCATCATCCCGCGCTTGCGGCGTCCAATAACTGATGTGATACGTAGTACCTTGCGCGAAACCGCTAAAAGTCTTTACTGGCGGCAGCGGCTCCGCACATCCCAGTGCCAGCAACAATCCCAGTATTACCGCGATCCATCCTTTCCGTAGCATTAAACCCCCGTGCAATTAACGCAAAAGCGCTGAAATAGTTTTGAAATGGCTATGCCGAGCATCCCGCAACCATTCGAACAACACCGATTCGTGACAGCTCAACGTGACACCTTGCTGCAGCATGCGCTGCAAGGCGTAATCTTTATGCTTGACTTGGCGCGAACAAACCGCATCAGCCACCAGATGAACTTGATAGTTTGCACTTAACAACTCAAGCGCGGTTTGCAACACGCACACATGCGCTTCCTGACCTATCAGCACCACTTGCTTCCGGCCAGTATCGGCCAGGGCTTGCATGAAACCCTCGGCAGCGCAGCAGGAAAAACCGGTTTTACTGAAAACCCGCGAATTGTCCGGCAAGCACTCGCTGATCTCCGTTTGGGTGGGTCCAAGCCCTTGCGGGTACTGTTCGGTCAACAGCACCGGCACATTCAACAAACCGGCGGCTTGCAGCAAGCGTTGGCCGTGCTTAAGCATCTGCTGTAGGTCTAACGCAGGCATAGCCGTCGACAAACGTTCCTGAATATCCACCACCAGCAAAACGCTATTATCCGCGTCCAATAAATTGGGATGCATCGTCATCGAAATTAGCCGTGCTTCATGATGCGCGCTCGGTCTCGCTGCCAATCCTTGTCTTTGGAAGCTGCGCGCTTGTCGTGCAATTTTTTACCTTTCGCCAGACCGATTTTCAGCTTGGCGCGGCCCTTGATCCAATACATCGATAGCGGAATCAGGGTGTAGCCTTTGCGTTCCACCGAGCCGATCAGCTTGTTCAATTCACGTCGGTGTAACAATAATTTTTTCTTGCGTACCGCGTCCGGATTGACGTGGGTGGACGCCGACAATAAAGCCGACACATGCGCCCCACTCAGCCAAGCCTCGCCGCGTCTGATCTCGACATAGCTCTCTTTCAGCTGGATCCGGCCGTCACGCAAGCTTTTCACTTCCCAGCCCTCCAACACCAAACCGGCTTCGAAAGTCTCGTCTATGGTGTACTCGTGGGAAGCCTGACGATTGACCGCGATGGTGTTATCGGTGGCTTTGTTGTCCTTCTTGGATTTTTTGGCTGCCATTCTGTAGCGAAGTTTTTTTAAACTGACTGAAAACGTGAATTTTGATATTTTACTCACACACCCGTTAAATAACGATATAAAAACACAAGGGCTCCCCAACATGACCGATAAAACCCCATCCATCCACGGCGAATGGTCCTCCCGCTTCGCCTTTATTCTGGCCGCCACCGGTTCGGCGGTCGGTTTGGGTAATATCTGGAAATTTCCTTACATCACCGGCCAAAACGGTGGCGGCGCTTTTGTGATCGTGTATTTAATCTGCGTGGCAGCCATCGGCATACCGATCATGATTGCGGAAATCATGATGGGCCGACGCGGCCGGCAAAGCCCGATCAACACCATGCAAACCTTGGCCGAAGAAGCCAAAGTTGATCCACGTTGGGGCTATTTGGGCTGGATGGGCATGATCGCCGGTTTTTTAATCCTGGCCTACTATAGCGTGATTGCCGGCTGGTCGATGGCTTATATCTTTAAAGCATTCTTCGGCGGCTTCTTCGGTACCGACGCCGGCGAAGTGAAGGAAATGTTCGCCAATTTGATGGCCAGCCCGATCCAGCAGATTTTCTGGCACACCGTGTTCATGTTCATCACCATGCAAGTGGTGATGCGCGGGGTGAAAGGCGGCCTGGAAAAAGCCGTGCGCTTTTTAATGCCGGCCTTATTTGTGATCCTGATTATTTTGGTGGCTTATGCGATGGCTTCCGGCTCCTATGCGCAAGGCATCCACTTTTTGTTCAGCCCCGATTTCAGCAAAATCAACGCCGACGCGGTGCTGACCGCGATGGGCCACGCCTTTTTTACGTTAAGCTTGGGCATGGGCGCGATCATGGTTTACGGCTCTTACCTGCCCAGCCATGTCTCGATTGCCAAAACTACCTTTTTTATTGCCGGCGCGGATACCGCGGTAGCCTTGCTGGCCGGCATCGCCATTTTTCCCTTGGTGTTTGCCAACCAACTGGAAGTTGCCACCGGACCGGGCCTGATCTTTCAAACACTGCCGTTAGCCTTTGGTCACATGAGTGGCGGTTGGTTATTCGGCGTCCTGTTTTTTGTACTGCTGTTTTTCGCCGCCCTCACCTCGTCAATTTCTTTGATTGAACCGGCCGTGGCCTGGCTGGTGGAAAACAAAAATATTGCTAGGCAAAAAGCCTGCGTCTGGGCAGGCACCGCTTGCTGGGGCTTGGGCGTGGCGGTGGTGTTTTCCTTCAACATCTGGTCCGGTTTCAAAATCTTCGATAAAAATCTGTTCGAACTACTGGATTACCTGACCGCCAACCTGATGCTGCCTTTGGGCGGTTTGTGCATCGCGGTGTTTGCCGGCTGGATGATGAAACAAGCCCATGCGGAGCAGGAACTGGAACTGCCGACGCAAGGCTTTCAGGCTTGGCAATTTCTAATCAAATACGTAGCGCCGGCAGCAGTGTTCATCGTCTTCTTACATGTACTCGGGGTGCTGTAAATGATCACGGTTGTACAAAAAAGCGCCTTGGTCAAATTCTCCGCTAAACAAATGTTTGATCTGGTAGATGATATCGAGTCGTATCCCAAGTTCTTACCTTGGTGTTCCGGCAGCAAAATATTGAAACGCGAAGGCAACATCGTCGAAGGGCAAATCGACATCGCCAAGGCCGGCTTTCATAAATCCTTTACCACCCGCAATAAAGTCGATCAAGGCGGCAGAATCCAGATCAGCTTGCTGGACGGGCCGTTTTCCTCGCTAGAGGGCTTTTGGAGCTTCATGCCGCTACGCGAAGACGCCAGCAAAATCTCACTGGACCTGGAATTCGAAATCTCCGGCATGCTGGCTAACTTGGCCTTCGGCCCGGTGTTTAATCAAATCTGCAACACCATGGTCACCTCCTTCACGCAGCGCGCCAAAGCCTTGTATGGCGGATGAAATGATCGCGGTGGAAGTGGCTTACGCCACGCCGGATCAGCAATTGCTTATCCCTGTCAGCCTGGCGGCAAACTCCACCGTCGAACAAGCCATAGAAGCTTCCGGCATCTTGCGGGAGTTTCCGGAGATTGATTTAAGTCAACAGAAGGTGGGGATTTTTGGGCAGGTTTGCGGTTTGGACAAGTCCCTCAGCGCAGAAGATCGCGTCGAGATTTACCGGCCTTTAAAGCAGAATCCGATGGATGCGCGGCGGGGGCGGATGCAGAAGTAGTCTGGGTAATCATTCGCTGAAAATCTTGGAAACGGAGCGCCAGCGAAGTGAAGATTTTTAGTCCCCGATAGCCGTAGCGCCGGGCGGGTTTTCGCAGCGAAGCGGAGAAAACCTGCAAGGCATCGCGACACGGCGTT
>Ga0123397_136824_pt1 | contig 14493 bp, 14 predicted proteins | sample T10HLNH4metaT_FD_89925 | JGI IMG/M metagenome (GOLD analysis project Ga0123397, IMG submission 89925) | Methane-oxidizing artificial microbial communities from Washington, USA to study methane cycling - T10-HLNH4 metaT (Metagenome... ... | reverse complement strand
GCACTACATAAGGGCTATCGGTTTTACTGGGATCATAAATACTGCATGTGGAAAAATAGATCAGCTTTTTATCCGGATTTTGGCTAATAACTGATTTCAGAAGGGATATTTCTCTTTCAAATTCAGCAGGATTCTTTTCCAGTGAATTGGAAACCCCTGATGCAAAAAAAATAACATCCTCTTTATCATAAAGTTTTACGGCATTTGCCAGAATTCCACTACCAATAATCATATGCTTCTTTTCTAATTAAGATGTTAGTTTTAAATCTTTTAAGAACATCAATAGATTTAAAGTTTTTTAAAGATTTTAAAAAGTCCAAGTGTATTCCCCAATTTTGCCCATCTTGAATTTTTTACATGATTCAATTGGTTGAGGGCCTGGTCATATTTCTTTTTCGGAACATAGCTCTGAATAAAAAGATCTTCAATACTTATGTTTCTTCTTTCTGCCATTTTGATCATAGCAACCCAGTGCCAGAATAATGCTTTTTCTGCATTTTTGGTCGTAGAGATCCCACTGTCATGGATTCTGTATAAGTATAAATCCTCATCAATATATTTAACAGGGGCTGTTTCGCACATTTTCATGTACCAGTCTTTATCTTCAGCAATTTTTAAGAAAGAATCAATGCCGGACGTCTGCTCGTAAATCTTCTTTTTGAATGTGACGAAATGTGAAATCTCTGCATTGAAGTTAAAGTAAGACTGATCCAGTTCTGTGATTTGTTTGGCTTTATGAACAGACAGAGGATTAAGATTTTCATCACAACGGACAAAATTTGAATATACCAGGCCTGCTTCCGGATATTCGGAATGTGTTTTTAAAACAATTTCCAGAGCATGAGGAGCCAAAGCGTCATCCGGGTCTAAAAAACCGCATATTCCTGCTTCAGCAAGACCTATTAATCTTTTTTTTGTATAGCCAATTCCTCTGTTTTGGTCATTCTGGTGTATTTTAAACCGGGAATCGTCACCTGTGATTTTTTTTATAACTTCTAGAGAGTTATCGGTAGAGCCGTCATCCAGAATTACAGCTTCCCAATCCGTTTCAGTCTGCGCAACTAAGCTTTGGCAGCATTTTTCAAAAAAATGGCCATTGTTATAATTGGCAATAAGTATACTGAATTTACTCATTTCGACTGTGTTTATTCAAGATTTTTTTTAATGCATTCAGATATCCGAAACCATATTTTCTGTCCGGTTCCAGAATATTTCCTTCTGCCCATTCGTTCCAGGATTTAACAATTAAAAACTGTTCAGGATAATCTTTTTTATCCTCAAGATATGTTGCGGCTTTTTCAACCTGCTGTTCAAATATTTCCGGAGAATTATTAGCAAGTATAATGCCTCTGTATCCACTTCTTGGAGTATTGTCCCAATTAGGCAGGATACATGGATAGGTAGGAACGTTGCTTTCTTCAAACTTTAAGTCATTGACTACCGCCTGGGCGTCCTGAATTCTGACTTTAGGCTGTTCTTTTTTCTTAATTCCGATTAATCCTTTTATTCTGTTTTTATAATATTGAGAATGGGAGATGTATTCTTTTTTGTCAATATGAGGTACCCATGCTTTCTGAAAGGCATTGGAAATCTTACTGTCATATCCCATAGATTTAAAATCAAGATCATCACGAAGTTTATTGGATGCCATGACATATAAGCCATCAAATCCGTTTTCTTTTGCAAGCTCTCTGAATCTGGAAATATAATGAGGATCTCCATCATTCAAATGGTTGGGATCGTAGATAATCAAAAGAGGTTTATTGTCCACTTTTATATACCTCTCGTCCTTGAAGAAAGGAAGAAGGTATTCGAAATGGGCAATTAAGTCCTGTTCATTAGGGTAAACCTGTTGAGCCAGAATTTTTTCTGATAATCCGTGCCATATGCCTGACCATGTTTCATTGGCCCAGCAGAAGCAGAAAGGGAAATCTGGTTTTCCTGATTTCAGCACATCGTTGGCAACACGTTCCAACAATTGTTTGCCATTACCAAACCAGTAATGATAGTAGATAAATCCGTGTACACCATAGTCTTTAGCCATCTGAGCCTGCTGTTCTCTTACTTCTGGAACCCGCAGATCATAATATCCCAAATCTCCAGGGTATATAGGCTGTTCATGTCCTTCAAATAAAGGTTGGGCTTTTCCTACATTCGTCCATTCTGTAAAACCTTTTCCCCACCATTCGTCATTTTCAGGGACAGGATGGTATTGAGGGAGGTAGAATGCAAGGGGCTTTATTTTTTTCATCATTAACTTATTTCGTTCGATAGAGGATCTTATTTTTTAATACAATAAAAATAGGAGGAATCAATAATTTGAGCAACTTTCTTCCTTTTTTTTCTTGAGGTTTTTCTGTTTTTGGGGCAGGTTTGCCATAAGTTTCCACGTATTTTGGACTGGAATAACAGATGGAAAGAAATAATTCATAGTTTTGATTCATTTTTGCAGTATCTCTCATCATACTGCTGTCATGAAGTCTTATAAGCGTTTTTGTATTGCCTTCATAGCCAATATGCTGAAATTTAAAATCATTCAAAACACATCTGAGATTAAATTCCCAATCTTCTAAAGACTTTAAACGCTCATCAAAGAAACCAATTGTTTTGAAAATATCTTTATGATATAACGGAGCAGATATTACAAAAGGGTTTTTAATCTTAAAAAGCTGCTTAATATCAGTAGTATCATCAAAATTTAAGTATACTTCCGGAAGAAAATTATTTCTTCCAAAAATCCTTTTATAGTTGACTCCTTCTGAGCTTTCAAAATATCGGTATCCGGAAATAATGATATCAATATTTTGATTAAAAAACCTAGAATGAGCTTCTAATTTTTTATTTTCTATTATATCATCGCAATCAAGGAGAAGCAGCCATTCTCCATTGGCCGTTTTTATTCCTGCATTTCTGGCAGACGATAAACCACCATTATCTTTATAGAGATAGTGAAAACGGCTGTCTGTTTCCAGCCATTTTTTTGCAATATTTTCTGTGTTATCCGGTGATCCATCATTCACAATGATGCATTCCCAATCCTGAAACGTCTGTTCTAACACAGATTGTAGGCATTCATCAAGAAAATGAGCCTGATTATAACATGGGACGATTATTGAAATTTTTGGATTCATTTTTAAATCATTTTATTTAAAAATTTATACAACGGAACCGGAATTTTATACTGTATTGCAATACTTAATCTTTTTACATTGAAAGGGTATTTCTTGTAGGCTTCAGTGTATTGTGAAGGCAGTTTTTCTCCAGAAAAATAATATTTCTGTGTGATACCATTTATTTTATTTTTTAGATCACCTTCTTTATCAAACATCATTTGAAGCATCACGTTTTCAATTTCAATTCTGTCTGCTTTTATTTTTGAAATATTTTCCTGGTGTAATCTGTAATATGCCAGTTTTTCAGGGATGTAACCAATTAAATACTTTTCATTTATTTTTAACCAGCGATAATAATCTTCAGCAATAAACATTGAGTCATATTCACCGGTTTCAATAATTGCTTCTGTTCTTATCAATGTAGTCAGACCTGCAATTCTGTTATTTTTTATCAGTTCTTTTCTGAAAATATAGGGATCAACTTCTCCTAATGCATCATAATCTGCTATATCTTCTCCAATACGGCTGTTTTCATCTATTATATTGGTATTGGTATGAATCATGGCATATTCTTTTCCTAAAGATTCAATTTTAGCAACAGTCTTTTCTAAGAACTCAGGATGCAGGTAATCATCTGCTGAAATGATTTTTATATATTTTCCTTTTGCAAGCTTAATACATTCATTCAACATTGTTGCCAGACCTGTGTTTTTGGTATGGAAGTTTTTTTCTGCAGAATAACTATTATCATTTAACCAACGCTCAAAAACTTCAACGGAATTATCAGGCGAGACATCATCACCCAGAATAAGCTGAATGTTTTTATAGGTTTGATTTTTTACACTATCTAAATTTTCCTTGATATATTGGGAATGATTATAGGCTGTGACAATAACTGTAACTAGAGGCTGTTCCATATTAATACTCATTTAAGGCATTAATGATGTTTATCACTTCATGCTCTTCTAACACAGAAGATATAGGTAAGCTCAGTACTTCCTCATGTATCAGTTCACTGATAGGAAAAGAAAGTTCATTCATTTCTTTGTAAGCTTCCTGTTGATGGGGAGGGATAGGGTAGTGAATGATAGTCTGAATACCTTTTTCTGTTAAATAGGTTTGAAGTAGATCACGGTTTTCTGTTCTTATGACAAAAACATGCCATACATGCTCTTTTTCATCTGAAGGGTTTTCAGGAAGGATGATTTTGGAATTTTTTATTCCTTCGATAAATAATTTTGCAATTCTTCTTCTTGCTTCATTTTCATCTTCAATATATTTCAGTTTAACATCTAAAACAGCTGCCTGAAGTTCATCTAATCTGGAATTTAATCCTTTGTAAATATTAATATATTTTTGGTTTGAGCCATAATTTCCTAAAGCACGGATCGTTTCGGATAATTGTTTGTCATTTGTTGTGACTGCTCCTGCGTCTCCCAGAGCTCCCAGATTTTTTCCGGGATAAAAACTGAACCCTGCGGCGTCTCCAAGATTTCCTGATTTAATGTTATTCCATTCGGCACCTATAGCCTGGGCATTGTCTTCTACAATTTTTAATTTATATTTTTCAGCAATACTTTTCAGTTTTTCTGAGAAAACAATTCTGCCCTGAAGATGAACTATTAAAATGGCTTTTGTCTTATCAGTAATCTTTTCTTCTATTTTTGAAATATTAATATTGTAAGTATTAAGCTCGGGTTCTACTAAAACGGGAACTAATCCATTGTCTGACAAAGCCAGAATGGAAGCAATATAGGTATTGGAAGGGACAATTACTTCGTCACCGGGTTTCATATAACCCAGTTCGATATAAGCCCGAAAAATAAGACGAAGCGCATCCAGTCCGTTTGCTACCCCTATTGCATATTCTGAACCAATATAACCGGCTAAATTGGTTTCAAAATTTTTAATTTCGTTTCCTAATAAATACCATCCGCTTCTGAACACTTCCAGAAGTTTGTTTTCTATTTCCTGTTGGTATTTCAAATTTACTTTTTGAAGATCTAAAAACTTAATCATTTCTTTTTATTTTGAACATGCCACATATATTTCAGCGCAATGGTGAGGAAATTTTTTTCCTAATTTATAAAATCCGTCTATCATAGCTTCATTCCAATTATTTTCAATTTGCCCATTTGAAACAGGTTTAAAGAAAATGCCGCCCTCATCCACTATTTTATAACCGGCCTTTGTAATGTCATCTTTTAAAGTATCCAAATCATATACTCTGTAGTGTCCTAATTCATGGTCTCTTTGATTCAATTCATATTCGCTGTTTAATAATCCCATCTCTACTGCGGCTAATCTGTGGATAGACTTTGCGTTAGGCACTGAAATTAAAAATACACCACTATCGGATAACCAGGAAGATATAATTTTTAAAACTTCAACAGGATTTTCAATATGTTCGAGGACATGGCTCATTATTATAGTATCAAACTTTTTATCTGTTTTAAACTCTTCAAAATAGGAGTTATGTTTTGTAATATTTGGATAATCAGGAATTTGATTTAATAAATCTTGAGAGCCTTCAACCAAATCCAAAGATGAAAAGTCATTAATCAGATATTTGGTCATATGTCCTAAGGCAGGTCCTAATTCCAAAGCAGATTCTCCTTTAAAATAAGGTTTTAAACTTAAGTAATTCAATTCTGTTAACTTAAAATCAAAATCAAGAAAAGAGCTGTTATAGAATTGTGCTGAATCCTGCACTTTATTTTTATAATTTTCCATTTGTAATTTTATCTATTTTTAAATCAAGAACAGTATTTATAATTATGTCTGGCTGATAGGGGAGTAAGCTTTCTTTACTTAGAAAACCGGAAAGTACGGCGGCTGTTTTCATCCCTAATAATTTGCCTGTTTGAATATCTTTTCCTGTATCTCCAATAAACCAGTCTTCAGGAGTTATCTGAACTGCATTTTTAATTAAATCATGTTTTTCCTGTTGCTGTTGGGTTACTAAAACTTTCGTGAAAATATTTTCCCAACCGAATGATTTTACCTGTTCCAGAGCAATGCTTTCAGACTGACGGGCTGTAACAACAAACAGGGTATAGTTTTTAGACAGGTTTATGAGTAAGTCTACTATTCCTTCAAAAGGAGTATCTAATTTCAACCATTTTTCTAATTCAATTTCCGACATCCATTTTTTCTCAAAATCGCTGTATTGCTCGCTGGAATAATTAAATTTAGAAAGTAGAATTTCTTTATGACTTTTTTTACCCCGCTTTAAAGTCCAATATTCATCAAAAGACAATTCCGAAGTGGGAACTAATGACTGAAACAAGTGGTATAGCCTAGGCCGGGAATCAATTAAAGTACCATCAAGGTCAAAAAAAATATTCATATTATTTTTTATTTTTTTTCATGTACTCAAACTCTTCTTTTAGCCCTTCTTCAAGAGAGGTTTCTTTTTGTAGCAAAAATTCATTCATTTTTGAACTGTCGAATACAAAGTCTCTTCCTTTTTTTTCAGCAGGTATTTTTTCTATTGTTACGTCTTTGTTAGAAATGAATTTTATTGTATTTACCAAATCATTGATAGAAATAGAACGATTTCCGACTAAGTTTATAACTCCTATATCTTTTAGTTGAATAGAATCTACAATAGCTTTAACGATATCTTTAATATAAATAAAAGAGCGCAATTCTTCTCCTGTGCCCCAGATCTGAATTGGCTTTTCTGCTAAAATATTATGTATTGTTGCAGGAATTATTTTCTGATAAGCCTCTTCTCCCGGACCGTACACATGGCCTATCCTTAAAATTTGAACGGATTTATTATGCTCTTTCCCCCAACTTTCCACCATCTTTTCTGAATATAGCTTAGAATGGCCGTACAATGAAGCCGGTTTTTCTAAAGTACTCTCAGAAATAATGTTCTCATTATCATAGACATCAAGTGTACTAAGGTAAATGAATTTTTTTATATGAGGTAAAGTAGCACTTAATAGTTTATCTGTGTTAAATATATTTGAATTGGATAATTGAATATTATTGGCTTCACTTCCTTTTTTGGGGGTGAAAGCTCCTGCATGAATTATTGTTTCAATATACTGAAACCCATTTTTTAAAAAAAAATCGCTTTCGAACTGATAGTTGTTGTGTAACAAATATCTACATTCTGATATAGGTTGAGAAGTTAGACACACAACATTATCCCTACCGTATTTTTCAATCAATAGCGGAAGTAAATGTTTTCCTATAAATCCCGAAGCTCCCGTTAAAAGTAACATTTATAAATTTTTTATTCGTTGCTGTATCTGAATATCGGTCATTAATTTGGGTTGAGTGTCCATCCCCCTTAGCCACATTAGCCCATCCTGTAATGGATTTATTTTTTTACTTAATTGGGGAAATTCATTATATAAAGCAATGTCTTTAAATATCTCAGGCATGTTTAATCCTGCTTCGGTAAAAAATAATACCGTTGTAAAGAATCTTGAAATATTGATTTCTGTAGGATTAGGCACTCCATTTTTGTCATAAGCCATATCTACCCCGAAAATGCCATGAGGCTTATCCGAAACTGCCTTTATGGTAGCTATTGATATTCTGTCTATTTCAGGATCTGAGTAGGTCTGGCCTACTTTTGTAACACCTGTAACCCCGGAAACAGTTCTGTTTCCATGAGTCCATCCTTTTCTTAATCTTGTCTGAGCGACTACCAATTCGCCTTCATGCCAAATGGAGAGCCATGTTACCGTGTCTGGAGTAAGCATTTCTGCTGCGACAAAGTCTCCCCACCCGTTATATCGGTCAATCCACCCTTTGGCAAACGAAAAATCATTAGTAGGCAGGGCGCCTTTACCTCCTCCTCCAATAGATGAAGCTCTTAGCCATATGTTTCCATCCTTATCTCCTAAATCTGAAAACGCTTTTTTTAGATCTTCTTCATTATTGATCATGATGTTTTCTGGAACTGTTACACCGGCTTCCCTGCATTTTAAATAGGTTTTATATTTATGAACACAGGTGTCTATTACTTCATGCGATGGCATAAACGTTTTAGTGCCGGTAGAATGAATGTCTTCTCTGATTATGGAGGCATGATAAATCTCCAGATCATTTTGAAAATGTATTAAATCAGGTTTTTCCTGATTCAGTATTTGTAATAATGACGCTTTATAATCTGGCTGATTGGCATAAGGTATATAGGATACTTCATGTGCATTGGAGAGTATCAGATCTGTAGGCTCACTGCCCATCCCAATTATTCTCTCCTTTTTCGAGCTTAGAAGAAGTGAGTTGATGACTCCTTCAGAGGGAGCGCCGCCTGCACCGGCAATTAATATTTTAATCATTCTATGAGTTTTTGAAATTCGTGGTAATCCCTTATATAATCGTCTTCAGTATATGGCAGAGATGCTAAACATAAAAGCACTGCATTATGTGAAAACTTGATATCTCTCCATACCAATTTGGGGATGTATATACCTTTAGATGGGTTATTCAGAACAAAACTTTCTTTATGTCCATCTTTATTTTCTGTGTTAAATTCTATAATACCTGAAACAGCGAATATTAATTGTTCAAGATTTTTATGAGCATGACCTCCTCTTATTACATCCTGAGGTGTATAATAAGTCCAGTATACACGCTTAATTTCAAAAGGTATATTTTTTAAATTTTCAGCGACTGTAATGAAGCCTAATGAAGAATCACCTATTTTTTCTAAATCAAAATATTGAACTTTTTCCATTAAATAATTTATTTTACGATGTAATTAAAATCAGGTCTGATAATTCCGGGTAATACATTGATATTTTTACCCATTTTTACATTTTCAACTTCAAAACCTATTATTTCGTTGGCTACAAAAAGAGGGATTCTTTGATCTTCTCCAAACATGAGTTTGAAATAATAATTACCCGTATTGAGTAAGTGTGGTGGGATTTCGAATTCTACAACATATTCTTTTTTCTGAGAATCATTTTGAGTAGTAATGGGAGCCCCTGTATGGAAAACTACCGCTTCTTCATATGTTCTCAGCTCAAAAGTTGTATCAATATTGATATTTTCTTTGAAATTATAAAATCTAAGCAGGATTTTAATCCCTGATTCTATATCTAAAAACTGTCCTTTTGTAGGTTTAACAGAAAATTCTAATATTTTGATATTTTCATTTCCTAAAGCTGTTTCCAACGGCCCTTCATGAAGGTAAATTGATTGCTTCTCAGAGCTTTTCTGATATTCTGCAATGGTATCTAAAATACCTCCGCTATATGTTAACTGCCCTTGGTGAAGTAAAATTCCGGATGAACAAAGCTCTTTTATTGCAGTCATATTATGGCTTACAAATAAGATGGTTCTTCCTTCTCCTTTGGTGACATCATTCATCTTTCCAAGGCATTTTTTCTGAAAGTCTGCATCACCCACTGCTAAAACCTCGTCAACGATTAAAATCTCAGATTCTAAGTGAGCTGCTACAGCAAACGCAAGGCGAACATACATTCCCGAAGAATATCTTTTAACAGGAGTATCAATATATCTCTCAACACCAGAAAAATCTACAATTTCATCAAATTTTCTCTTGATTTCTTTTCTTGTCATTCCTAAAATAGCACCATTGAGAAAAACATTTTCCCGTCCTGTCATTTCAGGATGAAATCCTGTTCCTACTTCCAATAGAGAAGCAATTCTTCCATTGGTATAAATCTTACCTGTCGTAGGTTTTGTAACTTTACTTAAAACCTTTAACAGTGTTGATTTTCCTGCACCGTTTCTTCCGATAATTCCTACAGCATCTCCCTTTTCGATTTCAAAATCGATATCACGGAGAGACCATACATATTCAGAGTCTCCCTTGGTTGTTCTGTCATTGGTTTCTCCAATTTTCAAATAAGGATCTTCCTTTCCTCTTATTTTATACCAGAACCTGTTGAGATCATGAGACAGTGTTCCTGTACCGACTTGTCCCAGACGGTATTGTTTAGATATGTTTTCTGCTTTTAAAGCTAGCATGTTTTTTTAATTTAAATTTTTAAACAGGAAATAATTACACCGTATCCATAAAGGTTTTTTCAACTTTATTGAATACAACAATTCCTATCATCAAAAGGATAAGAATAATAATAGTACTAATTCCCAGCATAGCGGGAGAAAAGTCTCCAACACCGATCCAAGCGTATTTAAAACATTCAAAAATACCGGTTAAGGGGTTGTAATATGCTAATTTTTTGAAGAATCCTGGTAATGAGGAGGCAGGATATATTACTGGAGTTGCATACATATACAAGCTTACCCCAAAACCTAATAGCATTGCCAAATCTTTATATTTCGTAGTGAGTGAAGAAAATATCATTCCAACACCTAATGCAAAAAGAGCCATCAGGAATATAAGAAAAGGGGTTGCAAGAATCCAGATGTTAGGATGGGCTTCTCCTTTATAGTAATAATAAGCCCACGCAAGGATGAATAGAATAAACTGTACTCCAAACCTCATAAGGTTAGAGATGACGATTGACAATGGGGTAACCAGTCTTGGAAAATATACTTTTCCGAAAATTCCGGCATTTCCTGTAAAAGTGGAGGATGTAGCCAGTAAAGAGGCAGAAAAATAATTCCAAAGAGTAACGCCGGCCAGATAAAAAAGAAGAGGTGGTGCTCCATCTGTTGGGAGTTTCGCAATTCTTCCAAAAATAACCAGATATACGATGGTTGTTAGAATGGGATTGATAAAAAACCATATAGGTCCTAAAATAGTCTGCTTAAAACTGGATATAAAATCTCTCTTTACAAACATATAGACAAGATCTTTGTATTTCCAGACTTCTTTTAGCTTCAAGTCAAATAACGAATGATTTGCACCAATCGTCTCAGTCCACTTCTGTTGTGGTTCATTCATCTGTGTAAGTTTTTGCAAATTTATAATAATTAATTCTTACCGTATCTTTTCGTTTATAAATTTTCATGATAAATAAAACTAAAAATCAACAACTAATATATTGATAATTGATGGTATGAACAAAAACTATTGGCCATAAAGCCAATAGTCTATGATTTTTATAAATTATTTTTGTTATTTCCCGATAAGTTGTTTCAGATATTCACCATAGCCGCTTTTGCCATATTTTACCGCAGTTTCAAGCAGTTTTTCTTCATTAATGAATTTATTCCTGAACGCTATTTCTTCAATACAGCCGATTTTAAACCCTTGTCTTTTTTCTATAACACTTACAAATTCTGAAGCGTCATGAAGAGAGTCAAAAGTTCCGGTGTCCAGCCATGCAGTACCTCTGTCAAGAACTGCAACCTCAAGCTTTTCATTTTTTAAATAGACGTTGTTGATATCAGTAATTTCCAACTCGCCTCTTGCAGAAGGCTTGATGTTTTTAGCAATTTCTACCACATCGTTATCATAAAAATAAAGACCCGGTACTGCATAATTTGACTTAGGATTTATAGGTTTTTCTTCAATAGAAACTGCCTTTAAATCTTTATCAAATTCTACAACCCCATATCTTTCGGGGTCAGCAACGTGATAGGCAAAAACAACTCCTCCATTCGGGTTGGTTTTATTTTTCAGTAAAGTTCCCATTTCGGAACCGTAGAAAATATTATCACCTAATACCAGTGCAGCAGAATCATTGCCGATAAACTGGTCTCCCAAAATAAATGCCTGCGCTAAACCATCAGGGCTTGGCTGTACAACATATTCTATATTACAGCCAATTTGAGAACCATCTCCCAAAAGTTTGATAAACCCGGCCTGGTCGTGTGGGGTAGTAATGATTAGGATATCCTTGATTCCGGCTAAAAGAAGTGTGGAAAGCGGATAATAGATCATTGGTTTGTCATAAACAGGCATCAGCTGCTTGCTTACGGCAATGGTTAGAGGGTAAAGTCTTGTTCCGGAACCTCCGGCTAATATTATTCCTTTCATTTGGTGGTGCGTATTACGCTTATTTCTTTTGTGTTATAAATTGATTTTATTTTGCTATTTCTGGATTGTCCCTTCAATAGCTAAGACCTTTAGCTGTATTGTTTGTTGTAGTAATCCTGATAATTTCCTGAAGTTACATTTTCAAGCCATTCTTTATTTTCAAGATACCAGTCAATCGTTTTTCCCAGCCCTTCTTCAAAAGTTACCGAAGGTTTCCAGCCTAAGTCCTTATTTAGTTTCGTGGCATCAATAGCATAGCGCTTGTCATGGCCAGGTCTGTCCTTTACAAAAGTGATCAGTTTTTCAGAATAGCCTTCCGGTTTTTCTAGTTTAGCATCCATTTGCTTGATCAGTTCTTTTACAAGATCAATATTCTGCCACTCATTGAATCCTCCGATATTGTAAGTCTCACCAGTTTTTGCTTCATTGAAAATCTGATGAATTGCTTTGGCGTGATCAATTACAAATAACCAGTCTCTCGTATATTTCCCATCACCATAAATAGGAAGAGGTCTTTCGTTGATAATATTTGAGATGCAAAGAGGAATAAGTTTTTCCGGAAAATGATTGGGTCCATAATTGTTTGAACAATTAGAAACGATGAACGGCATTCCGTAAGTATTTCCATAAGCTCTTACCAAATGATCAGAAGCTGCTTTTGAAGCAGAATATGGAGATTGGGGGTCGTATGAAGTTGTTTCTAAAAAGAATCCGGTTTCACCCAAACTTCCATATACTTCATCAGTGGAAATATGGTAGAAAAGGTTGGTTCTTTTTTCATCCGGGAATCTGCCATGGGTGTGGTCAGGGTTTAATGTCCAGAACTCTTTACAAAGATTCAGAAGATTGGCTGTTCCGTTTACATTGGTGTTAATAAACGCCATTGGATCTGTAATACTTCTGTCTACATGACTTTCTGCCGCCAAATGTACTACAGCATCGGGATTATATTTTTCAAAAACCTTTCTGAGTTCTTCCGGGTTTGTGATGTCTGCTTTTTCGAAAACGTAATTGGGTTCATTTTCAATGTCCTTTAAGTTTTCAAGATTTCCGGCGTAGGTGAGGGCATCAAGATTGATGATCTTTGTATCCGGATTGTTTTTTACAAATTCTCTTACAACATGGGAGCCGATGAATCCGGCACCTCCTGTAATGATAATGTTTTTCATTTATTTATTTTGAGATGGTCTTTCTTCCTATACTTTTATAATGAAATCCGTTTTGTTCAGGGATTTCCAATGGATACATATTTCTGCCGTCGAAAATGGCTTTGTTTTTCATTTTTTTAGCCATAAGCTCAAAATTAGGATTTTTAAACTCCGGCCATTCGGTGGCGATAAATAATGCATCAACGCCTTCCAATGCGTCATACATTCCTTTGGCATATTGTATTTTGCTGCCAAGGAGTTTCTGGACATTGCTTTCGGCAACGGCGTCATAAGCTATAATCTCTGCGCCCTTTTCTAATAAAAGAGCAATGTTGTCTAAAGATGAAGCCTCTCTGATATCATCTGTATTTGCTTTGAAGGCAAGTCCCCACATGGCAATTTTCTTTCCTTTTATAGTACCACCGAAATACTTTTCGATTTCAGACACTAAAATTACTTTTTGTGTGGTGTTTACATTTTCAGTAGCTTCCAGGATCTGGAAATTAAAATCTTCCTGTTTCCCGGATTTGATAAGAGCTTTTACATCTTTAGGAAAACAGCTTCCTCCATATCCGATTCCCGGGAATAAGAATCTATGCCCAATTCTGTCATCACTACCCATTCCCAGTCTTACCTTATCTACATCTGCACCTACTTTTTCGCAGTAGTTTGCAATTTCGTTCATAAAGGTAATCTTTACGGCTAAAAATGAGTTCGCAGCATATTTTGTAAGCTCCGATGATTTCTCATCCATAAAGATGATTGGAATTCCCGTATTGGTAAAAGGCTGGTAGATTTTAGACATAATGTCTTTTGCTTTTTCTGAGCTGGCACCTACAACTACTCTTGAGGGATTCATAGAGTCTTCAACGGCAAAACCTTCTCTTAAAAATTCAGGATTTGAAACTACATCAAAAGGGAGGTTTGTTTTGGAAGCGATTGTTTCTCTTACCCTGTCCGCTGTTCCTACGGGAACAGTACTTTTATTGACAACAACTTTGTATTCTGTCATCATCTCACCAATGTTGTTGGCTACCTGAAGTACATAAGATAAATCTGCAGAACCGTCTTCTCCCGGAGGAGTTGGTAATGCCAGATATATGACTTCGCTTTTATCTAAGGCTTCTTTAAGATCGGTGGTGAAAAATAATCTTTCAGACTGAATGTTTCTTAAAAACATCTCTTCAAGGTTAGGCTCATAGATGGGAACAATGCCGTTTTTCAAACCTTCTACTTTTTTTTCATCAATATCAACACAGTATACTGAATTGCCAAGTTCTGCCAGAGTAGTTCCTGTAACTAGCCCCACATAACCTGTTCCTACAATCGTTATATTCAAAATGTT
>Ga0123397_110113_pt1 | contig 14614 bp, 18 predicted proteins | sample T10HLNH4metaT_FD_89925 | JGI IMG/M metagenome (GOLD analysis project Ga0123397, IMG submission 89925) | Methane-oxidizing artificial microbial communities from Washington, USA to study methane cycling - T10-HLNH4 metaT (Metagenome... ... | reverse complement strand
CGGATTATAAACCCAATTTTCGGCAAATGCTTGTTTTATACGGCAATCCCCACTTGTAGGGCCTCGAACCAATCCAGAAAACGCTTCACATCATCGCCTTTAAACATCCGACCATGTTGCGGGGCCAGTATGTCGATATCCAACTTCCTGACCCGATCAATCCAAGCGCGCTTAGCTTGGTTAGAGGGCATCCAACGCTGATGAAAGAAACGCATCTTCTCAACGTGCATATCGAAGTTGTCCACAAATACCGGCGTACCCGGCGCTTCCAAGGCTGCACCGACATCGCCGGACATCAGGATTTTGGCGTGTGGATCGTAAATATGGAAATTAGCAGAGGCATGCAGGTAGTGCGCAGGGATGATCTGCAACTCGGTAGTACCGAGATTGATGACCCCGCCATGATCGGGAATCGGCACATATTCGATAGTTTCGCAGCCGAAATGCCTTAAAAAACCTTCCCATAACGCTGCCGCATGCAGTTTGGCGTGAGGCAGCGCTTGATCCCATAAACCTAAAGACGAAATGATGTCCGGATCTTGATGCGATGCGAACAAATCGGTAATTTCCTCTACCGGCGCATGGTGTAAAACCGCCGCCAGCATGGGTGCAAACAGTTCTATGCCGCCGGGATCGATCAATAAGCAGCGATTGGCCGTCCTCACCATATACTGGTTGGTATCGATAATTTTTTCGGGCTTATGTACGTCGCGGCCAAACATTATCCATTGGTAGGCGCCCTCATAAATTTTGGTCATTCTCATGCTAACTGTACCTCTTGGCCAGACTGGGTTTGGTGGGTGCGCTATTCGGCGACGTTTATAATCGTCAATGCACTCCGGCATTTATGTACTTTATCGTTGATTATTTGCGCGGCATTATCGACGCTCTCGGCGACCGCTTGCAGACTTTGCAGATACTCTCCCGCTTGCGAAGCCTCGATGCGGGAGTTGGCAGCAATCACCCGGGCTGCCCTGGCCGGATGCATCACATCAGCCAACTTAATCAATAATTCCGAAACCTGAATAATAAACTCTCGATGACAAATCTGAGTTCTTAGCCTGACTTCCTGCAACGGGGTGACCAAGGAATCGGCATATCTGGCGCCAACGGCCAACTGTCCAACTTTCTCGAAGCGTCTGCACGCTTCGGTCATACGTTGTTCATTGACTGTCAGGCGATAAAGGTGGAAAGCGTATTCGTTGATGTTATTGACCAATTCGATCGTATCCTTGGCCAATTCGTTAATGAAGTCGGTGATGGGTTGGAAACCCTTGGCCTTTTCCCCGGCTCGAAAGGCAATGGCTTTGGCATTGGCTGCCGCTAGGGAAATTTCCTTGGCCACTTCCATCACCGCGCTCAATTCGGCGGCTATGGAAGCCACGGCGACAAATTGGGACTTGGTTTGTTTGACTTGCATACTCAAAGACCCTCAGATCGACGATAAATTTATTTATAGCTTAGCCGACAAATAAATACCCGTGCTATTTGAGTTTCTAATAAATGCGCGTCAACCCCGGTTATTTAGGTCGATAATGCGTCGGATCGGCCACGCCCAGATTTTGAAAACCGGCCGCGCGCAATCTGCAGGCATCGCACACGCCACAGGCTCTACCTTTCATATCAGCAGAGTAACAAGATACGGTATCCGCGTAATCGACGCCCAGCTCCAAACCTTTTCGAATAATCTCAGCTTTGCTCAGAGCTATCAGCGGTGTGTGAATTTGAATTTTATGGCCTTCCACTCCCGCTTTGGTGCCCAGGTTGGCCATATCTTGAAAAGCTTTGATAAATTCCGGCCGACAATCGGGGTAACCGGAATAATCGACGGCGTTCACGCCGATGAACACATCGTGAGCGTTCACTACTTCCGCCCAACCCAGGGCAAAGGCCAGAAATATAGTATTTCTGGCCGGCACATAAGTCACCGGAATGCCGGCTTGCGGCGAAGTCGGCACATCGATCCTGGCATCGGTCAACGCAGAACCGCCTATTGCGCTCAACCCGAGGTTGATGATCTTATGATCAGCGACCTGGTAATGCTTAGCGATTCGCCGCGAAGCTTCCAATTCGGCATTGTGGCGCTGGCCGTAATCGAAACTCAAGGCGTAGCAAGTAAAGCCTTGTTGTTTGGCAAGTGCCAACACCGTAATGGAATCCAGGCCACCGGACAATAAAATGATTGCCGGTCTGGAACTGCTGTTATTTTCCACGCGCGTCGTTCCAAAGAAATTTATGTAATTGAATTTGAAACCGAACCTGCAGTTGGTCGGCCAAAATACGCTCGGCCAGCTCGGTCGGCGACATCACATCCATCACCGGCGAGAACAGTACTTGGCAATGTTCCGCTAAGCGATAGAGCTCAAGTTGCTGTTTGGCCCATTGGAAATCGGCGGCATCGGCAATCACGAATTTGACTTGGTCGTGCGCCGTTAAATACTGGATATTGTCATATCGATTGCGCTCAAGTTCACCTGAGCTCGGCGTTTTCAAATCCATGACTTTACTGACCCGGCTGTCAACCATCGACACATCCAAGGCACCGCTGGTTTCCAGCGAAACCTGGTAACCGGCATCCAACAAGCGAAGCATCAAAGGATTACAGGCAGGTTGAGCTAAAGGTTCGCCACCGGTTACCGTCACATAGCGGGTGTTGTAGCGGCCAACCTGCTGAAGAATATCGTCGAGGCTAAGTTTATCGCCGCCGCTGAAAGCATAGGCAGTATCGCAATAGGTGCAGCGCAAGGGGCAGCCGGTCAAGCGAATAAAGACGGTGGGCAACCCCACCGTATTCGCCTCACCCTGTAGGGAATAGAATACTTCGGTAATACGTAGCGTTTGCTCCATCCTAACGCCAATTTATTGCGGCATTTGCGCCAGCTTTTTTTCCGCTAAATGCGCAGCAGTGGTGCCTGGATAGCTGGTAGTCACCCGCGTTAGATAATCGCGAGCTTTTGCGGTGTTTTGCAGATCGAATTCGATATAGCCCAGTTTCAACAAGGCATCCGGCACTTTAGAGCTGTTGGGGTATTGACTGACCACTTTATTGAATGCGGCGCGCGCCGCGTCGAATTCCCGGTTGATCTTATGCGCTTCCGCCAACCAATACTGAGAATTGTCGGCAAACTCGCCGGCCGGAAAATCTTTCAGCAAATCCTGAAACATTTTTATGGCTTGGGCATTGTGGCCATTGCGCAAAGTGTCATAAGCTGACTGATACCGTTCCTTTTCATTGCCTTGTGCGGACGTCGCAGCCGGCTTATTGTCCACTACGGGCGCAGCAGGAGCTGGCGTCGTCGTGACGACTGGTACCGGAGTTGGTGCAACCGGGGCCGCTGGTGCTGAAGGTTGAGCAGCAGTAACCGCCGCTTGTCCAGTCGCAGCCGTATCGGCAGGAGCTGACGTGGGCGATTGACTCGACGGCGCTTGTCCACCCGCAGTAAGCGCCTGCATCCGATCATCAAGATCGGAGTACATATTGCTTTGTTTTCTTTGCAAGTCGGCGATGGTCTGAGATTGCTCCTCGACCATGCCGCGCAATTGTTGCACTTCCGACTGTAACTGCTCCAATCTGCCCAATACCTCAAAAATAGCATTGTCAGTAGCGGCCGGCTGCGCATAAGCATTCGCAGCCGGATAACCGGCACCATTAGGCGCAGCACCGGCTTCGGCACATAAGCCAAAGCCGAGACTCAGGATCAGAAGCGCACGCTTACTCATTGATAGCCAACTTCCACGCGGCGATTTTGCTGCCAAGCTGATTCATCATGACCGGACACGACAGGTTTTTCTTCGCCGTAACTAACTACTTCCAATTGGCTCGCGGTGACGCCTTGCGAACGCATCATTCTTTCTACTGATTTGGAACGTTGCTCGCCCAGCGCGATGTTGTACTCGCTGGAACCACGCTCGTCGGCATGGCCGGACAGGATAACGTGTTGATTTGGATGTGAAGCCAAATAACGCGCATGCGCGGCCACGACAGGCACGTATTCTTGCTTGACTTGGCTGCTATCGATTTCGAAGTAAATAACTTGTTTGGACAATGGGTTGTTAGGATCACTAAATTCCGGCCCAAGATTTGAACCGGAACCGAAGCTGCTGCCATTACCTGAGCCGAATTGGCTACCGGACATAGATCCATCGGCGAGACCGCTGGTTGAAGCATCAGTACCTTGGGTAGAATCCGCCAAACCTTCTTCTTCGGTTGAGCTACAACCGGTCGTTACCAAAATCGCAGTCATGGCTAAAGCCAAATAGGTTTTGTTAAATCTCATCAATTTTCTCCAATATATAAATTAAAACTCAGGTAGCGATAGTTTGAGGGCTATCGCAATTGCAATCAAGGTGCCCAGGCCGGTTCACGGACCTCGCCACTCTCGAATGCCAATTTTTGTTGCATCGCGCCATCGGTAGACACCACTGATAAGGCCGACCGACCGCCGCGATTCGCGGCAAATAAAACCATACTGCCATTCGGCGCAAAGCTGGGAGATTCGTCAAGATTACCCTCGGTCAGTACGTTCACCGTGCGAGAGGCCATATCCATTACTGCAATTTTGTAGCCTCCACCACTGCTAGTAACCATCGCCAAGCTTCTACCATCGGCAGAAAAACGCCCTCTAGCGTTGTAGTCGCCTTGGAATGTCACGCGACTAGCTTTGCCTCCGGAAGCAGGCATCAGGTAAAGCTGAGGTTTGCCGCCTTGATCGGAGGTAAATAAGATTGAACTGCCGTCAGGCGACCAAGTCGGCTCGGTATCGATGGACAAACCGCTGGTCAAGCGCGTCAAAGAGCGACTACCCAAATTCAACACGTAAACATCCGGGCTGCCGTCTTTTGAAAGCGTAACTGCCAGACGACTCCCATCGGGTGAGAAAGCCGGCGCCCCGTTGATACCGGGATATGAAGAAACGCTTTCCCGTTGTCCGGTTGCCAAGGTTTGCACCCAAATTTCCGAACGCTTGGTATGGAAAGATACGTAGGCTATTTTACTGCCATCCGGCGACCAAGCCGGCGCCATGATAGGCTCTGGCGATTCGGCAATCGTCCTAGGGTTATAACCATCCGCATCGGCTACTTGCAGCATAAACTGCTTGCCGTTGCCGCGGCGAACGCTGGTCACATAAGCAATCCGGGTGTTAAACGCACCTTTGCGGCCGGTCAGTTTTTCATAAATCAGATCGCTAATGTGGTGCGCGGCGCGGCGTAATTCGTTGGCGCCGGCAGTCAACCGGTAACCCATTAACAACTGGCCGTTATGGACGTTAAACAAATGGAACTGGATGTTGTAGCTGCCACCATTGCCGACTACTTGACCTATCGCCATATAGTCTTGGCCCAGCACCTGCCAATCCTTAAAGTTGACCCGCTCCGGCTCGCTCGGCTTGGTTAACATATCGTCTTCAGGTAAAGCCTTGAAAAAACCGCTACCACCCAAATCGGAACTAATCACATCGGACAATTTGACATTGCCGATAGAGCCTTGCTGAGCGAAGGGTACAATGGCGATCGGCACCGCAGTTTGCGAACCCTTGGTAATTTCTATGGTTAAACCGGCCGCCTGCGCCACTGTGAACATCCCAGCCAAAATGCCGCCGACTAAAATTCTTGTGATTAACATCATTCTCTCGTTTCCGTTTACTGATTATTCCGGTTTAAACACGAAGGTGAAAACTCTAAATTCCTGATTAAATAAATTTCTATCTTGCGGTACCGGCAAAGGCGAAGCTTTTCTTACTGCATTCTCCGCCGAACGGTCAAAAATCGGATCGCCGCTGCTACCAATCACCACTGCGTCCATCACATCACCGCTAGCCAACAATTTTACCTGAATTGTGCATCTCAAGCCTTGCGTTGCGTTGATCGGCCGCGTCCAAGCCCCCTCGACTTTGCGGGCTATCATTTGCTTCGCGGAATCTACAGCTTGCTTATCCGAAGCCGCTTTTGCCGCTGCAGCAGCGGCAGCTTCCGCAGCCTGGCGTTCTTTTTCCGCTTTTTCAGCCGCGGCTATCGCCGCTTGGCGCTCTTGTTCTGCCTTGGCTTTAGCAGCCGCTTCCGCCGCGAGCCGTTCTTTTTCGGCTTTCTCGGCCTTTTCCGCAGCCAGCTTGGCCTGACGTTCTTTCTCCGCCTTGGCTTTAGCTTCGGCTTCGGCCGCCATGCGTTCTTTTTCGGCTTTTTCTGCCGCTATTTTGGCTTGGCGCTCTTTCTCCGCTTTTTCGGCGGCGAGTTGTTTATCTTTTTCCGCCTTGGCTCTTGCCTCGGCTTCCGCCGCTTGTTTGGCTTTTTCAGCGTTAAGCGCGGCCTGTTTTTCTTTCTCGGCTTTAGCTTTTTCGTCAGCTAATTGCCTTTCCTTTTCCGCTTTTGCCTTGGCTTCCGCTTGTCTTGCTTGTTCCTGGCGCTTGGCTTCCTCGCTCTTTTGCTCCTGAAGCTTTTTTTGCTGTTCCAGGGCTTTTTGTTCCTGTAACTTCTTTTCCTGTTCCAGCTTTTTGATTTCGGCTTCCTGCTGTTGTTTCTCTCGCGCCGCTTCCGCCAGTTTTTGTTCCTTCAACTTGGCTTCGCGCTCCACTTCCTGTTGTTTTTGCTTTTCCAGTTGCTTTTGTTTCTCGGCTTCCTTTTGCTTTTCCGTCAATTCCTTCTGCTTTTCCAGTTCGGCTTGTTTCTGTTTTTCCGCGACTTCCTTTTGTTTGTCCAGTTCGGCTTGCTTCTGCTTTTCCGCGACTTCCTTGGCTTTTTTCTGTTCCAGAGCTTGCCGTTCCTTGGCTTCCTCTAACTTTTTTTCCTCTTCCTTACGCTTGGCGACCAGTTGTTCCTGCAGTTTCTTCTCTTCTAGCGCTTCTTGCTTACGCTTTTCGGCGGCTTCCTGAATTTTCTGTTCTTCAAGCACGCGTTGCTTTTTAGCTTGCTGCAACAACTGCTCTTCGGTTTTTCTGGCGTTTTCCAGTTGCTCTTGATGCTGCTTTTCCGCTTGTTGCTTGTTTGCTTCATTCTGCTTTAAGCGTTCGGCTTCCGCATCGATTTCCGCGCCATCCAATACAGTCGCTTCAATAATATCCGCAGGCGGCGCCATTTGCGCATCGTCAGTCTCTGTTAGAAAACTAAAACTGAACAACAATACAATCAGAATATGTAGCGCTACCGCCTGCGCAAGCGAGGGTTTAAAACTTTTCATGGTTGTGTTTATTTGCTGTCTGGCGGCGGTGCGGTCATCAAACCCACTTTGGGGGCGCCGGTTTTCTTCAGTTCCACCATCACCTTGACAATACTGCCGTAATCCACTTCATGATCGCCGCGCACATATAGCTGGGCTTTGGGATTATTTCTGAATACCGCAGCGACTCTGGTTTTAACGGTATCGACATCGACCGGTGTCTCGGCTTCCTCATCACCATTGCCAATATCGACATACAAACTACCGTCTTTCTTGATCGAAACAATCACCGGCACCTGATCCTGTAAATCAACCGAATCAGCCTCGGCTTGGGGTAATTCGACCTCGACACCGGTTTGCACCAGCGGGGCGGTAATCATGAAAATCATCAACAGCACAAAGGTAACGTCGATATAAGGAACGACGTTAATTTCGGCCATTACCCCGCGCTTTTTGCGCGATCTGCGATTGCTGCCACCGACATTCATTTGCTGTGCGCCTGTCTTTGCAGTAACACCACGAACTCGTCGACGAATAATTCGTAACGACCGGCCAAACGATCCAAACGCGTGGAGAAGCGGTTATAGGCAATAACCGCCGGAATCGCCGCAAACAAACCAATCGCGGTGGCGATCAAGGCTTCGGAAATACCAGGAGCGACATTTGCCAACGTCGCATTTTTGATTTCGCCTAAGGCGCGGAACGAATTCATGATCCCCCAGACGGTGCCAAACAGGCCTATATAAGGACTGGTCGAACCTACTGTCGCCAAAAACGGTAAAGTTTCGTCCAGTCGATCCAACTCGCGGGATAACTCGATACGCATCGCCCGCTGCGCGCTTTCGACCTGGACCGACGGTTCGACATCGCCCTTTTGACGCATACGCGCGAATTCGCGGTAACCGGCCAAGAAGATTTTTTCGATACCTTCCGGCTCGAACCGGTCGCTGGACATTTTTTTATACAACTCGGCCAGACCGACGCCGGACCAGAACTCCTCCTCAAAGTCGTCGGTGATGGCGATGGCTTGCTTCAATTCTTTACGCTTGGAAAAGATGAAGGTCCAGGAAGCAACCGATGCCGACAACAGAATGAACATAACAAACTGCACGACGATGCTGGCTTCTTTGACCAGCGTCAGGATGGATAAATCGGTATTCATTAGTTTAAATGTTCCAAAATAGCAGAGGGAATCAGTTTGGGCTTCATGCTTTGCGCATCAAGACAGGCAATTCGAATTTCAGCAGTGCACAACAGGTCTTGTTGCCGAGTAATCGATTGCTCAAAGGTAAAATTCGTTTTTTTGTGTTCAATAACTTTTGCATTCACATCCAACAGGTCGTTGAAGCGCGCCGGCTTCAAATAATCGACTTTTACCGAACGCACGACAAAAATCAGGTTTTGCTCAATAATCAGTCTGTCCTGTTCGAAACCGACACTACGCAGCATTTCGGTTCTAGCGCGTTCAAAAAACTTCAAATAGTTAGCGTAGAACACTACACCGCCCGCATCGGTGTCTTCGTAATATACCCTCACAGGCCAAGTAAATTCTTTCATTCGTCTCTTAACGAATTATTAATTGGCGAAGATATCATCGGTGCCTAGTTGCTGCTTGGGCACTGGCAGGCCAAAGTGGCTGTATGCCTTATGCGTGACCACCCGTCCTCTGGGGGTGCGCATGATAAAGCCTTGTTGCAACAAATAAGGTTCCAGCACATCTTCCACGGTACCGCGCTCCTCGCTGATCACAGCGGCCAGCGTATCCAGCCCAACCGGACCGCCTTGAAAATGTTCTATCATGGCTGTCAATAACTTCCTGTCCAGCATATCGAAGCCTTGCTGGTCTATTTTCAGCATATCCAAGGCTTGCTTGGCGATCTCACGACTAACCGTGCCGTTGCCTTTAACTTCGGCAAAGTCGCGCACGCGGCGTAATAGCCGGTTAGCAATCCTCGGCGTGCCGCGCGAGCGACACGCAATCTCGTCCGCACCACCGCTGTCCATCCCAATATTCAGCAGCTTCGCTGAACGACTGACAATACTGGCCAGTTCCTCGACGGTGTAAAATTCAAGACGTTGAACGATACCGAAACGGTCGCGTAAAGGCGATGTCAACAAACCGGCTCGGGTCGTAGCGCCTATCAGCGTAAAGGGTGGCAAATCCAGCTTAATCGAGCGGGCTGCCGGACCTTCGCCTATTATAATATCAATTTGGTAGTCTTCCATAGCTGGATACAGCACCTCTTCCACCGCCGGACTGAGCCTATGGATTTCGTCGATGAACAGCACATCGTGTGCTTGCAGATTGGTCAGCAAAGCCGCCAAGTCCCCGGCTTTATCCAGCACGGGGCCTGAGGTTTGCCGAATGTTGACATTCATTTCCATGGCGACGATGTTAGCCAAGGTGGTTTTCCCCAAGCCGGGCGGACCGAAGATCAATACATGGTCTAATGCTTCCGAGCGCGTTACCGCCGCCTGGATAAAGATTTCCATTTGCTCACGGAGCTCTTTTTGGCCGACGTAGTCTTTCAGGCGTTTGGGACGAATAGCTCGATCCACTCGCTCTTCGTCATTATTGCCCTGCGCAGTCACCAATCGGTCGCTTTCGATCATTTAACCGCACCGCGTAGCGCCAGACGAATAATGTCCTCGCAGCTTTTATCTTCGGTAGAAATCGATTGTACCATTCGCGCCGCATCCGGCGGCTTATACCCTAAGGCACATAGCGCGCTAATGGCTTCTTGCTTGGGACTGTCTGCAGAACCAGGAAGCGAACTTGGCCGATCATTAGATGCCGATAGCTTGTTCAATTCCGGCAAACGACCGCGCATTTCTATTATCAAGCGCTCGGCGGTTTTTTGGCCGACACCCGGCAAGCGCACCAAACCTTTTACATCGTTATCATGCACGCAACGATAAAACTCTTCGGTGCTTTGCCCTGAAAGTATCGTCAATGCCAGCTTCGGACCAACGCCATTGACCTTGATCAGGGTCCTGAACAGCATGCGCTCGCTTTCCGTGGCAAAACCGAACAAAATGTGCGCATCTTCTCGCACCACTAGATGCGTATGCAGTTTAACTTCTTCACCCAATGCCGGCAGGTCGTAAAAGGTGTTCATCGGCGCTTCCACTTCATAGCCAACACCGTGTACATCCAGCAACAATTGTGGCGGCGCTTTGTGAATCAATTTACCGCGCAAAAAACCGATCACGAACTCGCCTTCTGCAAACGCATTGCGGTCTCCCGATAATGACTATGACACAGGCCGATAGCCAACGCATCGCTGGCGTCGATCTGCATATCGCCTTGAATACTCAACAAAATCTTCACCATATGTTGAACTTGCAGCTTATCGGCATTACCTTTGCCAACCAAGGCCTGTTTCACCTGCCGCGCGGCGTATTCGAACACCGGCAAATCGCGGTTCAAGGTGGCGCAAATAGCCGCGCCACGCGCCTGACCCAGCTTCAGAGCCGAATCGGCATTCTTGTGCATAAACACTTGTTCTATGGCCATCTGCTCGGGACGGTACAACTCGATCACCTGGCTAACGCCATCGAAAATCTGCTTCAAGCGCTCGGGAAATTCATCGGATTTAATACGAATGCAGCCGCTTGCTACGTAGCGAATACCGCGCGGCGTTGACTCCACCACACCGTATCCGGTGATGCGCGAGCCGGGATCTATACCTAAAATTCTGGTCAACAGTGTATTGGTGCAGGTAATTGAATAGCGTGGTTAAGCATCGAGCGCCGTCATGATGTCGTCGCTGATGTCGGCATTAGAGTAAACATCCTGCACATCGTCCAGATCTTCCAAACGGTCGATCAGTTTCAGCATTTTTTCGGCGGCATCGGCATCCAATTCGGTTTTGACGTCGGCATGCATCGTCACTTCGGCATTTTCCGGCTCGAAGCCGGCAGCAACCATGGCTTCCTTGACCGTCATATAGTCTTCCGGCGTGGTAAAGACATCGATAGAACCATCATCATTGGTAACCACATCCTCGGCGCCCGCTTCCATAGCCGCTTCCATCAGCGCATCTTCATCGACTTCATTTGAGTAACTGATGATACCCACTTTACGAAACATATAAGCCACCGAACCATCAGTACCTAAATTGCCGCCGGCCTTGGAAAACGCATGCCTAACATCCGCAACGGTACGATTGCGATTATCGGTCAAGCAATTGACCATCACCGCCGTACCTCCTGGGCCGTAACCTTCGTAACGTACTTCTTCGTAGACCACGCCATCAACCGCGCCTATGGCTTTTTTTATGGTGTTATCGATGGTATCGCGCTTCATATTGGCACCGAGCGCCTTATCGATAGCGGTGCGCAAACTTGGATTATTGGCAGGATCACCACCACCCGATCCTTTCGCAGCCACGGTAATCTCGCGAATCATTTTGGTAAAAATCTTGCCGCGTTTTGCGTCCTGCGCGCCTTTACGATGCTTGATGTTAGCCCACTTACTATGCCCTGCCATTCTATCTCTCTGAATCTTCTAAAAATTTGGGAATTTTACCATCGTCCCGCCAGCTTATCGACCCTTGCTTATAGTACTAGTGGCAATATCGCCGCTAAAGAAGCATCCAAGACGTAACTATCAGCTTGCTCTTCCACCAACGGCCTGCGGACTACGCCGCCGAAACCGATCATATAGGCGCCGGCCAATTTAGCTTCCAAATCGGTCTTACCATCGCCTATCATTACTAAAGATGAATGATGCATCCTCAGCCGCCGGCAAATCCTGGCTTTGCCGCCACTGACAGCCAAGGGCGAATGTCGAGCAAAGCCCTGATAATTACCGTCTTCATCAAACAACACATCCACCGCATGCACATGTTCTTCCGGTATCCCCAACTGCTTCGCCAAAGGTAGTATCGCCTGACGCAAACCACCGCTAATGATGTGAATTAACTTGTTATTTGCCTGTAAGGTCTCAATCGTTTCACTGACGCCCTCTACCATTTCGGCAATATACAAGTCGGCCAACCAATCTATCGCCGCTTTGTCCGGCTTGATCAAATCCAGTCGGTTAGCGTAAACGTCCTCAAGAGGCAATTCACCGTTCATGGCGGCATCAGTCAATGCCGCAACCTGCTCGAATAAACCGTTACGGCGCGCCAATTCATCGATGCCTTCGACTCGGCTTAGCGTACTATCGCAATCGAAACAAATGACGTCATAACTCATAAAGCAATTTGCCTCGCCGTATGTACCGCCGGCACTTTGCAGACCGATTTCAACACGTGCTCGTTTAATGGATCCGAAACACTAATGACCATCATCGCCAGTTGATGCTCGTCAGCTATGCTGACCTGCATACGGGTGATATTGATATTGGCGATACCTAAAATAGAACTAATCGCGGCGATCACGCCCGGCTTATCATCGTGGCGAGTGATCAGTAGCGCGCCTTCCGGCACCACTTCGATTTCGAAATGATTGATGCTGACCAAGCGAGGGTGTTGATTGCCCAGCAAAGTGCCCGCCAAGGACACCGACTTATCGGCGCAATGTCCGGTGATTTTGATCAAGGATTGATAGCCTTCCGATTCCTCTGTCTGCGACTCAATTAGCGTTATGCCCTGGCGCTTGGCAATGTTCTCAACATTTACGCGGTTAACCGGCGTGGAAAGTTGCCCACCCAGCAAGCCGACCATCGCCTCTGCAGAAATCGGCCGAATTTTTACCTCAGCAGCCTTTCCATATACAGCAACTTCCAATTTTTGAATCGGTTGATCGATCAACCCCACTAAAACCTTGCCGAGAATATTGGCTAGATTCATAAATGGTTGAGCCTTGGAAAGCTCTTCTGCCGACAACCTAGGGAGGTTTAAAGCATTCACAGCTTCGCCAGTTTGTAAATATTTAACCGCCTGGCGAGCAATTTCGACACTCACAGCCACTTGCGCTTCTTTGGTCGAAGCACCCAAATGTGGAGTAAATACGACATTATCCAATGTAAGCAGCGGCGAATCCTTGGGAGGCTCCTGCTCATATACATCCAGCGCCGCGCCGGCGATATGCCCTTCTTTCAAGGCATCGAACAATGCCGATTCATCGACCAAGCCGCCCCGCGCGCAATTGATCAAGCGTGCAGATTTTTTCATCATCGCCAATTGCTCACGGCCTATGATATTTTTGGTTTTTTCCAGTAAAGGACAGTGCAGGGTCAAATAGTCAGCTTGCCTAACCAAGGCTTCCAAATCGACCATTTCCGCGCCATGCTTGGTGAAAACATCCGGTGCTACAAACGGGTCATAAGCGATCACCCGCATTCCCAAACCGTTGCCTCGTTGAGCAACTATTCGGCCTATCGTTCCGAAACCCAGCACTGCTAGCGTTTTATGAGTAATTTCGGCGCCCATCAACTTAGAGCGCTCCCATTTACCTTCTCTGACCGATTGATTGGCAACCGGTAGATTGCGACTCAGCGAAAACATATGCGCAATAGCGAGTTCCGCCGTCGTCGTAGCATTGGCATCGGGGGTGTTCATTACGATAACACCTTGCTCTGTCGCGGCATTTAAATCAACATTATCGACACCTATGCCGGCGCGCCCGACTACCTTCAGACGAGTCGCAGCTTTTAAAACTTTAGCCGTCACCTGAGTATCGCTGCGAATCAATAAGGCATCGTACTCGGGAATAATTTCACATAAAGCGTCTTCACTCAGCCCGGTTTGAATGTGTATCTGTATGCCTTCCTGGGCATTCAAAAAATTAATGCCATCTTCCGCAAGCTTGTCTGAAATTAGTATCTTTTTCATCGCCATGACTGGATTATTGGATAAGGCAGGCATTCTAGCAGCTTTGCTATAATCGCCGTAATGCGCGTTCCCGACAAACTACCGAATCTATGCTTATGAAAATAAAAGCGGCGCTTGGCGTCCTATCGGTGATCTGTTTACTTGGCGCAATAGCCTGGTGGCTGACTTACACTAAAAGCTTTGCTCCCAACGCCGTTTTTACAACATTGACAGGTGAACGACTGGCAATTTCCGAGCTAAAAGGCAAGCCCGTATTGATAACATTTTGGGCAACCGACTGCCCTAGCTGTATTGAGGAAATTCCTGATTTGATCGCATTGCATCAGCAAGGCCTAAAAATCATTGCGGTGGCAATGCCATACGACCCTCCTAGCCGCGTGCAAACGTTAGCCAAAGAACAACAGCTTCCCTATCCAGTGGCTCTTGATATAGACGGTAGTCTTGTACACGCTTTTGGCGATGTGCAGTTGACCCCCACGATGTTTTTAATAGATAGGCAAGGCGTGATCGTCATGCACAAAATCGGCGCTTTCGATTTAGCATCTTTAAAAATACTTCTGACACAATTATAAAAAACTCCGCAGCAATTGAACATCAGAAGCCTTGTCTGACAACAGCAAACGACAAATTTGAAGAGTGATTATGTGTCCAGGGATTATTGAAGCGTGATTATTGATAAGGG
>Ga0123397_130777_pt1 | contig 14704 bp, 13 predicted proteins | sample T10HLNH4metaT_FD_89925 | JGI IMG/M metagenome (GOLD analysis project Ga0123397, IMG submission 89925) | Methane-oxidizing artificial microbial communities from Washington, USA to study methane cycling - T10-HLNH4 metaT (Metagenome... ... | reverse complement strand
TCAACGCCTGGGGATTCTCTTGGCCGCGCATGGACAGTCGGGAAAAGTAGGAAGACGATTCGGGGCGGGAGTCTGCCTTAAAACCCGCGCCACGAGCAGCGAGCGGGGTTTCTCACCAGCCTGTTAGGCTGCACTGCGAGCAAGTTGTGCATGTGACTGCTTTCGAACGTTGATGCCAATGGATTTGAGATAGCTCCTCCAATAGTCAAGCAAACCCCGAGTGAAAAGGAACAGCTCAAGCCGCTGCCCATCAGAGAGGGTTACCGTCACTTCGGTGCGCTCAACTGGGACTGCTTTGATCGAGCCAGATTGATCTGCATAGATGTCTACGAACTTCGCCTTCTTCATTCGCGCTGTTCGTGTTAGGACCGTTTTCGGTGCGCCTGTATTGAGGTCACGCAGGACGAAGTGCTTTGCTGAATTTCCGATCTCTATGGCCGCAACCAGAAGCGGAACACTCCACCATGCACTGTCGTATGGCTTTCGCTGCGCCCGCGTGAGCATTCCTTGATGCTCAAGGCAGTAGTCCCGCATTGATGATGCCGTGACGCAGAAATTGAAGAAGTGATCGGCCTTCTGCAAAGCAGTCGGAGCGTGATACGCCCGATACGCCTCTCGTTCGAGCTTGCGGTACAGCGCCGCAGGAGAACTTAGCTGTGCGGAAAGCGCCATCTGTGCAGCCTAACGACCAAGCTCAGCCGACAGCAAAAAGCCCCGCTTTTTGCTGGTCGGCTGGAGCGCATTGTTGGGCGTGACGGTGCAACCTACTTGAGACATGAACGCACGCCCCGATTGCGATATGGCGATTGGACACGAAGCCACGACGAAACCTCCCGCGAGGAAAGAGCAAAAACACTACGGGCAATAGGACGATGGAGGAGAAGTTCCGGAACGGGCCCGTACTGAACGCTGCAAAACGAGGCCGCGCGCTGAACGACCTGGCACCAGAAGAAATACTGCCCGTCACCGTCCATGCGTGACACCTTGGCACGGTGAGCGGCTCTGTTAACCGCGTGCTTGGCCCAAAACTCATGCTGCGACCAAAAATAGCGCTTCCACCAACGTGGATTGCTGGCACGCTGATTATGTTTTCGTGCCGCGATGCTCATGACGCCCAACGTGGAGCTAACCGGCCTGCGCGGCTTTTCGCGCAGGTCCGGTTGAGCGCAAGGTTATGCGGCGGATGGTCACCGCTGAAGTGCTCGGTCGCGGTATGCAGCACACTGAGCCTCAACGGATGAGTACTCACGCTCGATGTCCTCTCTTACGGAGCGAACCAAGAATAGCGATTGCTCAACCTGGGCATGGCGCTTGTTGATGTCATCAAGCGCTGCATCATAGAGAACCGTAACATCTGTTGAAAGTTGCGCCATACCCTCAGCAGACTTCTGAGCGGAGCCAACCTTCTCTTCGAGAGCGGCGAGAAGAAGTTTTTCGCTTGAATGATTGGACGAACCGGAGAATACAAAGAGAGATCGATAGGCGGTTCTTAGCTCCGTTGCTCGTGAGGCAACGCGCTGAAGTTCAACGTGCAGCTCGTTGCCGGAAATGACCAACTCGCGAAGAGCAGTGCGTTTTTCCGAACGCTCCATAGCCTCTTGGGCATGACGCGCAAAAGTGGCCGAGCGCATAGCACCGACTGCGGCGAAGGCGCCACCGACAGCGCTAACTACCGCAGCGATGGCAGAAGCAATTTCAACTGAGCAATCAGTCATTCTCAGTTACCTCCCTAGTGCGTAACGGGTCCGGCGCATAACGTGGAGATAACCCGCGCTGCGCGGCTTTATCGCGCAGCGTCGGGTTGATTGCCGGGTTAGCCATTTTGCATGTCATGCAAGATGCTCCTCGCGCGCTGGAGGAACGACGAGATGGTCTTGCAGTAGTCAGACGACCAATCCAGTTGATCCGTGATGTGGTGCCCCAAGGACCACGAGGCGCGCTCAATAGATTGCGGTGAGCTGTCCGCTTCTATTGCTGCAATGAATGATTGGAAGTTCCCGAGCGAATACCAGCGAGCCGAGTTCGCCTCCGCTGGCGGTTGCTTGTCCAACCATTCGCGAGCTTCGGCGATGAGCAATGCGGCTTGAGTGTCCATGATGGCTAACGTCGAAGCTGAGCGGGCGGCGTAGCCGTCCGCTCGAGCGACCAGTTGAACCGGAATGGGCTGCTAGGCATAGGCTGATACCGCAAGGATAGGCCTTGCCCCAGCCTCGACTCGCCGCCAGTTGACGAAGGCGACGCACTCCAGAAATGCCAACCAAAGGCTGGGAGCAGCACTCTTAAATGCGTCAGCGCTCTTGACTTCTAGAACCAAAATTTCGCCCAGCTGTACTGAAACTGCGGACATGCCCGCGTCAGGCTCATCCAGGTAGCCCATGCAATCGACCCATGCGCTCATGTTGCCGCCATAGAAGGTGGGGAAGCCGAACACGCGCTGGCACTCCGCGTGAAAGGAAGGCTCGTCCTTTACGGCGGCTCCGTCGAGTGTGACTGTCTTCATTGCGGTTCAACTTTGTTTTCTGGCGCAGTTTTGCGCCATAACTACGGAAGCTGCCGGATAAACAGGCTGGGGTGATGGTCCGGAAACGACCTTGCCATCAGGCTTTCAGCTGCCTATGCTGTATATTCATACAGCATTAAACGGCGATGAAAAACCTCACCCCTTCACTTCCACCCTTGAAATCAGTTCGCCTGCTCGATCAGCTGCGCGAACGGATACGCTATCTGCATTACACCATAAGCACCGAGAAGACCTATGTGCATTGGGTGAAGGCCTTTGTCCGGTTTCATGGGCTGCGTCACCCGTCCTCGATGGGGCGGGCGGAGATCGAGGCATTTCTGTCGTGGCTGGCCAGTGAGCGCAGCGTTGCGGTGTCGACCCACAAGCAGGCGCTGTCGGCGCTGCTCTTTCTTTACAAGCAGGTGCTTGGCATCGATCTTCCGTGGATGAGCGAGATCGGTCGGCCGCGCACGACGCGCCGCCTGCCAGTCGTGCTGTCGCCCGAAAAGGTGAAACGCATTTTCGAGCGGCTGGACGGAGAGCACCGACTGTTCGCACAACTGCTTTACGGAACCGGAATGCGGCTGACCGAAGGTCTGCGGCTCCGGGTAAAGGATGTCGATTTCGAGCGCCTCACGATCATCGTGCGTGAAGGCAAGGGGCGCAAGGACCGCGCACTGATGCTGCCGCAGTCGCTGGTGAAGCCGCTGCATGACCAGATGGTTCGTGCCCGGCTGCTGTGGGACGACGATAGACGCTCCGGGCGCGCCGGTGTCGATATGCCGGACGCGATTGCACGCAAGTATCCGCGCGCCGATGCGTCCTGGGCCTGGTTCTGGGTGTTTCCTCAGGCGACCCACGCGGTGGATCCGCGCAGTGGCGTGGTGCGCCGTCACCACATGTATGACCAGACCTTCCAGCGGGCCTTTCAGCGCGCGGCGCAACGGTCGGGGCTGCACAAACCGGCGACGCCGCACACCCTGAGGCATTCCTTCGCCACGGCCCTGCTGCAGTCCGGCTACGACATCCGCACGGTTCAGGATCTGCTCGGCCATGCGGACGTGTCGACCACCATGATCTACACGCATGTGCTCAAGGTCGGGGGCGGCGGCGTGCGCAGCCCTCTGGACGCGCTGCTGGCTCCTTCCGCCTGACCGGGCTGGCAGCGGCGCGCGCTTTGCGCGCCCTGACACATCCGGTGTCAGCCGCCCAGCTTCTTCTTCAGCAGCTCGTTCACCTGCGCCGGGCTGGCCTTGCCCTTGCTGGCTTTCATCACCTGACCGACCAGGGCGTTGAAGGCCTTTTCCTTGCCGGCACGGTACTCCTCGACCGATTTCGGGTTGGCGGCCAGCACTTCGTCGATGATGGGTTCGATGGCCGAGGCATCGGTCACCTGCTTCAGGCCCTGCGCTTCGATGATGGCGTCGGCGTCTGCGCCTTCGCCGTTCCATAGCGCGTCGAACACCTTCTTGGCGATGCTGTTCGAAATGGTGTTGTCGGCGATGCGGGCGACCAGGCCGGCGAGCTGGGCCGGGCTGACCGGGCTGTCAGCGAGGTCGCGTTCTTCGCGGTTCAGCCGTGCGGCCAGTTCGCCCATGATCCAGTTGGCGAGCGGTTTGGCCTGGGCTGCACCGGCGATGGCCAGCGCGTCGGTGAAGTAGCGGGCGGTTTCGCGGCTGGCGGTGAGGCCGGCAGCGTCATAGGCGGACAGGCCATAGTCATTCTGCAGCCGTGCCGCCAGCGCGCCCGGCAGTTCGGGCATGGCGCGACGCACCTCGTCCATCCACTCGGCGGCGATCACCAGCGGCGGCAGGTCGGGGTCGGGGAAGTAGCGGTAGTCATGCGCGTCTTCCTTGCTGCGCATCATGCGGGTTTCGCCGGTGTCCGGGTCGAACAGCACGGTGGCCTGCTGGATCTTGTGGCCGTCCTCGATCTGTTCGATCTGCCACTGGATTTCGTAGTCGATGGCCTGCTGCAGGAAGCGGAAGCTGTTCAGATTCTTGATTTCGCGGCGGGTGCCCAGCGGCTCGCCCGGGCGGCGTACGCTCACGTTGGCGTCGCAGCGGAAGCTGCCTTCCTGCATGTTGCCGTCGCAGATGTCGACCCAGCGCACCAGCGCGTGCAGCGCGCGCGCATAGGCCACCGCTTCGGCGCTGGAGGACATGTCCGGCTCGCTGACGATTTCCAGCAGCGGCGTGCCGGCGCGGTTCAGGTCGATGCCGGACATGCCATGAAAGTCTTCGTGCAGGCTCTTGCCGGCATCTTCTTCCAGGTGGGCGCGGGTGAGGCGCACCACCTTTTCATAGGCCTTTTCGCCTTCGCCCACGCGGATGGTGAGGGTGCCGCCCTGCACCACCGGCAGTTCGAACTGGCTGATCTGGTAGCCCTTCGGGAGGTCGGGGTAGAAGTAGTTCTTGCGCGCGAACACCGAGCGCGGCGCCACGGTGGCGCCGATGGCCAGACCGAAGCGGATGGCGCGCTCGACCGCGGCGCGGTTCATGACCGGCAGCACGCCGGGCAGCGCGAGGTCCACCGGGCTGGCCTGCACGTTGGGCTCCGCGCCGAAGGCGGTGGATGCGCCGGAAAAGATTTTCGAGGCCGTGTTCAGCTGGGCATGGGTTTCCAGCCCGATCACGACTTCCCAGTTCGCTCTGCTCATGTTGCGTTCTCTCTCGGCTTACCGGCAGCTGCCGGTCTTGCGGCTCACCAGCGTGGGCCACAGGTAATCGTGCGCGCCGGGCGTGCAGTGCGCGGCGCAGTTGCGGTAGGACACGGTCACTTCGTCTTTCTGTTCCCACAGGCTGACCGTGCAGGCGCCGGCGACCAGGGTGGGCGTGTGGTCGAAGCGGGTCTGGGTGAAGGCGGTCAGGTCGAAGCTGCAGCGGCCGCGGCGGCCCATGTCGATGTCCGACGCGAAGCGCTCGACCTTTGAATCCTTCACGTCCAGCACCAGCTTGCCTTCGGTGCCGATGTCGTCGCGGTAGCGGCAGTCGGCTTTGGCCTGCAGCGCGCGCGCCGGAATCGGCAGCGGCTTGGTCGAGCGCACCGGAGGAGGCGTACGCGCAGCGGCCGGCGCGGGTACGTCAGCGGCGGGTTTGCCGGCCTCGGCCGGTGTCTGCGGTTTCATCGGCGCACAGGCGGCCAGCAGCGTGAGGGCCCCGAGCAGGGGCAGGGTACGGCGCACCGTCACAGCAGGTCGTCCCGCTTGCGTCGCAGTCCTTCCGGCATGGTCAGCGTGCGCTTGTCCCAGCCTTCGATCTCGAGCACCCGGTCGAAGGCCTCTTCCAGCAGCAGATGCGCGCGTTCGCACGCGTCCGCGATGATGCGGTGGCTTTCCGCCATGTCCGGCATTTCACTCATGCAGTTCAGCTGGTAGGCGTGCAGCGTGCGCAGTTCCATCATCTGCGCGGCAAGCTGGGCGGGACAGGCACACATGTAGATGCCGGCCTGATCGAGAATCAGCTGGAGCTGCGTGCTGCTGTAGCGCAATGCCTTCATGACTTATCCCGGAATGCGAAGGTGCCAGTCGGTGGTCTGCTGGAACTGGTGAGCGGCGCCGAGCATGCGGGCTTCGTCGAACCAGCGGCCGACGATCTGCAGGCCGACCGGCAGGCCGCCGGCGCCGAAGCCGGCCGGAATGCTCATGCCGGGCAGGCCGGCCAGGTTCACCGAGGTGGTGTAGATGTCGCCCAGATACATGGCCATCGGGTCTTCGTCGTTCTGGCCGATGCGGTAGGCGGTGTTCGGCGTGGTCGGCCCCATGATGAGGTCGCACTGGGCGAAGGCGGCTTCGTAGTCCTGCGCGATCAGCCGGCGCACCTTCTGCGCCTGCAGGTAGTAGGCGTCGTAATAGCCGTGCGACAGCACATAGGCGCCGATCAGGATGCGCCGCTTCACCTCGGCGCCGAAGCCCTGGGCGCGGGTCTTCACGTACATGTCGTCCAGGTTGCCGTACTCGGGGGCGCGGTAGCCGTAGCGCACGCCGTCGTAGCGGCTGAGGTTGGAGCTGGCTTCGGCCGGGGCGATCACGTAGTACGCCGGCACCGACATGCCGGCGCGCGGCAGGCTCACGTCGACGGTGACCGCGCCCAGCGAGCGGAAGGTGGCCAGCGCCGCGTCGACCGCGGCGCGCACGTCGTCGGCCATGCCGTCGCCGAAGAACTCCTTCGGCAGGCCGATGCGCAGGCCGGCCAGCGGCTGTGCCAGCGCGCGGGTGTAGTCCTCGGCCGGGCGCTGCAGGCTGGTGGAATCGCGTTCGTCAAAGCCGGCGAAGGTGTTCAGCAGCAGCGCGCAGTCTTCGGCGGTGCGGGCCATCGGGCCGCCCTGGTCCAGGCTGGAGGCGTAGGCGATCATGCCCCAGCGCGACACGATGCCGTAGGTGGGCTTGATGCCGCTGATGCCGCAGAAGGCGGCCGGCTGGCGGATCGAGCCGCCGGTGTCGGTGCCGCTGGCGGCCGGCGCCAGGCCGGCGGCGATGGCCGCGGCCGAACCGCCGCTGGAGCCGCCGGGCACGTGGCCGGTGTTCCACGGGTTGCGCACCGCGCCGTAGAAGCTCGATTCATTGGTCGAGCCCATCGCGAACTCGTCCATATTGGTGCGGCCCAGCGTGACCAGGCCGGCGGCGCGCGAGCGCTCGATCAGGCCCGCGTCGTAGGGCGCGGCGAAGCTTTCCAGCATTTTCGAGCCGCAGCGCGCGTGCCAGCCGGTCTGGCAGAAGATGTCCTTGTGCGCCAGCGGCACGCCGGTCAGCGGGCCGGCCCGGCCTTCGGCGCGCAGCGCATCGGCGGCGCGCGCTTCGGCCAGCGTGGCGTCTTCATTGGTTTCCACATAGGCGTTGATCGCCGGATTGGCGGCGCGGATCTTGGCCAGATAGTCCTGCGCCAGCTCGACCGCCGACGCCTCGCCTGCCGCCAGCTTCGCGGCCAGCGACTTCACGGTTTCAGGAGCGTTCATTCGATCACTCATTCGATCACTTTCGGGACCAGATAGAGACCGTTCTCGACCGCCGGGGCGACCGCCTGACAGGCGTCGCGGCGGTCCGGCTCGGTCACGCGGTCTTCGCGCAGGCGCAGCACCAGTTCGGTGGCGTGCGCCATCGGCTCGACGCCGGTGGTGTCGATGGCCTGCAGCTGTTCGATCAGGCCCAGCATGGTGTTCAGGTGGCTGCGGGTACGCTCGAGTTCGGCGTCCGGCAGTTCGATGCGCGCCAGCTTCGCGACATGGCGCACTTCTTGGTCGGTCAGGGACATGGAATGACGATCCGGGGTGTCAGGCGCGGCGGCGCCCACGTACAAAGATGTTTCGGTTCAAGAGGCTAATGCCCGCATGGGTTATCATTATGAACCATTCAGGCTGCCCGCCCGGCAGCCGGCCCGCACGTCCGGCCGCCAGCTGCCTCTGGCGGCCCGGGTCCGACGCAAGCTGCCGCCGGGTCGCCCGCAGTCCGACCCTGACCACACCCGACCCGTTTCCTGTTCCGGCCGCCCAAAGCGGCCGCTTGCGTAAAGACATTCCATGTTCGGTTTCCTGCGTTCCTATTTCTCCAACGATCTGGCCATCGACCTCGGCACCGCCAACACGCTGATCTACGTGCGTGGCCAGGGCATCGTGCTGGACGAACCGTCGGTGGTGGCCATCCGCACCGAAGGCGGCCCCAACGCCAAGAAGACCATCCAGGCGGTGGGCCTTCAGGCCAAGCTCATGCTGGGCAAGACGCCGGGCAACATCACCGCCATCCGCCCGATGAAGGACGGCGTGATCGCCGACTTCACGGTGACCGAGCAGATGCTCAAGCAGTTCATCAAGAAGGTGCATGACTCGCGCCTGTTCTCGCCCAGCCCGCGCATCATCATCTGCGTGCCCTGCGGCTCCACCCAGGTCGAGCGCCGCGCGATCCGCGAATCGGCCCTGGGCGCGGGTGCCAGCCAGGTCTACCTGATCGAGGAACCGATGGCCGCGGCGATCGGCGCCGGCCTGCCGGTGTCGGAAGCGACCGGCTCCATGGTGGTGGACATCGGCGGCGGCACCACCGAAGTGGGCGTGATCTCGCTCGGCGGCATGGTGTACGCCGGCAGCGTGCGGGTCGGTGGCGACAAGTTCGACGAAGCCATCATCAATTACATTCGCCGCAACTACGGCATGCTGATCGGCGAAACCACCGCCGAGGCGATCAAGAAGGAAATCGGCTCCGCCTTCCCGGGCTCCGAAGTGAAGGAGATGGAAGTGAAGGGCCGCAACCTGGCCGAAGGCATTCCGCGCAGCTTCACCATTTCGTCCAACGAAATCCTGGAAGCGCTCACCGAGCCGCTGAACCAGATCGTGTCGGCGGTGAAGAGCGGCCTGGAACAGACCCCGCCGGAACTGGGCGCCGACATCGCCGAACGCGGCATGGTGCTGACCGGTGGCGGCGCGCTGCTGCGCGACCTGTACCGTCTGCTGATGGAAGAGACCGGCCTGCCGGTGGTGGTGGCCGACGACCCGCTCACCTGCGTGGTGCGCGGTTCCGGCACCGCGCTGGAAAAGATGGACCAGCTCGGCAACATCTTCGCCAACGAGTGATCCGCCCCGTGTCGCCCCGCCCGCCCGCGTACCGCTCAAGGCCCGCGCGGCGGGGCGCCCGCCGTGCCTCGTGCGCGGCCGCTGCCTGACGACTTACTGATTCATGGTTTCACCGGTCGCCGGTCATCAACCTCCGCCGTTCTTCCGGCGCGGCCCGGCGCCGCTCGTGCGCCTGGTGCTGCTGGTGAGCGCTTCGCTCACCCTCATCGTGGTCGACCACCGGCTGCACTATCTCGAACTGGTGCGCCAGGGGCTGTCGGTCATGACCACGCCGCTGCAGGTCGCCGCCGGCATGCCGGTCAAGGGCGTGCGCTCGGCCGGTGAATACTTCGCCGACCTCGCCCACCTGCAGGACGAAAACGCCCGCCTGCGCCGCGAACAGACCGAACTGGCGACGATACGGCTGCGCCAGGAACAGCTGGACCAGGAAAACGCCCGCCTGCGCGCGCTGCTCGACATGCGCGAACGGGTGCAGATCGACGCCCGCGTGGCCGAAGTGATCTACGCGGTGCGCGACCCCTTCTCGCGCCGGGTGGTGATCGACAAGGGCCTCACCCACGGCGTCGAGCCCGGCAGCCCGGTCACCGACGACCTCGGCATCATCGGCCAGGTCACCCGGGTCTATCCGCTGAACGCCGAAGTCACCCTCATTTCCGACAAGGACCAGGCGCTGCCGGTACAGGTGGCGCGCACCGGCGTGCGCGCGGTCATGTTCGGCGCCGGCAGCGGTCTGCTCGAACTGCGCTATCTGGCCGCTGACGTCGATCTGCGCGAAGGCGACCGCATCGTCACCTCCGGGCTGGACGGCGTGTTCCCGCCCGGCCTGCCGGTGGCTGCGGTGAAGTCGGTGGACCGCGACGGCGTGGGCGGCTTCGTGCGCATCCTGTGCGTGCCGGTGGCCGGGGTCGAGGCGCACTCGACCGTGCTCATTCTGAAGCCGGGCAAGCCGGTGGACCCGGACACCGCTGCGGCAGGCACAGCGCCGGCCGCCGACAAACCGGCCGACAAGGCGCCGAAGAAATGAACCAGCCGTCTTTCAGCTCGCGCCGCATCCTGCGGCCGGTCAGCCCGTGGTTCATCGCCTTCTCGCTGCTGTGCGCGCTGCTGGTGAACCTGATGCCGCTCGGCCGCGCCTTCTGGCTGCCGGACTGGCTGGCGCTGGTGCTGTGCTTCTGGTGCGTGCGCGAGCCGCTGCGGGTCGGCATGGGCACGGCCTTCGCGCTGGGCATCGTGATGGACGTGGGCTACGGCAGCCTGATGGGCCAGCACGCGCTGGCCTACGTGCTGCTCGCCTACGCCGCCACCACCTTCTCGCGCCGCATCCTCTGGTTCGGCCCGCTGCGCCAGTCGCTGCACGTGCTGCCCATGCTGGTCGGCGCGCAGACCGTCATGCTGCTGGTGCGGCTGGTGGCCGACGCCGAATTCCCCGGCCTCATCTACTTCGCCGGCGCGCTGATCGCCACGCTGCTGTGGTATCCGGTGGGCATCCTGCTGCTGCTGCCGCAGTACCGGCCGGAAGAGAAGGACGAGAACAGACCGATATGAAGGCCCCCACGCTTACTTCGTTCGCTGCCCCCCGAGGGGGCTGCGCGCGTCCTCGGGGCGGTCCTTCGGACGGCGCACCGGCGGGTGAGCGGGCTGCTCCATGACCGATCTGCACAGCCCGGAAATCCAGCTCATCCGCTTCCGCCGCCGCGTGTATTTCGCCGGGGCGGTGGTGCTGGTGTGCTTTTCGCTGCTGTTCGCGCGCTTTTTCTGGCTGCAGGTGGTGCGGCATGACTATTACGCCACCCGCGCCGAGGACAACCGGATCGCGCTGCTGCCGGTCACGCCCAACCGCGGCCTCATCCTGGACCGTAACGGCGAGGTGCTGGCGCGCAACTACTCCGCCTACACGCTGGAAATCCAGCCGTCGCGGGTGAGCAATCTCGAACACACGATAGACGAGCTGGCCAAGCTGGTGAATATCGAGGCGCGCGACCGCAAGCGCTTCCGCAAGCTGATGGAGGAGTCGCGCAATTTCGACACCCTGCCCATCCGCACCCGGCTGACCGACGAGGAGGTGGCGCGCTTCATCGGCCAGCGCTACCGCTTCCCCGGCGTCGAGGTGCGGGCGCGGCTGTTCCGGCAGTATCCGAACACCGAACTGGCGTCGCACGTGCTCGGCTACATGGGCCGCATCAACCGCAGGGACGCGGCGCGCATCGACGAGGCCGGCGTGGCCGACAACTACCGCGGTACCGACCACATCGGCAAGGCGGGGCTGGAACAGTTCTACGAGGACGAACTGCACGGCGTGACCGGCTTCGAGCAGGTCGAGGTGACCGCGGCCGGCCGCGCGGTGCGCGTGCTGTCGCACACCGCGCCGCAGAACGGCAACAACCTGCGGCTCACGCTGGACGCCGGCCTGCAGCGCGTGGTGGAGCAGGCTTTCGGCGAGCGGCGCGGCGCGCTGGTGGCGATCGAGCCCTCGACCGGCGGCGTGCTGGCGCTGGTGAGCAAGCCCACCTTCGATCCCAACCTGTTCGTCGATGGCATCGATGCCGCCAACTGGGAGGCGCTGAACACCTCGGCCGACCACCCGCTGCTGAACCGCGCCATCTATTCCGCCTACCCGCCCGGCTCGACCTTCAAGCCTTTCATGGCGCTGGGCGCGCTGACCGCCGGCAAGCGCACGCCCTCGTTCGCCATCGCCGACCCGGGCCACTTCGAGTACGGCGGCCACCTGTTCCGCGACGACAAGGTGGGCGGCCACGGCTCGGTGGACATGCACAAGTCCATCGTCGTGTCGTGCAACACCTATTACTACCGGCTGGCGGCCGACTGGGGCATAGACGGCATCGCCGGCTTCATGTCGCAGATGGGGCTGGGCAGCCGCACCGGCATCGACATCGAGGGCGAATCCACCGGCGTGCTGCCGTCGCCGGAGTGGAAGAAGAAGCGCTTCAAGCGGCCGGAACAGCAGAAGTGGTACGCCGGCGAAACGATTTCGGTGGGCATCGGTCAGGGCTACAACGCCTACACCATGATGCAGATGGCGCAGGCGGTGGCCATCCTCGCCAACGACGGCGTGGTGTTCAAGCCGCATCTGGTGAAGCAGATCGAGAACGTGCGCACCGGCGCCTCCCGGCAGGTCGAGCCCAAGCCCGTCCGCACCGTGGACCTGAAGCCGGAGCACATCGCGGTGATCAAGCAGGCCATGGTGGATGTGAACAAGGCCGGTACCGGCGCCCGCGCCTTCGCCGGCGCACCCTATGTCGCCGCCGGCAAGACCGGTACCGCACAGGCCTTCTCGCTGCGCGGCGCGCAGTACCGCGGCGGCAAGCTGGCGGAAAAGCTGCGCGACCACGCGCTGTTCGTGGCGTTCGCGCCGGCGGACGACCCCAAGATCGCGCTCGCGGTCATCGTCGAGAATGCCGGTTTCGGTGCGCAGTCGGCGGCGCCGATCGCCCGCCAGGTGTTCGACTACTATCTGCTCGGCAACAAGCCGGCCGGTCCGGCCCCGGAGGACAGCGATGCAACTGACAGCGAGTAAGTGGTCGGCGGTGCGCGAGCGCATCGGCGGCGTGCTGTCGGCGCTCGACCCGCCGCTGCTGGCCATCACCGTGCTGCTGCTGTCGCTGGCCACGCTGGTCATGGGCAGCGCCACCGCCGACTTCATGTACCGCTTCGAAGCCCACCTGGTGAACCTCGCGGTGGCGCTCAGCGTCATGCTGGTGGTGGCGCAGATTCCGCCGCTGCGGCTGATGCAGCTGGCGCTGCCCTTCTACGCGGTGGGCGTGGTGCTGCTGATCGGCGTCGAGCTGTTCGGCGAAACGTCCAAGGGCGCGCAGCGCTGGCTCAATATCGGCTTCACCCGCATCCAGCCGTCGGAAATGCTGAAGATTTCGGTGCCGCTGATGCTGGCCTGGTATTTTCACCGGCACGAGGCCCAACTCCGGGTGCGCGACTTTCTGGTGGCGGCGGTCATCCTGCTCATTCCGGTGCTGCTCATCTTCCATCAGCCGGATCTGGGCACCGCCATCCTGGTGCTGGCGGCCGGCGTGTTCGTCATCTTCTTCGCCGGGCTGTCGTGGAAGCTCATCATTCCGGTGCTCACCGTGGGCGTCATTGCCATCGCGGCGCTCGCCGCGGAAGGCGACGCGATATGCGCCGACGGCGTGGACTGGCCCGGTTTCAAGGCCTACCAGCGGCAGCGCGTATGTACGCTGCTCGACCCGACCACCGACCCGCGCGGCAGCGGCTTCCACATCATCCAGTCCAGCATCGCCATCGGCTCCGGCGGCGTGTTCGGCAAGGGCTGGCGCGAAGGCACCCAGACCCATCTGGAGTTCGTGCCCGAGCGGCATACCGACTTCATCTTCGCGGTGATGGCCGAGGAGTTCGGGCTGGCCGGCGCGGTGGTGCTGCTCTGCATATATATAGCGATGATAGGCCGCGGCCTGATGATCGCGGCCCGTTCGCCCATGCTGTTCGGCCGCCTGCTGGCGGGCGCGATTTCGCTGTCCTTCTTCACCTACGCCTTCGTGAACATGGGCATGGTGACCGGCCTGCTGCCGGTGGTGGGCGTGCCGCTGCCCTTCGTGAGCTATGGCGGCACCGCGCTGGTGACGCTGTGCATCGGCCTCGGCCTGCTGATGTCGATCGAGGCGCAGCGCCGGCGCCGGCAGAGGTAACGGTGATGGCGGCCGGTCCGCTCCGCTTCACGCCTGCGCGCGGGCTGCCTGCGCTGTGCGCGCTGGCGGCGCTGCTGGCCGGCTGTGCCGGCGCGCCGACGGTGACCGAAGTGGAACCGGATCCGGCGCCGTCCGCCCGCTCCGCGCCCGCCGGCGGCGAACAGCCGCGTCCGCCGGTCACGAAACGCGGCGGTGGCTTCTATCTGGACGACGGCCCGGGCGACAACGCGCCGGACGCCGCGGCGCTCGCCGCCATTCCCGACGCGGTGCCGCGCGACGAGCCGCTGCACCGCTTCGCCAACCGGCCGTACAGCGCGCTCGGCATGCAGTTCGTGCCGATGACCGAGGCGAAGCCTTTCCGCCAGCGCGGCCGCGGCAGCTGGTACGGCCGCAAGTTTCACGGCCAGAAGACCTCCAGCGGCGAGGTGTACGACATGTACGGCATGACCGCCGCGCACGCCACGCTGCCGATTCCGAGCTACGCCCGGGTGACCCATCTGGCCAGCGGCCGTTCGGTGGTGGTGCGGGTGAACGACCGCGGGCCGTTCAAGCCGGGCCGGGTGATCGACCTGTCGTGGACCGCCGCCGCCAAGCTGGGCTACGTGAACGATGGCAGCGCCGATGTCGAGGTCGAGGCGGTGTTCCCGGAAGGCAGTCCGGCCGACCTGCTGGCCCGCCGCGCCGCCGGCCGGCCCGAACTGCAGCGGCCAGTCCCGAAACCCGCCAGCGACGATCCGATCGCCGCGCTCGCCACTGATCTCGCGCCGGCGGCTGCGCCGGTCGCCCCGGCGGTTGCCGCCGAGCCCGGCCACTGGCTGCAGCTGGGCGCCTTCAGCGCACTCGACAACGCGCAGGCGCTGAGCCGGCGCGTGGCCGACACGCTGGCCGATCTCGCCGACCGGGTCCGGGTGAACAGCGACGGCAGCCGCCACCGGGTGCAGGCCGGCCCCTTCGCCAGCCGCGACGCCGC
>Ga0123397_151941_pt1 | contig 14741 bp, 15 predicted proteins | sample T10HLNH4metaT_FD_89925 | JGI IMG/M metagenome (GOLD analysis project Ga0123397, IMG submission 89925) | Methane-oxidizing artificial microbial communities from Washington, USA to study methane cycling - T10-HLNH4 metaT (Metagenome... ... | reverse complement strand
CGAAGGGCGGCGGCGCCAGGCCGGTGCCGCCTGCGCACAGCGAACAGTGACCGCGATGGGTGGCATCACCCGGCGGACGATCGCGGTCGGTGCTGGAACAGATGTCGTCGCCGGGCAGCACCCGCGCGGTCGCCTGGCCGGCCGCACCCAGACCCACCAGTGCCAGCAGCACGCAGACGAGCGCCATCGCCAGCACACGCGTCCAGCGCTGTGCAGCCATGCGGGTGATCGACGGAGGAGACCGGAACGTCATCGGGCCTGACCAGGGACGACTCGTCACCCCGACATCGGAAGACATCGGTGGCAACGCGGGGCACACGCACAGGCGTGCGCCGGCTCAGGGCGTGATCGGTGCCTGCGCGCGGTGCTCGGGCACCGGGCGCACGGCGTCACGCCGGAACGGGGTCAGGCCAGGGGCGGTGCGCGCGGTGGTGCGGCGCGCCGGAAAACCGGCGGCAGAGGGAGATCGGCGCGCGCGGGCGGCGCCTCCGCCTCGGCATGCAGCGCGAACGTCAGGTGCGCGGGCTGGGACGGCAAGGCGATCGCGGCCTGCGCGACACACCAGGGGCAGTGCGGCCGGGCTTCGCCGTCACCGCTGCCTTCGGCGGCGGACTTCATGCCGAAGGCGGTGCAGATTTCAGCCGATGCCACCGGGTCGACCGACTGCTGCCAGCGCATCAGCGTGGGCAGCAGCACCTGGGCGCACACTGCGAACAGCGCGAGCATCAGGGCAAGGCGGAAGCGGGGGCGGGCGAACGTCATGGGCGCGCATGGTAGCGTGCTGGCGGCGCGAGCGGCAAGACAGGCGGGCTCTGCGGCGCTGCTTGCGTTAACATGTCGCGTCCGGCGCGCACGCGCCCTGGTCCGAATCACGCCAGAAAGCCCCCTTACTGATGATCCGAAAGTTGCTGCGCCGGATACTCCGGCGCCCCGAAGACAACGCCCGCACGCCGGCCGCCAGCAGCGGCCCGGTCTCGATTCCGCGCGACCAGCACGGCATTTCACGCGAGCAGATCCTGCCGGCCGCACGCAAGGTGTGCGACGCGCTGCAGGCCGAGGGCTATCAGGCCTATGTGGTCGGCGGTGCGGTCCGCGACCTGATCGCCGGCATCGAGCCCAAGGATTTCGACGTTGCCACCAGTGCCACGCCGGAGCAGGTGACCGAGGTATTCCGCCGCGCCCGCATGATCGGTCGTCGCTTCAAGATCGTGCATGTCATGTTCGGTCGCGACGTGATCGAGGTGACCACCTTCCGCGGCGACTCGGAAGCGGTGACCGACGAACATGGCCGCATCCTGCACGACAACGTGTTCGGCACGATGGAAGAGGATGCCGCCCGCCGCGACTTCACGGTCAATGCGCTGTACTACGACCCGACCACCGAAACCGTGATCGACTTCCATCACGGCGTGGCCGACCTGAAACAGAAGACGCTGCGCATGATCGGCGACGCCCCGCGCCGCTACCGTGAAGATCCGGTGCGCATGCTGCGGGCGGTCCGGCTGGGCGCCAAGCTCGGCCTGATCATCGATCCGGCCGCGCGCGAACCGATACGCTCGATGTCCAGCCTGCTGGAGAACGTGCCGCCGGCCCGCCTGTTCGACGAAATGCTGAAGCTGCTCACCAGCGGTCACGCGGTGCGCTGCGTGCGCCAGCTGCGCGAGGAAGGGCTGCACCACGGCCTGCTGCCGCTGCTCGACGTCATCCTCGAACAGCCGATGGGCGAGCGCTTCGTCATGCTGTCGCTGGAACGCACCGACGAGCGCGTGCGCGAAGGCAAGTCGATCTCGCCCGGCTTCCTCTTCGCCACGCTGCTGTGGCACGAAGTGCTGGCCGACTGGGAAAAGCGCAAGCAGGCCGGCGAGGCGGCGATTCCGGCGCTGTTCGACGCGATGGGCAGCGTGCTCGACCAGCAGGCAGAGAAGCTCGCCATTACGCGCCGCATCGCCACCGACATCAAGGACATCTGGCTGCTGCAGCCGCGCTTCGAACAGCGTGCCGGCAAGCGCCCCTACCGCCTGCTCGAACTGCCGCGCTTCCGCGCCGCCTACGACTTCCTGCTGCTGCGCGCCGGCAGCGGCGAGGTGGAACAGGAACTGGCCGACTGGTGGACCGACTTCGCGGCCGCCGATGGCCCGCAGCGCGAAGCCATGCTGCGTCCGGAAGAGGCGCCGAAGAAACGCCGTCGCACCCGCCGCAAGCCATCGGGCGGCGGCAACGGCCCGGCTGAGGCAGCATGACGCTGACCCAGCTGCCGGCCTGGGTGCAGTCCGCCGGTCTGCTGGTGGCGTCCAACGTGTTCATGACCTTCGCGTGGTACGCCCACCTGAAGGACATGAACCATAAGCCCTGGTGGTACGCGGCGATCTTCTCGTGGTGCATCGCGCTGTTCGAATACCTGCTGCAGGTGCCGGCCAACCGCATCGGCCACACGCAGCTGTCACTCGGCCAGCTCAAGATCATGCAGGAGGTGATCACGCTGACCGTGTTCGTCCCCTTCGCCGTGTTCTACATGAACCAGCCGTTCAAGCTTGACTACGTGTGGGCCGCGCTGTGTATGCTGGGTGCGGTGTATTTCATCTTCCGCTGATTTCTCGGCGAATTTCCCGACCGGACTGATCCATCGATGCTCGACAAGGCACGCTACATCGTCGTCGAAGGCCCCATAGGCGTGGGCAAGACCTCGCTCGCCCGCCGGCTGGCCGATCACCTGCAGGCGCCGACGCTGTTCGAGAAGCCGGAAGAGAACCCCTTCCTGGCGCGCTTCTACCAGAACATGGAGCGCTACGCGCTGCAGACCCAGCTGTTCTTCCTGTTCCAGCGCATGGAACAGCTGCGTGAGGTGATGCAGGACGACCTGTTCTCCGGCCGTCTGGTGGCCGACTTCCTGATCGACAAGGATCCGCTGTTCGCGTCGATGAACCTGACCGATGACGAGTACGCGCTGTACCGGCAGATCTTCTCGTCGGTCAAGCTGCAGGCGCCGGCGCCCGATCTGGTCATCTACCTGCAGGCCGACGCCGACACGCTGGCCGAGCGCGTCCGCCGGCGCGGCATCGACGCCGAGCGGCGGATCAGCGAAAGCTATCTGGCGCGGGTGGTCGAGCGCTACGCCCGCTTCTTCTACCAGTACGACGCCAGCCCGCTGTTCATCGTCAATGCCGAAGAACTGAACCCGGTCGACAGTGACGAGGACTTCGCGCTGCTGATCGAACGTCTGGGCCAGATGCGCTCCTTCCGCGAATTCTTCGGGTACGCCTCATGACCTATATGCGCGACACCGACCCGGCCCGCCGCCCGGTCACGCTGAACACCCTGCTGCGCATGCGCGCGAACCGTGAGCCGATCGCCATGCTCACCTGCTACGACTCGACCTTCGCCGCGGTGTGCGACGCGGCCGGCGCCGAGGTGCTGCTGGTGGGCGATTCGCTCGGCAACGTGCTGCAGGGGCACGACACGACGCTGCCGGTCTCGCTGGACGACATGGCCTATCACACCGCCTGCGTGGCGCGCGGTCTTGCAAACGTCGGCGGCCGCGCCTTCGTCATCGCCGACCTGCCCTTCGGCAGCTACCAGGAAAGCCGCGAACAGGCGATGCGTTCGTCGGTGAAGCTGATGACGGCCGGCGCGCAGATGGTGAAGCTGGAAGGCGGTGCCCACATGGCGGACACGGTGCGCTTCCTGGTCGAACGCGGCGTGCCGGTGTGCGCCCACCTGGGGCTCACGCCGCAGTCGGTGCACCAGCTGGGCGGTTACCGCGCCCAGGGCGTGACCGACGAGGCCGCCGCACAGCTGCTGCGCGATGCCGACCTGCTGGACCAGGCCGGCGCCACCATGATGGTGCTGGAAATGGTGCCGGCCCGGCTGGCGGCCGAAGTGACCGCCAACACCCGCCTCATCACGATAGGCATCGGCGCCGGCGTCGAATGCAGCGGCCAGGTGCTGGTGCTGCACGACGTGCTGGGCCTGTTCCCGGGCCGCCGCCCGCGCTTCGTACGCAATTTCATGCCGGGCGCCGACGACGTGCATGACGCGCTGTCCCGCTATGTCGCCGCGGTCAAGGACCGCAGCTTCCCCGGCCCCGAACACTGCTACTGATCCCGCGAGCTTTCCCGATGCAGATCCACCCCACCGTCGCCGGCCTGCGTGCCGCGCTCGACGCCGAACGCGCGCGCGGTGCGCGCATCGCCTTCGTGCCCACCATGGGCAATCTGCACGAGGGCCACGCCTCGCTGATGCGCCAGGGCCACGACCACGCCGACGTGGTGGTGGCCAGCGTGTTCGTGAACCGGCTGCAGTTCGGCCCGAACGAGGATTTCGACCGCTACCCGCGCACGATGGAGGCCGACTGCGCCCGCATGCAGGCGGCGGGCGTGGCCCACGTGTTCGCGCCGGCCGAAGCCGAGCTGTATCCGCAGCCGCAGACCATGAAGGTGGTGCCGGACCCGGTGCTGGCCGACATCCTGGAAGGCGCCTTCAGGCCCGGTTTCTTCACCGGCGTAGCCACCGTGGTGACCAAGCTGTTCAACATCGTGCAGCCGCAGGTGGCGCTGTTCGGCAAGAAGGATTACCAGCAGCTCATGGTGATCCGGCAGCTGGTGAGCCAGCTGGCGCTGCCGATCGCCATCGTCGGCGGCGAGACCGAGCGGGCGGACGACGGCCTGGCGCTGTCTTCGCGCAATGGCTATCTTTCGCCGGCCGAACGGGCGCAGGCGGTCCAGCTGCATCAGGCGCTGTCGGCCGCGCGCGATGCACTGCGCGCCGGCGACCGCGATTTCGCCCGCATCGAAGCCGATGCCATGGCATTTCTTCAGGCCGGAGGCTGGTCTCCGCAATATATTGCGGTGCGACGACAAGCCGACTTACAATCGCCGGCCGCTCACGAATCCAGCCTGGTGATCGTGGCCGCCGCCCTGCTCGGGACGACGCGCCTGATCGACAATCTGGAAGTGTAGGTCGCCACGATGCGCTCAGGCCGGTGGCGTTCCAGTAGCGCACTGTCGTGCATGCCGTCGCGTGCACGTGTTGTCTGAACAGCGCGATATAGGAGCGCCCATATGCAACGCACCATGCTTCAGTCCAAGCTGCACCGTGTCACCACGACGCACTCCGAGCTGCATTACGAGGGCTCCTGTGCGATCGACCAGAACCTGCTCGACGCCGCGGACATCCGCGAATACCAGGCGATCGACATCTACAACGTGAGCAACGGCGAGCGTTTCTCGACCTACGCGATCAGCGCCGAGCGCGGTTCCGGCATCATTTCGGTCAATGGCGCCGCCGCCCGCAAGGCTGCGGCCGGCGATCTGCTCATCATCGCCGCCTACGCGCAATACACCGAACTGGAACTGGTCCGTTACGAGCCCAAGCTGGTGTACGTCGATGGCAAGAACAACATCGTGAACCAGCGCGGTCACATTCCGGTACAGATGGCGGGCTGAGCACCACTCTGCTCCACCCCTGAAGGCCCGCCCCGTGCGGGCCTTTTTCATGGGCGCGGTTGTGGAACAATGCGGCGTCACCCGTCCTGCCGAATGCAATGAACCTGCACCTGCTGCGCATCTTCCATACCGTGGGCGAGCACGCGAGCTTTTCGCGCGCGGCCGAACACCTGGGCATCAGCCAGCCGGCCGTGTCCAAGGCGCTGCGCGAACTCGAGGATCAGCTCGACGTGGTGCTGATCGAGCGCGGCTCGCGCATCGTGTCGCTGACCGAAGCCGGTCAGGTGCTGTTCGAGTATGCGGGCGGAATCTTCGCAATGGAGCGCGCGGCGCTGGAAGCGCTGCAGGCCTATTCCAACCTCGAGCGCGGCCGGCTGCGCATCGGCGCCAGCATGACAGTGGCCGGCTACTGGCTGCCGGGCTATGTGGCGGATTTTTCGCAGGCCCACCCGGGCATCGCGCTCAGCCTCACCAGCGCCAACACCCAGGCCATCGCCGAACGGCTGCTGGCCTGCGAAATCGACATCGCGCTGGTGGAAGGCCCGGTCGAGGACGAACGGATCGAATCCCGCCCCTGGCGCGACGAAACCCTGCTCATCGTGGCGCCGCCGGACAGCGAACTGGCGCGCGCCGGCACGGTGAGCCCGGCCGAGCTGTCGGCGGCGACCTGGGTGGTGCGCGAACACGGCTCGGGCACGCGCGAAGTGATGAACCGCTGGCTGGACAGGCTGGGCATCGTGCCGGCCCGCACGCTGGAAGCGGGCAGCACCGAAGCGGTGATCCAGACGGTGGCGGCCGGCGGCGGCGTGTCGATGGTGCCGCGGGTCAGTTCGGCCGACCAGATCGCGCTCGGCAAGGTCGCCACGCTCACCCTGCCTGGCGTGCAACTCACCCGCCAGCTCTACCGGCTGCGCCTGCCCCGCCGCCCGCTCAGCCCGGCCGCACTCGCCTTCGAGGCGATGATCGCGACCGACTGAGGGGAGATTCAAGACGCAAGCGGAAGGATGCAAGGCAAAACCCTGGCCCGCAGGGTCTGCCTTGCAGACTGCCTCCTGAACCTTGCCGCTTGCTTCAGGCCAGCGCCCGGCCCACGACCTCGGCCACGTCCGCCGACAGCCCGGGCAGGTCGCGGATGCTCTCCAGCGCCCGGCGTGCGTACGCCTGACGGCCGTCGTCGAAGCGGCGCCAGCGGTCGAAGGCGCGCGCCACGCGTGAGGCCACCTGCGGATTCACCGGGTCCAGTTCGCGGATGACGCCGGCGGCATAGGCGTAGCCCGAACCGTCGGCGGCATGGAAGTGCAGCGGATTGGCGGCGCAGAAAGTGCGCACCAGCGCATACACCTTGTTCGGGTTCTTCAGGTCGAAGGCTTCGTGCACCATCAGTTCGCGCACCCGGGCGCGTGCATCGGACAGCGGAGATGTGGCCTGGACCGCCAGCCACTTGTCCACCACCAGCGCTTCGTCCTTCCAGCGCGCGTAGAACTCGTTCAGCGCGACTTCGCGCAGCGGCGTATCGCTGTGCGCCAGCAGCGAGAAGGCGGCGAACTGGTCGGTCATGTTGTCGGCGTCGCGGAACTGGCTCAGCGCCTTCAGCTGCAGTGCGCTGTCGTCCAGCGTCATCAGATAGCCCAGCGCGAGGTTGCGCAGCGCACGGCGGCCCATGGCGGCCGGCTCGGGCGCGTAAGCGCCGGCCACCTCATGGCGTACCAGCAGCGCCTCGAACTGCGACCGAAGCCGCTCGGCCAGCGTGCGGCGGAACAGTGTGCGCACGCGGTGGATGGCGTCCGGATCGATCACCGTCATCTGATCGCCGAGCCAGGCTTCGGACGGCAACGTCAGCGCCTCGGCAGCGAAGGCCGGATCGGCGTCCGCCTTCGCCAGCACCGCGGCAAAGGCATCGACGAACAGGTCCGGCACCGCCGCCTCGCTACCGGCCTGCACCTGGGCCACGCCGGCGAGCATGAGCCGGGTGGCCAGCCGCTGACCGGCTTCCCAGCGGTTGAACTCGTCGCTGTCGTGCGCCATCAGCGTAGCCAGATCGCTGTCGCCGTATTGATAATCCAGCGCCACCGGCGCCGAGAAATTGCGCAGCAGCGACGGCAGCGGTGCCGCCTTGAGCCCATGCGCCGACAGGTCGAATTCGAAGCGGCCGCTGGCTTCGGTCAGAGACAGCACGGTGGTGGGCAGGATTTCGCGGCCGTGGGCATCGAGCAGACCCAGCGCGACCGGAATATGCAGCGGTCCGCGCTCGAAGCGCAGGCCTTCTTCCTGCAGCCGCCTTTCGTAGGCGGTTTCCGGATTCGACTGTTCGAGCGTGAGCGTCCAGCGGCCGGTCGCGGCGTCGAAGGCGGTTCGCGCGCCCAGCCGCGGCGTACCCGCCTGTTCGTACCAGCGGCGGAACTGAGCTAGATCGACGCCGGACGCGTCCTGCATGGCCGACACGAAGTCGTCGCAGGTGACCGCCTGACCGTCGTGCCGCTCGAAATACAGATCCATGCCGCGGCGGAAACCGTCCTCGCCCAGCAGGGTGTGGATCATGCGCACCACCTCGGCGCCCTTCTCATAGACGGTGGCGGTGTAGAAGTTGTTGATTTCCTCGTAACTGGCCGGCCGTATCGGGTGCGCCATCGGGCCGGCGTCCTCCGGGAACTGCGCCGCGCGCAGGCCGCGCACTTCCTGGATGCGCTGCACCGCACGCGAGTACTCGTCCGACCCGTATTCCTGGTCGCGGAACACGGTCAGCCCTTCCTTCAGCGACAGCTGGAACCAGTCGCGGCAGGTGACCCGGTTGCCGGTCCAGTTGTGGAAGTACTCGTGGGCGACCACCCGGTCGATATTCATGTAATCGACATCGGTCGCGATGTCCGGCCGCGCCAGCACGTACTTCGTGTTGAAGATGTTGAGGCCCTTGTTCTCCATCGCGCCCATGTTGAAGTCGCCGACGGCGACGATCATGTAGCGGTCGAGGTCAAGTTCCAGACCGAAACGCCGTTCGTCCCAGCGCATGGATTTCTTCAGCGCGTGCATCGCGAAGCCACACTGGTCCAGCTTGCCCGGCTCGACATAGATGGCCAGATCGACCGTGCGGCCGGAGGCGGTGGTGAAGGTGTCATCCAGCCGGTCCAGCTTCGCCGCCACCATGGCGAACAGATAGCAGGGCTTGGGGAAAGGATCGACCCAGCGCGCCCAGTGCCGGCCACCCTCTTCCTCGCCCTCGGCGACCCGGTTGCCGTTGGCCAGCAAGTCCGGGAAACGTTCCCTGTTTGCGTGCAGCGTCACCGTATAGCGTGACATCACGTCCGGCCGGTCCGGGAACCACGTGATGCGGCGGAAACCTTCCGCCTCGCACTGGGTGAAATAGCCATCCTTGGAGCGGTAGAAACCGGACAGCGTGGTGTTCAGGTCGGGGCGGATGCGTACCCGGGTGCTCAGGCGGCAGCGTGCCGGCAGATCGGCCAGTTCAAGCCGGCCGTCGCGCACGAAGCTGGCGGGAGCCGGCAGCGCGCGGCCATCCACCGCCAGCGCGAGCAGCTCCAGCGCCTCTCCGTCCAGCTGCAGCGGCGCCGCCGGAACCGCTTCGTTGCGCCGCAGCGAAAGCGTCGCCGCTACTTCGGCGTGGCCGTCGTCAGCGATGGATACATCGAGCTCCACTTCATCTACCCACCATGCGGGCGCCCGGTAATCGCGCAGATGTATGGCTCGCGAAAAAGAATTCTTCATTTGTTAACTTCCGTGTCGATAACACCCAAGGTGCAGGTTCCGACCATCCCTCAACCACGGGATTCCCGAACCACCGCACATCCGGCGCGCCGCCGCAGCGGGTTTGCAGGAAAACTCCGAAGATAAGGCAGCGTGTCCGGATACAGGAACCCGGACCATCCGGATTAGGGGTAAACCCCTAGTCCGGGTGACCTAAGTTCCGAAGAATGACACATCGCAGCATTACCATCGAACCAACAACTCAAAAGGTATGCCATGGGTGCAAGTCTGAATGAAGGGGCAGTCGTACCGCGCCACCCGCGCGGCGACGGCGAGAACGCCCCCGGCCGCACGAGAGCCAGCTGGCCACGTTTTTCGGCGAATGCCGCGCGTCATGACAGCACGAACGCGCAGCAGCCGACCGCTGCACCCGGCATGCGCAACTGGACTGCAGGTGAACTGTCCGGCCTGCTGTGCGAATTCCTGAAGCGCGAACACGCCGCCCTGGCGGCCTGCCACGGACAGAATGTCGAAGCTGACTGGATTCCGCTGGCCCGCGCGCTGGCCATCCGGCTGTCGGAAGCGCCAGGCATGTCGCTGGCGACCAGTCCGCTCAAGACCCGCTTCCTGCTGCGCGAACAGATCGGCGCCTGGCTGATCGGTACCGCGCTCGAAGCCGACGCGGCGGTCACCGTACACATCGTGCTGCCTGAAAGCTGGAATACGCAGCGGGTGCTGGCCTACCTGTTCCGCCACGAAATCGCGCCAATGCACCACGTGACCGCCGCACTGCGCAGCCACAGCGTGCCGCTGGCGGCGGGAACGGACATGGAGATCGCCGAGGAAAGGCTGATCAACGGCTGACCACAGTCGGCTTCAGAGCAGGATCCGGACATCGAAAGGCGGCCTCATGGCCGCCTTTTTTCATCGCGGCGCCGCGAAGTCCGTCCACGACGCAGACGGCCGTGGCCGGAAGCCCGCATCCGGCAATGGAGATGAACCGAGGCCACAAAAGCAAAAGGCCCGTTCCGGGGAACGGGCCTTCACTTGCATCCGGGTGGTGCCGCTGACCGGAATCGAACTGGTGACCTTCGCATTACGAATGCGCTGCTCTACCGACTGAGCTACAGCGGCAACAAAGAGCGCGCATGATAGCCGCTGAACCGGCCAAAATCAATGCGAAAGCGCGCCCTCTCCACCCATTGACTGCAGACCGGGACGCATGCGCACGACGATGTCGATGCCATCCGCCACCATGCCCGGCGGGAGGTCAGGCATGCCTTCCACCCGCAGCGTATGGTTCGGAATGTCGGTCAGACAGCCGGTGACCACGTCATACAGATGATGGTGCGGCTCGGTGTTCGGATCGAAGAACACCTTGGTCGGATCAACGATGACCTCGCGGATCAGACCGGCTTCCCGCAACACCTTCAGCGTGTTGTACACGGTTGCCTTCGAGGCCGACGGCGAAGTTTCATTCACCATCGCCAGGATCTGGTCGGCAGACAGATGCTCCATGCGCGAAAACAGCACGTGCGCGATGTCTATCCGCGGCTGGGTCAGGTTGATGTCGTGTGCGCGCAGCAGATCGATGGTCTGTTCGCGGTTGAGCGGTGATTTCATGGTTTCGAGTATATGAAAGGCCACGAAAGCGCGCAAAGACCTGGATCAAGTCTGCGCAAGTTCCTTCGGCAGCGGGAAGTTGACGTTTTCCGGCGTGCCGTCCAGCGTGCGCACCGAAGCCGCCCCGAGTTCGCGCAGCCGTGCGATCACCGCATCGACCAGCACCTCGGGCGCCGACGCGCCAGCGGTCACGCCCACGCGTTTGCGACCGTCCAGCCAGCCCGGATCGATCTGGCTGGCGTTGTCGATCAGGTAGGCCGGTACGCCGAACTGCTCGGCCACTTCGCGCAGACGGTTGGAGTTCGAACTGTTGGGCGAACCGACCACCAGCACCAGATCGCTGCGCGGCGCCATGAACTTGACGGCGTCCTGGCGGTTCTGGGTGGCATAGCAGATGTCGTCGCGCTTCGGGCCGACGATGGTCGGAAAACGCGCGCGCAGCGCATCGACGATGGTCTGCGCGTCGTCGACCGACAGCGTGGTCTGGGTGACGTAGGCCAGCTTGTCCGGATCGCTGACCCGCAGCGTCTGCACATCGGTCACGGTTTCGACCAGATGCATGCCGCCCTCGGACTGACCCATGGTGCCTTCGACTTCCGGGTGCCCCTTGTGGCCGATCATGACGATTTCGCGACCCGCGTCGCGCATCTTGGCCACTTCGACGTGCACCTTGGTCACCAGCGGGCAGGTGGCGTCGAACACCCGCAGTCCGCGAGCACCGGCGTCATGGCGCACCGCCTGCGGCACACCGTGCGCGCTGAAGATGAGGGTGGCGCCCGCCGGCACGTCGGCCAGGTCGTCGATGAAGATGGCGCCCTTGGCGCGCAGGCTGTCGACCACGAACTTGTTGTGCACGACTTCATGACGCACGTAGATCGGCGCGCCGTACTGCTCCAGCGCGCGCTCGACGATGGCGATGGCACGCTCCACGCCGGCACAGAAGCCGCGCGGATTGGCCAGCAGCACTTCCATGCTGTCGTGTTCAGGAGACACCGATCACCTCCACTTCGAAGCGCACCGCACGGCCGGCCAGCGGATGGTTGAAGTCGATCAGCGCGGACTGTTCGTCCAGTTCGCGCACCAGGCCGGGAAACTTGTTGCCGTCGTTGTCGGTGAATTCGATGACCGAATGCACGTCAAGTTCGATGTCGGCCGGAATGTCGCGGCGCGCGAAGCGCTCGACCAGATCGGCCTTGTGCTCGCCGAATACCTCGCCCGGCGCCAGATCGAACACGTGCCGGCTGCCCACCTCCAGCCCCGACAGACGCGCTTCAAGCGCCGGGGCCAGTTCGCCGCTGCCCAGCTGCAGCGTGGCCGGCGTCGATTCGAAGGTGCTGATCAGCGCCTGGCCGCCTTCGGGCAGTGCCACGCGGAAATGCAGGGTGACCAGACTGTCGGCCTTGATCGTGTTGCTCATGATTCCGTCTCCGCACGGGCGGTGCGCGCCGCCAGACCGAACTGGTCCGCGAGCATCAGCACCACCCCTGCCGTGATGGCCGAATCGGCCACGTTGAACGCCGGGAAGCCGCGGCCCCCGGCATGAAAATACAGGAAGTCGACCACCGCGCCGAGCAGTACCCGGTCGATCAGGTTGCCGATGGCACCGCCGAGAATCAGCGCGATGCCGAGCGGCAGGACCACTTCGGCCACGTGCCTGCGCATCAGCATGACCAGCCAGACCGACACGCTGGAGGTCAGGATGATGAAGAACCAGCGCTGCCAGCCGTCGTGGTCGGCCAGGAAGCTGAAGGCGGCGCCCGGGTTGTACACCAGCACCAGGTCGAAGAAGCTCGTGACCGACCAGCTCTGGCCGTAGCTGAGCCAGTTCGAGATCAGGTATTTGGTGAGCTGGTCCGCCCCGACCACGAAGGCGGACAGGGCGAGCCAGCCAGCAAGGCGTGCATTCATCGTTTTCAGGCGTGTACGCGGGTCTCGCCCGCACCGTGCAGATTGGCATCGCAACGGCCGCACAGTTCCGGATGTTCGGCATGACTGCCCACATCGGCGCGGTAGTGCCAGCAGCGGGCGCACTTGGCGTGCGTGCTCGGGCGCGCGGTGACGCCCTGCTCCGCTTCGCTGTCGGCCTTCAGCAGCGACGCAGCCGAGGTGATGAGCACGAAACGCAGGTCGTCGCCCAGTGCGGCCAGATCGTCATGCAGCTCGCCGGCGGCACGCACCTCGACCTCGGCCTGCAGCGACGAACCGATGCCGCCTTCAGACCGCAGGCTTTCCAGCACCCGGGCCGATTCCGCCCGCAGCGCACGGATGCGGCTCCAGCGCGCCATCAGCGCCGCTTCGTCCGCCTGCTCCGGCAGCACGTGCCAGGTGGTGAACATGACGCTGTCGGCCGCCTTGTCGCCGAGCACGGTCCAGATTTCCTCGGCGGTGAAAGCCAGCACCGGCGCCATCAGGCGCACCAGGGTCTGGGTGATGTGCCACAGCGCCGACTGCGCCGAACGGCGGGCATGCGAACCCGGTGCGGTCGTGTACAGGCGGTCCTTCAGCACGTCGAGGTAGAAGGCGCCGAGATCTTCCGACGCGAAGTGCTGCAGCGCCTGCACCACGCGGTGGAATTCGTACTGGTCGTAATCAGCGGTCACGCGCGCCTGCAGGTCGCGCGTCAGCGCCAGCGCATAGCGGTCGATGGTGAGCCACTGGTCGGCCGGCAGCATGTCGGCCTGCGCGTCGAAATCGGCGATGTTGGCGAGCAGGAAGCGCACCGTGTTGCGCAGCCGGCGGTAGGTTTCGACCACGCGGTCGAGAATTTCCTTCGAGATCGACAGTTCGCCCGAGTAATCGGTCGAAGCCAGCCACAGGCGCAGGATTTCGATGCCCAGCTTGTTGCCGACTTCCTGCGGCTCGATGCCGTTGCCGAGCGACTTCGACATCTTGCGGCCCTGCGCGTCGACCGTGAAGCCGTGCGTCAGCAGCGCGCGGTAAGGCGCCTGACCGTCGATCGCGCAGCCGGTCAGCAGCGAGGAATGGAACCAGCCACGGTGCTGGTCCGACCCTTCGAGGTAGAGGTCGGCCACCGGACCGCCGTCGGTGCGCGCAAGACCGGCGTGCGAGCCGCGCAGCACGTGCCAGTGGGTGGCGCCGGAATCGAACCACACGTCCAGCGTGTCGCTGATCTTCTCGTACTGCGCCGCGTCGGCGCCCAGCAGTTCGGCCGCATCGAGATTGAACCAGGCGTCGATGCCTTCGGCGTCAACGCGCTGCGCCACCGCTTCCATCAGTTCGACCGTACGCGGATGCAGTTCGCCGCTTTCGCGATGGATGAAGAACGGAATCGGCACGCCCCAGTTGCGCTGGCGGGAAATGCACCAGTCCGGCCGGTTGGCGATCATCGCCGCCAGCCGCGCCTTGCCCCAGTCCGGGTAGAAAGCGGTGTCCTCGATCGCCTTCAGCGCCGACTCACGCAGGCTGGGTCCGCCTTCCGGCTTCAGGTCCATGCCGACGAACCACTGCGCGGTGGCGCGGTAAATCAGCGGCGTCTTGTGGCGCCAGCAGTGCATATAGCTGTGCTGGATCTTCTCGTGCGAGAACAGCGCGCCGACCTCGGCCAGCTTGTCCACGATGACCGGGTTCGCCTTCCAGATGTGCAGGCCGCCGAAGAAGGGCAGCGACTCGGCGTACACGCCGTTGCTCTGCACCGGATTCAGCACGTCGGCCACGGTCAGGCCGTTCTTCATGCAGGAGTTGAAGTCATCCACGCCATAGGCCGGCGCGCAATGCACGATGCCGGTGCCGGCGTCGAGGCCGACGTAGTCGGCCAGAAACACCGGCGACTCGCGCTCGTACAGCGGATGATGGAAGGCGATGCGCTCCAGCTTGTCGCCGGTTGCGGTGGCCAGCACGCGGCCTTCGCGGCCGAAGCGCTTCAGGCTCTGTTCGACCAGCGCCTCGGCCAGCACCAGACAGCCGGCGTCGGTCTGCACCAGCGCATACACATGCTCCGGGTGCATGTTCAGCGCCTGG
>Ga0123397_144805_pt1 | contig 15004 bp, 15 predicted proteins | sample T10HLNH4metaT_FD_89925 | JGI IMG/M metagenome (GOLD analysis project Ga0123397, IMG submission 89925) | Methane-oxidizing artificial microbial communities from Washington, USA to study methane cycling - T10-HLNH4 metaT (Metagenome... ... | reverse complement strand
GCCGGGCACGCCTGCACCGGCCACCGGCGCGGCCGGCGCCCAGGGTGCGCAGGCGGCGACCAGCGCGGCCGTTCCGATCAACAGCCGCAAGGATTCGACCACCAATTACGAACTGGACAAGACCGTCCAGCACGTGAAGCAGTCGGTGGGCCAGATCAAGCGGCTGTCGGTGGCGGTGCTGGTGAACCAGAAGGTCGAGACCGACAAGGACGGCAAGGCGGTGCCGGTGCCGCTGAAGGACGAGGAAATCCAGCGCATCACTGCACTGGCACGTGAAGCGATGGGCTTCAACGAGGCACGCGGCGACACGCTGAACGTGGCGTCCGCGCCCTTCACCGCAGTGGCCGAGCCCGAGCTCGATACCCCGATCTGGAAGGATCCGGAAACGATGGGCTTTGCGCGCGAGCTCATCAAGTACCTGCTGGTCGCCGGCGTTGCCGCCTACCTGCTGCTGGGCGTGCTGCGCCCGCTGGTACGCAGCCTGACCACGCCAGCGGACACCGAGGACGAAGAACCGGAAGTGCGCGACGTGACGCTGGACGAGAACGGCCAGCCGGTCGGTGCCCTGCAGGGCGGCGACGCCGCCCAGATCGAGATGTCGCCGGAGGCGCGTGCCCAGCTCGACTTCGAAACCAAGCTGGGTGCGGCACGCGAATACGCGAAGAACGATCCGAAGGCGGTGGCCGAAGTGATCAAGCACTGGGTGAGCGGCGATGAATGAAGAAGGCATTGAGCGGAGCGCGCTGCTGCTGGTGACGCTCGGTGAGGACGCGGCGGCCGAGGTGCTCAAGCATCTGGGTCCGCGCGAAGTGCAGAAGATCGGTACCGCGATGGCCGGGCTGAAGAATGTGCCGCGCGAGAAGGTGCAGGCGGTGCTCGATCTGTTCGACGAAGCCACGTCGGCCGGCAGCCGCCTGTCAGCCGACGAAACGCTGATCCGCAACATGCTCACCAAGGCGCTGGGTGAGGAACGCGCCGGCCACCTGCTGTCGCGCATCCTGAACGACTCGGATACCGCCGGCATCGAAGGCCTGAAGTGGCTGGACCCGGCCACCATCGCCAATCTGATCAAGAACGAACATCCGCAGATCATCGCCACCATCCTGACCCACCTGGAATTCGACCAGGCGGCCGAGGTGCTCAAGCTGTTCGCCGAACGACTGCGCAACGACGTGGTGCTGCGGATCGCGACCCTGGACGGTGTGCAGCCGGTGGCGCTGAAGGAACTGAACGACGCCATGTCGCGCGTGCTGTCCGGCTCGGCCAAGATGAAGAAAACCACGCTGGGCGGCATCAAGGCCACCGCGGAAATCCTCGGCTTCGTCGGCAGCGCCAACGAATCGGCCATTCTCGATGCGGTCAAGGAGTACGACGCCGACCTGGCGCAGAAGATCGTCGACGAAATGTTCGTGTTCGAGAACCTGCTCGACATCGACGACCGCGGCATCCAGACCCTGCTGCGCGAAGTCAGCGGCGACCAGCTGGTGCTGTCGCTCAAGGGTGCGTCGCCGGAACTGCGCGAGAAGATATTCAAGAACATGTCTTCGCGCGCCGCCGAATCGCTGCGCGAGGATCTGGAAGGTCGCGGTCCGGTCAAGCTGTCCGAGGTCGAGGCCGAACAGAAGGAAATCCTCAAGATCGCCCGCCGCCTCGCGGAAGAGGGCCAGATCGTCATGGGCGGCAAGGGCGGCGAGGAAATGCTGTAATCGGGGCATTCGCCCGACCGGCTCGACACCATGACAGGACAACACTTTTCCGCCTGGCAGCTGCCGGTGTTCGACGCACCGCAGTCGCCTGCCCCTGCCGCACCTGCGCCATCCGCGGTCGAAATCGACCTGCCGCCGGCGGTAGACGCTGAGCCGGCCGACGCGGTCGCGGTCGACAGCGCGGAGGTGAGCGAGGAAGAGATTCCGGCCTTTCGCCTGCCCACCGCGGACGACATCGAGAAGCTGCAGCAGGAAGCGCACCGCGAAGGCTATGCGGCCGGCTACGAGGAAGGCACCGCCCGCGTGCGCATGGAAGCGATGCGCCTGCACAGCGCCGTCGAACAGCTGGAAGAGGCGCTGGCCGCGCTCGATACCTCGATCGCGCGCGAGGTGCTCAATCTCAGCGTCGAAATCGCCCGCAACGTGGTGCGCCAGACCATACGTGTGAACCCCGAAGCGGTGATCGCGGTGGTGCGCGAGGCCATCAACCAGCTGCCGCACCAGCACACCGCCATCTATCTGAATCCGGAAGACGCATCGGTGGTGCGCAGCCACATCGGCGACCAGCTTACCCACGCCGGCCACCGCATCTTCGAGGACGTCACGATTGCCCGGGGCGGCTGCAAGGTGGAAGCAGGCGGCAGCCAGATCGACGCCACCGTGCCCACGCGCTGGCGCCGCATTGTCGAATCGCTGGTCGACGGCGCGGAATGGATGGACCATGAGTGACAGCGTGACCGACGAGGTGCTCCTTACCCAAGGCGAGCGCGCCGAAGACGCCAGCGATGCGGTCAATCCGCACATCGGCAAGTGGGCCGGTTTCCTGTCCGACTGCGGCACGCTGGCCGGCCGGGTAAGCCCGTATCAGCACGCCGGCCGCCTGACCCGCATCAACGGACTGGTGATGGAAGCCGCCGGCCTCAAGCTGCCGCTCGGGTCGGGCTGCCGCATCATGGTGCCCGGCGGCAACAGCTGCGAGGCGGAAGTGGTCGGCTTCAACGGCGAAAAGCTGTTCATGATGCCGACCGACGACGTGGTCGGCCTCGCGCCCGGGGCACAGGTCATTCCGCTGGAAACCGCGCCGCAGCGCCCCACCACCACCGAACGTCTTGAGCCGCGCCGGCGCGCGTCCGACCGCGCCAAGCACCTGCCGGTCGGCGATGCGCTGCTCGGCCGCGTGGTCGATGGCGCAGGCCGTCCGCTCGACGGGATGGGTCCGATCGTGACCCGTCATTCGCGTTCGGTGGCCAGCCGCGCGGTGAACCCGCTGCTGCGCGAACCGATCAAGCGCACGATGGATACCGGCATACGGTCGATCAATTCGCTGCTCACCGTCGGCCGCGGTCAGCGCATCGGCCTGTTCGCGGGTTCCGGCGTCGGCAAGTCGGTGCTGCTGGGCATGATGGCCCGCTTCACGTCGGCCGAGGTGGTCGTGGTCGGGCTGATCGGCGAACGGGGCCGCGAGGTGAAGGAATTCATCGAACAGATCCTGGGCGCTGCCGGGCTGCAGCGTTCGGTCGTGGTGGCGGCACCGGCGGACACCAGCCCGCTGATGCGGCTGCAGGGCGCAGCCTACGCCACGACGGTGGCCGAGTGGTTCCGCGACCAGGGCCGCCATGTGCTGCTCATCATGGATTCGCTCACCCGTTACGCGATGGCGCAGCGCGAGATCGCGCTGGCCATCGGCGAACCGCCGGTCACGCGCGGTTATCCGCCGAGCGTGTTCGCACGGCTGCCGCAGCTGGTCGAGCGGGCCGGCAACGGCCCGGAAGGCGGCGGTTCGATCACCGCGTTCTACACGGTGCTGGCCGAGGGCGACGACCAGCAGGATCCGATCGCCGACTCGGCGCGCGCCATCCTGGACGGTCACTTCGTGCTCACCCGCCAGCTCGCCGATTCCGGCCACTATCCGGCGATCGACATCGAACAGTCGGTGTCGCGCGCGATGCACGGTCTGGTCAAACCCAGCCACTTCGATCTGGTGCGCCGCTTCAAGGGCCTGTGGTCGCGCTATCAGCGGGCACGCGACCTGATCGCGGTCGGTGCCTACGCCCCCGGGTCCGATCCGCAGCTCGACCAGGCGGTGAACATGTTCCCGACGCTTGAAGCCTTCCTGCAGCAGCGCATGGACGAGCGCGAGGGCTATGAAGACGCGGTGCTCAAACTGCACCAGATCTTCGGACTTACCCCCTGACCTTCACGCGGACGGATTGCAAAAATCCGTGGCAAGCCGAAAATGCTTGACTCAGATCACGCCTGAACCCGGCGTGCGGATAGAATCTGCCGGACCATGGCTGACGCATTCCGACTCCAATCCATACTCGACCTGAGCATCACCCGCATGGACGAGGCCGCCAAGGCCCTCGCCGCGCTGATGGCCAGCGAGAAGGATCAGACCCAGAAGCTCCAGATGCTCGAGCAGTATCGTGCCGAGTATCAGGGGCAGTTCATGGCGGCCGCACGTACCGGCCTCACGCCCAACCAGTGGTCGAACTACCGCGCCTTCCTGGCGCGCATCGACGACGCCATCGTCCATCAGCAGCGCCAGGTCGATCACTCCCGCGACCGCGCACAGGCCGGACAGCGCGAATGGCTGGATACCCGCACCCGGGTGAAGGCCTTCGAAACCCTGTCCGACCGCCATCAGGTCACGGTGCAGCGCAAGCAGGCCAAGGCGGAACAGCGGGTAGCCGACGACCGCTCCGGTCGTCAGGTGAATCAGGACTGAAACGAGCGCCTCAGCACACTCAAGGCTGGCACGGATAGTGCTCTGAAGCCTCCGTCACAGGAGACTTCAACATGCCTGATATCGCACTGAACATTCCCACGAGCGCCACGCCACTGGCGGGTTCCGCCCCGGTCAGCGAAGCACGCGCAGTCACCGGCGAGCTGGGCGCGGAAGACGCGGCCAGCTTTGCCAATCTGCTCAAGGACAATCTGCAGGCCAGCCAGGGCAAGGAATTGCCGCCCGGACTGCTGGCCGACCTCATGGCCGATGCCATGAAGCCGGACGAGGACGTGCAGACCCTGATCACCAGCGAGGACCTGCCGGCAGGCGCCGAAGCCATGGCCGCCGCGCTGCTGCTGGCACCGGCGCTGCAGCAGGCAGAAGCCCTCAAGGGCATGCAGCCTTCAGGCGACGCGGCGGACGACGCGCTGGCGTCGGCCACCGAAGGGGGTAGCCGCGCAAAGGGTGACGATCTTGCCGCCCTGTCGCGGCAGGCGGCAGGGATTGCCGCCGAGGGCGGCAGCGCGGCCGATGCCGCCGGCAAAGCGGTGCCGGAACTGGAGCGCGCCAACGAACTGCTCAAGGACAGCTTCGCCGACGGCACCTCAGGTACGCTGCAGCATGCACAGCACGCGGATTTCCGCGCGCACATGGCCGCCGCCCAGGCGCCGAAGACCGAAATGGCGGTGGCCACGCCGATCACTCATCCGGGCTGGGCGGAAGACGTCGGCCACCAGATCACCTGGCTGGCTGAACAGGGCACGAGCAAGGCGGAGCTGGTGCTCACGCCGCCGCATCTGGGTCGCATCGAGATCAAGCTCGAAATCGGCACCGACCTCAGTACCGCGCAGTTCGTATCGGCCAGCCCGCAGGTGCGCGAGGCGCTCGAACAGGCCATGCCGCGACTGCGCGAAATGCTCGCCCAGAGCGGCATTTCGCTGGGCGAAGCCAATGTGAGCAGCGACCAGCCTTCGCGCGACGGCGGCAGCGGCGGTGATTCCCGCGGTCAGCGGGGTCGCGACAGCGGTGGCGATATCGCGGTCGCCCCGGCGGCCCGGCGCGGCGTCGGCCTGGTCGATCTGTTTGCCTGAGGCGGACCGAAAGCGCACGCCCTGAAGGTCTGATTGCACCTGTTGAGTCAGAAAACGGCACCAGCTCTAAAAAAACGGAACATTCAGCCGTTATTCGGACATTGAAAGGCATCAGTGCCCGCCGACAATTCCGATTCAGACAGGAGCAGACGAAATGGCCAAAGCCGCCGCAACCCCGGAAGACGCTGGAGCAGAGGCCCCCAAGAAGGGCAACAAGATGCTCATCATCATCATCGCCGTGCTGGTGGTGGTGATCGTGGGTGGCGCCGCCGCGTTCTTCCTGATGGGTAACAAGCACGCGGACGAGGGCGAGGATGGGGGCGACGAGGTGGTGGCCGAAGAGGACCATGACGCCGCGGCCAAGGAAGCCAGGAAGGCCAAGCTGAAGAAGAAGAAGGAAGCCGAAGCCAAGGGTCTGCCGCCGGTGTTCGTCGAACTCGACCCCTTCACGGTCAATCTGCAGGCGGAAAGCGCGACCGATCAGTATCTGCAGGTGAAGGCGACGCTGCGGGTCGATGAACAGCATGCGGCCGATCATCTGAAGGCCTACATGCCGGAAATCCGCCACAAGGTGCTGCTGCTGCTGTCGGGCAAGAAGGCGTCCGAGCTGGCCACACCGGATGGCCGCGAACAGCTGGCCGAAGAAGTGAAGCACGCGGTCAATGCCATCGTCGGCGAGGTGCCGAAGAGCCGCAAGGGTGAGCCGCAGGAGCCGATCGGTCCGGTCGAGGCGGTGCTGTTCACCTCATTCATCGTGCAGTGATGTCACGGCCGGCATAGCGCAACAGGCACAGACGAGGTCGAACATGTCCGACTTTCTTTCCCAGGAAGAGGTGGATGCCCTGCTCAAGGGCGTCACCGGCGAAACCGACGAGACAGTCCAGGAAGAGGACACCGGCGGCGTACGCCCGTACAACCTGGGGACCCAGGAAAGAATCGTCCGCGGGCGCATGCCCACGCTGGAACTGATCCACGAGCGCTTCGCCCGCTACCTGCGCATCGGCCTGTTCAATTTCATGCAGCGGAGCGCCGAAATCTCGCTCGGGCCGATCCGCGTCCAGAAGTATTCGGAATTCATCCGCAACCTGGTGGTGCCGACCAATCTGAATCTGGTCCAGGTCAAGCCGCTGCGCGGCACCGGGCTGGTGGTGTTCGACCCCAATCTGGTCTTTCTGGTCATCGACAACATGTTCGGGGGCGATGGCCGCTTCCACACCCGGGTCGAGGGCCGCGATTTCACGCTGACCGAACAGCGCATCATCCACGGGCTGCTGGAAGTGTTCTTCGCGGAATACGAGCGCTCCTGGGAACCGGTGCACGCGATCAAGTTCGAGTACATCCGCTCGGAAATGAATTCGCAGTTCGCCAACATCGCCACCCCGTCGGAAATCGTCGTGGCGGCCACCTTCACCGTCGAACTGGGCGGCGTATCGGCGGAAATGCACATCTGCCTGCCCTACTCCATGGTCGAGCCGCTGCGCGACACTCTGAACTCGTCGATGCAGAGCGACAGCGTCAGTTCGGACAACCGCTGGATACGCCTGCTCACCCGCCAGGTGCAGGACGCGGCGGTGGAACTGGTGGTGCATCTCGGTGACGGATCGCTCACGCTGGGCGGTCTGAACAGCCTAAAGGTCGGCGACATCATTCCGATAACCATTCCAGAAACGGTCAAAGCCGAAGTCGATGGCATCGATGTTCTGGAGTGCAGGTACGGCATACAGAACGGCCATTACGCACTGAAGATCGAGCGCTTCATGGCCGGTGAGGAAGAACTGATCGAGCACGCGCTCGGCGCGCGCAGCAAGAACACAGGTGAGGAACAGCCATGAGCGAAGCCGCTGCAGAAGACCAGGTCAGCGAGGACGACTGGGCCGCCGCGATGGCGGAACAGACCACCGCTGAAGAAGCGCTGGCCGCACTCGATTCCGGTGCGCCCGCCGCCGCGCAACCGGCCAACATCTTCCCCCAGTTCGGGGAAAGCGCGCACAAGCCGGACGAAGGCCTGCGCGACTTCGAAATGATTCTGGACATTCCGGTCCAGCTCACCGTCGAACTGGGCCGTACCAAGATTTCCATTCGCAACCTGCTGCAGCTGGGCCACGGCTCTGTGGTGGAACTGGACGGAATGGCCGGCGAACCGATGGACGTGCTGGTGAATGGCACCCTGATCGCACAGGGTGAGGTGGTGGTGGTGAACGACAAGTTCGGCATCCGCCTGACCGACATCATCACCCCGGCAGAGCGCATGAAGAAGCTCAAGCGCTGACGAACACCTCCTCCTGATCCCGGACATGGATCAGGCTTCGGGCGACCCGCGGGTCGCCCTTTTTGTTTCCGCTGCAACAACGAAAAAAGCGGCAGGGATCAGGGCACCACGCCCTGATCCCTGACGCTCTCTCTTTCCGACCTCTCGCGTCCGCTTCGCGGGTGTCCCGCGGCTCACTCCAGCCGTGGCGTACCGTCGGGGGCAACCAGCGGCAGGGTGGCGTCGCTTTCGTCCTTCAGGCCGACCCCGGTCAGCTGCAGTACGCCGGCCTGCTGCATCAGCCAGTTCAGGCGGTAGGCGGCAGCGCCATAGGGCTGGCCTTCCGGCCGCACGTTCGAAATGCAGTTGCGCTCGGCATCCGAGCGGCCCACGCGCGGCGCCCAGGTCAGGTAGATGCCCAGGCTGTCCGGCGAACTGAGGCCCGGCCGCTCGCCGATCAGCATGGCCACCATGCGCGCGCCCAGCGCCTCGCCCACTTCGTCGGCCAGCGCCACCCGGGCCTGACTGGCGATCACCACCGGCGCGATGCACCAGTCCTCCGGCAGCAGCGGATACAGCGCACCGAGCAGCGGTACCGCGTGCCGTGCCACCGCGGCGGACGACAGGCCGTCGCCGATCACGATCGCCAGATCGCAGCCCTCGCCACGCATGCCGTCCAGCCGCACCCGGTCGTCGGCGTCGAGCCGGCGGCCCAGATCGGGGCGGCGCAGATAGGTTTCACGGTCCGGCGCCCGGCTTTTCACCGGCAGTGCCGGCCAGCCCTGGGCATTCAGTTCGGCCGCCAGCGCGGCCACGTCCAGCGGCGTATGGATGGCGTCGCGCGCAAGCGCGTGCGCCAGCCCGAAGCCCAGGGCTTCGGCGGTGGGCACCGAGGTACCCACGCGGCCCAGACCGATGCGCGCCGAAGTCCAGGTCTTCCACAGCGCCCAGGCGTCACCGTTGTCGCTCAGGGCGGACTGCTTGTCATCATCAGCCATCGGAACTCTCTTCGCTTCACGTGGGCGGTACCGCTGCATGCGCCGCGGCACCGCCCGCACATCAGAACGCCTTGGTGACGCTCACGAACACCTTGTCCTTCGCGATATCGGAGGTCGAGCGGCCATTGTCCAGACTGACGAAGTCCTTGTACGCGTTCGGCTCGCTGGACGCCGAATAGAACAGACCGGCCGACCAGCCGTCGGGCAGCGTGCGGGTGACGCCGACCTTGTAGTAGCTGATGTCCAGCCCGGTCGAATGACGCACGATCTGGCGACCGATCTGGCCGCTCACGTTCCAGCCTTCGGCCACATCGTAGGCCGCGTTCAGTTCGAAGTAGTGCGAACCGCGGGTGTTTCCGGTGACGCCGGCATTCAGGTCGCCGAAGAAACCGCCATTGACCGGCGAGTTGTTGGTGCTCCAGCCGAAATACTCATTCAGCGTGCGACCGGTCTTGAAGGTGAGCCATTCCCAGCTCACTGCCACATAGGCTTCGGCGGTGTCGAGACGGTTGCGGGCGTTGAAGCCGGTAAAGGGCGAATCGCTCCAGTTGGCGCCCGGATACATGTAATACACCGCGCCGACATCGACGCCGAAGGTGTCGGCGACCTTGGTGCGGTAGCCGCCGTAGAGGTCGGTTTCAACCGCCGCGCCCGGCAGCCAGTGGTCGGACACGTTGGAAGCGAAGAAACCGGCGTAGAAGCCGGAACTGTGCGCCGCCTCGATGCTCACCTGCAGCGCCGGGCCGCCCCAGGTCTGGGACTGGCCGCGGAAGATGTAGTCGCTGACCAGGGTGACGCTCATCGGCACGGTCCAGTCGGAGGCCGGTGCCGGGTCGGCGGCATGCGCGGCCGGCAGCAGGCCGAGGGCTGCGCAGGCGGCAGCGAGGATGCGGATGCGTGTGTTCATCGTGACTCCAGTTTTCGTAAGGGGATTCGGTTCCGTTCAGGCCGCGCGCGGTGTCGGCAGCGCGGCCAGCGACGAAAAGCCATCGACCAGTGCGCGACCGCTGCCGCGCAGCAGTTCGCCGGTCGGGTCGGTGAGGCCGATGGACTGCAGCCAGCGCTCGAATTCGGGCGCGCGCTTCAGGCCCAGCGTGCGGCGCAGGAACAGCGCGTCGTGGAAGGAGGTGCTCTGGTAATTGAGCATGATGTCGTCCGCCCCCGGCACGCCGATCACGAACGGAATGCCGGCGGCGCCGAGCAGCACCAGCAGCGTGTCCATGTCGTCCTGGTCGGCTTCGGCGTGGTTGGTGTAGCAGACGTCGCAGCCCAGCGGCAGGCCGAGCAGCTTGCCGCAGAAGTGGTCCTCCAGCCCGGCGCGGATGATCTGCTTGCCGTCGTACAGATACTCCGGACCGATGAAGCCGACCACGGTGTTGATCAGCAGCGGCTTGTAGCGACGCGCCACCGCATAGGCGCGCGCCTCGCAGGTCTGCTGGTCCACACCGTGGTGGGCGTTGGCCGACAGCGCGCTGCCCTGTCCGGTCTCGAAGTACATGACGTTGTCGCCGAGCGTGCCGCGGCCGAGCGACAGCGCAGCCTGGTAAGCCTCGTCCAGCACCGCCAGGCTGACGCCGAACGAGCTGTTCGTCTTTTCGGTGCCGCCGACCGACTGGAACACCAGATCCACCGGCGCGCCCTGCTCGATCAGCTTCACCGTATTGGTCACGTGGGTCAGCACGCAGCTCTGGGTCGGAATGTCGAAGCGCTCGATCAGCTCGTCCAGCATGGACAGCAGATTGTGGATGGCCGGCAGACTGTCGGAGGCCGGGTTGATGCCGATCACCGCGTCGCCGGCCCCGCACAGCAGGCCGTCCAGCGTCGAGGCGGCCACGCCGCGCAGATCGTCGGTCGGATGATTGGGCTGAAGCCGCACCGCAAGATGGCCGGGCAGGCCGATGGTGTTGCGGAACTGCGTCACCACACGGCATTTGCGCGCCACCGCGATCAGGTCCTGGTTGCGCATGAGCTTGCTCACCGCCGCCACCATTTCCGGCGTCAGGCCCGGCGACACCGCGCTCAGCGCGTCGGCGTCGGCCGCGTCGTCCAGCAGCCATTCGCGGAAACCGCCCACGGTCAGGTGGGCGATGGTCGCGAAGGCGGCGCGGTCATGGCTGTCGATGATGAGGCGGGTGATTTCGTCCTCCTCGTACGGCACCAGCGCCTCGTTCAGGAAAGTGGTCAGCGGGATGTCGGCCAGCGCGTGCCGCGCCGCCACCCGGCGCAGCGCCGAACCGGCCGCCACGCCGGCCAGCACGTCGCCGGAGCGGGCCGGGCTGGCGCAGGCCATCACCGTTTTCAGGTCGGGGAAGGTGAAGGTTTCACCTCCCACCATGACGCGATACGCCATGTCGTTCTCCTCAGCGGCTGCCTGCCAGCATCGCGTCTTCCGGCGCATCGGCGCGCTGCTGGCCGGTCAGGAAGAAGTAGGCGGCGGCCAGTGCGAACAGGCCCAGGAACACGCCGGCCAGCAGGGTGTTGAACCACACCATCGCCCCCAGGCAGAACACGCCGAGCGCCAGCGCGATCGCCGGGAATACCGGATAGAACGGCGCGCGGTACGGACGTTCCAGATCGGGCTCGGTGGCACGCAGCTTGAACAGCGACGCCATGGACATGATGTACATGACGATGGCACCGAACACCGACATGGTCACGATGTTGGCGGTCAGCGTCTGGCCGCCGAAGCTGATCCAGGAGTCGCTGAAGATGGCGGCCACGCCGATCACGCCACCGGCCAGCAGCGCGCGGTGCGGCGTCTGGAAGCGCGGGCTGAGCGCGGCGAAGTAGGACGGCAGGTAGCCAGCGCGGGCCAGCGCAAAGATCTGGCGCGAGTAGCCCATGATGATGCCGTGGAAAGAGGCGATCAGACCGAACAGGCCGATCCACACCAGCATGTGCAGCCAGCCGCTGTTGTCGCCGACCACCGCCTTCATCGCCTGCGGCAGCGGGTCGTTGATGTTGGCCAGCTGGCGCCAGTCGCCGACACCGCCAGCGAACAGCATGACGCCGAAGGCGAGCGTGAGCAGGGTCAGGATGCCGGCGATGTAGGCGACCGGAATGGTGCGCTTCGGGTCCCGTGCCTCTTCGGCTGCCATGGCTGCGCCTTCGATCGCCAGGAAGAACCAGATCGCGAACGGAATGGAGGCGAAAATGCCGGCCAGCGCGGCGCCGGAGAACTCGTTCTCGCCAGACCAGCCGTGGGCGATGAAGTTGTCGAAGCTCCAGCCGGGGGCCACGATGCCCATGAACAGCAGCAGTTCGAAGATGGCCAGCAGGGTCACGAACAGCTCGAAGGTCGCCGCGATGCTGACACCCACCCAGTTCAGCGCGATGAACACCACATAGGCGCCGAGCGCGATCATTTTCGGATCGACGCTGGGGAACTGCACGTTCAGATAGGCGCCGATGGCCAGCGAAATGGCCGGTGGCGCGAACACGAACTCGACCAGTGTGGCAAAGCCGGCGACAAAGCCGCCGAAAGGCCCGAAGGCACGGCGCGCGTAGGCGAACGGACCGCCAGCATGCGGAATCGCGGTCGACAGTTCGGTGAAGCTGAAGATGAAGGTCGCGTACATCGCGGCCACCAGCACGGTCGCCGCCAGAAAGCCCAGCGTGCCGGCGGTGTTCCAGCCATAGCTCCAGCCGAAGTACTCGCCCGAAATGACCAGGCCGACCGCGATGCCCCACAGCTGCAGCGGGCCCAGCACCTTTTTCAGCGACTGCGGACCACCCTGCCCCGCATTCAGTGTTGACGACATGTTTTTTTCTCCCGGATCCGTTCCGCCCCACGCGGAACCTTTTTCCATTCGAGCACCGGGGATGGAATCCCGACTATCCGGAATCGGAAAAGTCGTGTGCGGCGCACTATCCGGAATCGGAAAACCTGAGGTCGCCGTCTGGCACGGCTGATGCTAAATCCCCGTAACAACGGTACATTCCTGTTCGCGCGAGCGACAGGAGGAGAAGCTCAAATGGGACAGAACGACTTCGCGCCAGCACGGAATCCGGAACACGCCGACAGAAGCGTGCCGGGTGACGGCATCCGCATCAGCCGCAGCCACGACGTGGCCGAGCATGCGGACAATATTTCGCGCTGGCATCAGGAATACGAGCAGTTGTCGGGCGGTGTGTTCACCGGCTGCATCCGTGAACGGCTGGCCGAGGAAGGCCCGCGGCTGCAGGTTTTCCACGAGTACACCGAGCAGGAAACCAGCCAGCAGTGCGGCCCCTGGGCCGGCTCGGTATGGATGGGCCTGCCCGATCTGTCGCGCACCGGTGAAGTGCGTTTCTGCGGCCGGCCGCACAGCGATGGGGTGCATCTGATGATGGCGCGCGCCAGCAGCGGCTTCACGCTGCGCACGCCGCGCGACTTTGGCATCTACGGCATCGTGGCCGACGAGGACTGGCTGGCCGCCCGGCTGAAGGGCCAGCACGGCCACCGGCTGGAACACCTGATCACCCATGGCTCGGTCGCCAGCCGCGCGATCAGCCCGGCGCGGCACAGCGAACTGTGTTTCCTGATAGAGGGCCTGCTGGATCCGGCCGGCGCGACCACGCCTTCGGGCGATCTGTGCGCCGATCTGGTCGACCTGCTGCTGGACAGCCTGGGCGACAGCCCCGAGCCGCCGGCCCGCACCGCGCTCGAACAGCGCCGCTTTGACGTGGTGATGCAGGCACGCCGCTTCGCGCTGCAGCCGGAATCGGCGATGGACGGTGTCGATGATCTGTGCGAGCGGCTGCATGTCACCCGCCGCACGCTGCAGAACCACTTCAACACCGTGCTCGGCATGGCGCCCAAGGACTACCTGAAGCGGGTACGCCTGAACGCGGTACGGCGTGCGCTGCAGTACGGCAGCGATCCGGCGCGCAGCGTGCACGACGTCGCCATGCACTGGGGCTTCTGGCATCTGGGCCACTTCTCGCACGACTACCGCGAACTGTTCGGCGAACTGCCCTCGGCCACGCTCAAGCGCTCGCTGTCCGGCGTCTGAACCCGGCTTTCATCCGCCGCGCGCAAACAAAAAGGGCGACCGCTTGCGCGGCCGCCCTGCACCCACCTGTCTCACGACAGTTGGGCGTTTGAATCAGGTCTGAATCAGGTCTTCGGTTTTTCCGGCTGGGAGCTCTGGGGTTTGGCGTCACCGTGCTTGTCGCCCGGGCAGGCAAAAACGGCGGCAGACGACGCAAACATCGCCAGCCCCAGCAGGATCGCGAGACGTTTCATCACGGATCACCTCCTTTCGTGGTTGAAGAGCCTTTACGATAGGCGCTCCCCCGCCCCCGATCAAGCAAGGATTGTCACCGCATGCTGCACTGGCTTCGGCGCGCGTTCGCGCCGTCCGAACCCGACCTGCCCGAGGTGCCGGCCGCCCAGTGGGCGCGCATCGAGGCCCGGCTGCCCTTTCTCGATTTCCTCGACCCGGTCGACCGCCCGGCGCTGCGCGAACTGGCGCGCCGCTTCGTCGCGACCAAGGAATTCCACGGCGCGCACGACACCGCACTGAGCGACGACATGCTGCTGGAGATAGCGCTGCAGGCCTGTCTGCCGGTGCTGCGTCTCGGTCTGGACTGGTACGACGACTGGGTGGGCGTAGTCGTCTATCCGGGCGATTTCATCGTGCCCCGGCGGGTGACCGACGACGTCGGCGTGGTGCATGAGTACGAGGACACGCTGGTGGGCGAGGCCTGGGAAGGCGGCCCGGTGCTGCTGTCGTGGCAGCCGGAATCGCTGGCGGCCGACGGCATCAATGTGGTGATCCACGAATTCGCGCACAAGCTGGACATGCGCAATGGCGAGGCGGACGGCCTGCCGCCGCTGCACGCCGGCATGAGCGTGCAGCGCTGGGCACGCGTGTGGTCGACGGCCTACGAACGCTTCTGCGCCGACGTGGACGCCGGCGTGGACACCGGCATCGACCCCTACGCCGCGGAAAGCCCGGCCGAGTTTTTCGCGGTCATGTCCGAGTGCTTCTTCGAGATTCCGGATCTGATCCAGCAGACCTGGCCGGATCTGTACGAGCAGCTCGCGCAGTTCTACCGGCTGGATCTGGCGCCGCGCGCCCGCGCGCTGTTTCCACCGACCGCCCCGTGATCGAGGAACTGTTCGCCTGGGCGCGGCTGGACTGCCTGCCCGCGGCACAGCGTCTGGGCCTGCGCCGCGAAGCGGCGGCGCTCGCGGTGCGGCACCGCCGCCTGCGCACCCACTGGGCCGGGCATGTCGAGCAGACCCG
>Ga0123397_101723_pt1 | contig 15005 bp, 16 predicted proteins | sample T10HLNH4metaT_FD_89925 | JGI IMG/M metagenome (GOLD analysis project Ga0123397, IMG submission 89925) | Methane-oxidizing artificial microbial communities from Washington, USA to study methane cycling - T10-HLNH4 metaT (Metagenome... ... | reverse complement strand
CCGAGCCCGCACCGGCGCCCGCGGCCCGCCCGGTGCCGAAGGCCCCGCCGCGGGTGCGCCAGCCCCGCCCTGCGCCCCCGGTCAGCGAACCCTCCGCCAGCACCGCGCCGGCCACACCGGTCAGCCCGGCCGAACCGTCGGCCACGAGCGAGCACGCGCAGGCCGACGCCGGCACCGGTGCGCGCGACCAGGCCGGCGAAGACCACATGCCGCCGCCGGTCGACGACGCAGTGGCGGTGAAGCCGCAGGACGTACTCCCGGGCGAGGCAAAGCTCGAGTTCGACGTGTATCGCGGCGACGCGCTGCGCATCGGTGAAACCCGCTACCACTGGGTGCATGACGGCCAGCGCTACCGCATGGATACGGTGACCGAAACCACCGGTCTGGCCGCGCTGCTCAAGCCGTTGCGCATCGACCAGCGCAGCGAGGGCGAGGTCACCGACGACGGCCTGCGGCCACAGCGTTTCAGCCAGACCTCGTCCTCCGGCAAGCCGGCGGACGAAACGGTGCTGTTCGACTGGGCCGGCAGTCGGGTTATGCTCCGCAGCGGCGCGAAAACCGCGGACGAGGCGCTGACGCCCGGCGCGCAGGACATGGCCAGCCTGTGGCTGGAAGTGATCTGGCGTGCCCAGTACGGCGGAAACTTCGATTTCGCGGTGGCCACCGGCCGTCGCTACAGCCCGCGCTGGTTCGTGCCGGACGAGGACAGCAGCAGCCTGGACACCGGCCTCGGCCGCCTGCTGGTGAAGCGGGTGGCCATGCGCGCGCCGCCCGGTGACAACCAGATCGAGGTGTGGCTGGCCCCCGATCTGCGCTGGCTGCCAGTGCGCATCCGCTACACCGACCGCAAGGGCGATGTGTACGACCAGCGGGTGCGCCGCATCGAATACGACCAGCGGACGCTGACCGCCACCGCGTCCGCCCCCACAGGCAGCACGTCGCCCTCCGGCGCCGCGCCCGCCCCCGATTCAGACCTTCCGATCTTCCTGCGATGAAACCGAACGAAAAACTGATTGATGCCACCGCCGACGTGCTGGGCCGACTGCTGCGCTTCGAATACCCGGCCGATGGCGTGCTGTCCGCCTACTTCCGCGAACAGCGCGCGCTGCAGTCACGCGACCGCGCCTTCATCGCCGAGCACGCCTATCTGGTGCTGCGCCGGCTGCGCTGGCTGCGCGCCATCGCCGGTGAGCATGCCGGCGCGCGCAAGCTGCTGATCGCCGCGCTGGCCCGCATCCAGGGCCTGGGCGTCAAGCAGCTGGCGCCGCTGGTATCGCGCAAGGAAGCGGAATGGCTGGAAACGCTGGCGCAGAGCAAGGCGGACGAACTGTCGCTGGGCGAGCGCACCGACCTGCCGGACTGGGTGATCGAGCGCCTGTCGGCGCAGATGGACGAAGCCGCGCTGCTGTCACTGGCGCGCGCGCTGAACCAGCAGGCGCCGCTGGACCTGCGCATCAACCTGATGAAGACCGATCGCGAGGCCGTCATGGCCACGCTGGCGAACAACGGCCTCACCGCCGAGCCGGGCCGTTATTCGCCGTGGGCGCTGCGCCTGAACGAGCGGCCCTCGCTGTCGAAGAATCCGCTGTACGAGAAGGGCATCATCGAGGTGCAGGACGAAGGCAGCCAGCTGCTGGCGCTGCTGCTGGCCCCGCGGCGCGGCGAGATGGTGGTCGATTTCTGCGCCGGCGCCGGCGGCAAGACGCTGGCGATCGGCGCGATGATGCGGTCGACCGGCCGGCTGTACGCCTTCGACGTGTCGGAAAAGCGGCTGATCAAGATGCGGCCGCGGGTGGCGCGCTCCGGTCTGTCCAATGTGCATCCGGTGCTGATCGACAGCGAAGCCGACACCAAGGTGAAGCGTCTGGCCGGCAAGATAGACCGGGTGCTGGTCGATGCGCCCTGCTCCGGCCTGGGCACGCTGCGCCGCAATCCGGACCTGAAATGGCGGCAGACGCCGCAGGCGGTGACCGAACTGGTGGCCAAGCAGCGCGCCATCCTGGCCGGCGCGTCGCGTCTGGTGAAGGCCGGCGGCCGGCTGGTGTACGCCACCTGCAGCCTGCTGAACGAAGAGAACCGCGGTGTGGTCGATGACTTCCTGGCCAGCCACCCGGATTTCGTCCGCGTGCCGGTCAATGAGCTGCTGGCGGCGGCGCGGATCGAACTCGACACCGGCATCGATCTCGAGCTGCGGCCCGATCTGCACGGCACCGACGGCTTCTACGCCGCAGTGCTGGAGCGCCGCGCCGCCGACGGCAAACAGGAACAGAAGAACGAGGAGTGATGCGTGAGGAGTGATCTGCGTGGCGCGCTGTTCGCCGCCCTGCTGCTGGCAGCAGCACCGCTGAGTGCCGGCAGTACCCTGCCGGCGGAAGGCAAGGTCGAAGTGGCCTTCGCCCCTTGGGACGACGTGGAACGGCTGGTGATGGACCAGATCGATGGCGCGCGCCAGGCGATCTACGTGCAGGCCTATACGCTGACCAGCCGCAACATCGCGAAAACCCTGATCGCCGCAGCCGAGCGCGGCGTGAAGGTGGAAGTGCTGGCCGACCGCGACAAGGTGCTGAAGGACGAACGCAGCGCGGTACCGCGCATGGCCGGCAACGGCGTGACCGTGTGGCTGGACGGCAACCACGCCGCCGCACACAACAAGGTGATGGTGGTCGATCCGGACGGACGCGAACCGGTGGTGCTCACCGGCTCGTACAACTTCAGCTACTCCGGCAAGAGCGAGAACGCGGAGAACGTGCTGGTGGTGAGCGGCCACCGCGCGCTTGCGCGGACCTATCTCGAGAACTGGAAGCGCCACCGCGCGAAATCGGTCAGCTTCAACGACGCGGTGATGGCGCATCAGGCGGCCGAGCGCGCCGGGGAAGCCCAGGCGCAATGACGGAAATCTCGTTTGAAGCGCTGATGCGGCTGCTGGGCCAGAACAGCACACGCATCGAGCTGGCGGTCATCGCCGGCTGCCTGCTGCTGGCCGGTCTGCTGAGCCGGCTGATCAAGCGCCGCCAGCGCGCCAAGACCGATTACGACAGCCTGAGTGCAGCCGCGCGACTGGGCGTGGACGGCCTGCAGCGCCTGCTGTTCCCGCTGACCGGCGTGGCCACGCTGAGCGCGGCCCGCGCCCTGTACGGCGCGCTGCACCAACCGCCGGTGCTCATGCATCTGGTGATCGCGATGCTGGTCGCCATGGGCGTGATCCGGATGACCGTCTATGCGCTGCGCCAGGTGTTCTCGCCGGCCGGCTGGCTGAGCACCTTCGAATTCCTGATCGGGCTGACCATCTGGACCGCCTGGGCGCTGCACGCGCTGGACATCCTGCCCGAGGTGATCGACTGGCTGGACCACCAGCAGGTGGCGCTGGGCAAGCAGAAGCTGTCGCTGTGGGCGCTGATGCAGGGCGGCGCCTGGGTGCTGGTGACGCTGATTGTCGCCATCTGGCTGTCCGGTTCGGTCGAGCGCAAGCTGATGCGGGCGCCGCTGGACAGCAATCTGCGCATCGTGCTGGCGCGCCTGTCCAAGGTGGCGCTCATGTTCCTGGCGCTGATGATCACGCTGCCGCTGGTCGGCATCGACCTGACCGCGCTGTCGGTGTTCGGCGGCGCGCTCGGTGTGGGCCTCGGTTTCGGCCTGCAGAAGATCATGGCGAACTACGTGTCCGGCTTCATCATCCTGCTCGACCGCTCGATCCGCATCGGCGACCTGATTTCGGTCGGCAGCGACCGCGGTCAGGTGCAGCAGATCACCACCCGCTACACCGTGCTGCGCAGCCCGTCCGGCGTGCAGTCCATCGTGCCGAACGAAACGCTGATCAGCTCGGTGGTGCAGAACGAAGGCCTGTCCGACCGCGAGGTGAGGCTCGCGGTGACGGTGCAGGTCGGCTATGCGGACGATGTCGAGCGGGCGCTGTCCATCCTGGAGGAATGCGCCCGGGTGCACGAGCGGGTGCTGCCTGAACCGGCGCCCCGCGCCTTCCTGCATTCCTTCGGCGATTCGGGCATCAACCTGGAACTGGGCATGTGGATCACCGACCCGGAAAACGGCACGCTGGGCATCCGCTCGGCGGTGCAGCTGGAAATCCTGCGGCGCTTCCGGGCCGAGAACATTGAAATTCCCTTCCCCCAGCGCGAGATACGTGTGCTGAATCCGGCCGACAACGTTGCACTTTGTGACGCAAAGACTTGACGCTGCGCAAATTGACCGCTAGCCAAGGTCGCGTAGAATCCGCATCTTCAAATACGTGTATCAAGGAAAGTCCTGAATGCTGACTGGTCTTATCGACCTGCCCTGGTGGGGCTATATCGTCGTCGCGCTGGTGTTCACCCACATCACCATCGCATCGGTCACGATCTACCTGCATCGCCACCAGGCGCACCGCGCGCTCGAACTGCATGCCATTCCGAGCCACTTCTTCCGTTTCTGGCTGTGGATGACCACCGGCATGGTCACCAAGGAATGGGCCGCCATCCACCGCAAGCACCACGCCAAGTGTGAAACGCCGGAAGACCCGCACAGCCCGCAGGTCCTCGGCATCAAGAAGGTGCTGCTGGAAGGTGCCGAGCTGTACCGCGCCGAAGCCAAGAACGCCGAAACCATGCGCCGTTACGGTCATGGCACGCCGGATGACTGGGTCGAGCGTCACCTCTACACCGGCCGCTCGGCACTCGGCATCCGCCTGATGCTCATCATCAACGTCGTTCTGTTCGGCCCGATCGGCCTGACGATCTGGGCGGTGCAGATGGCGTGGATCCCGATCTGGGCCGCCGGCGTGGTGAACGGTCTCGGCCATTACATCGGCTACCGCAACTACGACTGCAACGACGCGGCGACCAATCTGGTGCCCTGGGGCATCATCATCGGCGGCGAGGAGCTGCACAACAACCACCACTCGTTCGCGACCTCGGCCAAGCTGTCGTCCAAGTGGTACGAATTCGACATCGGCTGGATGTACATCCGCATCCTGGAAATCCTCGGTCTGGCCAAGGCCAAGAAGACCATTCCGCAGCCGCGTTTCGAAGCGCGCAACGTGGTCGATACCCAGACCCTGGAAGCCATCATCACTCATCGCTATGACGTGATGACGCGCTACATGAAGTCGCTGCGCTCGATCTACAACGAAGAGATCGAGAAGCTGCGCAGCAACAACGCGGCGCTGGCTGACAGCGAACGCTTCCAGCGCTTCAAGGGCTGGCTCACCCGCAGCGAGAACGCACAGCCGGCCAGCGACGACGCCGAGATGGAATCGATGCTGTCGAGCAGCAGCCGTCTGGCTACGGTGCATGCCATGCGTCAGGAACTGACGGCGCTGTGGGCCCGCTCCACCGCCTCCAGCGAACAGCTGCTGAAGCAGCTGCAGGACTGGTGCGCACGTGCGGAATCCAGCGGCATCAAGCAGTTGCAGGAGTTTTCGCTGCGTCTCAAGACTTACGCGATCTGATCCGCATACGCCGCACCCGAAAGCCGGAAGTGCTCTGCACTTCCGGCTTTTTACTTGGGTCAAACCAAATGCCGGTGTTTGACTCAAAATAAGGTGTGCCGAGCCGATAGAATCTGCAGGAGCCATGCAGCAGTCTCAGCACGACCGACACCGTGGCGGTGGCGGTCGATAACAACGAGAAGGAGTCCATGATGTTTCGCCACGTACTCGTACCCATCGACGGTTCCGATCTTTCCCGGGCGGCTGTCAAGCACGCCATCTGCTTTGCCAAGGACGTGAAGGGCCGCGTCACCTTCCTGTACGTGATGAAGGATTATCACGTGTCGGCGCTGCACAGCGAACAGGACGAGGAGAACATCGACCCGATCGCGCCGAACGATTTCAGTGACGCGATGCGTACCCACGCTGACCGCATCCTGCAGGCAGCCCGCGCGGAAGCCACCGACGAAGGCGTTCAGGTGGATACGCTGGCCGTCACCAATGACGAACCGCACAAGGCCATCATCGAGGTGGCGCTGAAGCGCGAAGCCGACGTGATCTTCATGGCCTCGCACAGCCGTCGCGGTCTGGCCAGCCTGCTGCTGGGTAGCGTGACGCAGAAGGTGCTGTCGAACTCGAAGATTCCGGTGCTGGTGTATCGCTGAAACGCGACACTGCACCGCATAAAGGAAACGGGGGCCGCGAGGCCCCCGTTTTCATTTGCGCCCGACGCAGCGGTCGGCGCAGGCCGGCATCTTTTCCGCCATCCAGGACGAGATGAGGCTGGACGCCCCCGCCACGCACCAGAAGCCGAAGAAGCCGATCGTATAGGTGGCGAGCGGCGAGAAATGCACCGGCTCGCCGAGCAGGTACAGTTCCTGCGGATTGATCAGGCTGAAAAAGGCGGTTTCCGCGACCGCCGCAACCAGGAAGGACGGCCAGGACACCAGGGCGAACAGTCGCCCGAAACGACCCGGCACGCGGCGGGTTTCCACCGCCTCGAAATCGACTTCAGCCACCGCTCGCCTCCACCGTCAGACTGTCCTGCAAACGCCAGGCTTTCGCTTCGTCCTCGATCACCAGCTTCCAGTGGGTGGTCTGCAGCGCCTGCACCACGCCGCTGTAGCGCCCGCCTTCGCCGTCGAACAGCAGATCGCGGTCCAGTTCGCTGCGGGTCGGGTGGATGAGCTGCACATGCACCCGCTGCGGCAGCTTCGCAGCGTCGGCCATCGCAAGCTTCAGCTCGATGCGGGTGGCACCGCCAGCGGCCGGCGTCGCCGACAGGCTGGCCTGCACGCCCAGGTCGGCCGCCGCCTTCTCGCGCTCGATCACGCGGTTGATGGTCAGACCCTGCTTGTAATAGTCGTCGGCCACCAGCGCGGTATTGCCGGTGGCCGCCAGCCAGGTGGTGATGGCGCCGGCCACGATGACGATGGCCGGGCCGGACATCAGCAGCCAGGGCCAGCGGTGACGGTACCAGGGCGCCTGAACGGACGGATCATGGAGCATGGTGTTTACCTCGGCTGCAGGAAGGAGGTCTTTTCATGCACCCGGACATCCGGTGCATCGACCGCCTGCAGATTGAAATGGATTTCGTGCGAACCCGGCTCCAGCGCTTCGGCATCGACCCGGACATGGGCCGGCAGGTCGACCGAGCCGGTGGCCGGCACGTCGATCTGTTCCAGATCGGCGATGGCGGCGCCCGGAATGCCGTCGACCGTCAGCACGAAGCGGCGGTCCACCTCGGAGGTGTTCATGACGCGCAGCCGATACACGTTCTCGATCTTGCCGCCCTCGACCTCGCGCGCCAGCGTGGCGCGGTCGCGCAGCACATTCATCTTGACCGGGGTGCGGGTGAACAGCGACCAGGCGAAACCGGACACGATGAACAGCAGCAGGCTGGTATAGAGGATGACGCGCGGGCGCAGGATGTGCGCCATCACCTCGCGCCAGCCCTCGTGCGCCGGCTTCTTGTCGAGCAGCGTGCGTTCGGTGGTGTAGGCGATCAGGCCACGCGGGCGGCCGAGCTTGTCCATCACCTGGTCACAGGCGTCGATGCACAGCGCACAGCCGATGCACTCATACTGCAGGCCGTTGCGGATGTCGATGCCGGTCGGACAGACCTGCACGCACCATTCGCAATCCACGCAGTCGCCCACGGTCTGGCCTTCACGCGCCTTCTTCTTGCTGCCGCGCGGCTCGCCCCGATTGACGTCGTAGCTGACAATGAGGGTATCCGGGTCGAACATGACGCCCTGGAAGCGGGCATACGGACACATGTACTTGCACACCTGCTCGCGCAGGTGGCCGGCGAACACGTAGGTGAAGGCGGCGTAGAAGAACATCCAGAAGGTTTCCCAGGAGCCGAGTGCCCCGCTGGCAACCTCCGAACCCAGTTCGCGGATCGGCGTGAAATAGCCGACGAAGGTGAAACCGGTCCACAGCGCGATGGCCGCCCACACCCCGTATTTCGCGCTGCGCAGGCCGAGCTTGCGCGCACTCAGCGGCGCGGCGTCCAGCTTCATCCGCGCCGAACGGTCACCTTCGATCTTGCGCTCCACCCACATGAAGATTTCGGTATAGACCGACTGCGGACAGGCATAGCCGCACCAGATGCGTCCGGCGACCGCGGTCACCAGGAACAGCCCCAGCGCGCTGATGATGAGCAGGAAGGTAAGGTAGAGCACGTCCTGCGGCCACAGGACCAGCCCGAAGATGTAGAACTTGCGCTCGACCAGATGGAAGAGCACGGCCTGACGGTCGTTCCAGGGCAGCCAGGCCAGGCCGTAGAACACCAGCTGGGTGATCCATACCATGGCCCAGCGTACGGTGTTGAACCGCCCCTGGATGCTGCGCGGCTGTATCTTCTTCCGCGCAGCGTAGAGAGACCCCTCGTCCGGCGCGACCTCGGTGATCGGAATCACCCGCGCCCGTTTCGTATCAGCTCCGGGCGATGGCTCGCCAGGAGAGGGGTTTGATGCCATTTACTTCGCTCCGGCTGCGTTGTTCGACAGACCCCACACATAGGCGGTCAGCAGATGGATCTTCTTGTCGCCCAGCAGTTCGCCGTGTGCCGGCATGTGACCGTTACGCCCCTTCTGCAAGGTCTGGGTGACCAGCGCTTCGGTGCTGCCGTACAGCCAGGTCGCGTCGGTCAGATTGGGCGCACCGACCATCTGGTTGCCCTTGCCGTCCGCGCCGTGGCAGGCCGCGCAGTTCGCCGCGAAGGTGGCCTTGCCGCGCTGCACGCGGACGTTGTCCGTGGTAAGGCCCGACAGCGAGCGCACGTAATGCACCACGTCGCGCAGCTGTTCGCCATCCAGCGTGGTGCCGAAGGCCGGCATCGCACCGTTGCGGCCATTGACCAGCGTGGTCTTGATCGCTTCCGGCGTACCACCGTACAGCCAGTCGCCATCGGTCAGGTTGGGGAAACCGCGCGAACCGCGGGCGTCGGTGCCGTGGCACTGCGCGCAGTTGTTCAGGAACAGGCGCTGGCCCATGGCGCGCGCTTCCGGATCGGCGGCGACCTGCTGCACGTCCATGCCGGCATAGCGCTCGAACAGCGGCGCGACCTTGGCTTCGGCGTCCTTCACTTCCTTGTCGTAGGCACCGGTCGACGACCACGCCAGCTTGCCGCCGAAGTTGCCCAGGCCCGGATAGGCGGCCAGATACACCACCGCGAACACGATGGTGATCCAGAACAGCCACACCCACCAGCGCGGCAGCGGGTTGTTCCACTCGGCCAGGGTTTCATCCCACTGGTGACCGTGCAGCTCCACCGGCCCGCTGGAGCGCGCCGCCTTGTTCGACATGATGATGAAGGCACAAAACAGCAGGCTGGCGATGACCAGCACCACCACATACATGTTCCAGAAGTTGTTGATGAAGTCGCTCACTTTTGTTCTCCGGTTTCGGTGTGCGCACGGTCATCGTCGGCGAAGGGCAGCATGGCCGCCTCCTGATGGGCGCGCTGCGCGCCCGGACGCCAGGCCATGACCACGATGGCGACGAAGCAGGCAAAGCCCGCGACAGTGACCGCCGAACGCAGCATATTGATGTCGAGTTCCATGTCTGCCGACCTCAGTTCACCCGCTTGATCGCGGTACCCAGACCCTGCAGGTAGGCGATCAGCGCATCCATTTCAGTCTTGCCCTTGAGCGCCTCCGGCGCGGACTTGATCTGCTCTTCGGTGTAGGGCGTGCCGACCACGGTCAGCGCGCGCATGCGCTGCTCGATGGTGCTGGCATCGACCGGACGCTCCAGCCAGGCGAAGGCCGGCATATTGGATTCCGGCACCACGTCACGCGGGTTGTTCAGGTGAACCCGGTGCCACTCGTCGGAGTAGCGGCCACCGACCCGGGCCAGGTCCGGACCGGTACGCTTGGAGCCCCACTGGAACGGACGGTCATAGACGAACTCGCCGGCCACCGAATAGTGGCCATAGCGCTCGGTCTCGGCACGGAACGGACGGATCATCTGCGAATGGCAGTTGTAGCAGCCTTCGCGGACGTAGATGTCACGTCCGGCCAGACGCAGCGGGCTGTAGGGCTCTACGCCCTTCACCGGCTCGGTGGTCGAGTGCTGGAAGAACAGCGGAACGATTTCGACCAGACCACCGATGGCGATGGTGAGCACCGTCAGGATGGCCAGCAGGCCTACATTGCGTTCGATTGCTTCGTGCTTGGATGCAGCCATGATGTCTTTCTCCAGTGATCAGGCGTGCGCGGCAGCAGGCGCCACCACCGGTGCGTTGTAGGGCTTCTGGCCGGCGATGGTCTTCCACACGTTCCAGGCCATCACGAACATGCCGGACAGGAACAGCAGGCCACCGACGAAGCGGATGGTCCAGAACGGATAGCTGTCCTTGACGCTTTCGACGAAGGTGTAGGTGAGCGTGCCGTCATCGTTGATCGCGCGCCACATCAGGCCCTGCATCACGCCGGCGATCCACATCGAGGCGATGTACAGCACCACGCCCAGGGTCGACATCCAGAAGTGCAGGCTGATGGCCGGAATCGAATACATCTTTTCCTGGCCGAACAGGCGCGGGATCAGGTAGTAGATCGAGCCGATCGAAATCATCGCCACCCAGCCCAGCGCGCCCGAGTGCACGTGGCCGACCGTCCAGTCGGTGTAGTGCGACAGCGCATTGACGGTCTTGATCGACATCATCGGACCTTCGAAGGTCGACATGCCGTAGAAGGACAGCGAGGTGATCAGGAACTTGAGGATCGGATCGGTGCGCAGTTTGTGCCAGGCGCCCGACAGGGTCATGATGCCGTTGATCATGCCGCCCCAGCTCGGTGCGAGCAGGATGAGCGAGAACACCATGCCCAGCGACTGGGTCCAGTCCGGCAGCGCGGTGTAATGCAGGTGGTGCGGGCCCGCCCACATGTAGGTGAAGATCAGGGCCCAGAAGTGCACCACCGACAGACGGTAGGAATAGACCGGGCGCTCGGCCTGCTTGGGCACGAAGTAATACATCATGCCGAGGAAGCCGGCGGTCAGGAAGAAGCCGACAGCGTTGTGGCCGTACCACCACTGCACCATGGCGTCCTGCACGCCGGCATAGGCCGAGTAGGACTTCCAGAAACCGGCCGGAACCGCGGCGCTGTTGACCAGGTGCAGCACGGCGACCGTCAGGATGAAGGCACCGTAGAACCAGTTCGCGACATAGATGTGCGAGGTGCGGCGCTTGGCGATGGTGCCGAAGAACACGACCGCGTAAGCCACCCATACCAGCGTGATCAGCACGTCGATCGGCCACTCCAGTTCGGCGTATTCCTTGCCCGAGGTGTAGCCCAGCGGCAGCGTGATCGCCGCCAGCACGATCACCAGCTGCCAGCCCCAGAACACGAAGCTGGCCAGCCAGGGCGCGAACAGCCGGGTGTGACAGGTGCGCTGCACCACGAAAAACGAGGTCGCCATCAGCGCGCAGCCGCCGAAGGCAAAAATCACCGCATTGGTATGCAGCGGCCGCAGACGGCCGAAGTGGAACCACTCACCGACGTTCAGTTGCGGCCAGACGAGCTGGGCGGCGATCACCACCCCGACCAGCATGCCCACGATGCCCCATACGACCGTCATCAGTGCGAACTGCCGCACCACCTGATAGTCGTAGGTGCCGTGAACGGACCCCATTGCTTCTGTTTTCATTTTCACCTGCTCCCACATTGAAATTGCACCGCCACGCCCTCACGGACGCACGCACGCATGATCCGGCCGGAAGGTTAGGTGTTCGCCCGTACCGGGGTCTTGACCCACGTCAAGCGGCCGGCCGATCGACGACCGGCCGCGTGCATCGTCCATTGATGCCCACCGCATGATTCACCCGCAATCATATTGCACCCCCTGCAATTCCGGAATGAAACTCCGATCAAATCAATTTACGAATCCGGATTCCCGCCTTATCATTCGAATTCCACAACCGACGGAGACAATCAGATGTCCGGCCAGAGCTACGATGAATTGATGGCAAAAATCGCCGAACTCCAGCAGCAGGCGGAAGCGGTGCGCCGGTCTGAACTCGAAGCGGTGATCGCCGATGTCCGCGCAAAGATCAAGAAATACAATCTGAGCGCCGCGGACGTGGGTCTTTCCGGCGGTGGTTCCGCACGCAAGGCCAGCCGTCCGGCTTCGGCAAAGATCAAGATCGCTCCGGGCAAATACCGGAATCCGGCCACCGGCGAAATCAAGGAAGTCGGCGCCGCCGGCCGCAAGCCGGGCTGGCTGACCGCCCTCGGTGCGGACGAACTGGCGGCCGCCCGCGTCGGCTGATCCGGTTTTCCGGAAATGAAAAAGGCACCGCAAGGTGCCTTTTTCATTTATTCACCCCGGACGCAGCAGCCTCTTCCTTCAGCGCGCGGCGCAATATCTTTCCGACATTTGTTTTGGGCAATTCCGACCTGAATTCGACCTGCCGCGGAATTTTGTAGGCGGTCAGCTGGGTACGGCAGTGCGCGATCACTTTTTCTGCGGTCAGAGACGGGTCACGGCTCACCACGAATACTTTCACGACCTCCCCGGAATGGGCGTCCGGCAGGCCGATGGCACAGCATTCAAGCACGCCCGCGCAGGCCGCCACGACGTCTTCGACCTCATTCGGATAGACGTTGAATCCGGACACCAGAATCATGTCCTTCTTGCGATCGACGATGCGCACGAAACCGTCCGCATCCACCGTCGCCACGTCACCGGTACGCAGGAAACCGTCCGCGGTCATCACCTGCGCGGTCTCTCCCGGCCGGCGGTAGTAACCCTTCATGACCTGCGGACCGCGCACGCACAGTTCGCCCGCTTCGCCCAGCGGCACTTCCTCGCCGGAATCGTTGCGTATCGATATTTCGGTCGACGGCACCGGCAGTCCGATCGCGCCGTTGAATTCCTTCTGATCCGGCCGGTTGATGCAGACCGCCGGTGACGTTTCGGTCAGGCCGTAGGCTTCGATCAGCGGCTGGCCGGTCACCGCCTGCCAGCGTTCAGCGACTGCGCGCTGCACCGCCATGCCGCCGCCGAGCGACACCCGGAGACCGGAAAAATCCAGCGCCGCGAAACCCGGATTGTTCAGCAGCGCATTGAACAGCGTATTCACGCCGGTAATGACGGTGAAACGGTGCTTGCCCAGTTCCTTGACGAAACCGGGAATGTCGCGCGGATTGGTGATCAGCACATTGGTGGCGCCCAGTTTCAGGAACACCAGGCAATTCGCGGTCAGCGCGAAGATGTGATAGAGCGGCAAAGCGGTAATCACCAGCTGCCGGCCGCTCATGAAAGGCCGTATCCAGGCGTCCGCCTGCATCATGTTGGACACGATGTTGCGATGGGTGAGCATCGCCCCCTTGGCGACGCCGGTGGTGCCACCGGTGTATTGCAGGAAGGCGATGTCCTCGTGCACCACATGCACCGGATTCAGCGCATGGCCCCGGCCCAGCTTGATCGCGTCGTTGAAGCGCACCGCGTCCGGCAGACGGTAGGACGGCACCATCTTCTTCACGTGCCTGACCACGGCGTTCACGATCCAGCCCTTCGGCACCCCGAGCAGATCGCCGATGGCAGTCACGATGACGTGGCGCACCGCGGTGCGCTCGATCACCCGCTGCAGCGTGGAGGCGAAGTTCTCCAGCACCAGGATGACCTCGGCCCCGCTGTCGTTGAGCTGGTGTTCCAGTTCGCGCGGCGTATACAGCGGATTGCAGTTCACGATGGTGTAGCCGGCGCGCAACGCACCGAACATCGCGACCGGGTACTGCAGCACATTGGGCATCATGATGGCGACCCGGGAACCGGGTGCCAGACCGACGGTGGACTGGAGATAGGCGGCAAACGCCGCACTGAGCCGGTCCAGCTCGGCATAGGTCAGCGCGTGACCCATGCAGACATAGGCGTCGCGCTCCGCATACTCGCGGCAGCTGCGCTCGAACACCTCGCCGACCGACATGAATTCCGACGGGTCTATCTCGGTCGGAACGCCTTCGGGGTAGCTTTTCAGCCACACCTTCTCCATCACCGCCTCCTCGCTCTTTCATGGCGCCGGCGGGGCTGGGCCGGCGCGCGCTGCCTGGTGAATGGACCTGCAGCGGGCGCTCAGCCCGACATGTCTTCCATCGGCCAGTCGCGGATATAGCTCTTGAGCATGCGGTTCTCGAAACTCTGTTCCTCGAGCATCGCGCGTGCAACGTCGTGGAAGGACAGCACGCCCATCAGGGTGTCGCCTTCCATGATGGGCAGGTAGCGGCAGCGGTTTTCCAGCATGAGCCGGCGCAGTTCGTCGACTTCCATGTCCGGATGCGCGGTCGCCGGTTCGCGCTGCATCACCGCCGATACGGTCATCGCCTGCCAGTCGCCGCCGGCCGAACGCACCGAGCGCAGCACTTCGCGGAAGCTCAGCATGCCGACCATGCGGCCGTGCTCCATCACCACCAGAGAACCGACGTCGAGGTCGGTCATGGTCACCACCGCGTTGCCCAGGGTTTGCTGTGGCGCCACCGTGTACAGCACGGTGCCCTTGATGCGCAGGATTTCATGTACTTGCATGTTGGTCACTCACCTTCTTCGCTCACTGCGGCCACTCTCCTCACCACCACGCGGACAAAAGGCCCGCGCAGCGAATGACCCTGAGCCGATGGTAGTCAAAAGCGACCGGAGCGCAAAGCGCGACGGCATCAGATCAGGATATCGACCCGGCCGTCGGCGCGCAGCAGTGCGGCCCGCAGCGGCTTCCCCGGCCGGATCGCAGTCACCGCATCAGCATATCGGGTGAGCTGGTCGACATAGGCCTGGGCATGCACGCCGTCTCCGCCGCTCTTGTAATCCAGCACCCACAGCGCGTCGTCGAATTCGACCAGACGGTCGATGCGACCCAGGCTGCCATCCGGCAGCACGAACTCGATTTCGCACGCCGCCCACAGGTGTTCCGCCGGATCGAAGAAGCGACGCAGTGCCGGGCTGGCGACCAGCCCCCGCGCGGTGCGCTCCAGCTCGGCCCAGCGGGCGGCATCGAAGCCGGTCGCCCGCGCCGGCGGCGGCTCTCCGCTGGCCAGGGCCTCCAGCCAGGCGTGCAGACCGGTACCCCAGCGCTGCTCGTCGG
>Ga0123397_128703_pt1 | contig 15044 bp, 16 predicted proteins | sample T10HLNH4metaT_FD_89925 | JGI IMG/M metagenome (GOLD analysis project Ga0123397, IMG submission 89925) | Methane-oxidizing artificial microbial communities from Washington, USA to study methane cycling - T10-HLNH4 metaT (Metagenome... ... | reverse complement strand
GAAACCGTGCTGCTGCGCGACACCCAGATGCACGCCTACAAGCTGCAGGTGCTGCATGTCGACTTCCAGCGCGTCGATGCCACGCACAAGCTGCACACCAAGGTGCCGTTCCACTTCATCAATGCCGACGTGGCCCCGGGCGTCAAGCTGCAGGGTGGCATCGTGTCGCACGTGATGAACGAGATCGACGTCCAGTGCCTGCCCAGCCAGCTGCCGGAATTCATCGAAGTCGATCTGTCCGGCCTGTCGGTCGGCCAGTCGGTCCACGTGTCGCAGATCAAGCTGCCGGCCGGTGTCGAAGCGCTGACCCACGGCACCGATCCGGTGATCGCCACCGTGACGCTGCCGCGCGGCGCCAAGGCTGACGAAGCTGCCGCGGCCGAAGGCGGCGAAGAGAAGTAAGTACAGACGATGTCCGGGAACGGTTCCAAAGCCGTGCCCCGGCTCGTCGTCGGACTGGGCAACCCCGGTCCGGACTATTCCGAAACCCGGCACAACGCCGGGTTTTGGTTTTGTGAGGGGCTGGCACGCAAGCTGGGCGTCACGCTCAACCGTGAAGCGCGATTCAACGGCTTCACCGGTTCGTCGCGTGCCGACGGCATCACAATACTGCTGCCGCAGACCTTCATGAACCGCTCCGGCCAGTCGGTCGGTGCGCTTGCCCGCTTCTTCCGCATCGCACCGGCTGAAATACTGGTGGTGCACGATGAGCTCGACATCCAGCCGGGCGAACTGCGCCTGAAGTTCGGCGGCGGCCTCGGCGGTCACAACGGACTGAAGGACATCAGCGCCCACCTGGCCAGCAACGACTACTGGCGGCTGCGCATCGGCATCGGTCACCCGCGCCAGCTGGCGCCGGGGTCGGAAGTGGCCGACTATGTACTGCACCGTCCGCGCATCGAGGAACAGCGCGACATCGACGCCGCCATCGAGCGTGCGCTCGACGCCTGGCCGATGATTGCCGCTGGCGACTGGACGCGCGTGTCCACCCTGCTCAATGCGAAGCCCGGCGCCGGCAAGGCGCCCAAGAGTGCCTAATCAAGGAATCCAGACATGAGCCTCAAATGCGGCATCGTCGGCCTGCCCAACGTCGGCAAGTCCACGCTTTTCAATGCGCTCACCAAGGCCGGCATCGCCGCCGAGAACTACCCGTTCTGCACGATCGAGCCCAACGTCGGCATCGTCGAGGTGCCGGACCCGCGTCTGGCCCAGCTTTCCGAAATCGTGAAGCCGCAGAAGATACAGCCGGCCATCGTCGAATTCGTCGACATCGCCGGTCTGGTCGCCGGTGCCAGCAAGGGCGAAGGCCTGGGTAACCAGTTCCTCGCCAATATCCGCGAAACCGACGCCATCGTGAACGTGGTGCGCTGCTTCGACGACGAGAACGTGGTGCACGTGAATGGTCGCGTCGATCCGATCGCCGACATCGAAACCATCGTGACCGAACTGGCGCTGGCCGACCTCGCCGCCGTCGAACGCACCATTGCGCGCGACACCAAGAAGGCGCGCGCCGGCGACAAGGACGCCGCCAAGCTGGTCGCCGTGCTGGAAAAGCTGCTGCCGCACCTGAACGAAGGCAAGCCGGCGCGCACGCTGAACCTGTCGGACGACGACAAGGCCATCGTGAAACCGATGTGCCTGCTGACGATCAAGCCGGCCATGTATGTCGGCAACGTGCTCGAAGACGGCTTCGACAACAACCCCTACCTCGACCGCCTGCGCGAATTCGCGGCGAAGGAAGGTGCGCCGGTGGTGGCGGTGTGCGCGAAGATCGAGGCCGAGCTGGCCGACCTCGACGACGAGGACAAGAAGGCCTTCCTGGCCGATCTCGGCCTCGAAGAGCCGGGCCTGAACCGGCTGATCCGCGCCGGCTACGACCTGCTGGGCCTGCAGACCTACTTCACCGCGGGTGTGAAGGAAGTGCGCGCCTGGACCATCCACAAGGGCGACACCGCACCGCAGGCGGCCGGCGTCATCCACACCGACTTCGAGCGCGGCTTCATCCGCGCCCAGACCATCGCCTTCGACGACTTCATCGCCTTCAAGGGCGAACAGGGCGCGAAGGAAGCCGGCAAGATGCGCGCCGAAGGCAAGGAATACGTGGTCAAGGACGGCGACGTGCTGAACTTCCTGTTCAACGTCTGAGCTGCATTTCCACCGCCGCAGAAGCCCTGGCAACCCGTGGTTGCCAGGGCTTTTTTCGTCCGCTGTCGAATCTTTCCGCTCCGGTTCGTCTACCTCGTATACGCCGGGCATCGGGAAAGGCGTCACGACAGGATGGAGGGCGAGAAGATGATGAATACAGCGCCGCAGGATCAGCATCGATGGCTGAGGCAGTTCGAGGGTGAATGGCGCGGAGAGAGCGAACCTGTGGCCGACGGGGCCGCGGACGACGCGTGCTGGAGCGGTAGCGAAACCGTGCGCGCGCTCGGCGAACTGTGGGTGCTGTTCGAGGGGCGCGGTGACATGCCGGACGGCAGCGCGGCCTACACTCTGATGACCCTGGGCTTCGACCCCGCGCGCGCAGACGGAGGCCGCTTCGTCGGCAACTGGGCAGGGTCGATGATGACGACGCTGTGGCAGTACGAGGGCGAACTGGACGCAGCCGGCCGCGTGCTGTCGCTGTACAGCGAAGGACCGGCCTTCTCGGGCAGCGGCACCGCGCGCTACCGCGACACGATAGAGGTCCATGGTCCGGACGAGCGGACGCTGTCTTCGCACGTGCAGGATGCCGACGGCAACTGGTCGCCCATCATGCGTATCCGCTACCGGAGACAGCGAGCCGCCTGAGCGCCGCGCCCTCTCCGCTGATCAACGCCCCTCGTCCAGCCAGCGCGCGGCCATGAGCAGGCGGGTATGGCTGGCCGGGTCGGCTCGCACGGTGGCGGCGAACAGACGCACGCAGCGTTCGGCCGCGTTCACGTAGCGGGTGTTGCCGGTACGCCGTGCCAGTCTGATCAAGGCCAGCGCGGCGACGCCGTTGCCGCCAGGCGTGGCAGCGTCGAGGGCGGGTTTGCTGCGGTGGAACAGTGGTAGCGCGTCGTGTGCGGTGAAGAAGAAGCCACCTCTGGCGTCGTCTTCGAAACGCAGCAGCATCACCTCGGCCAGCCGTGCGGCGAAGGCGAGGTCGCCGTCGCGCGGCATCGCTTCGTGCAGCGTCAGTGCGGCATCCAGCAGGAAGGCGTGGTCGTCGAGAAAGCCGTCGATGCGGGGCAGCGACTGCAGACGGTCGGCGCCGTCGATGTCCTCGCGCCAGCGTGCCGCGCGCAGCGCGTCGAAGGTCGTGCGCGCCGCCTCCAGCCAGTCGCTGCGGCCGAGTACGGCGCCGGCGTGGGCGAGCGCGTTCACCATCAGCGCGTTCCAGGCAGTCGGTGTCTTGCCGTCACGTGCGGCGCGCCCGCGCTCGTTGCGCCGCTCCAGCAGACGACTGCGCGCCTCGTCTATCACCGCCTGCACAGCGTCCACCGGTTGGCCCAGCATCGTGGCGAGCTTTTCCGCCGGGCGGGCAACGCGCAGATGCCAGAACTTCCCCTCGAAGCCGGGCGGGTCGATCAGCCCCCAGTGTGCGGCGCACAGATCCCATTCGACCGGTGTCAGCACTTCGCGCAGCGCCGACGCTTCCCACAGATATGTGCCCCCCTCGCGGCCGCTGGCGTCGTCGGCGGCGAGGGCGCTGCAGAACAGTCCGTCGTCGCTGCGCATTTCGCGCAATGCCCAGTCCACGGTGAGTTCGGCCGCACGCCGGAACAGCGCTTCGCCGCTCGCCCTCCAGGCATTGGCGTAGAGCGGCAGCAGCATGGCGCTGTCGCACAGCATCTTTTCGAAGTGCGGGATATGCCAGGCCGGATCGACGCTGTAGCGGAAGAAGCCGCCGCCGAGCTGGTCGAACAGACCGCCTTCGGCGATGTGACGCAGCGACTCCAGCGCCATCGTGCGCGGCGACGGTGTGCCGATGTCGCTGTCCAGCTGCAGCAGGAAATCGAGGTCGGTCGGGTGCGGAAACTTCGGCGCGCCGCCGAAGCCGCCGTTCCGGGCGTCGAAGGCGACCGCCAGCTGCTGTATCGCCTGCTCCTGCACCGACGGGTCCAGCGGCGCACCGGTGGGCTGTGGCAGGGCGGCGCTCAGTGCCGCAATCAGCGCTTCGTCCTGGCGCGCAAGATCGGCGCGCCTTTCGGTCCATACGGTGCTGACCGACGCCAGTACGTCGCGCAGTGCGATCTGCCCGCCGGACGCTTCGCGCGGGAAATAGGTGCCGCCGTAGAAGGGCACGCCCTGCGGCGACAGGAAGACGGTGAGCGGCCAGCCGCCGTTGCCGCGACGCAGCAGCTGCAGCGCCTGCTGGTAGAGACCGTCGATGTCCGGTCGCTCCTCACGGTCCACCTTGATGGCGACAAAGCCCTCGTTCACTGCGGCAGCCGTGGCCGGATCGGCAAAGGATTCTCGCGCCATCACGTGGCACCAGTGACAGGAGGCGTAGCCGACCGACAGCAGGATGGGGCGGTCGAGCCGGCGCGCCTCGGCGAAGGCGGCCTCGCACCACGGATACCAGTGCACCGGATCGCCGGCGTGCTGCTGCAGATAGGGGGACGCTTCACCGGCCAGTCGGTTGCGCGGTGCGAGTGCGGTGTCGGTGCTCATCGGATGTCCTTCGCGGGCGGCAGGTGCGGCCGGCGCGAACGCGACAATGAGGACAGCCGCGTACGCCAAAGTCCACATTCAGGCGGGCGAGCGGGCTCATGCATCCGCGCTGGCCGGCGGATGCGGGTCGCTCAGCAAGATCCGTGCATGCGCTGCATGCATCTTGCTTTTCCGGTGCGGGAGAGATGCGGCGCGCGACGCGCCGGCCACACACCGACAGAGGCAGACCATGCGATTGCGCTTCCACATGACGCCGGGCTCGTGCTCGACCGGCATCCACATCCTGCTCGAACATCTGGAGCTGCCGTTCGAGGCATACGTCGTGAACCTGCCTGCCGGCGATCACCGTCGGCCGGCATATCTGGCGATCAACCCCAAGGGCACGATTCCGGCGCTGCAGATCGACGACGATCCGGCGCTGACCGAATTCCAGTCCATCGCGCTGTGGCTGGCCTGGCAGTTCCCGCGGGCACGGCTGTTGCCGGCGTCGCCGTTCGACGCGGCGCGCGCCGTCGATCTGATGACCCATGTCGTGGGCACCGTGCACGGCGCCGGTTACACCCGCATCTTCACGCCGGAGCGCTACCTGCCGGCGGGTGTGAACGAGGGGGCGGCCACGCAGTGGCTGGAGGCGATCCAGGCGCAGGGCCGGACCCTGGTGGAGGAGGCCCTCACACTGGTCGACGCGCGCATCGACGACGACGGCAGGCTGTTCGGCGACGACCTGACGGTCGCCGACGCCGCGCTGTTCTACGTCACCTTCTGGGCCGACCGCATCGGCCTGCCGCTGCCGTCACGCTGCCTGGCGTTCTACCGGCGCATGCGCGAGCGGCCGGTGGTGCGCCGCGTGCTGGCCGAAGAAGGCTATCGCTGAGCCGGCGGATCCGCCGGCGTTGCGTTGCGATCAGGACGTCGCGCCGTCGCTCTGCTGGGCGGCCACTTCGGCGCGCACCTTGTCCATGTCCAGCGCCTTGGCCTGTTCGATCAGCTGTTCGAACTGGCCGGCCGGCAGCGCGCCCGGCTGTCCGTACAGCACGATCTGGTCGCGGAACACCATCAGGGTCGGAATCGAGCGGATGCCGAAGGCGGCGGCGATGCCCTGTTCCTCTTCGGTATTCACCTTGGCGAACACGATGTCCGGATACTTTTCCGACGCCGCTTCGTAGACCGGGGCAAAATTGCGGCAGGGGCCGCACCAGGGTGCCCAGAAATCGATGATGACGAAGGGATTGTTCTCGACCGTGCTGTTGAAGCTGTCTTCAGTAAGTTCGATGGTGGCCATGGGGGTCCTTGGGTGTAAGTCGCTCGGAGGCGAGCCGGCATGGTAGCCGAGCGTCGCCTGTATGTCGGCCGTTTCGCACCCAGTCCGACCGGCCCGCTGCACAAGGGTTCGCTCGTGGCGGCGCTGGCCAGCTGGCTGGATGCACGCGCCGCCGCCGGCCGCTGGCTGTTGCGCATCGAGGACGTGGACGAGCCGCGCTGCTCAGTCGCGGCCACCGACACCATACTGCGCCAGCTCGACGCGCTCGGCCTGCACTGGGACGGCGAGGTGGTGTGGCAGAGCCGGCGTACCGCGCTGTATCGCGCTGCGCTCGACACACTGATCGCTGGCGGCGCGGCCTACGGGTGCGCCTGCACCCGTCGTGATCTCGAATCGCAGCCGCTGGCCTCCGATGGCGCACGGCGTTACCCCGGCACCTGCCGCGATCGCGCCGGCATCGCGCCACGCGCCTGGCGGCTGCGCGTGCCGGCAGGCGAGGTCGCGTTCGACGACCGCGTACTCGGTCGCATCGCGGTCGATGTGGCGGCTGATTCCGGCGACTTCGTGCTGTGGCGTGCCGACGGCTACTGTGCCTATCAGCTTGCTGTGGTGGTGGACGACGCCGACCAGGGCGTGACCGACATCGTGCGCGGTGCCGATCTGCTCACCTCGACGCCGCGGCAGATCCTGGTGCAGCGCGCGCTCGGCCTGGCGCAGCCGCGCTACGCACACGTGCCGGTGGTGCTTGATGCGAACGGCGAGAAGCTGTCCAAGCAGACACGCGCGCCGGCGCTGGAGCCGGCCGATGCGCTGACCGACCTGGAGGAGGCGCTCGCCTTCCTGCGCCACCCGCCGCCGGCCGACGTCGTGGCGTCCGGGCGCGAAGATGTGCTGGCGTGGGCGGTGCAGCGATGGACGCTGACTGCGCTGTCCGGGACGCGGTAGGAGACGGACTCAGTAGTGCGGCGGAATGTCCTGCTGCGCGTCGGCACGTTCGGCCGGCTGCATGCCCTGCACCTGCGCATAGACGTGCTTGAGCTGCAACTGCAGTGACTCGATCGCGCGCTGCTGCTCGAACACTGTGCGGTTCAGCGCGTCCAGCATGTCATCCATCAGCGTGATGCGGGCTTCAAGGTCGTTCAGGCGGTCGGTCATGTCGGTGTGTCCGGAGAATGTTGTCGGGCCAGCGCCCAGGCGACGTGTTCGCGCACGACCGGTGAGGCGTGGTCGGCGCGCGCCTGCAGCGCGGCGATGTGGGCGGCGGAGGATGGCGCGTTGCCGAGCGCGACCGCGATATTGCGCAGCCAGCGCTCGTGGCCGATGCGCCGGATCGCGCTGCCTTCGAGGCGGCGGTTGAATTCGTCCTCCGACCAGGCGAACAGCGCGGTCAGTGGTGCGTGGTCCAGCCCGTTGCGCACCGCGAAGTCCGGCTCGACGGCCTTGGCCGCGTGACGGTTCCACGGGCACACCAGCTGACAGTCGTCGCAGCCGTAGATGCGGTTGCCGATCAGGGGGCGCAGTGGCTCGGGGATCGGGCCGTCCAGTTCTATCGTCAGGTAGGACACGCACAGCCGCGCGTCCAGCTGGTAGGGCGCGACGATGGCGCCGGTCGGGCAGATGTCGATGCAGCGGGTGCAGGTGCCGCAGTGGTCGGCCTGGGGCTCGTCGGGCGGCAGCGGCAGCGTGGTGAACAGTTCGCCGAGAAAGAACATCGAGCCGGCGTCGCGGTGGATCAGCAGCGTGTGCTTGCCGCGCCAGCCGAGTGCGGCGCGGCGGGCGATCTCGACTTCGAGCACCGGCGCCGAGTCGGTGAAGGCACGGTGGCCGAAGGGGCCGACCACGCTCTCGATCCGTTCTGCCAGCTTCTGCAGCCGGTTGCGCAGCACCTTGTGGTAATCGCGGCCGAGTGCGTAACGCGACACATAGCCGAGGTCGCCGTCGTCGAGCACCGCCTGCGCGTCCGCCGCATCGTCCGGCCAGTACGGCATGCGTGCGCTGATGACCGACAGCGTGCCCGGCACCAGTTCGGCCGGGCGTGCGCGAATCGCGCCGTGGCGCGCCATGTAGTCCAGTTCGCCGTGACGGCCGGCGGCGAGCCAGTCGAGCAGGCGGGTTTCGGCTTCACCCAGATCGACACCGGAAATGCCGATCGACGCGAAGCCCAGCTCGCGTCCCCAGTCGCGTATGCGCGCGACCAGTCCGTCCGGGCTGCAGGGCAGGGTGTCGCTCATTGCGCGACCGCGCGGGCGGATAATGGCGGCCGCTCCGATTTCACGCAGACCGCCATGAATGATTCAACCCTGACGATGGACCTCGCCGACACCGCCGCCACCGAGGCGCTGGGCGCGCGACTGGCGCGCGCGCTGGCGCCCGGCCTGTGCGTGTTTCTGGACGGCGACCTGGGCGCCGGCAAGACCACGCTGGTGCGCGGACTGCTCAGGGCGCTGGGCCACACGGGAAAGGTAAAAAGTCCGACCTTCACTTTGCTTGAATCGTATGCTATTTCTAGCTTAAACTTCCCGTTGTATCACTTTGATTTTTATCGCTTCACGGATCCTGATGAATTCATCGAAGCAGGTCTGGACGAATACTTCGGGCAAACCGGCGAAAGCGCGGGCGTCTGTCTGGTCGAGTGGCCGGACAAGGCGGGCGCGCATCTGCCGCAGCCCGATCTGCGCATTGCGCTCGCCGTGGTCGGCGAGGCGCGCCGTGCGCGGCTGTCCGCCGGCAGCGAAGGAGGTCGGGCATGTTTAAGCCGTTTGTGCGTCGCCGCGGAAGGCCGTCCGTCCGCGACCTGAGCCGGCGCGATTTTCTCGGATTTTCCGGTGCCGCGCTGCTGCTGTCGGTGAGCCCGGTCGGGCGCGCCGCCGCCACCTCGCTGCTGGCCGTCCGCGTGTGGCCTTCGCTGGAATATACCCGCATCACGCTGGAATCCCGCGACGCGCTGAAGTTCGCGCACTTCACCGTGCAGAACCCGGAACGTCTGGTGATCGACATCGAGGGCGTGGAGCTGAACAACGTGCTCGGCAGCCTGCCGGGCAAGATTGCCGATACCGATCCCTACATCAAGCTGATCCGCGCCGGTCGCAACAAGCCGGGCGTGGTGCGGCTGGTGATGGAACTGAAGACCGAGGTGAAGCCGCAGGTGTTCACGCTGGCGCCGGTCGGCCAGTACGGTCACCGGCTGGTGATGGACATCTATCCGGCGATGCCCATCGATCCGCTGATGCAGCTCGCGCGTCAGGGCGACATCCAGTACCAGGGCGACGTGGCACCCGACCAGCCCGACGCGCCGGCACAGTCGCAGGCGGCCGAGCCGGCACCCGAACCGGCGAACCAGACCGCGTCGCGCGATGCGGGCAGCAAGAAGGCGGAGGTGGACGTGAGCCGCCTCGTCACCATCGTGCTCGACCCCGGTCACGGCGGCGAAGACCCGGGCGCGGTCGGCCGCGGCGGCAGCTACGAAAAGAACGTGACGCTGGAAGTGGCGCAGCGCCTGCAGAAGAAGATAGACGCTGACCCGACGATGCGCGCCGTGCTGACGCGCGACGCCGATTTCTTCGTGCCGCTGGGCACTCGCGTCGCCAAGGCGCGCCGCGTGCGCGCCGACCTGTTCGTGTCCATCCACGCCGACGCCTTCGTACGGCCGGACGCGCGCGGCAGTTCGGTGTTCGTGCTGTCCGACCGCGGTGCCACCAGTTCCGCCGCGCGCTGGCTGGCGCAGCGCGAGAACTCGGCCGACCTGATCGGCGGCGTCAATCTCGACGTCAAGGATCCCTATCTCGCGCGCACGCTGCTCGACCTGTCGCAGACGGCGACGATGAACGACTCGATGAAGCTGGGCCGCGCCGTGCTGGGCGAACTGGGCGGCGTGAACACGCTGCACAAGCCGCATGTCGAGCAGGCCGGCTTCGCCGTGCTGAAGGCGCCGGACATCCCGTCCATCCTGGTCGAGACCGCCTTCATTTCGAATCCGGAAGAAGAGAAGCGGCTGACCGACGACGCCTACCAGGACAAGCTGGCCGACGCCATCCTGCGCGGCATCCGCCGCTATCTGGCGAAGAACCCGCCGCTGGCCAAGTCGCGGCTGGCGTCGCTTTGAGCCGCCGTCAGCGCACGCTGCGGTAGCCGCCTGCCACGCCTCTCGGCGACAGTACCCACTGCCAAAGCTGGATGTCGCGCGCGCGGAAGGCGCCGGCGCAGGACAGCAGGTAGTAGCGCCACATGCGGCGAAAGCGCTCGCCGAGGCGGTCGGCGAACTGCGGCCAGGCCGCTTCGAAGTTCTCGTGCCAGGCCATCAGCGTGCGATCGTAATCGGCGCCGAAGTTGTGCAGGTCCTCGACCACGAATACATCATCGACCGCATCGCCGATCTGGCCGATCGACGGCAGTTCTCCATTGGGGAAGATGTAGCGGTCTATCCACGGGTCGGTGACGCCGCGCCGCGTGTTCTTGCCTATCGTATGCAGCAGCGCCAGCCCGTCAGGCACCAGTGCGCGCCGCACCACCTGCATGAAGGTGCGGAAGTTGCGCCGGCCGACGTGTTCGAACATGCCGACGCTGGCCACGCGGTCGAAGGTTTCGCTGCCGTCGAGTTCGCGGTAGTCCTGCAGCCGGAACTCGACCGGCAGCCCGGCGTAGCGCTGCTGTGCCCACTCCGCCTGTTCGCGCGATACGGTGACGCCGGTGCCGCGCACGCCGTGGTGCTCGGCGGCGTAGCCGAGCAGGCTGCCCCAGCCGCAACCGATGTCCAGCAGGTGCATGCCGGGACGCAGGTCCAGCTTCCGGCAGATCAGTTCGAGCTTGGCCTCCTGCGCCGACGCCAGGTCGGCGGCGTCCTGCCAGTAGCCACAGGTATAGGTCATGCGCGGGTCAAGCATCGCCGCGTAGAAATCGTTGCCGAGGTCGTAGTGGCGTTCGCCGACCTGCCAGGCGCGACGCGGCGTCTGCCGGTTCAGCAGGCGGGCGCTGAATGCATGCATCAGCAGCGATGCCGGCTTGACCCGCGTGTCCAGCCGGGCACGCAGCAGGCGGGCGAAGAATTCGTCGAGCCGGGCGGCGTCCCAGTCGCCATCCATGTAGGCCTCACCCAGACCGAGGCTGCCGTAGGCGAGCACGCGCTCGGGCAGGCGCGGATTGCGCATCTGCAGGTCCCACGGCGCTTCGCCGTCGAGCGTAATGCCGGCGTCGGCGAGCAGGCCGGACAGCAGCCGGAGGCGGGGCGAGGGGGCCGGCGCAGGCGAGGCGGCCGGTTGTTCGAACGCTTCTCTTTTCATCCGTGGTCTTCCTCGTCTGGGCGAAGGCAGGAAAAAAGTGACCGTGAGCAGGCGGCCGGCGTCGCCACCTGAAGTTTTAGACGTAGTCCAAGGCAGGCGTCTTCGCAATGTCCCAGGTCAAGCTTTCGTCCGCTTGCCCGGCGTGAAATCCCTGAAATGGCTTGCCGGCGCGCGCTTGACTCACGTCATGGGCGGTGGGTGCGCAGCCGCCTAGAATGTGAGCCCATGATTCGAACCCTGCCCCCGTGATGAACGCGCCGGAATCACCGCTGAACCTGAGTCCGGATGGCGCCGCCGCGACGACGGCCTGCTATCACTGCGGGCTGCCGGTCGATGGCCCGGTGCGCTATCGCGTCCGCGTCGCCGGCGAGGACAGGCCGATGTGCTGCGCCGGCTGCGCCGCAGTCGCCGAAGCCATCTCCGGCGGCGGTCTGGACGCTTTCTACGCCCACCGCGACGCCTTGCCCGAAATGGCACCCGACGGCGGTGCGCGCGACCTGTCGGTGTACGACCTGCCGGAAGTGCAAGCCGATTTCGTCCGCACCGTCGCCCACGCGGACTGCGCCGACGCGCGCGAGGCGCTGCTCATCATCGAGGGCATACGCTGCGCGGCCTGCGTGTGGCTGAACGAGCAGCACGTCGGCCGCCTGCCCGGCGTGCTGGTGCTGGAAATCAACTACGCCACCCGTCGCGCTCGCGTGGTGTGGGACCCGGCCCGCGTGCAGCTGTCGGCCATCCTGCGGGCGGTGACCGAGATCGGCTACGAAGCCTGGCCGAACGACCGCGCACACGCCGAATCGGTCGCCCGCAGCGAGCGGCGCGACGCACTGTGGCGGCTGGCGGTGGCCGGACTGGGCATGATGCAGGTGATGATGTACGCGTGGCCGGAGTACACCGCCGGCGACGCCGAACTGCCGGGCAGCATCGCCGCGCTGATGCGCTGGGCCAGTCTGGTGCTGACCGCGCCAGTGGTGTGCTACTCGGCCGCTCCCTTCTTCTCGCGCGCGCTGCGCGATCTGGCGGCGAAGCGGGTCGGCATGGACCTGCCGGTCGCACTTGGCATCGGCGCCGCCTTCATCGCCAGCCTGTGGGCCACGGTGACGCATTCGGGCGAGGTGTATTTCGATTCGGTCACGATGTTCGTATTCCTGCTGCTCGGCGGACGCTACCTCGAAATGCTGGCGCGCCAGCGTGCGGTGCGCGGCGTCGAGGAACTGGCGCGCGTGATGCCGGCGCTGGCGCACCGCTTCACCGCTTGGCCGGGAACGGCCACCGAGGCGGTGCCGGTGGCGCGGCTGCTGGCCGGCGACCACGTCGTCGTCGCCGCCGGCGAGGTGTTTCCGGCCGACGGCCGCCTGGTCGATGGTCGCAGCGAGGTCGATGAAAGCCTGCTCACCGGCGAGTCGAAGCCGCAGGGTCGAGGCCCCGGCGACCGCGTGGTCGGCGGCAGCCTGAACATCGGCTCCCCGGTCGTGCTGGCGGTCGAACAGGTCGGCGAGGCGACGCGGCTGGCAGCGATCCGCCGGCTGATCGGCCGTGCTTCGGCCAGCCGGCCCGAGGTGGTGCAGTTCGCCGACCGCATCGCCGTGCATTTCGTCAAGGCGCTCATCGTGCTGGCGCTGGTCACCGCTGGCGTCTGGCTGTGGCTGGATCCGTCGCAGGCGCTGTCCGTCTTTGTCGCGGTGCTGGTCGTCAGTTGCCCGTGCGCGCTGTCTCTGGCCACACCGGCGGCGCTGACGGTCGGCACCGGTGTGCTGTCGCGCAGCGGTCTGCTGGTCACCCGCGCACACGCGATCGAAACGCTGGCACGCGTCACCCACGTCGTGTTCGACAAGACCGGCACGCTCACCACCGGCGCCATGGCATTGCAGACGGTCGAACTGATGGGCGACGTCGACGCGGCACGGGCCACCGCGCTGGCCGCGGCGCTGGAAGGGCCGTCGACTCACCCGATCGCGCGCGCCTTGCGCGCCGCTGCCGGTGAGCAGGTGCGACCGGTCGTCGATCAGTTGTCTGCGGTGACCGGGCAGGGCGTGCAGGGCGTCATCGCCGGCCGCCGCCTGCGGCTGGGCAGCGCGGACTACGTCTGTGGGCTTTCCGGGGCACCGCTTCCGGCCTCGCCGTCGGGCATCTCGACGCCGGTGTGGCTGGGCGACGAACAGGGGCTGCTTGCGCGCTTCGATCTCAGCGACGCGCTGCGGCCCGGTGCGTCCGAGCTGCTGGCGCACCTGCGCGAACGCGGCATCGCGGTCAGCCTGCTGTCGGGCGACGCACACGCACCGGTCGAGGCGCTGGCGCAGGAGCTCGGCATCGCCGACGCGCATGCGCGGATGACGCCAGAGGGCAAGCGCGCCTATATAGAAGCGTTGCAGCAGCGCGGCGCCGTCGTCGCCATGCTGGGTGACGGCGTCAATGACGCGCCGGTGCTGGCGCAGGCCCAGGTGTCGGTCGCGATGGGCGGCGGCACCGAACTGGCGCGCGCCCAGGGCGACCTGGTACTGCTGTCCGAACGTTTCGACGCGCTCACCCGCGGGCTCGACACCGCCCAGGCGACGCTGGCCATCGTGCGGCAGAACCTGCGCTGGGCCTTTGCCTACAACCTGCTGGCCATCCCGCCGGCGATGCTGGGCTGGATCACGCCGTGGATGGCCGGCATCGGCATGTCGCTCAGTTCGCTGATGGTGGTGCTCAACGCACTGCGTCTGCAGCGGCGGGCAAAGGAGCGGAACTGATGGACATTCTGTGGCTGCTGGTACCGATGTCGGTACTGATCGCGCTGGGCATCGGCGCGGTGTTCATCTGGTCGGCGCGCAGCGGCCAGTTCGACGATCTCGAAGGCCCGGCCCATCGCATGCTGATGGACGACGACCGCGCGCAGACCATCGACGAGGCGCCGGAGACCGGCAGGGACGAGCGCAAGGTGTGACGCCCGAGGCGGCCGAAGCGTCATTTCCTGTCTATAGTGCGGATGCACCCACCGACCGGAGAGCGCCGATGACCCGTTGCACCCAGCACGCCCATCACGACCACCAGCATGGCCCGCAATGCGGTCACACCGCGGTGCGCCACGAAGGCCACGTCGATTTCCTGCATGACGGCCACCTGCATCACGTGCATGGCGACCATGTCGACGAACACGTGATCGCCGTCAGCGCCGCCAACCCGGACGGCTGCACGCCGCAGCACCACTGTGCCGGCCATGGCGCCGGTCATGTGCATGGGCCTGGCTGCGGGCATGAAGCGGTGCCGCACGGCGACCACGTCGATTACCTGGTCGACGGTCATCTGCACCATCCGCACGGCGATCACTGCGACGACCACGGTCCGCTGCAGATCGCCTGACGCGCCGGCGCCGTCTGCCACGGCTATCATGCAGGCCGGGCTTGAAGACTGCGTCGCAATAAATGTCCTTTCATCGAGCCGGCGACGCGTGGCGTTCGCCGGCGCTATTCATGCCGGCGGCACTGCGCGGCTGGCTGACCGATCCTCATTCGCTGACCTCACGCATCAGGGCGCGCTGCCGGCACTTCGCGGTGCAGCCGCTGCGCACCGGTCGTGCCGCGCTGGCGGCTGACGAGGCCTGTCTGCTCGGCTGCGGCCGGGCGCAGGCGCTGTCGCGCGAGGTGCAAAATTAAGAAAAAATCAAGGGGGACGGATAAACAAATATTAAAAAGAGAAAAAGAAGAAATAAGAAAAAAAAACTAAAACAGATACAAGAGTGAGGAAAAAACAAAAATGAATAATACGTAAGAAAATAAAAAAACAACAGAACAAAAATAAAAAAGAAAAAAAAAAAAAAAAAATAAAAGCCATCAACAAAAAAAGGGAAAAATGAAAAAAAAAAAAAGTCAAGTAATAAAATAACTCAG
>Ga0123397_137908_pt1 | contig 15107 bp, 10 predicted proteins | sample T10HLNH4metaT_FD_89925 | JGI IMG/M metagenome (GOLD analysis project Ga0123397, IMG submission 89925) | Methane-oxidizing artificial microbial communities from Washington, USA to study methane cycling - T10-HLNH4 metaT (Metagenome... ... | reverse complement strand
TGGACCAAACGGATTAATTCGGAAAATGCATTCGCGGAACCCATCACTTCATCGTTCATTACGCCATCGATGTCGTCGGTGTGATTCAACCACTCGGCAATCTGTTGCGAGCTACCCACCAAATCCGCAAAACCTAATTTGATGACCGACTCGGGCATTGCGCTATGCACGGCGTCTGCCGGGTTTTGCAAGATGACCAAGCCTTCGGCCGCGGCCACTGCTTCAGCGCCCAAGGTACCATCGTGTCCCGAGCCGGATAGAACGACGACAATGGCTTTTTCCTGGCGGCTGTCAGCGATGGAACGAAATAATCGATCTATCGACGGTGCGATGGGTTGCGCTTCTTCGGCATGAAACACTAGCAATTTGTCATCCACCACCTCGATATTGTGTCCCGGTGGACAGGCATACAGGTGATCGGGCACTAGTTCAGTACCATCCTGAGCCCAGGAGACCTTGAGCGCACATTTATTCTGCAACAGTTCTATCAGTGAACAGGGCTTATCGGGCGATAGATGGTGAGCCAAAACATAGGCAAATTTCCCTCGCGGCTTTAATGCGGAAATAGCCGGGATTAAGGCCTGTAGCCCACCCGCCGAAGCGCCAATACCGACGACTTCGCACTTTTTTTGTTTTCCCTCGCTGCCCACCAACAACCCCTTCGCTTATTATTTTTATAATGATTATTTACAGCTCAACCACTGGTTGTTGCCGTTTTACCTGGGTAACTTAATCTAATCGCATGCCAGCGACAACAGGTTCAAAATTGCGTTTCAAGGCTATCTCTTCGAAGCGGCAACAACCCCTGAGCCACTCCAAGTTTGCCAGCCTAAGCTTTTGATGTCTTGGGAATCGGCGTTTGAAAACAAAGTAAGCAGCATAGACACATAGACTATACCGCCAAGCCTCAGCCTTTGTGCAGGCAGAAGATGGGCAAATCATCCACCTCTAACTTTCTTTAGCCCGTAAACCGAGCTGCACCGAATAATCGCATTGGGCTTCAAAATCAGCCAACGGTACCGGCCTACCGAACAAGTAGCCCTGATATAAATGACACCCTTGCTGTTCCAAGAATCTCAACTGCTCTTCGGTTTCAACGCCTTCGGCGATACTTTCGATACCCAAGTTGTCGGCCATGCCGATGATGGTTTGCACAATCACCGCATCACTTTGGGACAAGGTAATATTGCGCACGAAGGACTGGTCGATCTTCAACTGATCAATCGGTAACTTGGTCAGATAGTACAGGGACGAATAACCGGTGCCAAAGTCATCCATTGAGAAACGCACGCCAAACTCTCGCAGTCGCTGCATTTTCACAATCGCATCGTCAATGTCATCCAGCACCAAACTCTCGGTGAGCTCAAGTTTCAGCCGATTAGGACTCAAATCGTAGCGCGCCAACGTTCGCTGCACTTGCTCAGCGAAATCCTCTTGATGAAACTGCATGGCACTGACGTTAACCGCAAGCTGTAGCTTAGACTTGAACGGATCGCTTTCCCAAGCTTTGAGCTGGGCGCAAGCCGAGTCCATAACCCATTTGCCTATCGGCAAGATCAAACCGGTGTCCTCAGCCAGTGGAATAAATTCCAAAGGCGAAACCAAACCGCGTTGCGGGTGCTGCCAACGTATCAATACCTCCGCGCCGAGAATCTGACCGGCGTGGTTGACTTGCATCTGGTAATACAGCACCAATTGCCGCTCGCTCAGTGCCACGCGCAAATTGCTTTCCAATACCGCGCGTGTTTCCAAAGCGGCCTGCATGACCGGATCGTAAAACAGCAGCTTGTTACGGCCGCCGCGCTTGGCTTGGTATAGGGCGGTATCGGTGTATTTCAGCAATTCTTCCGCCGTAATAGGTTGATTCCGGAACATGCAGATGCCCATGCTGGCCGAACAATGGTGATCGTATCCCTGCAAAGAATAGGGTTGATCAATAGCAGAAAGGATTTTGCCGGCCAGCTTTTTGGTATGAGCAGACGCCAGCGTTTCTTCCGGGCTCAGACCGTTGAGGATCATCACAAATTCGTCGCCGCCCAGCCTGGCGACGGTATCACCTTCGCGCACACAATCTCGGAGACGTTGGGCGACTTCGATCAGTAGCAAATCGCCAATCGTATGGCCCTTGGTGTCGTTAAGCGCTTTGAAGTTATCCAGGTCGATAAACAAGGCCGCGCCGTGTTTATCATGCCGGGCATTAGTCACTATTGCTTGTTGCAGGCGATCGTAAAGCAGACGGCGATTCGGTAGATTGGTTAGCGGATCGTAAAACGCCAAACGCTCGATCTCCGCTTCCGCTTGTTTTTGGGCCAACGCGCGGCTGAAATTTTCCAAGGCAAAGTTAATATCCATCGACATTTCGACCAACAGGTCGCGCGCAGCATCGTCGAAGGCGTTAACCTCGTCAGCGTATAGTACGAATGCACCGACCACCCTGTCGTTTCTAAGTAACGGCAACGAAGCCGACGCGGCCCAGCCGGCGCGCAAACCTTGTTTTCGCCATGGCACGGTAATCGGATCGTTAATAAAATCCTGGCACCAGTAAGGGCGTTGTTCGCGGATCGCAATGCTGGTAGGACTATGGCCGAAAGCGCTGTCGGTAGCCATGGACATGTCTATCGTGGCCAACTCTTCCGCACCTTTGCCGAAACTGGCGACCGGGCGTATCGAGCACCGATCAGCGGCAAATAAGCCAACCCATGCCATTTTCATACCGCCAAACTCCACGGCGGCGCGGCAGATTCCCAGGAACAATTCGGTTTCGTCGGCGCTGTGTACGATGGCTTTATTGCACTGACTCAAGGCCGCATAGAGCTGCATGTGGCGTTGGACTTTCGCTTCTGCCGCCTTACGCTCGGTCACGTCGCGGGCAATTCCGAGCACGCCTATCGGTTTGCCGTCCTGATTCAACACCGGTGTCTTCAGGGTTTCGAACAAGCCGTAGTAACCGTTATCAGCGAAAGTCAGCCATTCTTCGTTGGCGCAAACCTGGCCGGCGGCCAGGGCTTTGCGATCATTCTCCCGGAAAAAGTCGGCCAGTTCCCTGGAGGTAAACTCGTAATCGGTCTTGCCGACAATGTCGGCTTCCTTGGCACCGTATAAGCGTTCGAATTGCAGATTGCAGGTGATATACACGCCCTGTGGGTCCTTTAACCAGACCAGATCGGGAATAGTGTGCAGCAAGGTATGCATTAGGCTATGAGCCGCCACCAGGTCGTTCAGACTGGTCCTGAGCTTTTTCTCGCTTTCCAGTAGTTGGTGGCTGCGCTGTTCCACCAGTTCTTCCAAATGATTGCGCAAGCGGTCGATTTCCAGATGCGTGCGCACGCGCGCCAGCAACTCCTCACGTTGATACGGCTTGGTGACAAAATCCACCGCGCCGAGCTTGAAGCCTTGGACTTTTTCATCCGGCTCGGACAGCGCACTGATGAAAATAATCGGCACATTGCGGGTATCGGGATGCGCTTTGAGCAAACGGCAAACCTCAAAGCCCCCCATACCGGGCATCAGAATATCCAGCAACACCAAGTCAGGCGGATTGGCGATGGCAAAATTAACCGCCAGCTCGCCGTTTATCGCCGAGCGCACCTCATACCCTTCGGCCTTGAGAAGGTCCGACAGCAACTTCAAAGACGCCGAAGTGTCGTCAACGACCAGAATTTTGCCTGTATTTATCATGATGTTTTAGTTCGTCCCCAGTACCTTGAGTATCGTCGGATACTCATAACTTTCGGCAAGCCGAGTCAATGCCGCGGTCACCCGCAGATCGTACGCCGCAATCTGCTGAATAATGCCACCTATACGCTCGCTATCCAGATTTTTCACCGCCAACTCCAAATCCTCGCGTAAATTCTGCGGCACTACTGCGAGCATCTCCGGGGTCAAAATCAGGTCCTCGGGCAACATTGCCGGCGGGTCGGCATAAACATAGCGCACGCCCAATAGCCGGGTCAGACAGTCGTAGATTTCGTTGGCTCGGTAAGGCTTACAGATTAAGTCGTCCATGCCGGCCGCCATGATATCCGTCCGTTGCTCGGTGAAAGCCGACGCCGTGACCGCCACTATTTTCACCTGTTTGCCGCCCGGCAAGGTTCGAATGATTCTAGTCGCTTCCAAACCATCCATGACGGGCATTTGCCTATCCATCCAGATTAAGTGCGGCTGCCAGCTTTGGAATAATGCCACGCCCAACTCGCCATTTTCGGCTACCTTAACCTGAAAGCCCACCGCTTCCATCAAATTCACCAGCAATAATTGATTCTCCAGCTGATCTTCGATTATCAGAATCCGATAATTATCCTGCCCCGGCATCAGCCCCAGAACCATGCGTTCTTCCAATCGGTACAAATCGGTAATATCGGCTTCCTGCGCCTGCTTCAGCGGCACATCGATCCGAAACAGCGAACCCTTTCCCGGTGTACTTTCCAGACTGATAGAGCCCTTCATCAATTGCACAAATTGCCGGGTGATGCTTAAACCCAACCCCGTGCCTTTGTTGTCGGCAAGCGGCCCGATCTGCACAAAGGGTTCGAAAATGTGCTTTTGGTCTTCAGCCGTAATACCAGGGCCGGAATCCTCCACTTCAATCAACAGATGGGCAATAGCGTTGTTCTTGGTGGACAGGCGTATTACGACCCCACCTTGCTGGGTAAATTTCAACGCGTTGCCCACCAGATTGATCAATACCTGGCGCAAGCGGGCCTGGTCCCCGATGATATAGCGCGGAAATGCCGAAGACTGATCGACGACTAATTGCAGGTTTTTCTCGGCAGCGCGTACCTGCATCATCTTTATCACATCCAGCACCATTTCCCCCAAATCGAACGGCGCCTCTTCCAGTTGGACGCGGCCAGCTTCTATCTTGGCCATTTCCAACACCTCATTGATCAAGTTCAGCAAGTGTTCGCCGCTACGATTGATAATTTCGACGTTGGCGCGATCACTGTCCTGAAGCCGGGAGTTTTTCAGCAGAATGCCGGAAAAGCCGAGAATAGCGTTCATCGGTGTGCGCAGTTCGTGGCTCATATTGGCCAGAAACACACTCTTGGCTTTATTAGCCGCTTCGGCGGCATCGCGAGCCAGCAGCAGTTCAGCCGTGCGTTGCTGTACCGTATCTTCCAACTCATTTCGATAGCGTATCAGTTCGTTTTCCGCGCGTTTGCGATCAGTGATATCGCGGGCAATTTTGGAAGCCCCGACAATTTGGCCTTGCGAATTTCGCAGCGGCGACACCGTTACCGAGACATCAATCAATTGCCCATGCTTACAGCGGCGGACCGTCTCATAATGTCTGATCGATTCTCCGCGTCGCACTCTATCCAGGATTTCCCTCTCTTCATTCCGGCACTCGTCGGGTATCAGGATAGCAATTGAATCGCCGACAATCTCGTCGGCGCTGTAGCCGAACATGCGCTCCGCACCCTTGTTCCAGCTGGTGATGATGCTGTCGAGGGTTTTACCGATGATGGCATCTTCAGTGGATTCAACAATCGCGGCGTATTCAGACAACAATTTCTCGGCGTTTTTTCGCTCGCTAATATCCCGGCAAATTGCCAGGTTGTATATCTTCCCGTCGAACTCAAAGTAGTTACCGGTCACTTCTACCGGGAACACGCGGCCATCACGCGTCCGGTGATGGGTTTCGAATTGCATTTGGCGGCGCACAGACAACTCCGGCCAGAATGTCTCCCACACTTCCGGCGACCAGCCGGGATCAATGTCAAACACGCCCATACCGCTGGTGAGCTCATCACGGCTGTATCCTAGCTTGGTGGCGGCACCCTGGCTCGCATAGAGAAACTTCGGATCGTTCTCCGGCATCAGAAATATGGATTCCTTCACCTGATCCAGGGCAAAAGTCAGCAATTGCAGTTGGTGCTGGGCCTGTTTACGCTCGGTAAGATCGTAGATCAAGCCGACGAATCCGCTGATGCCGCCGCCCTCATTCTGCAAGGCCGTTATGGAAAGATTCACCGGCACGCGTATGCCGTTCTTGCGGATGAAAGTCCACTCGTTTTCTTCGGGTAGATGGCGTTGGGGACGCGCGGTAAAGACTTCGAATCCCGGAGGAATCAAGACACCCAGTTCTTCAGTCAATTTCTGAGCATACCGCTCGACCTCGGCTTTATCATGCCAAAGCGCCGGCGTTTGTTTACCTATCAACTCATCCGCCGTATAACCCAACAAGCGCTCCGCCGCTAAATTGAAGCTGGTGATAGTGCCGTCCGTGGAGGTAGAGACAATAGCGTAGGCCGCATTGTCCAAAATCGTGCGATGAAAGACGTTAAGCCGGGACAGTTCGATTTCGCGTTCCTCCACCGCAGCCATCATCGCGTTGAAACTTTGCGCCAAACGCGCTACCTCATCGGTACCGACGGCAGGCACTCGATGCCGGTAGTCGGCGGATTGCCGAACACGCTCGGTAGCGACTGTTAAGGAAGCAATCGGCCGGATGATAGTGCGTCGCAGCACCGCCAGCTGCCCTAAGGTAGCCGCCAACAGCACCAGCATGCCGGCACCGAATAACCAGAATAACTGGTGCGTTTGCTGACTCAATTGCTCCAAACCCATCACAATGCGCAGACGCCCGCCTTTGCTTAGCCCCTGCAGCAACTCTGCGGTATCGTGGTTTAAATAAATACCATCGGGCAAGGCCGGCATATTCCGCGGCGGCTCGGAGGCGGTGTGGTTGAGGCTGGCCAGCATCCTTCCTATATCCAAAAAAATATCCGCCTCTTGAATTTGCGGATTGGCGCGCAAGGTATCCAGAACTTCCTGAGCCCGCACGGGGTCTTCGAAAGCCACCGCCGCCTCTGTACCCACGGCGACCAACTGCGCGTAAGGTTCCATGATCTGCCGGACGCGTTGTTCCAAGGTCATGCGGTGAAACAGTGCCAGCCCAGCCACAGCCAACACAAAGGCCAACAGCGCCGCCCCCCAAAGCACGGCCGCAAGTCTGTTGTAAATAGTGGCATGGATGGACATGGCTTATCTCATTCGGCGCATCTCGCCGTTTTCCAAAATCTCGCTGGAAACTTCCAACATTTTGGTCTGAATCGTCAAGGAAACCGCTCGGGCTTGGTCGAGGTTGATGCTCATCCGCACCCTATCCGTCACTTCAAATCCTATGACTCCACCGTCCGGCAAGAATTCCGGCTCGTCACTGACCGTCAGAACCGGTTGCTGTTTTAATACAGCCAGCGCCGTGCGCCGTTTTGCGGGATCCGGATAAGTCATGAACACAATCTGACACGGCGGCAACTCTGCCAGGGTAGCGGCGCGAACAATGACAAAAGTACGGCCCTGCTCCGTCCGCCCCCGCAAGGTCGTTTCCAAAATATCGCCAAACGGATCGGGTCCGAGAATTCCGATACACCAAGGCGCATTTCCGGCTGGAAGCGCCTGTTCCGGCCAAACGACGTAATGGGCAAAATTGCGCAGAAAGGCCGCTTTTACTTTGTAGGGGTTATCTACTACCACCTCCTGGCCGACTGCCAACCCGGGCAACAGCAGTAGCGCAACCAGCCAAAGAGCTGCCTTGGCATTGCGCCTCGAACATACCCTATTGCCGGCGCAGTGTTCGCAACACAGCTCCGCATTCGCGCTCAAACCCCTACTCCTTGCGTAACACATCCAGCATAAATCCCAATATCGGCAACATCCAAGGCCCACCGGCTTACCGCAGCGAAACAATACCAATAGTCGGCTAGTTTCATAGTCTTAGCCCCTGCTCAGAACTTCACCGAAAAGTTGATCATCAACTCGCGGGGCCTGCTACGGCTGCTTTGCGAAGGCCGGTATTGTTCGTCAAGCAGGTTTTTGCCCATCAGATCCACGCTCATACTATGCCCTCCCACTTCCCAGGTATAACCAATCAAGGCGTTCAACAAGGCATAAGTTTGCCGCGAGCTAGCCGGGCTATCGGGTAACAAAGTCTGATCGAAGACCAGATTGACACCGCCGCCCAGATGCAGGCCGCGCAGCGCCTCCACACTAAAGTCATAACGCGTCCACAGGTTGGCCAGATGCGGCGCGCTCATTTGCAGCGGAGCGTTGTGGAAACGATTGACGTTCTTGTAGTTAGCCCGCCCAGCCGCGTCGAGCGTGCTGGGATCTTGGGCGAGGATGGCATGGTCCCGACCGCTGAATTCAGTGATCCTGGCGTCCATGTAGCTGTAGGATAGATACAGTTGCCAGTCGTCTGTCAGTTTAGCGGTGGCGTCCCATTCAATACCCCTGGAACGCTGTTCGCCGCTTTGCAGACCGTAGATGGTGATGCCGCCGGCGGAGTTGGTCAACGCCATATCGTTGACGATGTTTTTATTTAAGATCTCGAAGTAAGTCAGCGTGCTGGACAACCGACCGCCAAACCAGTCGGCCTTAATGCCGACATCGTAGCCCCAGCCCTCGGTCGGCTTAGGAATCGACGAGGTGCCATCGAGATTGTTGACCGGAAAAGTGCCGGGCACAAAGGATTCGGCGTAGCTGGCGAACAACGACCATTCGGGTGTCAGTTTGTAGAGTAGGCCATATTGGGGTGTGACCGTGCTCGCGGTGGAAGCTTGCGCCTGGCTGGTCTGGCGGTTTGTGTATTGGCTTTCTGTCGAAGTCCAGCGCCAACCGGTCAACAACAACAATCGGTCATCGAAAAAACCGAAGGTAGAGCTGCCGTAGACCGATTTGTCCACCGCATTCAAATTCTCGTCCGAGCCGCTGGTCGTCAGCCGGGATAAGGGTATCGCCGTATCGCGGTTCCAGGTGCGGGGATTGCCAAGATCCCACAAAGGCAAGGGCGAAGCGGTGGGAATGCTGCCCAAGGCCGGATCGTTAGGCGCCTGGCCGGCAGTGCGATGGAAGTTGCGATCGATGTATTGACCGCCCAGCAGCAAGCGCAGACTGGCGAAGCCCAGGTCATACTTGCCGACGCCTTGCAGTTCTATCGTGTCGTCACGGTTGCTATAGGCTTGCTGCCTGACCCGGCGACCCTGCATCAACGTGGTGTTATTACTCATGCCCAAGTTACCGGTAAACAACGCATCGACATCGTATTCCAGATGCGAATAGCCGGTACGCAGATTCCAGTGTTCGTCGGCCTTAAAGTCCATCCAGGTACTGAGATTATGGGTGTTGCTATGCCGATAGTCGCTGTAGGCCATGCTGTTCCAATTATTAGGCAAGCCCGGAACATCGACGCCGGAGAGGTTGGGGTCCGCGGCAGAAGGCAACGCGCCGGCCTGGGTGCTGTAGCCGGGCTTTTGCATCAGCTGGGGCTCTTCAATTTTTTCGAAGTTTTCGTATTTTAACGAGACACTTAGGCGGTCGCTCGGTTGCCAAAGCAAGGAAGGCGAGATATTCCAGGAATGCGCATCGTAGGGCTCCCAGTAATGCATATCCTGGTCGTAGGACGCCGCCAACCGGTAGGACAAGGTTTTTGTAGCCGGTCCAGTGACGTCAACGTCGAAACGGTACTCGCCGTAGGAGCCGTAACGCGCATCCGCGTTAGCAGCAAACCGCCGCTGCGGGTTTTTGGTGATGACGTTGACAATACCGCCCGGTGCGACCTGACCGTACAGAAACGATGCCGGCCCCTTGACCACTTCAAGCCGCGAGATATTAGTGAAATCCAGAATGGACGGACCGTGGACGCCGTCGCGCAGCGTGTGGATATTGCCGCCGGCCAGAGAACCCACTGCGAAGCCGCGAATCGCCAGATTGGCGTTGCCTTCGTTGAAGTCGTTGCTGCGGTAAGTGACTCCTGGCGAATATCGGGCTATGTCGAAAATATCGCGGGGCTTTTGATCCTTGATGAAGGACTCGGTGAAAGCTTGCAGCGCAAACGGCAAGTCGCTGATCGGTGCATCGAAACGAGAGCCGGACACCGAATTCGAGGCGAGGTACCCGCTATCGAGCTGCGAGGAGACATCGAACGGCGACACCTTGACATTCACCAGCTCAACCAGATCCATATCCGCAACATCCCTGCTGGCGTCATCGGCCTGTTCGGCAAGATTGGTGTCGATAACGGTATCGTCAGCCGCTTTCAAATCAGCCGAAAACGTCTGGCCAGCCTGGGAATCAGCTTCGAAGTCGCCGCCGAATTCCGCCGCCATCGTTACGGGCTGACGCAACACACTAAACACAAAAACCAGTCTGATAGCCAAGCCGACGCCAAATTGAGACCAACAGTCTTTCATTTTGCATCCCCCCTCAGTGATTTATTAACCCGGCCCTTAAACATTGCCTACACCGGCCTGGACTTCGACGAACTCAGCCCGAATGGCATCCCCGTGATCAATAGGGCCGGGTAAATAACGAAGATCTAGTTATTCTTTTTTGAAACCGCGGGACAACGCCCGCCGTTCGCTAATCAGCTTAGTTCAGTTGGCTACGGAGGGCAATTTCTACGAACAAGGGGAATGGCGTTTCTTGCAACCACCTGGCGAGAAGGAAGAAACGACGGTGTGTGTAGACAGCTGCCGCTGTCTATTTGGCCTGACTCAACACAGAAGCCAAATTGACGCCCTTAGGACTGGAGATACACAAAATGATAGGCCCGACGCTGAGCATTGCCAGCTTGTTGACGGCGCCGACAATGACGATCTGTTCGATCTCGCCCAGACCCAGCGAGGTTTCACCGTGCTGCGCTGCACGAATGGTTTCCTGAATAATCGCCCCGAACGCATCCATATTGGACGCTTCGGCGGATTGGGCCAGAATCAGGCCGTCGTGGTAGGCTGCACAAGCGCTTACGCCATCGATCTTGACCACTTTATCCACCACAGACTGCACGGCGTCGATAAATGCCGCGCGCTTTAGGCGGGTAGCTTCGCTGACATTGACGATGTCGGCCGCAGGTTGTCGGCGCGCGGCGAGATAGTCGTCGGCGAGCGTATCGAGCTGCGCCAACTGCGATTCAAACCAATGCATATTCAGGCTCTAGGCAGCGGTTAATTGGCCAGATAACTGGTGAACAATTTTTTCAATACCGGAATGGTTTCTTTTAATTCAAACCGCACCCGGCCCAACAAGGCTTCCCGCTGGGTTACCAGAGCCAAAATGAAGCCCCCGTCAATCGGCGTGGATAAAATATAACCATCGTTGTTTTCGCAAATCACCATATTGGTCAAATGATGGCCGACGTGTTGCGCCGCTTTCGCCGCCGCGCCGAATACCACCTGCACGGAGGCGCCGATGGCGTCGGTGTTGATTTCGAAATCGCGGTGGATATGCGTGACAAAGCCGTCGCTGTCGACAATGGCCGCCGCCGATACGCCCTGGATGTTCATCAGATTACGCAAAATGGAATCGATTTCGTTGTTCTGAGATTTTCGCGGGTCGAGAAATTGGACATTACTACTCATGCTGCTCTCCTGATTCTTTTAATAATTATCAACCTACAGTAAATCGACGCGGATTAAACAAGTCTTGTCGCCCAGCGCATTGCACTTGGTTTCGGTCGCCTTCACATTGCGATTGAAAAAGGTTCTGACGATGCCGCCGACCATGCCGGCTTCGAAATGGCAGATAGGCGCAGACACATGATGGATACCGGCACAGGAAACGCATTCGTCCACCCTTAACTCCAACACCCCCGCTGACAAGTCCACTTTATCCGGCACTACCAAGCCAATGCTGAGCTGTCGGCACAGCAATTTGATTTTGCCGACATAGGTTTCCAGGTCTTTATCGATATTGGCGGCGGCAATCTGCCCCATGGCCAAGCCCAAACTCTGGCCGGAATGGTAAACCAGCGACGGCGCGCCCTGCCCTAATATGTCTTCCACGTTCGATCCCAGCGCCACCATGCGCAGAGCTTGAAACAAGCGGATTGGAATTAAGGGCCCCAAATCTTTGCGGTTTTCGATATCGAACTCGCCTGAAATAATGCCGTCGAGAATTTGCTGTTGGGCTATCTGATAGTCTGATTTACTGTTTTGTATCATGGCGTCTACCCTCTTCAATTCGGTTAATTATCCACACACTGCAATTCGACCCGACGATTTAAGGCCTGGCCCTCTTTGGTATCGTTCGGCGCCGCCGGTTTTCTCATGCCCTCCGATGCGGTGAAGATGGCTGTTGAGCCGATACCTTTGGCGATCAACAGTTTTTTAACGGCATTGGCCCGCGCCAAGCCCAACTGTAAGTTGGCGGCATCGCTACCCAAATTGCAGGTATGCCCGATCAGCTTTATCCGCTTCTGGCAGCCTTTGGCCGCGCTCAATAGTTCGTTGCCGCTATTAGCTGATTCCGGCGTCAATTTGCTGGAATCGAATTTGAAATACACGGTAAAAGGCGTCGTGACAGACGTTTGCGCAACGGTATCCGGTGACGCTTTGGGAATACCCGCCGCGGTCGGTTCGGTGGGTAACTCAGGCAATGCGTCAGGGGTCTGAATGTCGGCATCGCCGGCGGCCGATTGTTGTGCGTTTTGATTTGCTGCAAGCGCGTGATCCGATTTAGCCTCGGCAACCATTGTTGGAGCCGCTTCGGCTGGGGGCTGCGGCGCTGGGGTATCAGCATTTTCCGCGGCTACAAGCAGCTCTGACGCCGGGCTTTTGACTGGCGTTGCCTGATTATTTAGGGCTGCGGTCTGGGTAACGGCTTCCGGCTTTTGCGTTAAATCCGGCACAAATACCGCAAGCAAGGCCAGTGAACCAATCACACCAAGCAACCATGGCACATTGCTGTGCATAGGCTTTTTTAGGGTTTTGTCTGATTTGCCTTGCGGATTGCCGGATTTAAGCCGCGCTTTGTCCGTAGACGGAATGATGCCATCCAGGCCGTCGTGATCGAGTGATCGAGGTTTTTTCATGGAATTCCCTTAAGTTCCGTTTGCCAAGCCTGCTGAATATTTGCAGGGAGAGTGTGAGCAGGCACCGACTTAAATTTGTTGGACTATCATATGCAAGTTTCCATGCATAATCAAAGTTCATGCTGGTTCAAATAATTAAATCTTAGGATTTGACACTTAAATACTTAAGTGAATCCTGAAATCAAGCTGATCCAGTAGCATCGAAAGCTTGCGAATTAAACATTTATTCCAATGAACTTCGCTACACTTGATAATTATGACCGCAAAGAACGCCCCCGCTTAAGCAAGGATGGCTAACATCCTGATATCGATTTCGAGAATACGCTATGCCAGAAAAAACCGCGCCAAATTCCCCGCAAGCCCACACCAGTAACGACCTACCCGGTTGCAACCGTTGCCGAGACTTGGAGGAACTGGATTTCGACTTTAGTTTTGCCTATCAACCCATCGTCAATTTTTTTGCCCGAACCATTTTTGCTCACGAAGCCCTGGTGCGCGGCGTTAACGGCGAATCGGCCGCATCGATATTAGGCAAAGTGACCGATGCCAACCGCTATCGCTTCGACCAAAACTGCCGGATTAAAGCTGTGGAAGGCGCAGCGAGATTGGGTATCCAAGAATTTGTGTCGATTAATTTCATGCCGAATGCCGTTTACCAACCCGAAGCCTGCATCCGCTCGACTTTTGAGGCTGCGCAACGCTACAACTTTTCCAAAGACCGCATCATTTTCGAAGTGGTCGAGGGAGAGGATGTGTCCGACCGTCCGCATTTAATCGATATATTCACCGAATACCGGCGCTTCGGGTTTAAAACCGCAATCGACGATTTCGGCGCGGGCTACGCCGGCCTGAACCTGCTCGCCGAATTCCAGCCGGATGTACTGAAACTGGACATGGATTTAGTACGCGACATCAATCTCAGTAAGCCCAAGCAGGCGATTGTCGCCGGGGTTGTGCAAATCTGCCGCGAACTCGGCATTGAAGTGCTGGCGGAAGGCATTGAAACCAAGGCTGAGCGCGATTTTCTGTTGGCCTGCGGCGTCACGCTATTTCAAGGTTACTTATTCTGCAAACCCGCATTTCAGGCTATCGGCCAAATCAATGCGGATGCCTGGTCTTAGCAGTAAATCAGCCAATTAAAGCCTTACCGCCTGGCGTTTAGCGCCCCAATCGCCCGGTAAGGGATTGAATACGCCCGCGCAGGAACTACCGCAAAACCGGCAATTGCCGGCGGCATCCAAATTCCAATCCGACAACTCATACCAATCGCGACCGATCAAAATTTTGCCGCAACTATAGCAATAAGTGCTCTCCGCCGACTTGTCGTGAACATTGCCGACATAGGCGTAACGCACGCCGTTTTTCAAGGCAATGCTGCGCGCCAGCAATAATGTGGATCGCGGCGTGGGCGGCGTATCCGTCATTTTCCAATCCGGATGAAACGCAGTGAAATGCATGGGTACATCCGCTCCCAAATGCTCGACCACCCATTGCGTCATGGCTTCCAACTCCGTCTCGGAATCGTTTGCGCCGGGAATCAGCAACGTAGTCAACTCCAACCAGACCGGGGTTTCGTGTTTTAAATATTGCAGCGTTTCCAGCACCGCTTGCAAATGGCCGCCGGTGATCTTGTGGTAAAAATCTTCGGAAAAAGCTTTTAGATCGACATTGGCGGCATCCATGTAGCGATAAAACTCGGCGCGCGGCTCCGCACAGACATAGCCGGCCGTGACCGCCACAGACTTCAAACCCAGCTCCCGGCAGGCTTGAGCCGTATCGATGGCGTATTCGTGGAAAATCACCGGATCGTTGTAGGTATAGGCGACGCTGCTGCAAGCGTGTTCCAGCGCGGCTCTGGCTATTGCTTCCGGCGAGGCCAGGCTCATCAGCGTATCCATCTCCCGCGACTTGCTGATGTCCCAATTCTGGCAAAACTTGCAGGCCAAATTGCAGCCGGCGGTACCAAAGGAAAAAATCGGCGTGCCGGGTAGAAAATGGTTCAGTGGTTTTTTCTCGATAGGATCGATGGCAAAACCGCTGGAGCGGCCGTAACTGGTCATCACGATTTGACTGTGCAGATTCTGCCGCACAAAACACAAGCCGCGCTGGCCTTCATGCAATTTGCAAAAGCGCGGACACAAGTCGCACTGCACTTTGCCGTCCGCCACAACATGCCAATAATGGGTGGCTGCGGTATCCGCGCTGAGTAAAGTAGTCATGGCGATGCTCCTTGAACCCCAAGCATAAAATCGGGTCGTTATCGGCGAGAGTTAGCAGTAGAATAAACCCAAGATGG